>ULRC01075935.1_pt1 | contig 37077 bp, 32 predicted proteins | sample 1955101 | NCBI WGS metagenome assembly ULRC01 (sample SAMEA4835672, study PRJEB28245) | human gut metagenome | biome: gut microbiome; material: fecal sample | place: Denmark | collected 2008 | reverse complement strand
CCTGCTCCTGCACCTGCTCCTGCACCTGCTCCTGCACCTGCACCTGCTCCTGCTCCTGCGCCTCAACCCGCAATGCAGACAGCTCCTGTTCAGCCAACGGCACCTGTACAACAGGCAATCCCGCAGGCGGCACAACCTGCGCCTCAACCGATACCCGATATGTATGCACAGCAGGGATATTACGGTTATCCTAATCCTGCACAGGGAATGTACGGTCAGCCGGTACAGCCTGTTATGCAGCCTCAGCCGGCAGTAAACTACCGTAATGCCCAGCTCGCACAGTTTGAGAGCTTTGAAGCTCCGCTCGGCACAGAGCAGAAAGAAAACTTACAGCTCCTTATGGATGTACCGCTTCAGATCTCGGTTGAGATAGGCTCGACTAAGAAGAAAATCAAGGATATACTTGAGTTCTCACAGGGTACTATAATCGAGCTCGAAAGACAGGCAGGCGCACCTGTTGATGTTATGGTAAACGGAAACCTTATTGCAAGAGGCGACGTTGTGGTTATCGATGATAACTTTGCAGTAAGAATAACTGAAATTGTAAAATCGAAATTTATGGATAGCCTTGGTAAAGGCGAATAACATTAAAATATAAACAGGTATACGAAAGGAAACCTTACACTTATGGATAAGAAGATATTACTTGTAGACGATGCGGCATTCATGCGTATGCTTATCCGCAACACACTGACAACAAACGGCTATACAAACATTCTTGAGGCGTCTGACGGCGAGATCGCAGTATCTACATACGCAGCCGAAAAGCCCGACCTTGTTATCATGGATATAACAATGCCGAACAAGACCGGTATTGAGGCGCTCAAGGAAATCAAGGAAATGGATCCCGGCGCTAAGGTCGTAATGTGCAGTGCTATGGGTCAGGAAGCTATGGTTGTCGAGGCTATCAAGCTCGGCGCTCTGGACTTCATCGTAAAGCCTTTCAAAGCTGAGAGAATACTCCAGACCGTTAAGAAGATACTTGACTGATGCCTCCGGTAGTACAGCTTGTATGTGCGCTTGTCGGCGTAATTGCGCTGATTTTTCTGTTCTTCTGGGTACTGAGAAAGGTAAACAAAGGGATACTGACAACAGGTGGTAAGCGGCTTAAAGTTCTTGACCGTGCATCGCTTGGCGGTGAAAAATCGGTTGTGGTCGTAAGCGTTGCAGGAAAGTGTATGGTGCTTGGAGTTACGGCGGGCAGGATAGATAAGATCGACGATCTTTCTCTTACGGAGGAGGAGTATTTATCCGAGCTTTACCCTGATGGACAGGAAAAGCAGGATAGCTTCTTTGCCGCTTTCAGTGACGCACTTGCAAAAAACGTGAAGAATATGGGAAGAAAGAAAGACGGTCATAACGATGACCAATCAAGTCTTCCCGTTGTTCATAAAACAGGTAACAGCAAAAATTCTGACGAGAGGAACACTGAGTCGAAATGACAAAAGCTTTTGGTCTTGCGATTAGAAAAATGTTTATCGACAACAAGCGGATTTTTATCCGCTTTATCGTGTCTTTAACGGTATGTGTTGCGCTTATCGGAGTGCTGTGCAGTGTTACCGCATTTGCAGCGGATAACAATGCGTCAGGCAACGCAGGTACAACATCCGCAATTACCGATACAACATCTGGCAATACATCAGGCGGTACGGAATCTGCAAGCTCATCGGTAATGAAAGACCTTATCGGTGTTGACGGTTCACAGTCGCTTGAGGTAATACTGCTTGTGACCGTGCTTTCGCTTGCGCCGTCACTGCTTGTGATGATGACCTCGTTTGCGAGAATCATTATCTGCTTCAGCTTTCTGAGAACGGCAATGCAGACGCAGTCCACACCGCCTAATATGGTGCTTACGGGGTTGTCGCTTTTCCTTACGATATTCATAATGTGGCCTGTTTTCTCGGAGATAAACGAAACGGCATATCAGCCGTATGCGGCAGGCGAGATGACAATGGAACAGGCTATTGACGCCGCAGGAAAGCCGCTCAAGACTTTTATGCTCAAGCAGACCACGAATGACGATATGAAGTTTTTCCTGGATTTAAAGGGTCAGAGCATGAGCGATGTCACAGGCGGAGCGACAGACAATATAACACTTGAAAACTACAGCGAGAAGCTGGGCTTTGAAACAGTGATTCCCGCTTTTATAGTAAGCGAGCTGAAACGTGCGTTCCAGATGGGCTTTCTGATATTCATACCGTTCCTTGTTATCGACCTTGTAGTATCGTCGACACTTATGGCAATGGGTATGATGATGCTACCGCCGGCAATGATCTCGCTGCCGTTCAAGATAATACTTTTCGTGATTGTAGACGGCTGGCAGCTGATGGTCGGAACGATTGTCAACTCGTATAATTTGTAGCATAACAGATCCTGAAGGGAGGGCTTGATTTGACACAGGATATAGCAATGGAGGTCTTTACCGCCGCACTTGTTCTTGCGCTTAAATTAGGCCTCCCTGTTTTAATAGCCGCAGTTGTGATAGGTCTTATTATAGCGATATTACAGGCGGCAACGCAGGTACACGAGCAGACGCTGTCGTTTGCTCCCAAAGCCATAGTGGTGGCAATCGTACTGCTGTTGTTCGGTCCGTGGATGATGAACAGCTGTATAGAGTTCTTCAACTACATATTCGGTCTTATGGCAACGGTTGGTGCAACATGACGCTAAGCGATGTGTGGGATATGATCCTGAATAATTTTCTCGGTTTTCTGCTGATAATGTGCAGGGTATCGGGAATATTCAGCTTTAACCCTATATTCAGCCGTTCAAATTTTCCCGTAAGACTGAGAGCAGGCACGACGTTAGCGCTCGCCGTGCTTTTTGCCGCATCTATGGGGGATATAAAATATGAGCCGACCGGCATTTTCATGATGCTGTTCGATATGATGAAAGAGATAGGGCTGGGACTTATACTCGGCTTTATGGTAAACCTCGTACTGACAGTAACGATCTCCGCAGGTGAGCTTATCGACTATCAGACAGGTCTTTCAATGGCGAGGGCGATGGATCCTGCAACGGGAGTGTCGATGCCGCTTTTTGCGAATGTTTATTACTATATGTTCATTCTGTATTTCTTTCTGACGAATGGACACTTGTCATATATAAAGCTGTTTCATATATCGTATGAAACACTGCCGATAGGATTTTCGGGATTTACGGCGGACGTGCCGTGGGCGCTTGTAACGTACTTTTCAACGGTACTGACGCTTGCGGTAAAGCTTGCCGCACCAATCATCGCTATCGAGTTTATCACCGAAATATGTCTCGGCGTACTGATGAAAGCCGTACCGACTATACACATATTTGCGCTTAACATTCAGCTCAAGGTGCTTATCGGTCTTGCGGCGGTGCTGATAATGGCACAGCCTATGTCGGATTTCATCGAAAAGCTGATGGGCATTATGTGGCAGAACCTTTACGGTCTGCTGGGTATGATGGGCGCTTAAGGAGGGTAAATGGCAGGCGAAGAAAAAACCGAAAAAGCCACCCCGAAAAAGCGTAAGGATACCAGAAAAAAAGGTGAGGTACTGCAAAGCAAGGAAGTTGCGGTTGCGGTTTTCGTGGTGGGAATATTCGCATTTCTTGCGATATTCGGAAACTATATGTTCCAGATGCTGCTTAACTTCATGGAGCAGTCCATGACGTCCATAGATAAGACGGGCGACACGGTTGAGTTTGCGATGAGCGTATTCTGGAAGGTGGCTATAATCTGCGTTTGTACCGTAGGTCCGATACTGGCGGTGGGGGTCGTACTGAGCGTACTGCCCGTAATCGTTCAGACAAAAGGACTTTTCAGTATGGAGGCGATGAAGCCGAAATTCAGCAGATTGAATCCGTTTACGGGTATCAAGCGGTTGTTTTCGATGCAGGCGCTTGTAGGACTTGTAAAGGGACTTATTGAGATAATCGTAGTAGTCGCTATACTGTACTTTCAGGTAATGGACAGGATAAACGAGTTCAAAAAGCTGATAGATACAGATGTAATAAAGATAGTTGCGTATATAAGCGAAACGGCGATGAGCCTTATTATAACGATATTCGTTATGCTTGTATTCGTGGCGGCGGCTGACTATGTATTTCAGTGGTGGTCGTTTGAGAAAAAGCTCAAGATGTCAAAGCAGGAGGTCAAGGACGAGTACAAACAGCTCGAAGGTGACCCACAGATAAAGGGCAAGATAAAGCGTAAACAGCAGGAAATGGCACAACAGCGTATGATGCAGGAAGTGCCGTCCGCAGATGTGGTTGTCCGTAACCCTACTCACTATGCGGTTGCTCTTAAATATGACCGCAAGACAGCCTACAGAGCGCCTGTTGTCGTGGCAAAGGGTACAGATGCACTGGCGCTGAGGATAGTTGCAGTGGCTGAAGAGCATAATGTATATATCACTGAAAACCGACCGCTCGCAAGAGGACTTTACGAGGCAGTAGACATAGGTCAGGAGATACCGAGAGAGTTTTACACTGCGGTGGCAGAGGTGCTGGCGATGGTATATGAAGAGCAACATCGGACGTTGCCACCGAGACAGTAGGCAAGTTTTAATGAATAATGAATGATGAATAATTATGGTTCGCCTGCGGCGGTTATTTGAAAAGGTCGGTTGTGGTGAGTTCTGCCAATCATACAACCATAAGGGAAAATAATATCGTAGAAAAATTTTTGTAGGGGAGGGGCTGTGTGTGCTTATATGGTTTTGCATCCTTGCGAAACTCTGTGCGCACACAGAGCCTCACCCTACGAAAAGCGGAAAATGTGGTGCGGAATTTCGCATTGAATATAAATAATTATAAAATACGGACAAGCGATGTCCGGACAGAGAAAGAGAAAGAAAGGAGCGGTGCGAATGGTTAAAAAGATGATGACGAATGTTTTTGCGGTATTTGTTATTTTTATCGTGCTTGCGATTATCATTCCTCTGCCGACTCCGATACTGGACTTTCTTCTGATAATAAATATAGGACTTTCTCTCGTCATACTCCTTATGACGATGTACATAAAAAAAGCGCTTGAATTTTCGATATTCCCGACTATACTTCTTCTGACAACGGTTTTCCGACTGTCGCTGAACGTATCGACTACACGAGGAATACTTTCAAACGGCTATGCCGGCGAGGTCGTAAAGACATTCGGTGAATTCGTAATGGGCGGTGACGCTATTGTCGGATTTATCATATTCGTAATCATAGTAATAGTAAACTTCCTTGTTATCACCAAGGGTTCTGAGCGTGTATCTGAAGTAGCGGCAAGATTTACCCTTGACGCTATGCCCGGTAAGCAGATGGCTATTGACGCAGACCTTAACACAGGCGCAATAACCGACGAGGAGGCAAAGATACGCCGTGCGGAAGTACAGCGTGAAAGCGACTTCTTCGGCGCAATGGACGGTGCTACGAAGTTTGTAAAGGGCGATGCGATAATTTCTATCATCACGGCGCTCATAAACCTTATCGGCGGTGCGGTACTGGGTATTATGCACGGACAGGATATAAACTCTGTGCTTTCCACCTACTCGCTGGCAACGGTCGGTGACGGTCTTTGCTCGCAGATTCCTGCTCTTATGATCTCTGTTGCTACAGGTATGGTAGTTACCCGTGCGGCAAGTACGGACAGCTTCAATGCCGATATCAAAAGGCAGTTCACCTCTCAGCCTAACGTAATGATGATAGCCGGCATTGTTATTGCCGCTCTTATGGTTATCCCAGGCTTCCCGAAGCTGATACTTCTCGGTGTCGGTGCGGCACTGTTTATATTCGGCTGGAGATTATCAAAATCGAAGGCGAAGAAAGAGGCGGCTCTTGCCGCTCAGGCTGAACGTGAAACGCTTGCAAAGATGCAGGATCAGCCAACCTCAGACAATGACTACTACAGGGATATTGACAATGTATTCAAGCTGCTGAATGTTGAACAGATAGAGATGGAGTTCGGATACAGCCTTCTGCATCTTGTAGACGAAAAGAGCGGCGGTCATTTTATCGACCGTGTGGTAATGTTCCGTAAGCAGTTTGCTATGGATATGGGTATGGTAATACCGTCGGTAAGAATGACGGACAACCCCGAAATAAATCCGAACCAGTATGTTATAAAGATAAAGGGCGAGGAGGTCGCAAGAGGAGAAATTCTTTCCGACCACTATTTAGCGCTTGACAACGGAGATGTGGTAAACCCTGTTGACGGCATAGACACCGTTGAGCCTGCGTTCGGCATCCCTGCAAAGTGGATAAGCGCAGACAAGAAGGTAATGGCTGACGTTGCGGGATATACGCTTATTGACCCTGTGTCCGTAATGATAACTCATCTGTCAGAGGTCATCAAACAGCACTGCAGTGAGCTTTTGTCACGTCAGGACGTAAAGACGATGGTGGACAACATAAAGCAGACCAACCCCACGCTTATCGACGACCTTATACCCGGCACTATCTCTCTCGGTTATCTCGAAAAGGTGCTTTGCCTGCTTCTGCGTGAGGGCGTACCTATAAGGGATATGGAAACCATACTCGAAACGCTTGGCGACCACGCAGGTGCGCTTAAGGATATTGACATTGTAACAGAATATGTAAGACAGGCGCTCAAGCGTACCATAACAAGACGCTTTGCAGAGGCAAACTCGCTGAGAGTAATTACCGTTGATCCGAAGGTAGAGGATACTATTGTTGCAAGCGTAAAGAAATCCGACGCAGGAAGCTATCTTGCGATGGATCCCGACCTGATACAGAAGATCGTAAATATTACAAGCGGAGAGATAGATAAGGTGAAAGATGTTATACCTAACGTTATCATACTGACCTCTCCGATAGTAAGAATATACTTCAAGAAACTGATTGACCAGTTTATACCGAACATAACGGTGCTGTCCTACAGCGAAATCGACAACACGGCACAGATACAGGCTATAGGCAATATAGCGATGTAATCCGCAGATCGGAAATATCAGGGAAAGGAGCGTTTTATGGCGGTATCGGTACAAAGCAAAGAGCGGCTTCCCGAACTTATCGAAAAATACAGGCTGACAGGCGATGTGAATGTCAGGAACGAAATCGTGCTGATGTACATGGACCTTGTTAAAGTGATAGCCGTATCAATGCGGAATATCTATACGGGATATGCGGAAAGCGACGATATCATAAACGAGGGCGTTATTGCGCTTATGGCGGCTATAGACGGCTTCGATCCCGATAAGAACGTTAAATTTGAAACCTACGCAGGTATCAGGATAAAGGGCGCTGTCATCGACTATATGAGAAAGCTAGACAGAGTGCCGAGAACGCTCCGCAAGCTGTCAAAACAACTGGACGACAACTTTGCAAGGCTTAATTCCGAGCTGTGCCGTACTCCGACAGACGAGGAGCTTGCGGAGAGTATGAATATGACTACCACCCAGCTGTCAAAGCTTATGGCAAACACGGCAGGAATGATAACACTGTCATTTGAGGAGCTTTTATACGAGGATAATCTTGACGAAAGTATTTCGGCTTCAAGCGAAACCGCCGACGCAAAAATATATGAGCGGGAGAAAAAACAGGTAATAGCAGAAGCTGTTGCCGCTCTTCCGGAAAAGGAAAAACAGGTAGTCACCATGTACTACTACGAAAAACTGAAATATTCGGAAATCGCCAAGGTTATGAGCATTACGCAGTCAAGAGTGTGTCAGATACACTCAAAGGCTATGCTGACGCTCAAAAACAAGCTGGAAAGCTATATAAACAGCTGAAAGACTTGCATATTTATGTGAAAACTGATATGATATAATCAAGGGGTCGGAGGTTTACCGGCTCGCTTATAATACGGAAAATCACGCTTTAAGAAAGGAGGTGAAAAAACTTGCAGAGAGCATTTTACAATCTGGCGCAATCCATGATAAACCATCAGAGGTCGCTGGACGCTATCTCAAATAATCTTACTAATATCAACACGGCAGGCTACAAGAAGGACGAGATAAGAATGAACACCTTTCAGGAGGAGCTTATACTTGTCAGCAACCGCAGAAAGACAAGCGGTAAATTTGTACAAACGTATGTTGATACAAGCAAGAGCAACCTTGAGCAGAGCAGTTTTGAGTTTACCGAAAGCCCGTTTGATATAGGCATTCAGGGAAACGTGTATTTCAATATACAGGGTACTAACGGAAATGTATATCAGACAAGGTGCGGTCAGTTTGAACTTGACGGAGAAGGCTATTTATGCCTTAACGACAGCGGACGTGTTCTCGGTCAGAACGGCGAAATATTTATCGGAAACGATGATTTCATTGTTGACAACGAGGGTAATATCTTGAACGAGAACGGCGAGGTCATAGAAAAGCTGAGGCTCAGCTACATACCCGAAAACGCCGATGTCACAAAAGTCGGTAACGATCTGTTCTCATATGACGGGGATATGACAATTCCCGCAGGTGAGAAGTATGATATTATCCAGGGCTGTTTTGAAAAGTCAAACGTTGACGCTAACAAGGAGATCACTTCTCTTATGGAAACACAGAGATTATTCGAGGCAAGCAGTGCCGTGCTGAAGTATATGGATACTATCAACGGCAGAGCGGCAAGCGAGATAATCAAGCTGTAAAATGACTGAATGTGAGGATATGTTATGAACATAGCGTTCTACACGGGTAAGACGGGTCTGATTGCACAGCAGGAAGGACTTAACGTTTACTCTAACAACATTGCAAACGTGAATACGGTGGGCTTCAAGGCTTCCCGTCCGAGCTTTGCGGACTGTATCTATACGGTACAGAGAAATACAGAGCCTGACTGGCAGACGGGTCACGGTGAATATGTGCATAGCACTCAGCTTATGTACAGCGAGGGCGTGTTTACATATACCGATAACGACCTTGACTTTGCCATACCGACAGAAGAAGGCTTCTTTGCTGTAATGGATAAGTACGGCGATGTAAACTACACAAGAGCGGGCGATTTCCAGATGTCGCAGATAGGCGACCACTGGGAGCTTGTAAGCGCAAACGGAGAATTTGTGCTTGATTATGAGGGAAATCACATTACAGTTCCCTTTATAGATGGTACGAGCAAACCGGACTATGAGGCGCTTACGAAAATGATAGGTGTGTACACATTCGACAACAACTTTGGACTCGAACTTCTGGGCAGTAACAAGATGACTGCTACCGAGAGGTCGGGAGAGGCGGTTGCCGACAGGAGTATCGACAAGATAAGAATGGCACTCGAACGCAGCAATACGGACATTGCGGGCGATATGGTACGCATTATCGAAACACAGCGCTCTTATCAGATGAGCGCAAGGGTCGTACAGACAGCGGATGAGCTGGAGCGTATAACCAACAACCTCAGGCAGTAAAGCACAATGGTGCATTTCTGAGTTTTAACCGTGGGTCTGTCGGTAGATATACCGGCAGGCTGTGCGGTTATATACAGCTATAAGATTAATAATTTCAGAGGTCTATTATGATAAACAGTTACGACGATTTAAGCCCGGTACAGCTTGATGTGCTTAAGGAAATAGGAAATATCGGCTCGGGAAATGCCGCAACAGCGTTGTCACAGCTCCTTAACAGGAGTATTGATATGCAGGTGCCGCAGGTAAGGCTTATGGACGTGGCTGACGCAATAGAGTCACTCGGTTCGCCGGACAAGCTGGTGGTAGGAATACTGATACGGCTTAAAGGGGACGCAGACGGAATGATAATGTTCCTGCTGGAAGAGGCGTTTGCGAAAACTATCGTAACGGGTCTTACGGGCGAACGCTCATTTTCACTGTATGAGCTGAATGCCGATGATATATCGGTGCTGAGCGAAATAGGAAACATAATGGGCGGAAGTTATGTCAACGCCATAGCGGATTTAAGCGGTATGACAATCGATATGTCTGTGCCTGCGCTGACGACCGATATGCTCGGAGCTATAATGACAGTTCCCGCAACGGAGCTTTCCGAGGCGTATGAAAGGGTACTAATGATAAGCGAACAATTTCTGATAGATTCAGTTGAGATACAGTCCGATATGCTTCTTATACCCACTGTTGAGTCGCTGAGAACGTTGCTCGGAAAACTGGGGGCAGCAGACCAGTGAACAAGATAATTGTGGGGATATCCGACCAGAAGCTGTGCAAGTCACCCGACGTACTGGTGACATATGCGCTTGGCAGCTGCGTCGGGATATGTATGATAGATAAAACACTTGGTATAGCGGGACTTGCGCATATAATGCTCCCGGACAGCAGTGCTATACCGAATGACCATAACAAGTTCAAATTTGCCGACACAGGCATAAAACTGCTGTATGACAGTATGATAAAGAGCGGTGCGGCGGCATCGAGAATAACCGCAAAAATAGCAGGCGGAGCAAATATGTTTGCTACCACGTCACCTGCAATGTCGATAGGCGACCGTAATGTTGAGGCAACGAAAAAAACGCTTGCAAAGCTCGGCGTGCCGATAATCGCATCGGACACGGGGCTTAACTACGGAAGGACAGTATCATTCAATGCGGCAGACGGCTCGCTTGAGATAATGTCAAGTCTTAAAGGAAACAAGACAATATAAAACAGAAATTTTCATAGGAATGTATATAAATCATCACACAGGGAGGTGCGCTGATGGAAAAATCCGAAAGACAGAAGATGGCTGACGCTTCAATGTCAGAGCTCATTGAACTTGAAAAAACATCCAACACATCGCTAGATGGCATAGAGCTGAACAACAGAGGTACAATGCAACGTCCGCAGGAAACAAATCCGCTGCTTAATGTGGATGCGTCCGCAAAGGTCGTTATAAGCGACAATAAGCTTGAAGCCAATATGTGCGTTTTTTCACCTCAGTTTTCGGGTAAGGATATTACTGTAGAAGCTATGCGTCAGGCGCTCAAGGACGAGCACGTCGTATACGGAATAGACGAAGAACTGCTCCAGGAGATAGCCGAGAACAGGCTATATGACAAGATATTTACGGTTGCAAGCGGCTATGCGGCTATAGACGGCGAAAACGGACGAGTAGACAACCTGTTTGACACGGATAAGAAGCTTGTTCCGAGAAAGCTGGAGGACGGCAGTGTCGATTACCGTGACTTAGGATTAATAGTAAATGTCAAGGTAAACGACCTGATATGCAATATAATCCCCGAAACACAGGGTGAAGAGGGGATAAACGTATACGGACAGGTGATAGCTCCACGTCCCGGCAGACCTCCGCTCATACCGCAGGGCGCAAACACGGTACTTTCCGCAGACGGCACGAAACTGTTTGCCGCTGACAGCGGTAACCTCATATACAAAGGCGGAAGATTCAACGTTGAAACCACATTCCAGATTTCATCAGATATAGATGTAAAGACGGGTAATATAAACTTCCTTGGTGATGTTGTCATCAAGGGCAGTGTACAGGAGGGCTTTTCCGTAACAGCGGGCAAATCCATAACCATATCCGGTATGGTAACAGGCGCTACGCTGACAGCTCAGGGTGATATAACCGTCAAGAACGGAGTTTTTGCAAGTACGGTACAGTCGCAGTATGGTAATATAAACATAGCTTTCGGCGAAAACGATACTATCACGACAAGAGGCAATCTGACAAGCACATCACTTGTAGGCTGTCGTATAAAGATAGAGGGCGATCTTGACTGTACAAAGAGCCCCGGCGCTCTTGTCGGCGGCGATTGCAGTGTAATGGGCAAGTTTGCGGTAGCGCAGCTCGGACACAAGAGCTATACGCCTACTGTGATTTCGGTAGGAAGTACCACAAATCTTCTGCTCGAAATGGATTCGCTTGAAAAGCAGTGTACGGCGATTGATGAATACATAGAGAAGATAAACACATCTATAGAATTCCTGCAGGAGAAAAAGAGAAACGGCGAACATCTTAACGCAGAAAAAGAAGCGTACATCTCTTCGGCGATAAGGCTGAAAGTACAAAAAAGTATGGATAAAAAGCCGCTCAGAGCAAGAATAGAAGAAATACAACGGATAATAAACGCCAAGGAAACCCTGTCGGTAAGAGTTACAAAGTGCATTTATCCCAATGTAAAGATAAATCTCAACAGCTTTGCAACGACAACATCGACGGAGTATGGCAAATGCAACATAGTCTGCGGTCCGAACGATATCGAATTCAAATAAAATTCAATTTCCCGGATAACAGGCACAGAGAAAGGCAAATATCATGACGGCAACGGTAAAAAGCAGATATATAACGGCTGTAAAGTGGCTTACGGCTTTAGTATGCGCTCTGCTTTGTGCGGCTGCCGTTTGCTGTTTTACGGGAAGCAGGGCGGAAGCGGCAGCGGTAAAGGGCTGTACTGTATCGGGACTGACGACAAAAACCTACACCGGTAAAGCGCAAACGCAGTCGATAACGGTAAAGTACGGAAGAAAAACGCTCAAAAACGGCACAGATTACACGATAAGTTATCAGAACAACATAAACGCAGGCACGGCTTATGTAGTCATCAAGGGCAAGGGCAGTTACAGCGGAACGGTTAAAAAATCCTTTAAAATACAGCCTGCGCTTATCTATAAAAAGTGCGCGTTCTACAAGATTGCAAAACGGTACTATACCGGCTCACAGATAAAGCCTGTTCCGACTATCAGAAACGGTTCTACCGCACTGAAAAACGGAACTGATTTTACGCTTACATATCGGAATAACACTAACAAAGGCACCGCCAAGGTGTATATCAAGGGTAAGGGAAACTATACGGGAAGCTGTTCGCAGTCTTTCACTATAGCGGCAAGACCTGTTCGATCACTGAAAATTACAGTGCCGTCCGTAACTTATAACGGCAAAGCACAGAAACCAAAGGTTACAGTTAAATATAATAACTATACGTTTAAAAACGGCACTGATTATACTTTAAGTTATAAAAATAACACGAAAATCGGTACAGCTACCGTTACGGTTAAGGGCAAAGGAAAGCTTACCGGCACAAGAAGCGTTACTTTCAAGATAAACGCAAAACCGATAAAGAACGCTGTTATTTCATACAAAAACTCGCTTACATATAACGGCTCGGCACTCAGCCCCGCAGTCACAGTAAAATACGGAAGTGCAAAGCTTAAAAAGAATACCGATTATACCGTCACTTACTCGAACAACGTAAAAGCAGGTACGGGAACAATTACGGTAACAGGAAAAGGTAGATACGGCGGAAGCGTTAAAAAGACTTTCACTATAAATAAGCACAGCTTACCGGCGTCTGCCGTGTCCAAGGTAAAAGCACAGACATACACGGGTAACGCCATAAAGCCGGTGCCCACTGTAAAAGTCGGCGGCAAGACGCTTAAAAGCGGAACCGATTTCACAGTTTCATACAAGAATAATACGGAACTTGGCACAGCGACGCTGACAGTAAGCGGCAAAGGCAATTATTCGGGCAATGTATCAAAGACTTTCACTATAAGCGTAAGGGCTATCTCCGATGTAACGATTATTGTTAAAGACGCTGTTTTCACAGGTACGCAAATAACGCCGGCTGTTACCGTAAGCTACAGAAATCATCAGTTTTCGGGCAACTCCGACTATACGTTGTCGTATAAGGATAACACAAACGCCGGAACTGCAAGCGTAACAGTCACAGGCAAGAATCACCTCAGCGGAAGTCAGACTGTAACGTTCCCTATATCGAAAGCCGATATTTCAAGTACTGCTGTAACCGTAAAAGATGTAACATTTACAGGAAGCGCAGTCAAGCCTGCCGTTACCGTAAAGCTCGGAGGTGTTACCCTTAAAGAAAACACAGATTATACTTTAGGCTTTAAAAACAATATAAATGCCGGAACGGCACAGGTCATCGTTACAGCAAAGGGCAGTCTTGAAGGTTCTGTAACAAAGAATTTTACAATAACCGAGGCAGATATTTCAAAGGCTGCGATTACAGCAAACGGCATCTATTCACCAAACGGAGTAAAAGTAAACATAAGTGCAAAGTTCGGCAATTATACGCTGACCGACAGCGACTTGAGCATTTCATCGCCTGCGTCCGCAGCGGCAGGAACTTATAACCTTACCGTAAACGGCAACGGAAACTTCAGCGGTAAGGCTACGGTAAAATGTGATGTGGCAAAGGCTGACATAAAAAATGCCAGCTCTTCCTTATCGCTGTCAACCGGCGGCAAGGGATATACCGTAACGGTTACTTATGACAATGTGCTGTTGACGCAGAACAAAGATTACAATGTAACTGTAACCGAAACAAGCACAAGCGTCAGCGCAGTAATTACAGGTACAGGCAACTACAGCGGCACAGTAACTCTGAACGGTATCAGCAATCAGCTTGAAGCATTTGAAAATGCGACCGTAACGATAGCCGATCTGACCTATACCGGCAGTGCTCAGCTTCCCTCGGTAACAGTAAAGATAGGCTCTGTTAGACTTAAAAACGGAACGGATTATATCCTGAGCGTATACAACAACACAAATGCCGGAACTGCAACCGCTGTCATAACAGGCAAGGGCAAGTATGCAGGTACGGAAAAGAAAGCTCAGTTCAAAATCAAACCGGCGCCTGTTTCATCGGCAAAAATCACCTGTGCCGACCAGACTTACACGGGACAGGGAATTGCGGCAAAGCCTACCATTACTTTCGGCGGCAAAACCCTTACAGCCGGTACGGATTACATAGTATCAAGTTATAACAACATAGTGAATGTCGGAACTGCCACATTCACCGTAACCGGCAAAGGAAACTTTACCGGCACGGCAAAGGGTACTTTCAGAATCGTCAAGTCGAACAGCATGGAAAAGCTGATTCAGAAACGCCTTGATGAAATGATGGAAGGTAAATGGGACAGAAAGATAAACGACTATTGGCACAGTTACCGGCTCGGCAAGTATTACAATACTATGCTTACCTCTCCATGTACCTGTCACTCTTTCTGTGAAACGGGAAACGAAGCAGGCTGTACCTGCCTTATCGGAAGAAGCAACGTACTCGGCAATTCGGGTATACAGTGTGCAGGATTTACGATAGAAGTATTTGAATATCTGTTCGGCAAGACAAACGGCTACAAGGAAAATACGCTTACTATAAAGAACCGTTCGGACGGAAACTGGACAGAGGCAGCGCTGAAAAAATGGATGACGAACACATTCCGTCCCGGTGATTATCTTGCGTACGACAACATAATGTACGGATATCCGCATTATGTGACGATATACTCAGTAGATACGGACGGTATCTGGGTATATGAAGCCAATTACGGCGGAAGATGCAAGATAAACTTCCGCAAATTCACGTTCAAGGAAATATACGAGCAGACAGACGGTCTGTGGCACAGAACCCCCAATAATTACGAGCTGTCGGAATATTGACGATAAAGCCGAAAGACCGACATAAACACACAGATAATACACCCCTCAACGCACAAAAATGCGTTGAGGGGTAAATTTATATATCACTGTGCATAACGTTTTCCGGGCTATATAACAGTTCTGGTTATATCCCTTATAATTCGGAGCTGTTGCCGGTATAGCGGTCACAGGGCATATAGATAAAATGCAGTCTGTTCCTTTCAGCCGTAACTATAACCAATGGATAAAGGCACATTCTGATATTTTGTGTTATAAGCGGAATACAGAGATAAAAAACGGAGCGTCAAAGCGCTCCGTTTTGCTTGTAGAAAAAGTCTGTTTTTTATAAAATAGAGCAAATTCTCCATCCCTAACCCCAAACCCCTTCCCCTCGGGAAGGGGCTATTTTGCTGGGGCTACCGCCCCTAGACCCTGTCGGGGGCTTCGCCCCTGCGACCCCATTTCAATATTTACAAGAGGTTTATCGACAGACTGAACGGAGCGCCGAAGCGCTCCGTTTTATCATTATTTCTTTGTCTTATGCGACGCCGCCTGAGATGCCGAACCGCATCCATGGCACTGGGCACAGTGTCCACTGCAACCGCCTACACAGCCGCCACACGAGAACTTGCCCTTTTTCTTGTCGCTTATCAGCTTGTGAATGATCAGTATTATCACCGCAAGTAAAATTACCGCTACGATTATTGAACCGATAACAGGATCCATAAAGATCACTCCTTTTTATTTCTGAAATAAGACCTTACTTTGTAACCTTGACCTTAACGCCGAGCTTCTCGCTTTCCTTGTAAGGACGAACGAGAAGGTAGATAAGAGCGGCAAGGATAAGAACTGCAACGATAAGACCGATTATGTCGCCTGCACCTGCAAGTGCGCCTGTGAACAGCTTACCGAAGTAGTTTATCATAAGAGCGATTACATAAGCGAAACCACACTCATAACCGATTGCAAACCAGAACCACTTAGCGTTGTTCATTTCACGTTTGATAGCACCCATTGCGGCGAAGCAAGGAGCGCAGAGGAGGTTGAATACGAGGAACGACATACCCGTTACAGCTGTGAAGCTGCTTGCAAGCGTCTGCCATACAGTAGCGTCGCCGCTTCCGTAGAGGATACCCATTGTCGCAACGATATTTTCCTTTGCAACAAGACCGGTAACAGCCGCAACAGTTGCCTGCCAGTCGCCCCAGCCGAGAGGAGCGAATATCCAGCAGATAGCCTTACCGATATTAGCTAAGATACTGCAATCCATCTGTGATTCATCGAGCATTGTGAACGCACCGTCTACCCAGCCGAAGAATGATGTGAACCAAACAAAGATAGTTGAAAGGAGGATGATAGTACCTGCCTTCTTGATGAATGACCAGCCACGCTCCCACATTGAACGCAGTACGTTGCCGACTGTAGGAATGTGGTATGCGGGAAGCTCCATTACGAACGGAGCGGGATCTCCTGCGAACATCTTTGTCTTCTTAAGAATGATACCCGAAACGATGATAGCCGCCATACCTAAGAAGTATGCGCCCGTTGCGATCCAGGGTGAACCACCGAAGATAGCACCTGCGATCATTGCTATGAACGGCTGCTTAGCGCCGCAGGGGATAAATGTTGTTGTCATGATCGTCATACGGCGGTCACGTTCGTTTTCAATTGTTCTTGATGCCATGATACCGGGGATACCGCAGCCTGTGCCGACAAGTATCGGTATGAATGATTTACCGGAAAGACCGAACTTTCTGAAGATACGGTCAAGCACGAATGCGATACGTGCCATATAACCGCAAGCCTCAAGAATAGCAAGCAGAATGAACAGTACGAGCATCTGGGGAACGAAGCCGAGTACAGCGCCTACACCGGCAACAATACCGTCAAGGATAAGACCCTTTAACCAGTCTACGCAGTTAACAGCGTCAAGACCCTGCTCGATAAGTACGGGGATACCGGGTACCCATACACCGTAGCTTGCGGGATCGGGTTCTTCAAATGCGCTTTCGCCGCCTTCTTCAAAGTACTTTACAGCGTCAAGATATGTGATACCGAGTGTCGTGTCTTCATCTGCGTCTGCAGGGATCTCCTTGTAGTAAACTGTAAGCTGGCTTACTTCAAGTGTTTCCTCGTCCTCTACATCTATCTGTACTGAAGGATTTTCGCCTTCGGGCTTGTATGATTTGAGCGTTTCAAGAGCAGTACCTGGCTCAAAATCGTCACTGTCAGGCTCTATTGTAACAAAACCGTTAACAGCCTCCAAAGCGTCAGAGTAAGCGCCCGATGCGTCCTCATAATCTGCCGAGCCTATTCCGAACAAGTGCCAGCCGTCACCGAACAGTCCGTCATTAGCCCAGTCTGTTGCGGCTGTACCTACCGTTACCATTGAGATATAGTAAACGAGGAACATTATTACAGCAAATATCGGAAGAGCGGCAAAACGGTTTGTTACAACCTTATCAATCTTATCCGAGGTTGTCAGCTGACCAGCCGATTTCTTCTTATAGCAACCCTTGATGATCTCTGCTATGTAAACGTATCTTTCGTTTGTTATAATGCTTTCTGCGTCATCGTCAAGCTCTTTTTCAACGTTCTTTATATCCTCATCGATGTGAGCCATTACAGCGCTGTCAAGATTCAGCTTTTCGATAACCTTGTCGTCACGCTCAAAGAGTTTTATAGCGTACCATCTCTGCTGTTCTTCCGGCATTGAGTGTACAGCTGCTTCTTCTATGTGAGCTATCGTATGCTCAACAGGACCTGAGAATGTGTGCATAGGAACTGTCTTGCCGTTCTTTGCCGCTTCAACCGCAGCGTCTGCGGCTTCCTTTATTCCCGTACCCTTAAGAGCAGATATCTCAACTACTTTACATCCGAGTTCTCTTGAAAGCTCTTCAATGTTTATCTTGTCGCCGTTCTTCTTTACTATATCCATCATATTGATGGCGATAACAACAGGAATGCCAAGCTCTGTGAGCTGTGTTGTAAGGTAAAGGTTTCTTTCAAGGTTCGTACCATCTATGATATTGAGTATAGCGTCGGGACGCTCCTCGATAAGATAGTTTCTTGCAACTACTTCTTCAAGTGTGTAGGGCGACAGTGAATAGATACCGGGTAAGTCGGTAATTACTACGCCATCGCTCTTCTTGAGCTTACCCTCTTTCTTTTCAACGGTAACGCCGGGCCAGTTACCGACAAACTGGTTTGAGCCCGTCAGAGCGTTGAACAATGTGGTTTTACCGCAGTTAGGGTTACCTGCGAGCGCAATCTTTAAACTCATCGGAATAATTCCTCTCTTTCATAAAGCCATAAAAGTCTTAGCTTTCACTAACCTTTTAAGTTTATTACCTGATCAAATTGTTGGAACGCAGAGATTATTCAACCTCTACCATTTCTGCGTCAGCCTTTCTGAGCGAAAGCTCATAGCCTCTTACAGTTACTTCAACGGGGTCGCCTAAGGGGGCTACCTTACGGACATATACTTCTACGCCCTTTGTAAGTCCCATATCCATAATTCTGCGCTTGATTGCGCCCTCACCGTGCAGCTTGACCACCTTGACGGTTTCGCCGACAGTCGCCTGTCTTAATGTCTTCATCAGTTTTCCTCCTCTATCATAAGAATCATATCATGATTCTTTAAGTCTGTCTAAAAACCTCTATCGCTATCAAAAAGGGGTTTGGGGCGTAGCCCCAAGCGGGGTGAGGGCGGCAGCCCCACACTCAGCCCCTTCCCGAGGGGAAGGGGTTTGGGGATAGGGATAGAGAATTTGCAATATTTTTAAAAAATAAACTTTTTCTACAAGCGTAAGAATCATATCATGATTCTTTGTGCCATTTCCCTGCTTATCGCAACCCTTGCTTCTTTTACGTTTACGATAAGGTTTCCGTTTACGGTCGTAACAACCTTTACGTTACCGCCGACAACAAAGCCTAAGTTTTCAAGATGTTTCTTTACCTCAGCGCTTCCGCCGATTTTCTTTATAATGTTTTCTTCGCCTTCAGATGCGAGTACGAGCGGCATCATAAAACGTCATCCTCTCTTTTGTTCTCCATAGTCTGCACTAACCATATTAGCAACCGCTAATCGAATTAGAAGATGCTAACCTAACTATTAAATAAAAAGTTAGCACTTGCTAACAATAAACATTTTACTCAACAGCAGGCGGTTTGTCAAGCAAAATCGAATATGCTGACGCAGTTTGCAAAAAGTTTGTTTATTCTAACTCAACTTGTTAGGTAAATCTAACTCTCGATTTGTGCATTTTCCCGAAATGCAATTTACAGGTGTTGTAATTACAGTGAGAGGAAACCAATGAAGATAAAGGAAAAGCCGCGGTGATTCCGCGGCTCGTTCTTATTGTTCTGCTTTCAGTTTATCGGCGTATTCCCGTATAACTTTTCTGTCTGAACTGTTTACTATCTTATATGTAGTCCTCGAATAGAAGTGACTGTTGGTGTCCCATATAACGGGAACGATTCCGAGGTCTGTGAGTTTTCCCAGCACGATTGAAAGGCACTCGGAAGAATCAGTGTATTCTGCGTCCTTTGCAAAGTTGCTTTCGGAATAAGTCGATGTTGTTTCGCCCATAAAAACGGGGATATCATTATCGAGGAAAGCGTCCTTGAGCTCTGCGCACTGGCTGTCGATATATTTCAGCCATTCCTCACCGCCTATCTTGTTCGCCCAGTACATTGAATTATCAACATAGTGAACGGATACCATAAGGCGGTCGTTTACAAGGTCCTCCGGCATAGTAAATCTTGCCGAGGTCGTCTTGTCGATATTTGTCCAGTAACCCGAAACTATAAGCACACGCTGAGCGTTATATCCGCCTGTGCTTCTTACTGCGTCTACAAAAGCCTGATTGAGCGTGTTGGTCATTTTGTATGCGTTGGTTTCGGACTGTGCCTTGAGATTACCGTTTGAATCAAACTGATCGCCGCCGAGATATTCGTTATATCCCTCAAAAACAAGCGTATAAGGATAATCCGCAAAGTATTCTGCTATCTGCGTCCACAGATGAGTGAATATCTCCTTGCACTTGTCTAGGTCGTTTCTTCTTATGATGAACTCGTCAAAGTGGTGGATATTGATAACGGAATATACGCCTGCCTTTTCGCAGTAATCAACAATCTCCTTAACTCTTTTAAGGTATTCCTTGTTTATCGTATATGTACCGTCATTTTCCATCATATTGCCCCAGAACACAGGAATACGAACCGTGTTGAAGCCTTCCGCCTTCATACCGTCTATTATTTCCTGCGTTGTTACATCCGCTCCCCAGCAGGTTTCATAGTCCTGCGGTTCGTTCCCGCCGACAACGGGAATCCATTCGTAAGACATCTTCTCGCAATCGGTAGACTCATACGCTTCCATAGTGTTGCCGAGGCTTATGCCGAGCCCCATTTTTTCAGCCATTTCTGTTGCTGTGATTATCTCATAGCGTGAAGCGTCGTTTTCGGGTACAGACGCAGTGTCACTGCTTTCGTTATCCGAAATACCGCTCTGAACGTCCGACGCCGGCTGACTTTCCGTTCCCGACGTGACATTTCCCGCACAGCCTGTCAGCATAAGCGCCACTGCCGTAAGTATTGCCGTTAATCTCTTTTTCATAAGAATACCTCTTTGTACAAAAGGAGCTGTCACATAAATCTATGCAACAGCTCCTGTAGGTTTATGACTTATTTTGCGTAATCTATAGCTCTGCTTTCTCTTATCAGATGTACCTTTATCTGACCGGGATATTCCATCTCGTTTTCGATACGCTGAGAAATCTCTCTTGCCAGAACTACCATCTTATCATCATTTACCTGTTCGGGCTTGATCATGATTCTTACCTCACGACCTGCCTGGATAGCAAATGACTTTTCAACGCCGTTATAAGAACTGCATATCTCTTCAAGCTTCTGTAAGCGCTTGATGTAGTTCTCATAGTTCTCGCTTCTTGCGGCGGGACGAGCGGCGCTTATGGCGTCGGCTGCCTGTACAAGAGCGGCAATAACAGAGTGTATCTCAACATCGCCGTGGTGAGCCTCAATAGCGTGGATAACTTCGGGGCTTTCCTTATACTTACGGCATACATCAACACCTATCTGAACGTGTGAGCCTTCGATCTCATGGTTAAGAGCCTTACCGATGTCGTGCAGAAGACCTGCTCTTCTTGCAAGTGTTGCGTCAACGCCAAGCTCGCTTGCCATAATACCTGCGAGGTGTGCAACCTCGATCGAATGGTTAAGTACATTCTGACGGTAAGAAGTACGGTAGTAAAGACGACCGATAAGTCTTACAAGCTCATGGTGCAAGCCGTTGACATTGGTTTCCATAACGGCACGCTCGCCCTCCTGCTTGATCTTGAGCTCAACCTCACGTCTTGCCTTTTCAACCGTTTCTTCAATTCTTGTAGGATGGATACGTCCGTCCTGAATAAGCTTTTCAAGCGCTATTCTTGCTATCTCACGTCTTACATGGTCATGGCATGAGAGCGTGATAGCCTCGGGGGTATCGTCAATGATAAGGTCAACGCCCGTGAGCTGTTCAAGTGCACGGATATTACGACCTTCACGTCCGATGATCCTGCCCTTCATTTCATCGTTCGGCAGAGGTACTACAGATACCGCAACTTCAGATACCGTATCTGCGGCAAGTCTTGAAATTGCAAGCGAAATATACTGTCTTGCTTTTTCGTCACATTCGTCCTTAAGACGCTGTTCATAAGCTGTAATTTTTACAGCCTTTTCGTGAGTAAGCTCACTGTCAAGCATACTCAACAGATGTTCCTTAGCCTGGTCTATAGTAAAACCGGATATCTTTTCGAGTATATCCATCTGGCTTTTTTTGATAGCCTCGGCTTCTGCCAGCTTTTCTTCAGCCTTTTTGTTCTTGTTCTGGAGCTGTTCTTCAAGTCGTTCGATCTTATCGTTCTTCTTGTCGAGATTCTCCTCTTTCTGCTGAAGTCTTCTTTCAGAGCGTGTTACCTCCGCTCTGCGTTCCTTGAGTTCCCTGTCGGTTTCGTTTTTCAGTCTCTGGATTTCTTTTTCGTTGTTCTCTTTGAGTTTAAAGATCTCGTCTTTAGCCTCAACCAGTGCGGTTTTCTTTGTCGCCTGAGCTTTTTCGTTAGCTTCGGATACTATCCTGCTTGCTTCTTTTTCGGCAGATTCTATCTGCGCTTCTGCCGTCTTTTTTCTATGCTCGATACCCATTTTGTACATTACAAAACCGAATATCGCTGCTCCGACTACGAATGCCGCCGCACAGAGTGTAACTGCAAGCCACACATCCATGGGTTAGCGTTCCTCCTTTTCTGAATTGCCGCGTCATGCCGCCGCAAGATTGCATAAGCGCCTGCACGGCTGATTTTACATTTCAACATTTAATTGTATATATGTAAAATAAGCGGATTTCCGACTGTCTTTCCTTTAAGATTTACTGTTGACAGACAGATTTCCTGAGTTATAATAGATATTTACTCAATAATAATTTTAAGGCATTTTCAACAAATTGTCAAGTGCTTTTTATAAAAAAACACTAAACTATTTTAAAAAATGGTGAAAATCTATTGACAATATTTTTCTGCTATGATATAATAATCGAACTGTGAAATCGTTATTATTGTGATATAGTGCGCTTTCACAAAGACAATATAAGCCGATGTGATGGAATTGGCAGACGTGACGGACTCAAAATCCGTTGGTAGCAATACCGTGCGGGTTCGACCCCCGCCATCGGCACCAAAAAAGCAGGGCTATGCCTAAACAGGCATAGCCCTGCTTTTTTGGTGCCGGGGGGGCGAACTCGCGCTGTGCGGGTCGTGCAAGGATGCACGATAGCGGTCGCACAAAGTCGGCGCAAGGACGCGCCGACCCCAACGACCGCAATTCGACAACCCCGCCACACTTTCGACCGCTCAACAAGCGGGGTATTATTTTTGGTGCGGCGGGAGGGAGAACCCGCAACTTGCGGGTAAGGCACGGATGCCTTATAAAATGAACGCCCAGAGTTTCGCACGATGCGAAACCAACAGAGCAAGCACGATTCGACACCCCACTACACTTTCGACCGCTCAACAAGCGGGGTATTATTTTTGGTGCGGCGGGAGGGAGAACCCGCAACTTGCAGGTAAGGCACGGATGCTTACAAGCAACAACTTATACAATTTTTATCCAACGTGTTGACAAATTGCAACAATATATTGCAAAATCCGTTTAAATTTGTTATACTATACCAAAAGAGCCGAAGGAACGATAATAATCATAAAGGATCGGGCTGTCGCTTTTAAGAGGAGGACGTATATGAGCATAAAATACATACTGTACAATCCGCTGTCCGGCAACGGAAAAGGCGAAGAGCTTTCAAAAAAGCTTACTGATATATATAAAGATGAAGAATTGAAATACTGCAATATGACGCATATAACAAGCTACGGCAAATTCTTTGACAGCATATCTCCCAAAAGCGATATTATAATCTGCGGCGGTGACGGCACGCTCAACCGTTTTATAAACGACAGTGATGGTTATCCGTATGAAAATCCGTTGTATTTTTACGCCACAGGCAGTGGAAATGACTTTATGCGCGACCTCGGCAAAGAGCCGGGTTGTAAACCGATAAGGATAAACGAATATGTCAGAGAACTGCCGATCGTTACGGTAAACGGCAAAAGTTCACGGTTTATCAATGCTGTCGGATACGGTATTGACGGCTATTGTTGCGAGGTCGGGGACGAGCTTCGCGCTAAATCCGACAAACCGATAAATTATACCTCTATAGCAATTAAAGGTCTGCTGTTCCGCTTCAGACCGGCGAATTCGGTGATCACCGTTGACGGCAAGGAATACAGCTATAAGAAAGTATGGCTTGCGCCGACAATGCACGGCAGATTTTACGGCGGCGGTATGATGAATGCACCGAATCAGGTAAGAAACAATCCCGACGGCACTTTATCGGTAGTTATAATGTACGGAAGCGGAAAGCTTAAAACCCTTATGGTATTCCCGTCGATTTTCAAAGGCGAACACATAAGCCATACCGAAATGGTGGAGGTTTTAACGGGTAGGGATATTACCGTACATTTTGACGCACCGACAGCATTGCAGATCGATGGCGAAACGATAAAGAATGTTACGGAATATTCGGTAAAGGCTTACGATAAATCGGATATTGCCATACATAAAGCAGAAAAAGAGCCGGAAACGGTATAATGGAAAATGAAGAATTGCGGCGTCTTGCGGTCGCACAAAGCCGCTGCAAGCGTCCGTGCTTTGACTGTGGCAACGGATTTAAATTGTGATGGTATGACGTGAAGGACCGAGCGGAGTTGGCGAGGTTTTATGATAGGTATAATACAAGCCCTACAGAAAATTCAATCTGTAGGGCTTGATTTTTATTTGGTTTTGTTTTTAAGCTCAGAAAGATAGGTTATTGCGCTGTGCAGGGCAGTGTTACCCTCGCCTACAGCCTTTGCTATCTGATACGGCTTTCCTGTGCAATCGCCGCAGGCAAAGCAACCTTTGATATTGGTCGACATATCGTGATTTACCGCAATACTGCCGTCGTTCATTTCAAGACCGCCTAGCAATACATCGGCAGAAACCGACTGTTTTAAGAAAAATACGCCGTCAACGGCAAACTGTGTGCCGTCCGCAAGAGTTATACCGCCTGCGTGGCGTTCTCCGTCAACGCTTTTTACGGGAGAGGTCAGCCGCTCAACGTTTTCCTTTGAATAATCGGTCTTGTAGGACGGGTAGAAGTACACCTTATCTGCAATATCCGCAAGAAAATCTACTTCCTCTTCGCTTTCCTTGTTATCGCTGATAACCGCTATTGTTTTACCCGTGTAGAAGTTGCCGTCACAGGTTGCGCAATAGCTTACGCCTTTACCGAGAAGCTCACGTTCTCCGTTTATCTCTTTTACGGTCTGTGCGCCCGTTGCTAAAATCACAGCGTCCGCCTTATATTCCTTTTGGTCGGCAAGCAGCATAAAATACTTTCCCATATTGTATACGCCTGTTATGCGCTCGTTTGTTATCGCTATATCCATCTGTTTCAGATGAGAAGCAAGTTTTTCGTTAAGCTCCTTGCCGCTGATTTCAGGCAGGGCAGGGTAATTTGAAATAAGGTGTGAACACTCAACCTTTGCGCTGAGCTTATCACTGCCGAAAAGGATAAACTTCTTATTTCGTATCTTTGCATTTATCGCCGCAGAGATTCCGGCAGGTCCTGTGCCGATTATTGCTATATCATATGAAGGTGTTTCGCTCATCCGGTACTCCTTTATGTCGATTGCCCGTAAGCCGTTTTTTCTCACTACACTGTAAAGTATACCATAAAACGTGAATTATGCAAGCCGGTCATGACATTAATTCTCCGGTTATTCCTCTGTTTGCGTATTGCGGCTTACCGGAAATCTTCTTTTCAGTATCTTCACAGAGTGGAAGAACGCAGGGAAGAGGAACAGATCGGCAAGCACCCACGCCGCAGGGCTGGCAAGACATACGGCGACATATCCGAAAGCGGGAACAAGTCCCAGTGCCACACCGCCTCTTGCTATCATCTCGAATACTCCGGCAAAAACGGCAAGCTGGCTGTTGCCAAGTCCCTGTATCGAAAAGCGGATAATGTTTACAAATGCAAGCGGAATGTAGAATGCCACGTTTATCAACAGAAACTGCTTTGCAAGGTCGAGTATCTCGGTCTGTGCACCGTCTATAAACAGCTTTGAAAATTCGCCGCCGAACGGTATTATCACGATAAGGGCGATTATCGCATAGGCTATGCCGAGCATCGAGCATTTCTTGACGCCGCTTTCGATACGGTCGACCCTGCCTGCGCCTACGTTCTGACCGCAGTAGGTGGCCATTGTAGAACCCATTGCGTCAAACGGACAGCACAGGAACTGTGTTACCTTGCTTCCTGCGGTGACAGCCGCCATATAGGTTTCACCGAGCGAATTTACCGCCGACTGTAAAAGAATGCTTCCGATAGCGGTAATGGAATACTGAAGTCCCATAGGCACGCCCATAGCGCAAAGTCTGCTAATTGAATAAGCATCGGGTTTTAAATCTTTCCTCGATAAGTGCAGAATATCAAAGCGCTTTATCATATATACAAGGCAGGCGATGCCGGATATAAGCTGTGCAAGGACGGTAGCCCAGCCTGCACCGGCTACGCCCATATCAAACACCAGAATGAACAGCAGATCAAGACCGACATTGAGTATGCTCGAAATAATCAGAATGACAACGGGGGATTTTGAATCGCCGAGCGAGCGGATAAATCCCGAAAGGATATTGTAGAGGAACGTTACGGGGATGCCTAAGAAAATCACGAAGATATAGTCATACGCCTCTTTAAAAACCGTGTCGGGCGTATTCATCCAGTGGAGGATATTTCCGCAAAGCAGGCAGGTCGCCGTTGTCATTACTGCGGCGAAGCCTATGCCGAGCCATATCGTATTGCCGACAAACTTACGCAGACCGTCAAAATCCTTCTCTCCGAATTTCTGCGCAACGGGTATCGCAAAGCCTGCGCATACACCCATGCAGAAGCCTAAGACAAGGAAGTTCACCGAGCCTGTCGAGCCTACTCCTGCGAGTGCGTTTACACCGAGGAACTGTCCGACGACTATCGTATCGACCATATTGTAAAACTGCTGAAAGAGAAGTCCTAACAGCATAGGGAGCATAAATCCGAGTATGAGTTTCATAGGTGAGCCTTTTGTAAGGTCTTTTACTGCTGACATATAAACATTTTCCTCCTTTTACCGACTTTGTTTTAAGGGAATCGTTTGCGTAACGGCGGGCGGCAATGTGCCGCTCCATATTCCGCCTTTTACCGACTTTGTATTAGCGGGATTGTTTGCGTAACGGCGGGCGGCAGTGTGCCGCTTCATATTCCGCCTTTAATCAACTTTCTGATATTGGAATCGTTTGCATAACGGCGGGAATAAAAGATAGTGTGCCTTGTATGTTATAGCTATAATTTTATGCGATACCGCCGCATCTCTGAATGTGGCTTCTTATTAATTTATTGCTAAGCAATTATACTATATTGCCCCTCCTGTTTCAATCGGTAAAATGCACAACGTATTTAAAGTTATCAAGGCGGTTTAGTCTATTATGCAACGCTGTATTGCTTTATTTCATATCGGGCTATTCAACATAGTAATATCGGAGGATTTGAAAAAATTTACGGAAATTTCAAAAAAAGCACTTGACAAACAGTTTTACAGCGGATATAATGAACACAGAATATGTTAAACCTATGAGTGAGAGTAGTAGCACCCGTCACTGTATGACAGAGAGTTGCCGGTCGGTGTAAAGGCAATGATACATACGCTTGTGAATGGACTCACGAGGGCAAACCGAGAGTATCAGTTTATGATATTTTAGGGGAGACGGATACCTCCGTTACAGGTCGCACATATGATAGTATGTGTAGCGAGTGACCGTGTTTTATTATACGGTAATTTGGGTGGTACCGCAGGTAAACTATACTCCTGTCCCAACTGGGACGGGAGTTTTTTTGTTTTCCCGGACATTCAATCTCTACGTTGAAGCTATCATCATGGCATATGGCATGACAGCAAGGCATAGCCGACATAATGCGTTGCTGAATAAGATACAGGCTGTCGGACAGTGGAATGTTCCACGAAGAACTTAAGCACTCCGCCAAAACAGCTTTCGGGAAGGCTAAACGGCACGGCAAAACAAAACGTTCAAAACACACCATGTTTTATCCCCGCCGTTACGCTAACAGTCCCATTAACAGAAAGCAAATCAAAGGCGGAATTTGGAGCGGCTCACAGCCGCCCGCCTCGTAGAAAGGAAAATTATTATGGCAAACAGAGAGATCCCGTACAAAATTTATCTTGAAGAAAACGAGCTTCCCCGTCAGTGGTACAACGTAAGAGCGGATATGAAGAACAAGCCTGCTCCGCTGTTAAATCCTGCAACACATCAGCCCTGTACGCTCGAGGAGCTGAGCCACGTATTCTGTACAGAGCTTGCAAAGCAGGAGCTTGACGATACAACTCCCTACATCGACATTCCCCGGGAGATAATCGACTTCTACAAGATGTACAGACCTGCTCCCTTAGTAAGAGCATATTGTCTTGAAAAGGCACTCGGTACACCTGCCAAGATATACTACAAATTCGAGGGCAACAACACAAGCGGTTCGCACAAGCTGAACAGTGCGATAGCTCAGGCTTATTACGCCAAGAAGCAGGGCCTGAAGGGTGTTACAACAGAAACAGGTGCAGGTCAGTGGGGCACAGCGCTTTCAATGGCTTGCGCATATCTCGGACTTGACTGCAAGGTATTTATGGTTAAATGCTCATACGAGCAGAAGCCCTTCAGACGTGAGGTTATGAGAACCTACGGCGCAAACGTTACTCCCTCTCCCTCAATGGAAACAGAGGTAGGCAAGAAGATAAACGCTGAATTCCCCGGCACGACAGGCTCGCTCGGCTGTGCAATTTCCGAAGCTGTTGAATGTGCAACAACGCACGAGGGCTACAGATATGTTCTCGGCTCGGTGCTGTCGCAGGTACTTCTGCACCAGACTGTCATCGGTCTTGAAACAAAGACAGCCTGCGAAAAGTACGGAATAAAGCCTGATATGATCATCGGCTGTGCAGGCGGCGGATCTAACCTCGGCGGTCTTATCTCTCCCTTTATGGGCGAAAAGCTCCGTGGCGAAGCAGACTATGAGTTCATCGCCGTTGAGCCTGCGTCCTGCCCCTCGCTCACAAGAGGCGTTTATGCTTACGACTTCTGCGACACAGGCGCTGTTTGCCCGCTCGCTAAGATGTACACGCTCGGCAGTACGTTCATTCCCTCCGCAAACCACGCAGGCGGTCTGCGCTACCACGGCATGAGCAGTGTTCTTTCACAGCTCTACCACGACGGATATATCACAGCACGCTCAGTTGAGCAGACAAGCGTATTCGCCGCCGCCGAACAGTTCGCAAGAACAGAGGGTATCCTCCCCGCTCCCGAGAGCAGCCACGCAATCAGAGTTGCGATAGACGAGGCTATGAAGTGCAAGGAAACAGGCGAAGAAAAGACTATCCTCTTCGGCCTTACAGGCACAGGCTACTTTGATATGGTCGCATACCAGAAGTTCAACGATCACGAAATGAGCGACTACATTCCCACAGACGAGGAACTTAAAGTCAGCATGGACCGTATGCCTAAGGTTGACTGAGCGGCACGCTAAATACATTTTGGGGTTTTAATTTTAATATAAGCACCGCCGCCGAGGGCTCACCCTCGGCGGCGGATTTGTGTTAATATCTGCCCATTATGTCTGTATTTTTACCGGACTTCTTTTTCAATATAAGTATAATTACTGTAACAGCTCCGCCTATCAGCAACAATGCGCCTACAGATATTCCTATTATCAACATAAGCGGAGTGTCATCTTTAACAAGTAACTGCTTATAAGGTATCGTACCTTTTTCATCTGCGAACAACTGATCACAAACAGAACATTTCCAATGTTCCTGCACAGCTGAAGAACTTTCTGTTGCTTTTTTCTCAGCTATATGTTTGAGCTTATGCTTACCGGTTGCGGCTATCGTTTCCTGCTCCTTAAGAACTTTCTTGCAAACGGAACAATGACTGCCTTCAGTTTTACCTGAGTTGACACAAGTCGGTGCAACGGCTTTATCTGTAACTGCGGTATGGTCCGTCTTAGGTACGGTTTCCTGCGGTATAATCACTTTATTACAGATATCGCAATGTGAGCCTTGCGTTTTTCCCTCTTTTGTACAGGTTGCGGCAACCGCCTTGTCTATAACCTCCTCATGTTCAGCAAGCGGTAATTCTTCATCCTTTGTTTTTCCACAGACACAGTAATATCTTATTGTTCCTTTTTCTGTACAAGTAGCGTCTTTTATAACTTTATATGACGCATTATATTCATGATTTGTTTTCGGTATTTCCGACTGTGCTACAAGCACCTTTTTGCATACGGAACAATGCAAGCCATCCGTAAGACCTGTTTCGGTACAGGTCGCCGCTTTTCCGTAATCTGTTACTTCATTATGGGATTTAAGCGGTATTTCTTCCGTATAAGAATCACCGCAATCGCAGGTGTATTTTATTGAGCCTTTCTTGGTACAGGTAGATTCGCTTGTTACTGTGCCGGAATACGAATGCTCATGAGATATTTTAATGCTACCGACACCATCATAATATTCAATCGATATATAATTATAGCCTTCATCAGCATTATAGTAAATTGAACCGGAGTATTTATGCGTAATTTCGTTCACATACAGATTTAAATACGATACATCACCTGAAACAGTAGAATCGCCATAAGCTTCGCCCTGCACTGAATCTACATCGTTCCATACAATGCAATCACCTTTAGAATCGTACAGATAAATATTAGCATTCCACCATTGATAAATAACATATTCGGGTTCATCTTCTAATTCAAAATGTATTTGCACTAAACCTTTATATGGGGAGTTAAATTTATAAGTGATCTTGTCGGATGAATACGTAGCAGCATTTTCGATCCGGTATTCTACATCCATTTTTATTTCTTCATATTCAGCGGCACTTACCATAACAGAAATAACCAACATCGTAGTAAGGCAGACCGCAAGCGACAATACCGCTTTAAACATAGTTTTGATTTTCATAAAAGCCTCCTATTTAACTCATTCCGACACATAAACGTGTCTAATAAGACTGATTATATTTATATTATAATCTTTTTAGACACTTTTGTCAACAATTTTCAATCTGATATGATAAAATCTGTACAGGAGGGGTGAGTATGGCACATTATCAGAGATTACGGGATCTGCGTGAAGATGCAGACAAGACACAGCAGGAGATAGCCGACTATCTCGGCACATCTGCGCAACACTACGGAAAATACGAATCGGGTAAAGCGGAAATACCGCTTGAGCGTGCAGTCCTGCTTGCTAAATATTATAATGTCAGCCTTGATTACATCGCAGGAATTTCCTCAAGCCGCCACCCTCTGACATCTGACAGCTCCCTTTCGCCTATCGGAATACTTTCGGACAAAATAACACAGCTTTCCGATAATGAAAAGCAGGCTGTAAAAGATACACTCAGTTCTGTTATAGATATGATCAAATAAAGATACCGCCGCAGAGTTACTGCTCCACGGCGGTGTCTTTTATTCAATTTACGATATAAGTAAAAGCAAGGGCGATTTTACATCTCCTACCTAATTTTTTGCAACTTTTGCCCTAAATTTTAAATACAACGCAAAAAACCGCCACAGATTTTAAAAACCTGCGGCGGTTTTATCCTGTTCGGACGGTTATTATCTTATCACGCTCAACCTGCCCTTATCCATTTCACATACGGTGTCGCACAGCACCTCAATATCTTCCGCACTGTGCGAGGCAATGATTATAGTCTTGCCCCTTGCCTTGAGATCAAGCAGATAGCGGCGCATATCCGCAACGCCGTCCTTGTCAAGCCCATTCATCGGCTCGTCAAGGATGAGCAGGTCTGGATCTTCCATTATAGCCTGTGCAAGACCGAGCCTCTGACGCATACCGAGCGAATATTTTTTCACATGGCGTTTAAGCTCGGGGGAAAGACCCACCGTGCGCATAGAATTGCATATATCCTCTTTATCTGCTTTTGCGCCGAGGTCGGCAAGAATCTTCAGATTCTTATACCCTGAATAATACGGGATAAAGCCGGGCGTTTCTATTATAACTCCCGTACTTTCGGGAAAATCGCAATCCTTGCCTATCTCCTTGCCCGCTACCGTTACCTTGCCTGAGGTTGCACGGACAAATCCGCATATACATTTCATCAGCATAGTCTTGCCGCTTCCGTTGTGCCCTATAAGCCCGTGTATTTTCCCTTTATCAAAAGATATTGTTATATCACGGAGTATCTCCGTTTTGTTTATCGTCAGTGAAAGATTTTCTGTATTGATCATCAGCTTTCCTCCGGAAGAAGTGATACGCTCAATCGTCTTGCTCTCAATGTGCTCATAAATATAAGCAACAGAGCCATAACGGCGAAATAAACGTAGGAATACCATATCGGCTTTATCGGTTCACGGATTATCTCCGTGTAGTGCATCCATATTATGGAATTGCCCATAGGAAACAGCCACATCAGATCACTGCGCAGTGCGCAGGTAGCCACTCCGAGGGCTATGACCGCGGTACATATGAACATACCTGTCATTTTACCTGATGATATCCTGCAAATAAGGAGCACAAGCGACAAAAGAAAAAGGTATAATATGATGAGTACCAACGTGTGTACAATAGTACATATGGGGTCAAGCTGATTATACAGATTTTCAGGCAACAGCAGAGTAGCGAAAGTATTCATTTCATCGGGAAACTTTGCCGCATAAAATCTTGCAGCTTCACTCCACGATGAACCGAGCACCGTGTTCCCGGCAGACATTCCCACAACTGCAAGAAATACAACAGCTATATAGCTTATTACCGCCATAACGGCAAATAACATCTGACCGTACAGCCAGTTCAGCTTTCCGCTCCTGCAGATAACGAAAAGCGAGTTGCCGTCAAACTTCGGGAAATCGCTCATAAGCACAAGGAAAACAGACGGCAGTAAAAGCACCGCTACCCACGAGTTGCCGACCGCTATAAACGGCTCAAGCACATTCATCGGACTGCCGTACCTGTCTGCACGCTGTGCCAGCGTATCAATGAAGAGCGTTTTTATAAATATAAGCAAAACTATAACAATGATGCTTCTGGGGTTTGTGATCCACTTTATGTATTCGCACCTTGCGACCGACCACATCTTTGAAAGGCTGATTTGTTTATGCACCTTTATCCGCACCGCCCTTTCCGAAAAATACATATACCGCAAACGAAAGCAGTATAAGCACGCCGTAATAACACGCAAGAGCGGCAGTCGCTCCCGAAACAATACCGCTCGCCGCAAGCGGAGAAGCAGTATTGCCTATTGTTAAGAGCACTTCGTCTGTGTTACCGGGATCCTGCACGGCAAGTCCTGTTAGCCATGAGCCGAGCTGTGTCAGGCAATAGGCTGCCATAAACGGGATACAGCATATAAGATACTTGTTTTCGGTGTACGATATTACGATAAGCGAGAATAAGGACATCGCAAATCCGTACAGCAGCATATCGAGCATATTGACAAGATATATCCCGATCACTCCGATATTTTCAAACAGACCGAGCTGAATATCCGAAAAACCGTAATACGTCTGAACATCATAGCAGTCTATATGCGGAAACCTGATGACCACGACAAGCACATAAAGGCAATACCCGATAAGACAGCATATGCCGCTTGCGAGCACAGCCGAAACATACTTTGCACTTTTAAGTCTGCGATAGCCTGTGCGTATAACTTCATAGCGGGTAAAGCCTGAGCTTTTGTCATCGCACAGCGCATTTACAAAGCACAGAGGCAAAAGCAACGGCAGAAACATATTCAGCCAGCTGCCGCCCTTAAGCCCGGACACCACACAGGCGCTGAAGCTGATATTGCCGGTATATATCCGCTGTGTGTCGATAATCAGATCCCAGACCGACAAGGACTGATTTTTGTCGAAGTCATAGTCGGCAGAAGCCGTAAAGCATATTGCAAATATCAGCAACAGGCATATATAAAACGACTTATCTCCGAGTATGCGTTTAAGGTAAGAAAGCGTTGCTCTGAACATATCAGCCCTCTGCCTCTTCCTCTGCTGTATAGAACGCCGCCTTATTATAACGGAAATTCTCTCCGGTATCGGCATCTATATAGCAGGTGTACACGAGATCATTGTTCTTGTTCTGAATAACGACCTTCCATGCGGGGGTCGTTTTACTCTTCTGCTCCTCAAGCGGAATATCATACGATCCGTAATATTTGAGCGGTGTGTATACCAGGTCGGCACTGAGTACTTCAAACGATACCTGCTCTGTCAGCGACTGTTCTATTTTGCTTATCGCTTTATCGAACGGCAGAAGCTTATCCGTTACCTTTTCATCGGTGATCGAACCGGTCCTTCTGTAGCCGTAAAAGCTGTCAATGTCATCGGTCGTAACCATACTGCCGTTGCACAGAGTGGTTTCATACATACTGTCACTGCTGAGATAGAAACGATCCCAGTCAAAAGGTATTCCCCCGTATGTCGGAGTTGTGGTAAAAGAATAGAAATATTTATCCTGATCGTACTGCTGTACAATGACAGACATAACCCTCATATCATATACGGGTGACTTCGGGCATGGAGCATTTTTAAGATAGTTTTCAAAAAAAGTTACCGCATCGGCAACGCTTATCTCTTTACCGTCCAGCAATCTGAACTTCTCGGTGCTGTCACGGTCGTACCTCCCGATCACTTTATAATGCCCTTTGATCTCAGCGTCCCAATTTTCAAGGAAATGATTGTTCTTTTCGCCGCTATCTTTGCAGTATTGCTCAACCAGAACACCCTTGCAGACATTGGACAGATAGTTTCCGATAGGCGGACCGAACTCAAGGAAAATATTGCGATCGGTAACCTCCGAGCTATCCCTATTATCCAAAATAGCATAATCCGAGCCAACCTTTTCAACAAAACCGGAATACGGAGAATAAAAATAATATGATATTACGTTTTTTTCGGAAACCGCATCATCATAATACTTCTTGAAATTTTTTATCGGATATTCGCCTTCTTGCCTATTGCTTTCTTCATCGGGAATATAGTAGTAGAAGAAATAGTCGTCATTGAATTTTTCATTTGGGAAAAGATATGCGAACATCTCTTTGAAGTCATCATAATATTCTGTCGGAGCTTGTCTGTTTACTGCCGCCTTGTCAAAAGAACAGATATATGAAACGCTCTTTGGCACAAGGCTCACAAAATCCTCGGATATATTGAACCTTGTATTCTCCCGGATCATCTTCTTTACTTCGTCGACGGTATAATAGTTAATTTCATTCTGACGTTTTAAAGCTTCCGGCATATCACCGTCAGTATTGTCGGTGCTGTTGCTTGCACTTTCGATATTGCTGCTGATATCGCTGCCGGTATTGTCAGAGCTACTACTTGTACCTTCGACATTGCTGTTGATACCGCCGCCGCTGCAACCTGTGCAGGCGCAAAGCATGAATGTTGCAAGTATTATTGTTAAAAAGCGTTTCATATACTGTATCTCCTTTTTATATTGTCGTGTCGTTTTTGTGACCGCACTGCCGTTAGCTGTGACCGTATTGCCGTTAGCATATAGCTTTGACTATATATTATCAAATATTAATGTTATTTTCAATAGCGATTTTGCTTATTTGTATGATCCAACAACATTTCTTAGCATTTTTTGTTCATATATCACAAAACATTATACTACACATAATATAATGCTCCCCCGGCGGTCTTTCTTATTCTCCCGTGCCTATCTGCGCCGCATTATCCTCACCCACACTCATAAGCTGTTTGTTTATCGCTCTGGTTCTTACTCCGACAAGCGTTTCAAGATCGCTGTCAACCTGCTGTAAACGCTTCTTAGTCTTTGTCAGCACATCTTCAAAAGTTTCAAATTCTTTCTTTACACTGCTCAGTATCTTCCATACCTCACTGCTTCGCTTCTGCACGGCAAGAGTGCGGAAGCCCATATACAGCGAGTTCAGCAATGCGGACATTGTGGTAGGGCCTGCTATGCTCACCCCGTAGTTACGCTGTAACTCCTCCACCAGCCCGAGCTTTACGACCTCGGCATACAATCCCTCAAACGGCAGGAACATTACCGCAAAGTTGGTCGTGTACGGAGGACAGATATATTTATCGTGAATATCCTTCGCACATTTCTTTATCGCCACAACAAGCGCCTTTGACGCTTCTTCGATCATTACCTTATCTCCGCTGTCATAAGCGTTGCAAAGGGCTGTGTAGGTGTCGCCCGGGAATTTCGAGTCAATCGGCAGGTACACCGTGTCATCATTCTTGCCCGGCAGCTTTACCGCAAACTCAACGTGATTACGGCTGTCGGGAACAACTGCAACCTCGGTATCATACTGTTCGGGAGCGAGAATATCCGCAAGAATCGCTCCAAGCTGCATCTCTCCGAGTATACCTCTGTTCTTTACGTTGGACAGGACTTTTTTAAGGTCGCCTACACCTGCGGCAAGGCTCTGCATTTCGCCCAGTCCGCTGTATACCTTGTTAAGCTGTTCGCTGACGGTCGCAAATGAACGGCTTATCTTGTCGTCAAGCGTGGTCTGTAGCTTTTCTCCTACCATTCCGCGCATTTCTTCAAGCTGATTTTTGGTATTCGCATTTATGTTTCCAAGCTGTACCGCCATTTCGTTACGCATATTCTGCATATCGGCGGCGTTCCTCTGCTCAATGCTCTGAAGCCGCTGTTCAAACTGCGACAGCAGCCTTGCTGTTCCGTCGGAGTTCTGCTTTTGTGTGTCGGTAAGCGTGTTTCCGAGATTTGTCACAAGGTTCACAAGCTCGGTTCTTAGCACCGATTCGCCGCTTACACGGTTTGCCTGCGCTGTATCGAATTTTGCCGAAAGCTGTGCGGTACGCTCGGCAAGCATTTCAAGCTGTTTTGCGGTCTGCTCGTCCGTTATCTTGCTCACGCCGATATTTTCGGCAAGCCTTTTCTGCGTCAGAAGCGTTATTACCGATATTATCACCGACACTACGCACGCAACAAGCGTTATTATAATAAGTATTTCCATATTCCTTGCTCCTTTTAAAGTAATCTAATGATATTATAGTAGATTTTCCGCCTTAGGTCAATGCTTTAAAAGCAAGCTGTACTGTTTATAGGACAGAAAAAACGGTCATCCGAAGATGACCGTTACAGACTGTCGATAAACG
>ULRC01023570.1_pt1 | contig 37637 bp, 36 predicted proteins | sample 1955101 | NCBI WGS metagenome assembly ULRC01 (sample SAMEA4835672, study PRJEB28245) | human gut metagenome | biome: gut microbiome; material: fecal sample | place: Denmark | collected 2008 | reverse complement strand
AATCAGGCAAGACTGGGGGAACGATTTTCGAGGTGACTTTTACACAGCATTCAATGTAGCGTTCCATTTTACACCACTGCAACCGGAAGATCCCTCCAGCTTACATTCTGATTTTCCAGAACATCTGCGGAAAGTGTTCCCGAGATGATCGGTATCAGGTTATTATTCAGATAATGCAGACATACCGGCACGAAGTCCGAACCGTTTCTGCAAAACCGGCTGCAGATAATATCTCCATCCATATTCTTCACCGAAAAATGCAATAAATACAAAGAAATAGTTAATAGGAAGCACAACAATATTGATCCACATCACAGGATTTTGAAACATTGCAATCCATTCTTTTACATACTGCATTCCACTGCCATCAGTCACGCCCGCTGCCGGATACATCATCTGTGCTGTCGGAAATACCGTAAGGTCATAACCCTTTGTACTGCCATACCACATCAGAATTCCCATCAGACAGGTCAGTCCGTAAGCCATCAGCACATAAATAATCAGCCTCGTTTATGTTATTTCTTTTTGTTCTATTTTCAAACTCCTCCCATTAAATCATGAATGATACTTGTTTATTAATCCAATTCGATTGAATCCGATATATAATAGTGAAACTTATTTTTTCAATACTGTTTAATTTGTCTGATCAGTTTTTTATCTTTCGTGTATTCTAAAAGATAGACTTCCATTCTATCTTTTTTACATTTTTGAACATAATCGGAAAAATATTTGCGTACATCTTTTGGCTGTTTTCCAAACGTGCCCGTTTCAAACCGAATACTGCTCCACACAGATTCCTGATTAACGGCAGTCATGATATCTTTCGCCGATCCGTATGTTTTTCTGTACTTTGTCACAAAAACATCTCCGCCATTGATCATGACACCTTTTCCAAGACGTTTGATATTTTTCAGTATTTTGGCCAGTCCTTTAAAATTTTTCTTTGTCTTTGCATAATCGTAGACATCGCAGTTGTCAATAAAGAAACCATCCACCCCTTTTTTCAGCAGCTTCTTCGACAGTTTTCCCATAAACTTCTGCCAGTCCTTATTCGAAACATCTACCCACTTTTCTTCTTCCCAGTTCTCATAATTTCCGATTGTAAGATATTCATATTTCTTATAATAATAGCGAAAATTCTCGATGGAACCGACATTTAAGTAAGTATATACTTTTATGCCTTTTTTGTGCAGGGTACGGATATCTTTTGCAGAAAAATACTGTGCATCAATGACCACCAGCCTATATCCGTATAACTTTTTTATCTGAGACGAATCAATGCTTAAAAATACGCCATATTCTTTTTTCTCTTTTTGGTTCTTTGCGTCTACCGCACATGGTCCTGCCAGTACGCCAAGAAATAAACTGAACATCCATGTTAAAATCAAAATCTTTTTCCAAAAATATTTCAATTTTTTACTCACTCCTGTTCTCCCCATGACTTCATCTTCTGCCTCTTTTCAAATCATAAAATAGTTGAGCTATTCTGCAAGCATGCAAGCCTATTAACCAACAGTTTACCATTCTTTTCCCAAAAATGCATTATTAAAAAAGTTTTTATACAAAAAAACCGCAACCCCTGATTTCTCAAGGATTGCGGAATACAATCTAAAACATAAAATTTTAAATTATAAATTACTCGATGATTGTAGCAACACGTCCTGAACCTACTGTACGTCCACCTCTGCGTTCTTTAGATTCTATTTCGTAAGTGATTTGAACAATTTTTCGTTGGTCATTTTATAAAATTTGCAGTGTTTCACATTGAGTGATTGTAGTTTTGGGAATTTATGTTGCCAACGTCAGCAACTACTGTATATCCTACATATTTTTCTCCAAACTTTACATCTGCACAACCGCTTCCGCAAACTCTCTTTCTGAGTCAACAAAATGATATGGCTCATATTCCCCATAAGCTGATGGTCTGCTAATTGTAACGAGCTGAATCTTGTCATATCCTACTTCACTTTCTATCTCTCTTTTAAATTGTGAAAGATGTTTTCCATGTGTTGTCCGTAATGCAATACTTCCAACATTATCCAACTTCTTAGCAACCAAATAACACATATTTCATCGCCTCCTTAAAATCCTGTTCGGTTACAATTTTAGCACCTTCATACATTTTCCGCAACTCTAATCCTAACTCTTGTGTATAATTTTTTTTGTAAACATATTTATGAAGCCAGTTATTAAACTGTCTATCATAGTAAGTATTGTATTGTATCTCGATAGGATAATGATTACCATCTAATTGGAAATACACATGAATTCCGCGATATCCATCATCCTTTGCTTTTCCTTTTGACATATCTGCAATTCTCAATTTAGATACATTTTTCAGTTCTAAAACATTCTCATAGTTATCACATAATGAACGGAATCCCAACAAATCATCAAAAACCTTTCTCGCCTGACTGTCTGGATAATATCGTTCATACTTTAGTATCGCTGACTGGATACTTTTTATACGATAATCTAACGGCAATTCATACAACTCTTCAAATTCATCATACCACTCGTTTACTGCTATCAATTCAGCAATCAACTTCTCTTTATCAAAATAATGCAAATTTTTTTTTAGATTTATACCGAGTTCAGATTTGTAAGATAGTCTCTTTAATATCTCGATTGTTAATCCGTCTCTTTCTAATATACTCGACATTGTTCTCCTTTCTTGCTTTCAACTGCCACAACATTTCGCTATTACTTCTTACTAACACGGAACTTTTTCGTCCTTAGAATTATACTATCCATTTCATAGAACAACCCTTATGTAGGCAAATCCGTCAAACCATTCATATAATCATGCGCAATTCTATTTCGCTTAAATTTCAATGTCAAATATGCGTTCTGTGCCATATCAAAACTACATACTACTATCTCCTCATCTTTGAATATAGCATTATTATAGCACTTATAACTCATCCAATCAATAACATCATTATTTCAATCTTCGTATGTCATTGTACTTTTTGATTCCGTCAACTCCTCTTTATGCCGTTTCACATGCAGCATAATATGGCCGATATTTCCCTCTCCGGCATATTTGGTTGTATCAAAAAAATTCTGATCTAACCGAGTCCAGACCAATTCGTTTTCATCCCCATTAACCACTACTTCTTTATTTAGTTTGCCCACATAAATTTCCAGATCGCAATTATCAAAAGGATACGATATTTCCATTAAATGGACGAGTTTAATATCCTCTTTTGTAATGGCTGTTTCCTCTTCTAATTCCCGATATGCAGCATCCATACCGCTTTCATTTTGTTCCCTTTTTCCACCAACAAAGTTTAATAAGCCTTTATATGGATTCTTTCTCCTTTTACACATCAGCATTTTATCTTCTTGTTTATTAAACACCACAATTGCGTTATATTTTTGCATTTCACATTTCCTCACAAATATAATTCATCATCCAACCGCTCCTCAATCACCCTCGATTTCGTCCTTCACTCCCAAGCGTCTTGCCTGCGGCAATCCGCACACGGGCATTCGTCAAATGCCCGTGTTTTCAATAAAAAATGAACATCAGCAAGCAAGCTTGCCAATGTTCATTTTTTATTGTTTATCGTTCGCTTGACTCAAAGTCAACGTGATTACTCGATGATTGTAGCAACACGGCCTGAACCTACTGTACGTCCACCTTCGCGGATAGCGAATGTAAGACCCTGGCTCATAGCGATTGGGTGAATCAATTCGATTGTCATTTCTACGTTATCACCAGGCATGCACATTTCAGTTCCTTCTGGAAGCTGAACAACACCTGTTACGTCAGTTGTACGGAAGTAGAACTGTGGACGATAGTTGTTGAAGAATGGAGTATGACGTCCACCCTCGTCCTTAGTCAAAACGTAAACCTGAGCTGTAAATTTTGTATGACATGTAAGAGTTCCTGGCTGACAAAGAACCTGTCCTCTTTCGATGTCTGTCTTCTGGATACCACGAAGAAGTACACCAGCGTTATCACCAGCCTGAGCCTCATCCAACTCTTTGTGGAACATCTCGATACCAGTTACAACGGATTTCTGAGTTTCTTCTTTGATACCAACGATTTCTACTTCATCATTCAAGTGAAGAGTACCAGCCTCTACACGACCAGTAGCAACAGTACCACGACCTGTAATAGAGAATACGTCCTCTACAGGCATTACGAATGGCTTATCTGTGTCACGCTCTGGATCCGGAATATACTCGTCGATTGTGTTCATCAATTCCATGATAGCATCGCCCCATTTGCCGTTTGGATCTTCCAAAGCGCCAAGAGCGGAACCTTTGATGATTGGGCAATCTGTGAAGTCATACTCCTCAAGCTGCTCTGTTACTTCCATCTCTACGAGTTCGATCAACTCTTCGTCGTCTACCATATCACATTTGTTCAAGAATACAACGATATATGGTACACCTACCTGACGAGACAAAAGGATGTGCTCTTTTGTCTGAGCCATAACACCGTCAGTAGCAGCTACTACAAGGATAGCGCCGTCCATCTGAGCAGCACCAGTGATCATGTTCTTAACGTAGTCAGCATGTCCTGGACAGTCAACGTGAGCGTAATGTCTCTTCTCTGTCTCATACTCAACGTGAGCAGTAGAAATTGTGATACCACGTTCTCTTTCTTCTGGAGCCTTATCGATGTTCTCGAAATCTGTAGCTTCGTTACCGGATACTCTTGCAGCAAGTACCTTTGTGATTGCTGCTGTCAAAGTTGTTTTACCATGATCTACGTGACCGATGGTACCAATGTTACAATGCGGTTTACTTCTTACATACTTTTCCTTAGCCATTTCTAAACGTCCTCCTAACATTTTTTAAATTTTAATTTAGAAATATCTGCTATATACACATAGCTTAATTATATGGGAAAGTTGCTAAAAAAGCAACCCCCCAAAATTGTTACATTAACGAATTAACATTCTCATCCGTTCTTCTGTGCCAATACTTTGTCCTGTACGTTCTTTGGACATTTCTCGTATTTCTCGAAGAACATGGAGTAGTTACCACGTCCCTGAGTAGTAGAACGAAGTTCTGTTGAATATCCGAACATCTCAGCAAGTGGAACAAATGCGCGAACAATCTTTCCACCACCGATATCGTCCATACCTTCAATCTGACCACGTTTTGCGTTCAGACTTCCGATTACGTCACCCATGTATTCCTCAGGCATCGTAACTTCAACCTTCATAATAGGCTCTAACAGCACTGCATCACCTTTCTTCATAGCATCTTTGAATGCCATGGAACCAGCGATGTGGAATGCCATTTCACTCGAATCGACTTCATGGTAAGAACCATCATAACAGTTCGCATGAATACCGAGTACTGGGAATCCAGCAAGGATACCTGCCTGAGCAGCTTCCTGAATACCTTCGTCGACAGCTGGAATGTATTCCTTCGGAATAGCACCACCAACGACTGTAGACTCGAATTCGTAAGTGTTCTCGCCGTTTGGATCCATCGGTGTGAAACGAACACGACAGTGACCATACTGACCACGACCACCAGACTGTTTTGCGTACTTCGAATCGATTTCGACTTCTTTTGTAAATGTTTCTTTGTAAGCAACCTGTGGAGCACCTACGTTTGCTTCTACGTTGAACTCACGAAGCAGACGGTCTACGATAACTTCCAAGTGAAGCTCACCCATTCCGGCAATGATTGTCTGACCGGTTTCCTGATCAGTATGAGCACGGAATGTCGGATCTTCTTCAGCAAGTTTTGCCAAAGCTTCACCCATTTTACCCTGATCGTTCTTTGTTTTCGGCTCGATAGCAAGCTCGATAACCGGTTCAGGGAATTCCATGGATTCCAGAACAACCGGATGTTTCTCATCACAGATAGTATCACCTGTTGTTGTCAATTTGAAACCAACAGCTGCTGCGATATCTCCGGAATATACTTTATCCAATTCACTACGTTTATTTGCGTGCATCTGCAAAATACGTCCGACACGCTCTTTCTTTCCTTTTGTTGCATTGAGTACATAAGAACCGGAGTTCAATGTACCGGAATACACACGGAAGAATGCCAGCTTACCAACAAATGGGTCTGTCATAATCTTAAATGCCAATGCTGCGAATGGCTCATCATCAGAAGATTTACGAACAACTTCGTTACCATCTTCGTCTGTACCGGTGATATCAGGGATATCTGTTGGTGCAGGCATGTACTCGATAACGCCATCTAACATCTTCTGTACACCTTTGTTCTTGTAAGCAGAACCACAGTATACCGGAACAGCCTCACAAGCGATTGTTCCTTTACGAAGAGCTTTCTTCAAATCTTCAACGGATGGCTCTTCACCTTCAAGATACTGCATCATCAGATCATCATCCAAGTCACAGATTTTCTCAACAAGGTTTTCATGCCATTCTTGAGCAAGATCTTTCAAATCATCCGGAATCTCAGTGATTTCGATATCCTCGCCCTTGTCATCTTTATAGTAGTATGCTTCCATCTCAAACAAATCAACCAATCCGACGAAATCGTCTTCCTGACCAATCGGAATCTGAACAGGAATTGCATTTTTACCCAAACGATCAATAATCGTCTGTACTGACATAAAAAAGTCTGCACCCATCTTATCCATTTTGTTGATGAATGCCATACGTGGTACATTGTAAGTGTCAGCCTGACGCCAAACGTTCTCAGACTGAGGTTCTACACCAGCTTTTGCATCAAACACACCAACAGCTCCATCCAGTACACGCAGTGAACGCTCTACCTCTACAGTAAAGTCTACGTGTCCAGGAGTATCAATGATGTTGATACGGTGCTCCAATGCACCCGGTTTAGCTTTGTGATGATCTTCCAAAGTCCAGTGACAGGTAGTAGCGGCAGAAGTAATTGTAATACCTCTTTCCTGCTCCTGCTCCATCCAGTCCATTGTGGAAGCGCCATCATGAGTCTCACCGATTTTATAATTCACACCGGTATAGTACAGAATACGCTCTGTAAGTGTTGTCTTACCGGCATCGATATGAGCCATAATACCAATATTTCTGGTACGCTCAAGTGGATATTCTCTTCCAGCCAAAGCCAGTTCCTCCTTTTTCCAAAATAGGTGGCACAAGAATTACCAGCGGTAATGTGCGAAGGCTTTGTTTGCCTCTGCCATCTTGTGCATATCTTCTTTTTTCTTTACGGATGAGCCAGTGTTGTTTGCAGCATCCATAATCTCATTGGCAAGTCTCTCCTTCATGGTCTTTTCCCCTCTCGCACGAGAATAGGTTGTCAACCAGCGAAGAGCCAGCGCCTGACGACGATCCGGACGAACCTCGATTGGAACCTGATAAGTGGAACCACCGATACGTCTAGCTTTGACCTCGAGTTCAGGCATTACGTTGTTCATAGCTTCATCGAATACTTCAAGAGCATCCTTACCTGTCTGCTCTGCTACCTGCTCAAATGCACCGTATACGATTTTCTGAGCAACGCCCTTTTTACCGTCCAGCATAATGTTGTTAATCAGTTTTGTAACAATCTTATTTTTGTAAACTGGATCAGCCAATACGTCTCTTTTCTGAATATGTCCTTTACGTGGCACGTTACTTCCCTCCTTAATAATAATTAATTCACAGGTACTCACGACTTGTGTCCGCACCAGTTTAAAGTTTGCTCACTTTTATATAGTAAGATGCAAAAATTAATCCGGTACTTTTAAATTAGCTTATTTTGCAGCTTTCGGTTTCTTGGCACCGTACTTAGAACGAGCCTGCTTACGATCAGCTACACCTGCGGTATCCAATGTACCACGGATAATGTGGTATCTGGTACCAGGAAGATCCTTAACACGTCCACCACGAATCATAACAACGCTATGCTCCTGAAGGTTGTGGCCTTCACCCGGAATATAACTTGTTACCTCGATGCCGTTGGAAAGACGAACTCTGGCAATCTTACGAAGTGCTGAGTTAGGCTTCTTCGGAGTAGCAGTACGTACAACAGTACAAACACCACGCTTCTGTGGAGAACTCGTATTAACGGACTTTTTCTTCAAAGAATTGTAGGATGACTGCAGTGCTGGAGAATTGGATTTCTTAGCAACCGATTTTCTACCCTGCTTTACTAACTGGTTAAAAGTTGGCATTAATTTTCACCTCCTGTAATCTAATTTGTCATGGTCTGCGGAACTAGTTGTCCTATTTTTGAGGACACAAAAAAGCCCACACGAAACGCATGCTAAATCATTATATCGTGTGGACTTTCCTTTGTCAAGCCGTTTTTTTCAGTTATTTCCATTGATTTGCCATTAAAATAACATCGGAAAATCAATTTTTTTCAATACATAACTCATCGGGTCAAATTTCTGAATCGTCCGAAGAATTTCACTCTGTTTTGCGCACTCCGAAATCTCCCTGCACCACGTTACATCCTGAAACGCTCCTATCACTGCCAGCAAAACCCAGATTAAAACAATTCCGATACAAGCACCGAAAATGGCACCTCCCAGCCGGTTTACGGTTTTCAGCACCGGTATGTGGTCTACTAATTTCAGCACACGGACTACAATTCCCACCGCAATCACTGCCACAAGAAGCGCAATTACATACGCCGCACCGCTTTGCACTTCAGAATTTGCTGCAAACAGCGGTTTTACAACCGGCACCAAAATCATCGTAAGGACAAGCACCACAACCATCCGCAAAAGTGAAAATACTTTTAATAAAAGTCCTTTATGAACGCCATCCAGTATGCACACCAAAAAGATTCCGGTGGCAATCAGTTCCACAAGTGTTGTACTCATGTTTTTTCCTTTCTCATTTCGTCTGCAATCGTATTTTCTGTATCGTCGATGAATCAATCAGTGTATAAACCTGTCCATCTGATGTCGGATACACCGCATCAATCTCCTGCTCAAAATGATAATCAAATTTGTCATGTCCATTGGTTCTCAAAATATTGCAGGAACGGTTTCCCGTAAAAATAATTTCATCTCCGTACATTTCCATATCTGCATATTCATAAGAAATGTCCTGCTGCATTTTTTCCCTGCCGGACAAATTATACAAATTTAATGTTTGTTTTTTTGCATTTCCCTCTTTTTGCAGGACAAAGGCTAACGCATCATCTCCCACAGCAAGGCTTTTAATTGAATCTGAAAATGTTTTTTCCGTAACAACTTCCGGCTGTTTCATCTGTCCAAAAATGGAATACCCCTTTTCGTGGGCAACCAGCACTTCATCATCCGACACGAATTCAACATCGGCAATCATCTTGTTTCCGAATGACTTTCCGCCTACCAATGTATTTTTGTCCTGTCCAACTTCCGTAAAATTGTAAAAGCTGACTTTCGTTTCAAAATCACTGCTGCCTGCTATCATATAAGAAGTGACAACACTTTTCCCATCCGGTGAAATATCAAAATCAAGCGGATATCCTTCCTCCGAAACATTGGTTGGAATTTCCACCAATAAACTCTCTGCATTGCTGTATGGATTATAAATGTTTAAAACATTGGAATCCTTATCCTGCAGAAGAATCGCAACAACGCCCTGTCTTGCCACTTTTGCACGTACAATCGGAAGGCTTGTCTCAACGGTAACGCCTTCATCTTTTCCGTTATAAATATAACACTGTTTCCCGCTCACATCAGCAACCGACACATAATCGCCACACACGTCCACCTGTGGCTGCTTCATTTCATAACCGCCATTCCACAAACTTTTCCCTTCGTTATTAATCTCACTAATACCACTGCGGCTGTATTTTAAAATATTTCCATTATGATATCGGTAATTCACATTGTTACTGTCGCTGCGGTTTACTTTGTTTTTCACTTCATAGCCACGGTAACATCGATTTCCATATAAATAAGAGGCCACACCAAAGCCGCCGGCAACAAACATCAGCCCCAAAATCACCAGGCCTACAATCCATTTCTGTTTATTTTTCAAAAAGTCTTTCATTTTCTACCCTTCTTGCTCGTACTCGAATCGAAAATTTCTCTGATTACGGTAACTTATATTATAGCATAGAAAAGAATTATTGTGCAACGCCATTTTGCGCAAGTGTCGAAGGTACGGGCGTTGGCGAAACACTCGGCACCGACGTATTTTCCTGTGTTGGTGGAACCGTTGATGGACACGGGGTAAGCTTTGCTTTCTGTGTCTCTACAATCGTCTTGTCCTGATTTGCCGGGTGCGACCGGTTCATTGTCTGGATTGTATTCAACTGCTGCTTCACCTGATTGAGCGCAGACTGGTTCTGCATCAGTACAACAAATGCAAACACGACAATCAATGCAGTCACTGCCGCTATGCCATACCCCATATGTACTTCCTTCTGTTTTTTCTTTGTCCGAAATTTTTCTTTTTCCTCCATAATACCGCGAATATTTCTCACCACGCGGTCATCTTCCTGCTCCACAATATGAACATGACGATTATTTTCCCTCTCCATATAATGAAGCATCTCCGGATTTTTCTCATAATAAATATAGTAACCCTTTTGTTTTTCCAACTGTCCGCTACGATACAAAAAGAAACTATCTTCACCGTCTGTTTCATCATAAAGATATAAAACCTTATCCCGTTTTTCAAAATTCAGTTTATGCATCTGAAGAAGCTGCCCCGCCTGATTAACAGAAAATCCCTGACAACTGTAAAACCATCCGACAATTTCCAAATCCGTAAAATTTTCCTTCATTTCCGAATAAATGTAATCCCAGTCTTCATCGGTAAATTTCGGGCCGCTCCGTCCTGCAAAATTATGAATTTCCACGACACCCGAAATCTGGTAAATTTTCTCCCCATCACATATCAGGCTCGTGCCCAAAAGCACTGCCGCCTTTTCCATCCCATGACTCTGCTCTGCCAGACGTTTTACAAAACGAATGACATAATCTTCCATATAAATTCGTCCCCGTCCCGGAATCTCTCCAATCTGCCGAACACTTTTTGGTCTTGTCCACTGCATGACTTGTCCTCCCTTTATTGTTTTTTCTCAATCGACAGTTTTATCATATCACTCTGTGAGAGCGGATTTTGTCGATTCAGAACCCGAGAACAAATTTTATTGAAGTTTTTTTCGCATGATTTTTGGAAATAATGAGAATACTGCTAATAACAACACAGAAAGGTTTTTTATTATGGCAGAATATTTTAATCCCGGCGAAAGCCGTTCCTTATTTAATTTTACTACATCACTTCAGAATTTATTAGAGAAAAAGAATTACCATTCGCGCGACATCATCCTTGTCTGCATCGGCTCCGACCGTGCCACCGGCGACTGCTTAGGTCCGATTGTCGGTCATAAATTAGCACGTTTTTGCAACACACATAAAAACAGCCTCCATCTTTTTGGCACACTGGAACAGCCCATCCATGCCAAAAATCTGGAAGCCACTTTACAATTCATTCATTCCTGTTATAAAAACGCACTGATCATCGCAATTGACGCTTCTCTTGGTGTCGTCGAACACGTCGGCTATATCACGTTAGGCGAGGGATCGCTCTGTCCCGGCGTCGGCGTTGATAAAAATCTTCCGGAAGTAGGTGACATTTTTATCACCGGTATTGTCAATCTTTCCGGATTTGGGAGCCAGATGCTGCTGCAGACAACGCATTTAAATCTTGTCATGCAGCTCGCTGATTTCATCAGTCTCGGACTGTTTCGATGTCTTATGCACTCACAGTTCCGTTCTTCCCTCAAGTGCGCGGAATAATGTCATTTCGTCAATAAATTCAAGCGCACCGCCAACCGGAACTCCGCTGGCAATCCGGGTTACTTTAATCCCCGCCTGCTTGACATATTTGCTTATCCAAAGTGCTGTTGCTTCTCCTTCCACCGTGGAATTTGTCGCAATAATAACTTCTTTGATATCTTCCCGTTGAAGGCGCTGCAGCAGTTCCTTGAGTTTTAAGTTCTCCGGCTGCACACCAACCATTGGATTCACCGCACCGTGAAGTACATGGTACACGCCCTTGTACTGTCCGGTTTTCTCATAAGCCGCCAAATCACTTGGTTCCTCGACTACCATAATCGTCTGGTGGTCTCTTTTTTCGTCCGCACATACCTGACACAATTCCTGGTCAGATAAATTAAAACATTCTTTGCAAAAACAAATCTTCTGCTTTGCCGTCAATATACTGTCCGCTAAATGTTTCACGCGTGCTTCCGGCAGATTTAAAATATGCAGTGCCAGCCGCTGTGCTGACTTTGGACCAATGTTTGGCAAGCTTGCCAATTCTTCGATTAAATTTGTAATCGACTCACTATAATACTTCATTAGAATGGGAAGCCTCCGCCAAGGTTCAATCCGCCAGTCAACGCTTCCATGGATTTTGCGCTGTCTTCTTCGAGCTGGCGCAATGCCTCGTTCGTTGCTGCCACAATCAAATCCTCTAACATTTCAATATCATCCGGGTCAACAACTTCTTCGCTCAATTTTACGGAAAGAACTTCTTTTTTACCGGAAACTTTTACCGTAACGGCACCGCCGCCGGCTGTCGCTTCATACTCTTTTTCTTCCATCTCTTTTTGTGTTACTTCCATCTGACGCTGCATCTTCTGCGCCTGCTTCATCAAATTATTCATGTTTCCCGGCATTCCGCCCTGAAATCCACCTCTTCTTGCCATTTTTCTTCTTCCTTTCTTTTTCTATGTCGGTCAATCCAACATTTCAATTTCTACATTTTTTATTATATTCCGCAGCTCCGGCAAAGCATTCATTTCCTGACGATTTTCCACAAACCGTACATCTAACGAAATCTCTTTGCCCGTCAATTGACCGGCTGCCTCAATCAGCACCTGCTGATTTTCCTCTTTTTTAAAATACTCGGCAGGCATTCCCTGCGTAAAGGCAAGGACTAATTTCCCAGCCTCCGATACGGAAATCCTCACATCTAAAAGCATAGACCGCGACACCTGATCGATTCGTCCAAGTATCTGGTTCCAGTTTGCCACCACATCTCTTACATCATCAGGAACTGCTTCAGGACGAATTTCTCTCTGTGGCTTAATTACCGGCTTGTTCTCAGATGTTCCCGCACTTTGCGCTGCCACAAAGGTGCCGGACTCCATCATCTCCTGCCACTGTTCATTCTTCTGCTCCAACTGATTTAACCGCTGAATCAGCGAATCGTAATCCGTCTGCATCTGCGGACGGCACAAGCGAATCATCGCCATCTCAAGCATGACACGCTTATTGTTTGCATACTTCATGTCATTTGCCAAATCCGACAAAATACGGATATAGCGGAACAAAATTTCCAATTCAATCTGCTCGGCAAAACGGGAAAGTTCCTGCCTGTTTTCCTCCGACATATCCACTAACTGCTCTGCCTCATCCGCAGTTTTCACAACCAAAAGATTGCGCAGATACCAAATCAGTTCATTGACAAATTGTGATAAATCCTTGCCCTGCTCAACCATCTCAGCCACAATGGCAATCACGCCATCGACCTGATTTTTTATCAAAGCCTCCATCAACCGGTGATATACACTGTGGTCGACAGCACCAAGAATTTTCAAAACATTTTCATACGTTAATTTCTGTCCGAAATAAAAAGAAATACACTGTTCCAAAAGACTTAAGCCATCACGCAGTGCGCCGTCTGCCTGTCTCGCAATGTAAGTGAGTGCCTTGTCTTCTGCCTCAATTCCTTCTATTTCTAATAATTCCCGCAATCTTGCCGCAATTGTTTCCACCTGAATCCGTTTGAAATCATAGCGCTGGCAGCGCGACAAAATGGTAAGTGGAATCTTATGTGCCTCTGTCGTTGCCAAAATGAAAATCAGATAGGAAGGCGGCTCTTCCAATGTTTTCAAAAGTGCATTAAATGCGCTTGTCGAGAGCATATGCACCTCGTCAATAATATACACTTTGAAACGTCCCTCTGCCGGTGAATACTGCACTTCATCAATCACCTGCCGGATGTCATCCACACGGTTATTCGATGCCGCATCGATTTCCACTACGTTCATGGAAGACTGTTCCTCAATTGCCTTACACATTGCACACTCACCACAAGGACCATTCGGTCCCGGATTTTCACAGTTTACCGCCTTTGCAAAAATTTTTGCAACCGTCGTTTTTCCGGTTCCTCTCGTTCCGCAAAACAAATAAGCATGTCCAATTCGGTCTGCCTGAATCTGATTTGTGAGCGTTTTTACAATATGTTCCTGTCCCCGGACACTGGAAAAGTCCTTGGGACGGTATTTCCGATATAAAGCCTGATATGACATAATTGCCTCTTTCTGTTACACACCAAAACTGATGCCCAAATTTTTCGCCTCGCGGATAATGGAAGAATCCGGGTCTACCATCTTTAATTTACCCGCTACCTCTTCTAACGGAATCGGAATGATTTCTCTATTTTTAAATCCAACCATATATCCGTATTTTTCTTCTAAGATCAACTGAGCCGCTGCCGCCCCAAGGCGGCTGGCAATCACACGGTCATACGCACACGGGCTTCCCCCGCGTTGTGTGTGTCCCGGCACCGTAATGCGAATTTCCTGCCCGGTGCGCTCCTCAATCTCTGCTCCTATTTTATAGGAAACACTTGGATACGGATTATTCTTTAATTTTGCTTTTCTCTCTTTCTTCGTAAGAAGTGCGTCCTCCTTACTAATTGCACCCTCTGCCACTGCCAGAATCGAAAAACGCTTTCCGGCATCCGTGCGCTTCTGAATTGCCTGTACCACAGCGTCAATATCATATGGTATTTCCGGAATCAAAATCACATCTGCTCCCCCGGCAATCCCGGCATGAAGTGTAAGCCATCCAACTTTATGTCCCATAACTTCCACGATAAATACTCTTCCGTGCGAATACGCTGTCGTGTGAATACAATCAATCGCCGTAGTCGCAATATCCACGGCACTCTGGAAACCAAATGTCATATCCGTTCCCCAAATGTCATTGTCAATAGTTTTTGGAAGTCCTACAACATTTAAGCCTTCCTCCCGCAGCATATTAGCGGATTTCTGTGTACCATTTCCACCTAAAATCACAAGACAGTCAAGTTTTAATTTATGGTAAGTATTCACCATCGCCACCACTTTATCCATGCCGTTGGCATCCGGCTTTCTCATATTCTTAAACGGCTGTCTCGAAGACCCAAGAATCGTTCCACCCTCCGTCAAAATACCGGAAAAATCAAGCGGTTTCATTTCTACATACTTTTCATACATCAAACCCTTATACCCCTCAAGGATACCGATAATCTGTGTGTCCGGGTCTGCATTATACAACGTTTTTGCCACGCCGCGCATTGTTGCGTTCAAAGCCTGGCAGTCACCACCACTGGTCAAAAAAGCTACTCGTCTCATATCTGCCTCCCTTTCGAAAGTACGTGTCTTAGATACGTTCTTTAGTTTACCCTATTTTGCGGGTTTAGGCAATAGTGGAATGAATTTCGTACGAGGGTTAGTCAGAAAAAGAATTCTAGCACCATCTCTTTTCAGCATAAAAAAGATACTATAGACCTATCTTACAACAGATCTATAGTATCTTGTAATTATTATTTTACTTTAATTTTCTTAACAGCACTAAAACTTCCGTATACTTTCTTACCAGCTTTGTCTTTTCGATATGCAGCTACTTTGATAAAATACTTTTTGCCCTTTTTCAGCTTTTTCGTAACATAATTTGCTTTCTTAGTAGTAATCTTAACGGCTGCCTTCTTAAATTTCTTATCGGTCGAATACATCACCCGATAACCGGCTGCCCTCTTGACTTTCTTCCAGGAAATCTTAGCTTTTTTTGCCTTTGTCACTGTTACTTTTACACCCTTGACTTTAGCCACTTTAATCTTTTTTACTGCCCTCACAGTCGCTTTCGGCTGTGGGCTTTCTATTTTCTTGTTTTCCGAAGACTGTGTCAGTGCCGGTGTCTGACTTGGTACAATAGTCGGTGCCGGTGTTTCCGTAACATTCGGTGTAGCAGTCGGCGCTACAGAAGGAGCCACACTTGGTGTCGGTACAGGAGTCGGCTTTGGTGTCGGATCCGGAATTGCATCGGCACCTTTTTCATCTACAAATCTCCAGTGGTCAAATTTAGCCAGAGATACCTTATCTTCTCCCTTAAATACCATATATAGGTCATGAATTCCCGTTGCATTTGTTATATCCGTAGAAAGTATTTTGAATATATACTCACCACCGGTATTATCAATACTAAGTGTTCCGATCAATGGTCCATCTGCTGAATCCAAGTGTAATTCCATAGTTGCTTTTTTCTCGCTTGCTATGGCAGCTCTAAAGGAAACCGCACTCTTTTCACCAAAATCCACATTTTTTACTTTAATCGTACTTCCATTTTTAATGTCACAAAGGTTCATTCCCACTGTGCCATTTCCTTCTGACTCAACATTTGTTCCTTTTGCATAGGTTTCTGCCTCCGTCCACTGATATGGATCCAGTTTTGCAATTGGGGCAGGTCCGTCCTTTGTCATATTTAAAGTAGGGAATGTACCGTCCTCATTATATGTAAACTCTTCCACAGAAACAGAACGGTGATAACTGCTGCCTCCCTTTAATTTCTGATCGTGATAGAACAGATACGAATGTCCCATAAAGTCTACAACACCCGGATGGTTTGTATAGCAGCCCCCCTGGGATGGCATAATAACTCCCTGATATTCCCACGGACCGGTTGCCGATTTACTTGTAGAATATGCCAGATGTTCTGCTCCACCTGTTGGTCCAAATGCAGCATATACCATATAATACAAACTGCCTCGTTTATAGAACCATGGTCCCTCTCCATAAGAACACTGACGGGATAATTTCCCATTTTCCATCACTTTAGGGCCAAAACCCGACTCATTCATATCAAGCGATACAACACCTTTTTTACCAATAGTCGTATCATAAGAAAGCATATCCTCATTCAATTTCACATAGCGAAGATTGGGATTACCAAAATACAAATAAGCCTGTCCATCATCATCGATAAATACGGTCGGATCAATGTCATTCCAGTCCCCCTCATCTACCAATGGCTTACCAATAGCATCAACAAATGGTCCGGTTGCCTTATCACTGACGCCTACACCAATAACCATACCACCATTCTTTTTATGAACCGGTACATACATATAAAATTTGCCATTTCTCTCAACACACTGTGGTGCCCAAGCACGAGGATCCTTCGTATCCATCCACTTAAAATTGTCTCTTGACAGAACAGTCCCATGATCTGTCCAGTTCACCATGTCTTTTGTTGAATAACATTTCCAGTCATTCATTGTGTAAAAATTTTTTACCAGTTTATCCTCATCATGCGTTGTATACAAGTACAGCGTATCCCCCGAAACCATCGGTGCCGGATCCGCTGTGTAAATATTTTGCACAATTGGATTGTCCGCTTTTGATGGGATTGATAATGATAATGTCGCCATGCATAGAACAAGTGCTCCGGCAACAACTTTTGAAAAAATTTTTTTCATTTTCACAAGCCTCCATTTCTTACCTTTAATCATTTTCACCTTTATTTTAACAAATCTGTATAGTTCTTTCTATGACATTTTATGTTCTATTTCATGATATATAGGGGCATTTTTTGTTGCTTTTCTCTGCCATAACGTGTATTCTATTTTTAGGGTCAAAATTTTTCAGCAAAGGGGCTTCGAATAACTATGATAGACATTATTTACGTACAAAGCAATGCTTCGCATCCTGCAGGATTTACCTGTACCGTAACTGATCAGTCAAATGACTGGTGGCTGATAACTATGACACATACACCGGCTTACCATATCATAGATGGAAAACGTATTATCATGCCCGCACACAGCATTACTCTATACCCACCCTATTCTTCTATTGAATACGGTTCCCTTGAAAATGAAATATTCTGTGATGACTGGCTGCGATTTTATACAGATGAACCATTTATCTGTAATGGTAGCGTACCTCTTGGTACCCCTTTTAAAGCAATGGATCACTCTTATATAAGCAGCCTTATTCACTTAATTGCTGTGGAAAATTTTTTTCAAAACCAATATAAAAATTTCACTGTTCAATCCCTGTTTCAGATTCTTTTTTCAAAACTAAAAGAATCTCTGTCCTACAATAAATCTAGTACTTTCCACGAAATGGCTTTGCAGCAGCTTCATATCAATATTACCAGCAATCCGTCCTCTCCATGGAATATACCGGATATGGCCAAACAATTACACATTTCAACAAGGCATCTGCAAAAATTGTATCAAAAAAAATTCGGTACATCGTGTATGGAAGACGTTATTAAACACCGCCTCCTGCTAGCTAAGGAAAAGCTGGCCACAACAACATTACCAATATACAAAATTGCAGAACAATGCGGCTATTCAAACGTCGAACATTTCAGTCGGCAATTTAAAGAAAAATTCACCACATCGCCAAAAGCATATCGTGAATCAGTAAAGAAAAACTAATGTATAGGTTTCTTTTTTTCACACACTAAAGAAAAAAGAACCATTTTTCTGTGGGTTTCGCATTCGGAATCGCTCCCCCTCTTGACACCCTCGCTTCCATATAATAGAATCTACTCAAAAAAAACAGAATAGGAGGATTTCCTATGCAGTCTTTACAATCAACCGTAACCTTAAACAATGGTGTGGCTATGCCTATTTTCGGGCTTGGCGTTTACAATTCCAAGGAAGAAACCACTTTCGCCGTTTCGACAGCCATCAGACACGGATACCGCCTGATTGATACTGCCGCATTTTACGAAAACGAAAAAGAAGTCGGTGAAGGGATTAAAGACAGTGGAATTCCACGAGACGATTTATTTATTACAACCAAACTCTGGAACGACATGCAGCGCGAGAGCCGCCAGCGTGAATCATTCGAAAAAAGTTTAGATAACCTTGGTGTAGATGCCGTCGATTTATATCTCATCCACTGGCCAATACCCGGCAAAATCAAAGAAACGTGGCATGTGCTGGAACAATTATATGAAGAGGGACTTGTAAAGGCCATCGGCGTAAGCAACTTTTTACCGCATCACTTAGAAGAATTAAGTGTCCATGCAAACATTGCACCGGCCGTTGACCAGTTTGAATGTAACCCTTATTTAACGAGAAAAGAACTTCGTAACTACTGTAAGAAACACAATATCGTACCGGAGGCATGGAGTCCGCTCGCCCGTGGTGCATGCTTTGACGACCCGGTTCTGCAAAGCCTTGCCGAAAAGTATGAAAAAAATATTGCACAGATTATTCTGCGCTACGACGTGCAAAACGGCATCGTCACAATTCCAAAATCCACCAAAGAAGCCCGAATCCTCAGCAATTCGCAGGTTTTTGATTTTGAATTAAGCACCGAAGATATCGAAAAAATTGACGCCTTAAACAAAAATGAAATGCACGGCGACCCCGACCATGTAGACTTTTAATCCGGTGTAAAATTCTGTTGCATTTTGCCCACATATAGTATAAAATGAAAGTACTGATTTTGTTTCAAGAGTGCTTGTTTTATCAGGCACAGTAAACGATTACTATTTATATAAAGAAAGGATGGTTTTTTAAAATGAACTTAAACAACATGCCAAAAACCAAAATCGGAATTGTTGCAGTAAGCCGTGACTGTTTCCCTGAGTCACTTTCTGTAAACAGAAGAAAAGCTTTGGTAGAAGCTTACACAAAAAAATATGGAGCAGATGACATTTATGAATGTCCTGTATGTATCGTAGAAAGCGAGATTCAGATGGTCGAAGCTTTGGAAGATATCAAAAAAGCCGGCTGCGATTCTCTTTGCGTATACTTAGGTAACTTCGGTCCGGAAATTTCTGAGACTTTGTTAGCAAAACACTTTGACGGTCCGGTTATGTTCTGTGCCGCTGCTGAGGAATCCGGCAACAGCCTGATGGATGGCCGTGGAGATGCTTACTGTGGTATGCTCAATGCAAGCTACAACTTGAAATTGAGAAACACAAAAGCATACATCCCTGAGTATCCGGTTGGAACTGCTGAGGATTGTGCTGACATGATTCATGAGTTCGTTCCGATTGCACGTGCAGTCGTAGCATTGAACAACTTAAAGATTATCAGCTTTGGTCCACGTCCACTTAACTTCCTTGCTTGTAACGCTCCAATCAAACAGCTTTACAACATGAACGTTGAAATTGAAGAGAACTCCGAACTTGACTTGTTCGAAGCATTCAACAAACATGAGGGAGACGAAAGAATTCCTGGCGTGGTTGCTGACATGGAAAAAGAGCTTGGTGCAGGCAACAAAAAACCTGAAATCCTTGCAAAACTTGCTCAGTATGAGTTGACACTTCTTGACTGGGTTGAAGAACACAAAGGTTACCGCAAATATGTAGCAATCGCCGGCAAATGCTGGCCTGCATTCCAGACACAGTTTGGATTTGTACCTTGCTATGTAAACAGCCGTTTGACAGCACAGGGTATTCCGGTATCCTGTGAGGTAGATATCTACGGAGCACTTTCTGAGTTCATCGGAACTGTTGTAAGCCAGGATGTTGTAACACTTCTTGACATTAACAACTCCGTTCCTGCTGACTTGTACGAAGAAGATATCAAGGGCAAATATGGCACTTATACATTAAAAGATACATTCATGGGATTCCATTGCGGAAATACAGCAGCTTGCAAGCTGACTGCTCATGAGATGAAATATCAGAAGATTATGGCTCGTTCACTTCCAATCGAAGTTACAAACGGAACTTTGGAAGGTGACATCGTTCCTGGCGATATCACATTCTTCCGTCTGCAGAGCACAGCCGACGCACAGATTCGTGCTTACATCGCACACGGTGAAGTTCTTCCGGTTGCCACACGTTCCTTCGGAGCAATTGGTATTTTTGCAATTCCTGAGATGGGCCGTTTCTACCGCCACGTATTGATTGAAGGTAACTATCCTCACCATGGTGCTGTTGCATTCGGTCACTTTGGCAAAACATTGTACGAAGTATTCAAGTATATCGGTGTTCCGGTTGAGGAAATTGGTTATAACCAGCCGGCAGGTGTTCGTTACCCAACAGAGAACCCATTCGCTTAATAATCAAATAGCGTAAAGTATAAGAAAGCGACTCGCTTGCGGGTCGCTTTCTATCAATACAGAGATTCTTAAGAATCCAACAAAAAACAAATCAGGAGGTACATTATGTATTACATTGGTGTTGATTTAGGAACATCAGCAGTAAAACTGCTTTTAATGGAAGGAAACGGTAAAATCTGCAATATCGTTTCAAATGAATATCCATTATCTTTCCCTCAGCCGGGATGGTCTGAGCAGAAACCGGAAGACTGGTGGGATGCTGTCGTAGACGGTATCAAAAAACTGGTAGACGGTTTTGATGCTTCAGAAGTTGCCGGCATTAGTTTCGGTGGACAGATGCACGGTCTTGTTATTCTCGATGAGAATGATAACGTAATCCGTCCGGCCATTCTTTGGAACGACGGACGTACAACCAAACAGGTTGATTACTTAAACAACGAAATCGGAAAAGAAAAACTTTCTGAGTATACCGCAAACATTGCATTTGCCGGATTTACTGCTCCGAAAATTCTCTGGGTAAAAGAAAATGAGCCGGAAAACTTTGCTAAAATTGCAAAGATTATGCTGCCAAAAGATTACATCGCATACAAAATGACAGGCGTTCACAGCTGTGATTACTCTGATGCATCCGGTATGCTTCTCTTGGACGTAAAGAATAAATGCTGGTCTAAAGAAATGATGGAAATCTGTGACGTAAAAGAAGAACAGCTTCCAAAATTATTTGAAAGTTATGAAGTAACCGGTTCTCTTACCAAAGAAGCTGCTGCTGCCCTTGGTCTTACAACCAATTGTAAAATTGCTGCCGGCGCCGGTGATAACGCTGCTGCTGCAGTTGGTACCGGAACGGTTGGTGATGGTGGATGTAATATCTCACTTGGTACTTCCGGAACCATTTTCATTTCCAGCAAGGAATTTGGCGTAGACCGTTTCAACGCTCTTCATTCTTTCGACCACGCAGACGGAAACTTCCATTTGATGGGCTGCATGCTCAGTGCTGCTTCCTGTAACAAATGGTGGATGGATGAAATTATTGGAACAAAAGACTACGGAAAAGAGCAGGAGCCAATTACCGACGATAAACTCGGCGAGAACAACGTTTACTATCTCCCATATCTGATGGGCGAGCGTTCTCCTCATAACAACCCGGATGCCAGAGCACTCTTCATTGGTATGTCAATGGATACAACACGCGCTGACATGACACAGGCTGTTTTGGAAGGTGTTGCATTTGCTATGCGTGACTGCTATGAAATTGCAAAAGACCTCGGCATTAACATTACAGAGACAAAAATCTGTGGCGGTGGCGCAAAGAGTCCTTTGTGGCGCAAAATCATGGCAAATGTATTAAACATCAACGTAAACATTATCGAGAGTGAAGAAGGTCCTGGTCTTGGCGGCGCCATGTTAGCTGCTGTTGCCTGTGGCGAATATGCATCCGTTCAGGAAGCTGCTGACAAGATTGTCAAAGTTATCGGCACAGAAAAACCGGATCCTGCACTTGCTGCTAAATACGATAAGAAATACGCAAAATTCAAAGAAATCTATCCTACAGTAAAAGGATTGTATGATACACTGAAAGCTTAATATTATGAAGAAGAAATTATTATCACTTCTGTTTCTTGTAGCCACACTCGCCTTGACGGGTTGTGGCTACAAAAAACCGGAAGTTCATTCGATGCTTGGCATGAATATCAAATCCATCACAACTGTCTGCGGTACTGACTGCAGCATGGATACCATTGATACTTCATCCACAAGCGACCATGGTATGATAACCTACTACTACACCGATGTTGCCGGTGACAAAGGAATATCCGATGCTAAAACCTACTATAATTATTTAAAGTCAGAAAAACACTGTATCAAAATTGATGACTTTGATGAGAAAAAAGGAAATTATTCAGCTTATTTCCAATTAAATGAAAAACAGGTTAAATCAGGCTTTTTAATGAAAGTATCCTTTACCAAAAACAGTTACACCGTTTACATCGAGGACAACATATCATTAGAAAAGATTAACAAGAAAAAGTAACAAGGAGGGCTTTTCATGTCAGAAGAATATCGTTTCAAAGACCGTATTAAAGACATTATTAACGGCGATGTCGACTATGACAAACTGCGAAAGGCAGAAAAGCAGGGATGGATTGACCGGGCGGACACCGGATTCCAGCTCTTTCTCATCCTCTTCTTCCTTGGCTTTTTCATTGTCATGTTGATTAAATATTTTTTGTAACAATCTAGGAACAAATAATTTACAGAAAGGACAGGTTACGATGGATTTTTCAGTAGGACAAAAGATTAAAATGAAGAAACCTCATCCCTGCGGCGAAAATTGCTGGGAAATTTTACGGGTAGGTATGGATTTCCGCCTACGCTGCACAAAATGCAGTCATCAGGTAATGGTACCTCGAAAAACCGTCGAGAAAAGTTTTCGTGGATTTTTGTAAATTTTTCTTGTAATTGCCTACCCTCTGTGTTATAATTTAACTCCGTGATATTTAATCATATTCCTTGTTCTTCCTCTATGAAGTGTATAGATTGGAAGAGCCAGAGACCAAAAGGAGGTGCAAGCAACTATGAATAAGTATGAATTAGCTTTAGTTGTTAGTGCAAAAGTTGAAGACGAAGTAAGAAATGCCACCGTCGAGAAGGCAAAAGAGTATATCACTTCTCTTGGCGGAACGATTACAAACGTCGATGAATGGGGCAAGAAAAAACTTGCTTATGAAATTCAGAAGATGGGTGAAGGCTTTTATTACTTTATTCAGTTCGACGCTGAGCCAAGTGCTCCGGCTGAATTGGAACAGAGACTTCGCATTATGGACAACGTGCTCAGATACTTATGCGTAAAACAGGAGGCATAAGATAAGGAGGAGTCTTCCATGAATAAGGTAATTTTAATGGGTAATCTGACCCGTGACCCTGAGATTCGTTATTCCCAGGGTGAAAATTCATTGGCTATTGCCAGATTTGGCATTGCAGTAAATCGTCGTTTTGCCCGTCAGGGTGATACCGATACCGATTTTTTTAACTGTACTGCATTTGGCCGTCAGGCTGAATTTGTGGAAAAATATTTCCGCAAAGGTTCCCGTATGTTGATGACCGGTCGTATTCAGAACGACAATTACACCAACAACAACGGTGAAAAAGTATACAGTGTCCAGATTATTGCTGAAGAAATCGAATTTGCAGAGCGCAAAAGCACAGCGGATGCAAACGCAGCCCAGGGTGGAAACTTTGGTGGCGGTGCTCCACAGCCAAACGCAGCAGCAAATGATGACTTCATGAACATTCCGGATGGTATCGAAGACGGACTGCCATTTAACTAGGCTTAGCTCTTGATACAAGAATTTTATAGGAGGTTTTAACGATGGCTTACAATAAAGACAGAGGCGATTCTCCAATGAGAAGAAGAGGCCCACGTAGAAGAAAAAAAGTTTGTGCATTCTGTTCTGACAAAGAGCATGATTACATTGATTACAAAGATGTTGCAAAACTGAAACGATATATGTCTGAAAGAGGTAAAATTCTTCCTAGAAGAATTACCGGTACATGTGCAAAGCATCAGAGAGCTTTGACTGTAGCAATCAAACGTGCCCGTCACGTATCCTTGATGCCATATACATTGGACTAATTGCATAGAATCCAAAAAGAACTGATTCCGTAGAATCAGTTCTTTTTTCATGTGCTTTTCTTATAATTTAATTTTGCTGACAACAAACCCAAATTCGGAGCTGTCGTCTTTTTCCAAATACACTTTGTATTTTTGCGATACTCCTTTGACACTACTGCCCGTATTCGTCAGATATGCTTCCACCGTAAGACGGTATTTCCCCTCTTCATACTCCGTAATCTTTTTCACTTTCATCTGATAATCTTTTCCCGGAATCCGCATGGAATTAAACACAATTGTATTTCCGGTCGGACGGTACACATAGCCCGGATAAGTTCCCGTATACGCAAATTTATATTTGTAATTGCTGCCAAAAATCTTTTTAATTTCTTTCTTAGCTTCCTTCTTCACTTTGGACATTGAATCACCATACCGCAGTGTCTTATCCGAATGTTCCAAATTAAAAATTGCCATCGTCGTCACAAAGGTCGTGTCAAATTTAAATCTATGGGAACCATTTGCATAAAACGATGCGCTGTATGCCAAAAATGGTTTCAGCCGTTCTGTCAAAGGTTTCATCTCTTTCTTCATCGTCTTCGTTACATCCGATGGAGTAAACGCGTACGGCGTAGCAGTCGGTGCCGGCGTAGCTGTTGCCTTTGCTGCCGGATTATCTGAATCCTTTCCGGATTTTCCTGAATCCACAATCTTATTCTGCTCTGTCGTCTGACCCTTATCAAACGACGGCATCGTAATTTTCCCTGTCCATATAAAATAGGTAAGTACTGCTGCAATGATAACAACAAAAACCGCAATCACACTTCCTATAAATGCCTTACTAGACAACATCCGCTGCATCCATCCGATTCGATTTCCGCAATAATAGCAGAATGTATCATTTTCCCTTAATTCTGTTCCGCACTTTTTACAGTACATGGTATCCTCCTTTACTCATTCTTTTGTTCTCTATTTTACCCTCATAATACATCTATCAAATAGGGTTTGTCAACATTTACAATCCGTGATATAATAATATTCTTGATATGATGAAATTTTAGAACATTTCCTGGGAGGAGGTAAAAAGTTGAGTCAGAATCGAATTAAAGGGACTTTGAAATCTTATTTGCGATGGCCGCTCTTATTAGGGCTTTTATTAATCGCAATGAATGTTCATATTTATGTAATCAACCTGCGTGCCGGCATTATTATGAGTATTTACGTTTTATTTTACTTAATCATTGCCAGTGTCTTATACTTTTTCAAACGAGGTGCTGTACTACGCAACTTAGTCGATTACTCGATGCGATTTCACGTCACGGTTAATAAACTTGCCACGGAATTGGACATTCCGATTTGTATTTTGGACACAAACGGAGTCTGTGTGTGGGATAACAAGAATTTCCGCAAACAGTTCTCCGACAAATTATCAAAAAACTACCATATAAACGATGCCATTCCGGCTCTCACCAAAGAATATCTTCCTGAGGAAAATTATGAGACAACAGAACTTCATTTTCACGTGGAAGAAACTTACTTTAAGGCAATTACGCAATTGGTTTCTCTGGAAAAGGCACCGGATGCCCTCCATAAAAACGCCGGTCAGGTGGGAATCGGTGACGCTTTGTATGTCATTTACATTTATGATGAAACCGAAATTGTGCACTATATCCGTGAAAACTACGACCAGCGTGTCAATGTTGGCTTGCTCTACATCGATAATTACGATGAATCCCTTGCAAATGTTGACGATGTACGCCGCTCCTTATTGGCTGCGATGGTTGATCGAAAAATCAATAAATACATGTTAAGCATTGATGCGATTACGCGTAAAATTGAAAAGGATAAATACATTTTCCTCTTCCAGCATAAATATCTGTCAAAATTGCAGGCAGACAAATTCTCGCTGCTTGATGATATCCGCTCGATTAATGTGGGAAATGATACTTCCATTACCATTAGTATGGGAATCGGAATTCAGGCAAACACCTACCGCAAACGTCAGGAATATGCCCGCAGTGCTATTGATTTGGCACTTGCCCGCGGTGGTGATCAGGTTGTCATTAAGACAAAAGACAATTTACTCTATTATGGTGGAAAAAGTATTCAGCAGGAAAAAAATACACGCGTTAAAGCCCGCGTAAAGGCACAGGCACTGCGTGATTCCATTATTAATGCTGATAAAGTAGTCATTATGGGACACCGTCTGCCGGATGTCGATGCAATTGGCAGTGCTATTGGTATTTACCGAATTGCACAGTCTCTGGAAAAACCAGCGAAAATCATTGTAAATCAGGTAACTTCTTCACTGGCACCGCTTTTGAAATTATTTGAGAACAACAAAGATTATCCGGATGGCACTTTTGTTACAAGTGAGAATGCGAAGGAATTTATCGGAAATGGAAACGGAGTTTTACTTGTGGTCGTTGATGTTAACCGTCCGTCCTACACCGATGCACCGGATTTGATTCCGATAGTTTCCTCTCTAGTGGTTATCGACCATCACAGACAGACCGGTGAATCCTTTGAAAACCCTACTCTCTCCTATGTTGAGCCGTTTGCTTCCTCAGCCAGTGAGATGGTAGCAGAAATTTTACAGTATGCCGGTGAGGAAATACGTGTAAAAGCCGTAGAAGCCGATGCACTTTATTCCGGTATTATGGTTGACACGAATAACTTTATGAATAAACCGGGTGTCCGCACCTTTGAAGCAGTTGCATTCCTACGTCGTTCCGGAGCAGATATTATTCGCATTCGCAAAATGTTCCGTTCCGACATTGAAGAATACAAAATTCGAGCTGAAGCAATACAAAATACAGAAATTTTTATGGATTGTTTTGCTATTTCTCCTTGTAATGCGGATAACTGTGAATCGCCAACCATTGTTGGTGCAAAAATTGCCGATGATCTTCTTGATATCAAAGGCATCCGCGCTACTTTTGTATTAACTGCCTATGAAGGTAAAGTTTATATCAGTGCTCGCTCCATTGATGAATTAAATGTTCAGGTTGTCATGGAAAAAATGGGTGGGGGCGGCCACATTACCAGTGCCGGTGCCCAGCTTGAGAACTGTACACTGGAAGAAGGCGCTGAACAAATCAAACAAATTTTAACTAAAATGAAAGAAGAAGGTGACATATAATGAAAGTAATTTTACTCGAGGATGTGAAATCCGTTGGAAAAAAGGGTGAAGTTGTAACCGTAAAAGACGGCTATGCCAAAATTTTATTTTGAAAAAAAATCTCGGCGTAGAAGCAACCTCAAAAAATTTAAATGATTTAAAACTTCAGAAACAAAATGACGAAAAGGTTGCTGCAGAAAACTTGGAGAAAGCGCAGGAATTCGCCAAAGAGCTGGAGACAAAATCCGTTGAAGTTGCCATTAAAGCAGGTCAGGACGGACGCGTTTTTGGTTCGGTATCCACCAAAGAAATTGCTACCGCTGCCAAAGAACAACTTTCCTATGATTTAGACAAGAAAAAAATGCAGTTAAAGGAGCCAATCAAAAACATTGGAACCTACCATGTGCCAATCCGTCTGCACCCAAAAGTAACAGCCGAACTTAAAGTAATTGTTAAAGGAAAATAATCATGGATGAAACTGTAATCAAACGAGTTATGCCGCATAATGGAGAGGCAGAAGAAGCAGTTATCGGTTCAATGCTTCTTGACCAGGATGCGGTAGTTCTCGCTTCTGAAAAACTAAATGAAGATGATTTTTACAATGCCAGGTACCGCATTTTGTTTTCCGCTATTGTGGAATTGTTTCATGAAGGACGTCCGGCAGACTTAGTTACTCTTGTGGATAAACTTCATGAGAAAAACGCTTCCGATGACATTTGCAGTGTTGAGTTTCTCAGTAATATCATTTCCGCCGTTCCTACATCAGCCAATGTCCGCTACTATGCAGATATTGTTGAACAGAAATCACAACTGCGCTCGCTGATTCGAACAACGGAGGACATTGCCAACCGATGCTATCAGGATTCCGCTAATGTTGCTGAGCTGATGGATGATACGGAACGCAAAGTTTTTGAACTCGTTCAGGGACGTGCCTCCTCTGAAAATTTTACACCAATTAAAGAGGTTGCCCTGGAAACACTTGAGAGTATTCAAAAAGCTGCTCAGAACAACAGTGATGTAACCGGAATTTCGACCGGCTTTATTGATTTGGATTATCGAACAGCCGGCTTGCAGCCATCCGATTTAATTTTGATTGCTGCCCGCCCATCCATGGGAAAAACTGCTTTTGCTCTGAACATTGCCGAAAATGTTGCTATGATTAATCATATTCCAACTGCTATTTTCAGTCTGGAAATGAGCAAAGTGCAGCTTGCCAAGCGTTTGGTTGCCATGAACTCAAAAGTAGATTCCCAAAGAATCCGAATCGGCGAACTGGAAGATGATGAATGGGCAAAGATTACCGAGAGTTCTATTATCCTCGGTGAATCAACGCTTTATATTGATGATACCGGCAGCATTTCCATCAATGATTTACGAAGTAAATGCCGTAAACTAAAAATGGAAAAAGGCCTCGGTTTAATCATTATCGATTACCTTCAGCTCATGTCCGGTAACAGCGGTTCAAAAAACATTTCCCGCCAGCAGGAAATTTCGGATATTTCACGTTCCTTAAAATCTCTGGCACGTGAACTGGACTGCCCGGTAATTGCGCTTTCCCAGCTCAGCCGTAAAGTAGAAGAACGTGAGGACAAACGACCAATTCTTTCTGATTTGCGTGAATCGGGAGCGATTGAGCAGGATGCCGACGTTGTTATGTTTTTGTACCGCGATGAATATTACACAAAAGACGCTTCTACCAAAAAGGGAATCACCGAGATTATTATTGGTAAGCAGCGTAATGGTCCAACCTGTACCGTCGAACTTAAGTGGTTGAACCAGTACACAAAATTTGCAAATTTGGAATATCACGACGAATAAATCCCATTTTCTCTGTCGAATCGGGGCTTTGGCTCCGATTCTTCTTGTTTTTTGTCGTCCTGTGTCACACTGTTTTTTTACATTTAATGCATGTCCAATCAATCGACATTTTTCCCATGCTATAATAAAAAAAAATAAAACAGGAGGTTATCTACATGGAAGCAAAACAATATACCATTTCGGAAGCGGCAAAAAAACTTCACGTAGGCTCTCACGTTCTGCGCTTTTGGGAAGAGGAACTTCACTTGAATATCCCGCGAAACGAAATGGGGCACCGCGTTTATTCAGAAAAAGAAATGAAACAATTAGAACAGATTATTAATATGAAGAAAGACGGTTTTTCCTTAAAAGACATTGAACACAAACTCTCACCAAAATCATCCGGCCAGGTAATTCCCTACCCGGTTTCCGAGTCGGAAATTTCCCCAAATGACAAAATGATACAGTTTAAAACCATTCTTTCCCGTATTGTCTCCGATGCTATAAGGGAAAATTCTGACAGTCTTACATCGGATATCGCTGATACTGTATCGGTGCAGGTCAACAAAGAATTGGATTATCTGTTTCGCGAAAAAGAAGAGTCAGATGAAAAACGTTTTCGTGAACTGGATGAAACCATTCGCAGTTACCAGAAAGCAAGGCAGGAAATTGCAGCCACGCAAATAACTGCAAATAAGGCAAAAAAACGTCATGTTTTTGGCAAAAAATAGTACTGTAATTATTTTCATTTCCTCTTGATTTTAAACTATTAAAATGATATAATATATACACGCAAAGCGATTGATTTTTGTCTATTTAGCACAAAAATCAAAAAACATTTTAATATTAAAAAAGGAGGAATTTGAAATGTTCGCTAAAATTTCAAAAAAGGTTGTAGCTGTAGCTTTAGTTGCAACTATGGCTGTTACCACCGCTGCAGTAGCAAGTGATGATACAGCTAGCGCAGCAATGAAGAAAAAAGCTTCTGTTATGCAGGGTAAGGAAGTAAAATTGACTGCAAGTGGAAGTGCAACATGGTCATCCAGCAATGATAACATTGCTCACTGCCAGAAAACAAAAGGCAAGTCCATCAAAGTTCTTGGTATCAAAAAAGGTACCGCAACAATCACTGCAACTGTAGGCGGAAAGAAACAGACATGTAAAGTATCTGTAAAAAACGCAAAGAAGGGTACAGTAATTTACAACTTCGCTAAATCTACTAACCCGGATAACCATCCACCATACAAAGCTGATTACTCTGAGTTCAAATATAACTCATTCCGTATTTGGCTTTGTGACGCAACATTCTGGGGCGAGAAAACTTTCATCTCTCCTGACTACCGTGGACGTAAACTGAAAATTTCTTTGAAAGTAAAGAACTCCGGTAAACGTACACTTCCTGAGCTGGGTGTTTGCTTCAACTATACTAAGGGTGGAGACACAGGTGCTTACCCATGGGCTCTTCATGTTTCTGCTAAGAAACTGAGCGCTAAAGTTAAGAAAGACAAAACACATAAGCACTGCAAGTTCGTCACAAAAGCTATGAAGAAAGGTAAATCTTACACCTTTAACTTCACATTTACAATTCCTAAGAATGCTATAAATGGTGACACAGACAAAGATACAGGTGCTAACTACCCAATCATGATGTACATCCCGAACATGAAAGATACTTCTCCATACAAAGAAGGAGATTCTATCACAGTTCAGAAATGTGTAATCAAAGTTGCTTAATTGTAAGTAATGAGAACGCTAAAAAGGCTGTTGCTTCGGCAACAGTCTTTTTTTTACCCATTGTAATAGGGTAGAAGGTAATAGGTAATATCAAAGGAGTTCACAGACACGCTTGGTCTTGGTATATCCTTCCCACTACTAGGGCGGATTAGGTCTTTTCACCCATTAGTGACGTGCGCCACCAGGCGCACTAAAAAGGATCTTGCCCCTTCCTCCTGCGAGGAAAGAGACAAGATCCTTGATAATCCTGCTGCGATATCACTCGATGCCATCCAGAGACCATTCACTGTCCATTCGTCGTTGTCTCACACCATCCAGAAACTCTCTACAGGCTTCCTGAACACTTACTACTGGATTTTTCTATCCATCTCCAATTTACCCATATTTTTTCATGTCAACATTGTTTTACGAAATTTACTAGGAGACATACCATACAGACGGGCAAATACTTTCGAAAAGTACAACTCATCTTTATAGCCAACCAAAAAAGCAATCTCTTTAATCTTTTTCTGAGTATGAATCAAAAGTTCCTGCGCCTTTTCCATTCGATAAGAAGTAATATAATCTTGTATTGACTTCTGATATATCAATTTAAAGCAATGGGACAAGTGCGTACGCGATATACCAATTTGTTCTGCCATGTATGTAACAGAAATTTCTTTTTGATAATTCTGTCTGATTTCCTTCATTGCCTCAAAAGCATATTTTGCAGCACTCGTCTGCATTTGTGCACCAACTTTCATTTTCATTTTCGCACTGCGAATGCACTCGTCTGTACTAGAAATAGTTCCCACTTCCTTAACAAACCATCCATAGCGCACTTCTATGAAAAATTCTTTATTCCATGAAATATTCACTTCATTTACTTCATTAACAAAATTTTGTGCAAGAACTTCTATTTCTTCCTGCATTTTATCCTCTAGTAATAGGCAAAAATCACTTCCTCCTAATCGTCCTAACACATGTTTTTCCTGCTCAAATTTTTCAAAAACAGACTTCATACACAGAAGGATTTCATTTGATTCTTTTTTTCCATATATTTCTGTTATTTCCTGTAAATTTTCTAATCTTACATAGAAAAAGACACAATTAATTCCTGCTACTGTCGCATCATGTAGCATTTGTGTAGCCATTTCATGAAACCCATACGGATTATACATATGTGTAACCGAATCTCGTCGAATAAGGCGTATTTTATCGTTGCTTAACTGTTCAATTTGATTTTGTATATAAATATTTTCTAACACGGTGCAAATGTTTATCACAAAAGATTGATAAAAATCTTCTGCCGCATAAAATCGATTATTAAAAAACGAAATGATTGCATAACCAAAACAATGCTTCCGATAATGAAGCGGGTTGATATAAAAAACACAAGGCCTGTCCGTCACTTCGTCGGCAGGCAAAAGATTTTTTCTTTTAAAAAGTCTTTGTGGCATCGGCACTTCAATTGACATTTTCTTTCCATAATAGGCATGTAATAACATTTCCATCTCATCCTCATATGGACTTTTTCTAGAATCATCCAATTCATATTTCTCATCCGGATTTAGGCATATATAAAAGTCTGAAACACCCGTGTTTCCTTCTACAAACTTTCCAACTAAATCTGGAAGGCCCTGATAATCTCGTATTCCTTCCATCCGAAAAACCATAAACATATTCTGCTTATACAAGTGAACCAAACGCTGATTTTTTTTAAATTGTTTACGAAAAATTTGTTTCGCTTCTTCCGCTTCTTTACATCCACAGGAATTTCGATACTGATTTTGCGTTGAAATATAATATTGCTTTTCTAGTTTTTCACCTCGTTCCGCCTTTTTAATAATTTCCATAGCACATCTCGCAAAATTTTCTGGGCAAGCTTCAACTGTTGTCAACATTGGATATATATCTCTAGCCTCCTCAACATCATCAAATCCCGTCACAATAATATCCTCCGGTACACGGAATCCTCGATCGCACAGTTCTTCACATACAGAAATTGCCATATAATCATTGGCACATAGAATTGCATCAGGTCTTTCATCATCCAGTGAAAGAAAATAATCAACTGCTTCTTTACCAATGTTATACCACAAATTTCCCATAAAGATATATTCCTCACGAAAGGCAACACCTCTGCTTTTCATTCTTTCGCGAAATCCGTCCTCCCTCATACGTATATCATGCATGTAAGAGGGACCAGACAAGTAATAAATCCGCTTTGCGTTATGTTCATCTATCAAATGATCAACCATAGCCATAATAGCCTTTTTATCATCGCTGAGCACACTAATAAACTCATCTCTTTTTTGTCGAATGCTAATCACAGGGCAATGCGCCTTTTCCTTTACTTGCTCAATTAATTTTCCTACCATGCCAGGAATATCAAACACATCAAGGCATAAAATAATCCCATCCAATTCGTCATAATTTGGAATATAAAGACAATTGCTTTCTCCCTCCACATAATCATGATTGTTATCGTATTCACCAAAAGTCGAAAAAACAACCAAATTATATCCATTTGCCACCGCTTCATCAGCCAGCGCACCACATAGGGTGCGCTGGAAATATTCTGGAAGCTTGCAAACAAATACACCTATCGTTTTTTTTCGGTTGTTAAGCATGTATGATATCCTTTCGCGATTTTTTACTTATTTTCCAAATTGTATCCAATCAATCTGAAGTCCCGGTTTATTTGTCTGTATATAAATTTTTGTCTTTCCTGTAACCGTAGGCCACAAAGAATTCTTAGTCTCTTTCCAGGAACCATTACCTAGATTATACACCGTTGCCACAGTAGAACTTAAACTTCCACTTCGTACAAACAGCTGTCCACTATTATTTGGTTCTTTCAGATAGGCAGTTATACTCTTTGCGGTTTCACTTCCAAAATCAAGATCAAACGCTATATATGAACTCGTACTGTTTAAGGTGACTTTTCCATCTTCAACCTTTATATCTTTGGAATCTGCAGTACAGTCTGTAGCCTTTATTTTATCAAATGGTCCAGACACTGCCGGTACATCAGGCAACTTACTATCCTTTATCGTAATCGACATAACAGCATTTTTCCCCGCATCGAAGACAAATGTCAATTTCGTTACTCCTACTGCCTGTTTGGAAAGATACTCTTTGCGAATAGACACTGTATCACCACTAATGGTATAGTCCTTTCCTTCTTCTAACACTGTCTTGTCGTTTCGAATTTCTGATAATGTTCTAACATCATTTAAAATAAGTTTTGTTGTCACATCTTCTTTCTTATCTGCACTCAAATCAAATTCGGCAGTTGTTGTCGATATTTTGCCATTCACGACGCCTACTACTGGCGTATTACCTGACAAATATGCGCGGAATTTACCACTACAATGTAACAATCCCATCATATAAAGACATCCATCATAGTATCGATATTTCCCTGTTGTTGGAGAAATGTTCCACAAATCCTCAAGGAATGACCATGATTTTTTATCACTAGATGCCAGACTCGCTGTTGCATTCATAGCAACCAATCCCGGAGAATGATCAGTACTAAGATTCTTTCCATCTAATGACCACTGATTTCCATAACTATCAACACCCTGGTCGTAGAAGAACGACTGGATTCTATTCGCGTGCGTGGTTGCCCAGCTATCCTGCGCCCACCATGCATAGTCGCAGGCAATATTAGCTGCAATTCGCCATGCATCAAATCGGAAATCACCATGATTTCCATCGTTCTTAGCAGCCCCTGAATATTCGGAATAATCCGGACCTAATCCGGTTTTTTCATTTGTTGCATCTTTAAAATGCTGTCGACTAGCTTCAGCTGCCTCGCTCCAGAAATCATTGTCCTGCTCTGCCTCTCTCGCCCAAACTTCATAAAATGCCGGCAAATGATACGATGGATCACTATATGTTGCAGCGTTTCCAATTGGGCAGAATACAGGCATTTTATGTGTTTTGTCAAACATATTCACACCTTGACCATCATCTGCCTGATGAAGCATCGTTGTCAAGATTTCCTGCGCTTCTTTGTTATAGTTATAAATTCCTTCACCATTTCCCCAGCGCGCTGATGCAAACAATAACGATGTTGCAAAATATTCCTCGCCGTCTGCTGCCGGCGTATTGTCCTTTATGGTTCCATTCGTATTCATCTGCCAAGCAAAATATCCTTTAAACTCTCCACTTTTATGCTGCATATGAGTTTTTGCCCATTTCCACAGACGATTAAACTCTTCCTGCTTGTCCATTTGAACGCAAATCATCATACCATAAGACATTCCCTCAGAACGTACATCATCGGTATCTGCTGTATAAATATAAGCCATATCTTCGCCTACCGGATAATAGATTCGTTCTTCGTCAGTACCATAAAAGAATTTTTGCCAGGCCGATTCGACCTTCTTATCTATCTCTGCATCCGAATATCCTAATTCCTTAAACAAATTTCTGTACTTTCCTGTAGACACAGCTCCAACTGATGCTGGTGTTGGAGCATCCGGCAATGGTTTCACATCACCAATGTAATAAAGTTCATAACTATTTACAAAGGTATCATTCGATCCATTATCTGTTTCAAGTAAAAATTTTATTTCCTGTTTTCCTGTTACATCTGTCATTTTAAATTCAAAAGACTGCTCCGACAACGTAGTTCCAGCAAATCCAACTGTTCCAACTTTCTTTCCGCCAATATATACAGAAACATTCGCCGTTGTCGAATTACTAGATGCTCCTTTAACCACCATACGGTATTTTTTATTTGTCCCTACAAATTCGTAAGATGTGGTACAATAGTCACCATTACCATACAACGCTACTGCTGAGTATTCCTTACCACTCACAGGGCCAGCATAACTTCCTCCGCATGTCATTTTACTGCATTCTCCGCTATTTACCAATTGCGGTTCCTGACTTGCGGACGGTGTTGGCTCTGCCGTTGGCTGTTTCGTCGGCTCTGCCGTTGGCTGTTTCGTCGGCTCTGCCGTTGGTTGCTTTGTTTGGTCTACCGTTGGCTGTTTCGTTGACTCCGTCGTCACAGTTACCACGGGCTTATTCTTTTTTGCCACAACCTTCACTTTTAATTTACACTTTTTCTTCTTGCCTTTTGCCTTTTGTGTTATATACACTTTAGCATTTCCAGCTTTCTTAGCATAAATTTTCCCTTTTTTATTCACTGTCACAATCTTTTTATTTGAAGACTTGAATTTGAATATCTTCTTTATCTTCTTGGATGAAACTTTTTTTCCTCGCAACTTTAGCTTTAACTGTAATTTCTTTTTTTCTTGAATCACCAAAACACCTTTGGTCATCTTATTTGTTACAGTAATTCCCTGCTTTTTCTTTTTTGCTTGCGAGAGATTTGGAGCTGCGCCCAAAGTGGTCGTAAGCACAAGACAAGCAACAAGGAAAAAAACAAAAAGGTTTTTTCTACGTTTTGCTAAACTCATGATTATTATCCTCCTATAATGAATATTTTTACATTTGCATATTATACTACAACTAACAACCTAATTCGATGGAAAAATGTATTTTAAATATATGGATAATTGTCATCATCCCATGAGTTATTACATTCTTTTTCTCCATGTTTCTTCATAAAATATACAAACCATTATTCTTACAATTCTTTGGGGATTAAAAGAATATTGATACAGTGGATATAAGGATAGTAATTCAATTCTTGTCCCCATGTATGTAAAACCTGGATAATGCCAAGTGTTGCCCCGAGATACATTTTGTTTTCCAATAATTCCAAAAGTGTCTCGGCGAAGCATTTATGAAACAAGGAACACAAAAGTTTCTGATTAGAACAGACCAAAGAATTTAGTTCGGCAAGTATGGTGACACCAAGGGGAAAAAGGATAAAAATACATCGAAAATCCCCCGGAAGAAATGACATCCAAGGACATTCGCCGTATGAGCGAAGAGGAACTTCCAGACATGGACTATTTTCTAAATAAGTTGACCTTGATGACGATTTTAGAGAAGAATCTTTTTACATCTTTTAAATCCCAAACCATCTATTTGTCATGTCCACATATCTGCGGGCTCTTTTCCATTTAGGAAAGCGCCGCATACGGTCTTTCCTATAAAGTAAAGTTACAAAAGACTCCGATTAATAATCAGAGTCTTAGAAAAGAGGCGACTAACGGATTTGAACCGATGATCAGGGAGTTGCAGTCCCATGCCTTACCACTTGGCTAAGTCGCCATATTCTATTGTATGCATCCAACTAATACAATATGCATTAAATGCAATGACCCCTACGGGAATCGAACCCGTGTTACCGCCGTGAAAGGGCGATGTCTTAACCGCTTGACCAAGGGGCCAGTGTCTGCTATCTCTAACAGATGATACGCGTCCCTGTCACGAAGAACACGACTGTATAACTTCTTAGTAAATACAGAAACTCCCCGAGTAGGGCTCGAACCTACAACAACTCGGTTA
>ULRC01073573.1_pt1 | contig 42223 bp, 40 predicted proteins | sample 1955101 | NCBI WGS metagenome assembly ULRC01 (sample SAMEA4835672, study PRJEB28245) | human gut metagenome | biome: gut microbiome; material: fecal sample | place: Denmark | collected 2008 | reverse complement strand
GTGTATAGAGCCATGCACAAAGGAGAGAAAGCAGAAAGACCATTAGGATGACATACGGAAGTATAGACAACAATACCTTTGTTGCCTGCTGTACAACGAACAAATCCGTTTGAACTGCCAATGTATAAGCAGTACCGTTTTTCAATGTGAACGGGTAAAAATTTGTCGTAGTTTTCCCAGATGGTTGCATATCTATGAGCGGTTCATCTTCATCGAATGTAACTGTGTAATCTGCCGAAGTAGTAGAGGTTTCCATTGATGCCTCGTCGGGATATATCATACGACCGTTACTATCCTCAATCCAAAAAGCGGCATTTGTTTCCTTTGAAAAATTAGATATATCATTTTCGCAATCAGATATATTGTCAAAGGCTGTCATTTGCTCAACAAGGTGCATAGCGGCTTTCTCCGTAGCCGCATTTATCAAATTGGAATATGTCGTAGGTAACAGCTTTGAAATGAAAAAATATGTTCCGCTGCAAGCTGTACCCAGTAGAAGAAATGTAATTATAAAAATCTTGACGGATAACCGTTGCTTAATGTACTTTGTCAATTCTGTATCCCACCCCTCTGATTGTTTTGATATAGTCAGCATTCAGCTTTTTGCGAATGTTCTTTATATGACTGTCAACGATCCGATCTTCGACCTCCAAATCCTCCGCCCACAATCGGTCAAGCAGCATTTGCCGAGTAAAAACCTTTCCCTGATTTTCAAGCATAAGCCTAAGAAGCGCAAACTCTTTGCTGGTCAAAACAACCTCGTTCCCGCCTTGATATACATGAAATCCATCAACATCCATATTCAACTCTTTATAAGTAAGCAGGGATGGATTTTGATTTTCCGTAGTTCTACGGCGAAGAATAGCCGCAATCTTGCACAGCAGGATTCTGGGCGAAAAGGGCTTTGGAATGTAATCGTCAATCTGCTGTTTGAACCCCTTTAGTTGGTTTTCTTCGTCCGAGAGCGCAGTAAGCATAATAATCGGAACTTGCGACTTTTGGCGAATGACCTCACATACACAATAGCCATCAATCTTAGGTAGCATGATGTCTAACAGCACAAGGTCGATTGTATCATCAAACATTGCAATCCCCGCCACGCCGTCAGAAGCGACAGCGACTTCATATCCCACATCAATCAGATGGTTTTTCAATATATCCTGAATGTCAATATCATCTTCAACAACTAAAATTTTCTGCATAAGTCTACCTCCTAACATTCAATTATAGCAAAGAAATATGTATCTATTATGGAGTCTCAAATTTTATCCGCATTTATTTTACCGCCATTCTTTCAATCTATCAATGTCGTTGCTGAATACGCCGGTAAAATAAAATACTACCAAAACATAAAACTATGTTTCGTTCTCATAGCAAGACCTGAAATGTAAAATAATATATGGGTGATATGAGAATGTACCAAGACGAAAGGCGGCTTGATTTTCATGCTTTAGGCCGGGAGATCAAACGCAAACGAGAAGCCAAAGGCTGGACACAAGAATACCTCGCGCAGCTCGTTGATCGTACACCTCGTTCCATTATGTATTTTGAAAATCGTGGTCAGCATCCGAGCTTGAATACCTTTTATAAAATTGTCACTCTGCTGGATATTTCTGTTGATCAATTTTTCTATCCTGACAAACAGAATGAAGAAAGTGATTGCCGCCAGCACATTGACAGGATGCTAAACACAATGGACGAGAATGAATTGACGATCATGGAAGCCACCGCAGAGGGAATACAAAAAGCCAGAGAAACGGAGGGAGCGTAAGAAACGGCGCTGCCTCCGTTTTTTCGTGGGGTTTCCGGGGTACGCACTAACGGCAAGCAGGGCAAGTGTAGCCACACTTGCTATTTTTGCAATTCTGCGGGCTGCAAAAACGCTTGTTGGGGAGCCTCCCCAAACCCGGCTTTGGGACTCGTCAGCACAAACTCCGCTATGCTACTTTGGGACAAAATGTCCCAAAATCCGCCCGCTCCGTTGTGCCTCCTCTCCCCACAAAGTCTTGCGACTTTGCGGGGCACCCCATGCCCAAAGTAATTTGTCTGCGTCACCGTTCGCTATCGCTCCTGTTCCTTCTTGCGCTGGCCGTCCGTAACGCCCAGCAGATGGTCGATGTTGGCTTTGACCGCCACGGCCTGCCGCATTTCCTCCTGCGCCGAGCGGTACTCGGTATAGAGCGCCTTTTTCCGCGCCGCCAGTTGGCGGCGTTTTTCTTTTAGCTCTGCCATTTTGGGCAGCTTCTCACCGCCCAGCAACTCTCCCATTGTAGCCTTGGCTGCCCGGTAGTCGGCCAGCTCCGCCTCATGCTCGGCAAGGTATTTTCGGCTGTACTTGGCTGCCTTGTATCCGTCAAAGACAGGGCGGGTCTTGGCATACTGTACCACGGCTCCCATCAGCTCGGATGTTGCGGACAGGTCAGCCTCCGTCTGCCGGAGCTTCTCGGTCAGAGCATGAAAACGGGAAACAGCATCCTCGGCCTTGGAGGAGAGCTGGTCATACTCGGTGATGTTCTGCTCCTGCATGAATTGAAGCGCCGCCGCCATCTGTTTGAGGTTATAGACCTTTGCCCACCGTGCATAGGCCGCACCCTTGCCGGAGCGCAATCGCTCCTGTATATCCACGATCAGATTGACACGGCGAGGGGCGGCAGGTACGAGAACAGAATGCTCTGGGATCGGGCGCTCCCCGGCGATGACGGCCTTGATGTCCTCGGGATCGTAACCGTCCCCGAGGGTGGATGCTCGCAGCCGGGTCGCCCGCTCCTGTCCCGGAACAAGAAAAGAAATTGCGCCGCCGCGCCCATGCTTGACTGTGAAGCCGGACGCCTCCATGAGCCGGAGAAAAGCGTCAAAATCGGCGGGGCGTTTGGCAAGAGCTTCATTGATGGCACGCCGCAGCTGTTCCTTGTATGAGGGCTTCCGCTCTGTCCCCAGCCATGCCCCATAATGGAGAAAGCGTCCCTTGCTGTGCAGCTTGGGGTTGGTAATGACGGACAGATCATTTTCAAGGCAAATGCGGTCAGAGAGCCGCCGCACCGCACGGGCCGAGCCGATGAAATCCCGGAACTTGTGGGAGCAATCCAGCGAAGTGGAGTTGTAGTAGATGTGGTTATGAATGTGCTGGCGGTCAGTGTGGGTGGCGACGAAAAAGGCATACTTGCCCTTTGTCCAGCGCATCGCCGTTTCGTAGCCCACCCGGTTTGCCTCCTCTGGGGTGATCTCGCCCGGCTTGAATGACTGGCGGATCTGATAGCACAGCACATCGGCGTCCCGCCGTTGCTCCCGGCCTGTGGCGGCTTTGTACTTTGCTTTGCTTAAAAGGAACTCGGCATCGGCAGTCATGTGGTCGCAGCCGTAGGACGAGATCAATTCGCCGCCCTCGGTCTTGTCCGGGTTTTGCCCGTAGTCAAACCGCTCTTTCAAGGACTGCGCGATGGTTTCGCCCTTGCTGATTTTGTGCTTCTTGTAGTAGGTCGTGGCCGTAGGCAGCCCTCCTTCCGATATGTATTGATTACGAGCTTGTCATCATGTACAATAATTACATACTTTTTATGGGAGCGTTTTTTATGAATTGTTTGCTTATAAAGCCAGTCTCGCCAGAGTTTAAGATGCACCAAGCCCTCTATGCATTAGAAAATATTTCGAGTAAGCGGCAGAAAGAATTCTTATTTATTAGTAAGGGAAAAATCAAAAAAGATGAAGCCACATTCTATTTGCCTGGGTCATTTTGCTGCCTGACCGTTATAAACTATCAAGCAATCTCGTTAAATCCTATGGCACTTAAGATGTTCCTAGGGCAGCCAAAATGTTGATATAGTAAATGAAGTTATCGGCCTTGGCGCAATCTGCGACGCGACCGTCGCCGAGGCGGCGCCCGAAGAGATGCGTGACGATATCACCGAGGAGTATGCCAGATTGCACGTCGCCACGCAGCAGGACGCGGAGTATTTCCGCGCGCAGTGCGATTATGAATTTGTGAACAATCTGCCGACCGCTGAAAAAGCGGAGCAGGCGGCCGAGGTCTGCAAATACTTTTGCGCATAAATCTTGATGGCACCCAGACCTATGCTTACTTTAAGGAGTTGGAAGCTGGCGGTTGGAGTCGATGAACATATAAAGATGCCGGGGACGGTCACGCCCTCGGCATCTTTTTAGTTTTCAGCGCTTTCCAGCGCGCTACGGATTATGTACGTTATCATGGCAAGCTGCTTCGGTGCAGCTTGTCGGCACAGCTCCATGGAGCGGAACTCCTGCAAATACAGCAGCTCACTTTTGAGCAGCCCGAAGAAGTTTTCTATCACCGCATTGTCCAGACAGTTTCCTTTTCGGCTCATGCTCTGCCGGATGCCCTTTTCGCGGAGCATCCGCTGATACTGCCTGTGCTGGTATTGCCAGCCCTGGTCAGAATGGAGAATCAGGTTTGTTCCATCCGGTATCTTCTCAAAAGCCTTATCCAGCATACTGGTTACCATGCTGAGTACAGGACGCTCGGAGATAGTATAGCTGACCAGGTCGCTGCTGTGCAGATCAAGGATGGGCGAGAGATAGAGCTTTTCTCCGAACAGGCTGAACTCCGTCACATCGGTGGCCCACTTCTGGTTCGGCTTTTCGGCATGGAAATCTCGATTCAGCAGATTTGGTGAGATTTTGCCCACTTCACCCTTGTAAGAACGATACTTTTTCGTTCGGACACGGCAAACCAAGCCCAGTTCCTTCATAAGCCGCTGGACCGTCTTGTGATTTAAGGGCAGCTTACGGTTACGCAGTTCTGCCGTGATCCGGCGATAGCCGTATCTTCCTTTGTTTTCATGATAAATTGCCGTGATCTCTTCCTTCACAGATGCGTATTTGTCCGCTTTCTGCATCTGTTTCAAATGATAATAGAAGGTCGCACGCGGCAGTTGAGCGATTGATAAAAGAATGTTGAGTGCGTGTTTGTGCCTCAGCTTTTGAACTACCAGCGTTTTTTGCGCTGGCGTCGCTCGTCTTCCAAAACCAAGGCTTGCAAGTTTTTTAGGTATTCATTCTCCGCACGCAGTCGCTGCACTTCGGTCAGCAGATCTTCTTCCACCGCCTTGGGCAGCTTCTTCGGCCGGCCAGTACTGCCACGGCCTCGATGCTCAATTGCCAAGCCTTCCGGACCTTCTTCCAGATAGATTCGTTCCCAGTCTTGTACTCGTTTGTGCCGAATTTCGAATCTCTCTGCCGTTTCACTATACCCAAGTTTTCCTTTCAGCATTGTTTCTACCACCAGCTTCTTGAATTCTGGTGTGTATTTCTTGTTTGGCACTCTTTTTGACATAACAAATCACCCCACTTGTTAGGTAGTATATCATACTGTCTAACATGTGGGGTGCAGTTCATACTGGCTCGCTCTTCTCTTTCGTCCTGCTTTTCGCCGGCTGCGCTCAATGCGTCCGTCCGGTCTATTATGCCTTTTTCTCTTTTGCGATCTCGTTGAGACGGTCGGCGATGGCGCCGTAGCCGGAGTAAAAGCTGCAGAGCATCGGCGTTTTCACGTCGCCGAGTTCCGGCAGGAGCGCGCGCATGGAGACCTGCGCCATCACGATGGCATCGTAACCGCCGCGGTCAAGCTTGCGGATGCTCTCCATCAGGATACGGTTGTGCTCTTCCGGATGCCCGCTCTGGAGCGCGTCCCACGCGCCGTTCTCAAGGAACTGCGAGCAGTGCATCTCCTTGCCCTGCTCCCGGCCGATCTTCTCGATCAGGCGCTGGCTGGGGCCGAGCGTCGTCTCCACCGTTGCGATGATGGCGATCTTCGTGCCCAGCTGCACGGCCTCCTGCGCCATGGGCAGGTCGACCTTCATGACGGGGATGTGCACTTCCTTGGCGTAGATATCCGCCACCTCGCCCACGGTCGAGCAGGAGTTCACGATCAGATCCGCGCCGGAGATCTCCGCCGCCTTGGCATACAGCGTCATCCGGTCGATCACCGCCTGCGTCGGGCCGCCGTTTTTCCGCACATCATCGAGGAGCGTACTGTCCGTAATGAACGCGACGCGCACGCCGGGTACCTTTTCTTTCAGAAACGCGATCGTATCCTCCCGCTTCGCAAAGCTGGTCTGCAGGATACACACATGAGGAGCTGCCATAATCATCGATCCTTTCTTTTTATCGGTTTGTATCTATTTGTACCTATTTCCTTTATTTTCGGGCCACGAGCGCCACGGCCTTTGCCACGATGGAATCCACATCCATGCCGTGATCCCGGTAGATCAGCTCCGGGTCTCCGGACTCGCCGAAGCGGTCCTGAATGCCGACGAGTGCCATCGGCACGGGATGCTCCTGCACGACGACTTCCGCAACAGCGGAGCCGAGTCCGCCGAGCACGGTGTGATCCTCGACGGTCAGGATCGCGCCGGTCTCCTGCGCCGCCGTCAAAACGGCCTCACGGTCGAGCGGCTTGATGGTCGCCATATCGAGAACGCGGGCGCCGATTCCCTTTTCGCGCAGGATCGCCGCGGCGTCGATCGCCTTTTTGAGGAGAATGCCGGAGACGATCATCGTCAGGTCGGTGCCGTAGTCAAGCACTGTGTGGGCCTTGCCCAGCTCGAAGCGATAGCTCTCCGGGTCGTATACGTCCGCGACGGGATTGCGGTGCAGACGGATGTAGAGCGGGCCGGTAAACTCCACGGCGGCATGCGCCAGCGCCCGCGCCGCCACGGCATCCGCCGGCTGCACGATCGTCATATTGGGGAATGCGCGCAGAATGGCCACATCCTCGATCGCCGCATGCGTCGCGCCGTCGCCGCCGACCTGCAGGCCGGTGTGCGTGCCGATGATGCTGACGTTCAGCTTGGGGTAGCAGACAAAGGTCCGCACCTGCTCGCAGGCGCGCATGGAGGCAAAGGTCGCAAACGTCGCAAGGAACACCTTGTTTCCGCACGCGGCCAGACCGGCCGCGCCGCCGACAAGATCCTGCTCGGCGATGCCGAACGAAAACTCGCGCTCCGGAAAGCGCTTGCCGAACTTTTCCAGTCCGCAGGTCTTTGTGTCCGCGTTGCAGACAACAAAGTCCGGGTTGGTCTCGGCGATCTTCAACAGCTCGTCGCCGAACGCCATTCTCGTTGCAAGGGTCTTACTCATTAAACCACACCGCCTTCCCCAATCTCAAGGATCGCCTGAACCAATTCTTCGTCGCTCGGCGAATTGCCGTGCCATTTGCAGTCGTCCTCCATGAACGAAACGCCTCTTCCTTTGACCGTGTGCATTAGGATCACCGTCGGGTGGCGCATGGTCTTTGCCGTGTGCAGCGCCGTGAGGAGGTCTTTCATGTTGTGCCCGTTGACCTCCACAACGTTCCAGCCAAAGGCGCGCCACTTGTCCGCGAGCGGCTCGACGGTCATGATCTCATTGACCCAGCCGTTGATCTGCACGCCGTTGCAGTCCACGATGGCAACGAGGTTGCCCAGATCATGGTGGTGCGCCGCCATTGCGGCCTCCCACACCATGCCCTCCTGCACCTCGCCGTCGCCGAGCATAACGTAGGTCATATAGTCCTGATGGTGCAGTCGCCCCGACATGGCCATGCCCACGCCGATCGCAAGGCCGTTGCCCAGCGAGCCGCTGCTGATGTCAATGCCGGGTGTCTTGTTCATATCCGGGTGCCCCTGCAGAATGGAGTGGTACTGGCGCAGGGTGGTGAGATGCTTGGGGTCGAAGAACCCCCGGCGCGCCAGCGCCGCATACAGCGCCGGGCAGGCGTGGCCCTTGGAGAGCACAAAGCGGTCGCGATCCTCCCACCGCGGGTTCTGCGGGTCGATCCGCATGACGTGAAAGTAGAGCGCGGTGATCATGTCCACCGCGGAGAGTGAACCGCCGGGGTGTCCCGCCTTGGCCGCGTGGATCATCTCGACGATATCTCTTCGGAGCTGAACCGCCTGTTCCTCCAGGCGCTCGACATCCTTTTCAGTGAAGTAGAAATTTGTCAAACCTATCGTCCTTTCCGTTCCGGTTTCGCGCGTCGCCGCCCCGCAGCCGCGTGCACAAAGGCTCACAGGGCAGGTTTCACTTTCTGTCCCTAACGTTACCAAAACGTTTCAAATAAGTCCAATTCATTTGAAATTCTTTTATTATCATTTAAACCAATGATAGGAAAAGAGGCTTGACAGGCGCTCCGCTTTCGGTGATACTGGATGAAAAAAGCGGCAGCGGAGACTGCCGCAAGTCACAAGGGAAGTGCAATCCATGGAACTTTTTACGCTGCAATATGTACTGGCGGTGGCGGAGTACCGGAAATTCTCTCTGGCCGCGCAGGCCTGCTACATCGGCCAGCCGGCCCTGTCGCAGCAGATCACCAAGCTGGAAAAGGAGCTGGGCGTAACGCTGTTCGTGCGCAACGCGCACACCGTCACACTCACGGAGCCGGGAAAGGAATTCGTCCTGCGCGCCAAGGAGATCCTGCAGAGCGTGAGCGCTTTGCAGGCGGAGATGAACCGCTTCGCCGGGTTGCGCAAGGGCAAGCTCAATGTCGGGGTCATCACGAGCCTGCAATGCATCAACTTCGGCGGGATGCTCTCGACCTTTTTCACGCGCTACCCCGGCATCGACATGAACATTGTCCAGAGCGGCACCTACGACCTCATCAAGCAGCTCAACGAGCACTCGCTCGACGTCGCTTTCATGAACCGCCCGGTCTCGCGTCTGCCCTCGACGCTGCAGTTCCACAAACTCGGCGAGGACCGCTACTCGCTGGCCGTTCCGAAAACGCATCCGCTTTCCCGGCGGGAATACGTCAGCCTGCGGGAGCTGAAAAACGAGCGCTTCATCTTCCACCAGACCGGCCAGGTTGCCTTTGAGCTCTGCCGCAACGCCTGCCGGAACGCCGGCTTTGAGCCGCACATCGTCTGCCACTCCGAAAATCCCACCATCGGGCTCTACATGGTGCAGGGCGGGCTCGGTCTTGCGTTCCTGCCGACCGAGGAGTTCGAGCACCACCGCATCGACAACATCGCCGAGGTGAAGATCATCGAGCCGATCATCAAGGAGGTCGGCATCGCCTGGCGGCAGGATAGCAGTTCCCCACTCGTGGACACGATCGTCCAGTTCTCCCGCAGCTGGGTGGACGGCAGCGTGGACGACCTCCCCGCGCAGGAGACCGCCGCGCAGCTCCCCTGACAAAACAGCATACGCACGAACCGGACGCCTGCGGCGTGCAGGCGTCCGGTTCTTCTCTCCGCGTGTCAGAGCGCGTAATTCTTAATGATGTAGTCGCACACCTCCTGCGCCGAGGGCGAAAGGGGGCGCGTTTTGTGATAGGTGAGGTAAACGGTGCGCACGAATTCCTCGTCCCGCTCGGAGATCGGGATGATCTTGATGCGGTTCGTCTCCATCGCCGGCACCCACGGCATGATCGACACGCCGAAGCCCAGCGCGACGTACTGGATGGCGCTGTTGCACTCGCGCACCTCAAAGACGATGTTGGGCACGATGTTGTTCCGCGCGTACAGCTGCTCGATATTTGAGCGGATATTCGTGCTGCGCTCGATCATGATCTGCGGTTCCTTGGCAAATTCAATAAACGAGATCGATGTGCGCTCGGCAAAGCGATGCTCTGCCGGGACCGCTAGATACAGCGGCTGGCGCATGATACCGATCGACTCCGCCCAGTCGGCGCGGTGGAGGGAGAGACCGAGATCCAGCGTGCCGTCCTGTATGCGGCTGAGCACATCGTAGGAGGAGAGCTCCGCGAACTGGAAACGGATCTTGTTGGCCTGCTTCTGATGGAAAAAGCCGTCCACAATGGAGGGGACGAGCGGCACGGACACACTGTGGAAATAGCCGAAATTCACGATCTGCGGCGCGTTCTCCGCCATCTGCCGGATCACCTGCTCGCCCTCGCTGAGCAGCGCGAGGGACTTTTCCACATACGAGAGGAACTGCTGCCCGTAGGCCGTGAGCGCGACCTTGCGGTTCTCTTTCTGGAAGAGCTTCACGCCCAGCTCCTTTTCCAATTCGCCGATCGCGTAGCTCAGGCTCGGCTGTGAAATGTGCAGCTTCTCCGAAGCGCGCGTATAGTGCAGCGTTTCCGACAGGACTGTGAAATATTGCAGCTGCAGCAGCGTCATTGGTATGTTTCCCCTTTCCCGCATGGTTCTGTGCGTTAACTCTTTTTTAATAGTCTAACCACTTCTTTTTTAAAAGTCAAGGCAGTATCACACGCTTCGACAAAAAGATAGAGAAAACGCTATGGACTTCATCAGAATCCAGTATTGGACTATCCCTGGTCAGAATGTTAAGGTAATGCCAACAACCCAAAAGAACTTTGGTCAAAACAACGAAAAGGAGTTTGGTATCATTATGGCTAAGGAAGTTACTCAAGAGCAGATCGAAATGATCGAGGAAATGGTCGCCCGTGCACAGAAGGCTGCCGCGATCATCGAGACTTACGATCAGGCTCGTGTGGACCGTCTGGCACAGGCGGTCGCTGCGGCTCTTTACGATCTCAAGGTCTGGGCGCCTCTCTGCGACGAGGCGGTCGATGAGACCCACCTCGGCGACAAGGTGAGCAAGCGCAACAAGCGCAACAAGCTCAAGCTGATCCTGCGCGACTGCCTGCGTCAGCCCAGCGTCGGCATCATTGAAGAGAATAAGGAAAAGGGCCTTGTGAAGTACGCCAAGCCTGTCGGCGTAATCGCATCCCTCGTTCCCACCACGAACCCCTGCCTGACGCCGGCCGGTCAGGGCATCTACGCCGTCAAGGCCCGCGACGTCGTCATCTTCTCCCCCCATCCGCGCGCCAAGAAGGTCACGACCAAGTGCGTGAACCTCATGCGTGAGGCTCTGGTCAAGGAGGGCGCGCCCGCCGACATCTTCCAGGTGATCGAAGAGCCGAGCATCTCCGTTTCGCAGGAGCTGATGAAGCGCGCGAACCTCGTCATCGCCACCGGCGGCCGCCCGATGGTCAAGTCCGCTTACTCCTCCGGTACGCCCGCGTTCGGTTCCGGCGCCGGCAACGCCACCGAGGTCATCGATGAGACGGCGAACACGCCCGAGCGTATCGCTGAGGTCGCCATGAACTGCCGCATCTCCAAGACCTCCGACTTCGGTTCCGGCTGCTCCTGCGACGGCAACATCGTCTGCCACGCCTCCGTCTATGACGATTTTGTCAAGGCTCTGGTCAAGGAAGGCGCTTACATCGCCAACGCGGACGAGGCTGAGAAGCTCAAGCTCGTGATGTGGGATGAGACCGGCCACCGTCTGCCCGACACAGTCGCCATCGCGCCCCAGAAGCTCGCCGAGAAAGCCGGCTTCGAGATCCCCGCGGACCGCAAGTTCATTGCTGTCACCGGCGGCGGCCGCGAGAACATTGGCAAGGAGCACCTCTTCTCCAGCGAGAAGCTGACCACCCTCATGGCGCTGTTTAAGTACGACGGCGAGTTCGAGAACGCGCTCGACATGGTGCGCGCCATCTATGAGGTCGGCGGCAAGGGCCACTCCTGCGGCATCTACTCGTTCGATGACGATCACATCCATCGTCTCGCCATGATGGCTCCCGTGTCCCGCATCATGGTCCGTCAGCCCAACAACAAGGGCAACGCGGGCAGCGCGACCAACGGCATGCCCCCGACGTCCTCCATGGGCTGCGGCACTTGGGGCGGCAACATCGTCTCCGAGAACATCGCGCTCAAGCACTACATGAACACCACCTGGGTCGCTCGTCCGATCCCCGAGGACATGCCCTCTCTGCAGGAGCTGTTTGGTGACTTCTATAAGGATGGCATGGACGTCGAGTAATTTCAGGAAAGGAGCAATTCCATGAAACACAGCGTTCAAGAACTGAACGATATCGCCAAGGAGGCCCGCCGGGTCACCATGAAGTGCATCGCAAGCCTTGGCAAGGGCCACGTCGGCGGCGCACTGGATATCGTTGACGCACTGACGGTCCTCTACTATGAAGAGATGAACATCGATCCCGCGAACCCCAAAATGGCCGGCCGCGACCGTCTGGTCCTCTCCAAGGGCCACGGTGGCCCGGGCCTGTACGCGATCCTCGCGCTCAAGGGCTTTTTCGACATGAAAGAGATCTACACGCTCAATAAGCCCGGCACGATGCTTCCCAGTCACTGCGACCGCCTGCTCACCCCCGGCATCGACATGACAACCGGTTCCCTCGGTCAGGGTCTGTCCGCCGCCGTCGGCATGGCGCTCGCTGACCGGATCGACGGCAACGGTGCCCGCGTCTACTGCATCATCGGCGACGGTGAGAGCCAGGAGGGCCAGATCTGGGAGGCCGGCATGTACGCCGCCCAGATGAAGCTCGGCTCGCTGACCTGCTTCCTTGACCTCAACGGGCAGCAGATCGACGCGTCGGTCGACGAGGTCAACTCCCTGCTCGACGCAGGCGAGAAGTGGCGCGCGTTCGGCTGGAACGTGCAGGAGGTCAACGGCCACGACGTGCAGGCAATCTACGATGCCGTCGAAGCCGCAAAGACGTGCACGGACAAGCCCAACATGATCGTGATGCACACGGTCAAGGGCAAGGGCTGGAAGCGGATTGAGGGCACGACGATGAGCCATTCGCTCTCCGTGAGCGCCGACGATCTCGCCGAAGCGCTCAACGACATTGACAAAGAGTAAGGGAGGTCAGAAAAAGGTATGGCAAAAGAAGATTTGAAGAAAGTGTTTTGCGACACTCTGATCGAGATGGCCAGCGCTGATGACCGGATCTGTCTGGTCAATTCCGACTCCCGCAAGTATACGGCGACACAGGATTTCGACAAGGCATTCCCCGAGCGCAGCTTTGACGTCGGCATCGCCGAGGCCAACATGGTCGGCGTGGCAGCCGGACTTGCCGTGAGCGGCAAAAAGCCGTTCACCCAGTCCTTTGGCCCGTTCATGAGCCGCCGCGTCGTCGATCAGGTGACGATCTCCCTTGCGTACAGCAAGCTCAACGCCGTGCTCGTTGGCGTCTCCCCCGGCATTCAGGCCGAGGTCAACGGCGGCACGCATCAGGGCTATGAGGACATCGGCGTGTTCCGCCCCGTCGCCAACATGACGATCGTGGAGCCGTTCGACGGCGTGCAGCTTCGCCAGATGCTGCCCGAGCTCATCAAGCTGGAGGGCCCCGTCTACCTGCGCTATGACCGCGCCGGCATCGAGCCGTATTACGGCGTGGACTACAAGTTCGTGCTCGGCAAGGCCGACACCCTGCGTGAGGGTAAGGACGTGACGATCATCTCCTCCGGCGTGATGCTCACGCAGTGCCTTGAGGCCGCGGAGGTCCTGGCCAATCAGGGCGTGCAGGCGCGCGTTATCAACATGCACACCATCAAGCCCATCGACGCGGACACCGTTGTCCGCGCGGCCAAGGAGACCGGCGCGATCATCACGGTCGAGAACCACTCCGTCATCGGCGGCCTCGGCAGCGCCGTCGCCGAGGTGCTCGCTGAGCAGTGCCCCTGCAAGATGCACCGTCTCGGCATTCAGGACCGCTTCGGTGAGGTCGGCGACCGCGCCTATCTGCGCAAGTGCATGGGCATCGACACGACCGATATCGTCGACGCCGCACTGAACATCAAAAAGTAAGCACTCCCCTTTCGATCCGTCCACTATAAAAAGATTAAAAAAGGAGTTACTACCATGAAAAAGTTCCTGAGCATCCTGCTTTCCGCCGTTATGGTACTGTCTCTTGCAGCGTGCGGCGCGAAGGAAGCCACCCCCAACGGCGACCAGTCCAACACCGTCAATGAGGACGGCACCCGCGACACCTACGTGACGATCAAGGTCGGCACGGGCCACAACAAGAACTCTTTCTTCTATACCGGTCTTGCCGAGTTTGAGCGTCTGGTGGAAGAGAACACCAAGGGCGCTGTTCAGATCGACATCTTTACCGACGGCGCGCTCGGCTCCGAGGGCGAGATGGCCGAGGGCCTGACGATGGGCACGGTCGACTCCGGCCTGCTCGGCTCCAGCTCTGTCGCAAAGCTCGAATCCACCTTCAATGTGTTCTCCCTGCCCTATCTCTTTGAGAACAATGACCACGTCGACGCAGTATTCAGCGGCGAGCCTGGCCAGCTCTTCCGTGACAAAATCTGGGACAGCCAGCACGTTATGATTCTCGATTATTGGGATTCCGGTTTCCGCAACTACTCCACTAACCTCCACGAGATCAACGGCCCCGAGGATATGAAGGGTATGCTTATCCGTATTCCTGATAACCCGATCCAGGCGGCTACCGCGGCGGCTCTCGGCGCCTCCACCTCCACGCTGAGCTACAACGAGCTCTACCTCGCCTGCTCCAACAAGACCGTTGACGGTCAGGAGGGCCCCGTGTTCGCGTTCGTGGCCGATAACTTCTTCGAAGTCCAGAAGTACATGGTGCTCGACGGCCACATCTACACCGTCATGGCGCTGATGATCAACGGCGACGTTTGGGAAAAGCTGACCGCTGAAGACCAGGAGATCGTCATGCAGGCGGCCAAGGACGCCGGCATCGTGGAGAAGGACGCGATCCGCAGCTCTCAGGCTGAGCAGATCAAGTACCTCGAAGAGCAGGGCATGATCATCAACGAGAACCCCGACAAGCAGGCCTGGCGCGATGCCACGGCGAGCGTGTACGACCAGTTCTCCGACACCTATGGTGCCGACCTGATCGACCAGATCAAGAACTATCCTTACTAAGCAAGCACCCCTTTGACGCTGCGGGCGTCTCACGCGAGACGCCCGCAGTTTCCCTTTCCAGCACTCAAGAACTTTCGAAAGGAGCCCTGCCATGAATTCTTTCAACAAAGCACTGCAGAAGCTGTGCAATGCAATCTTCAAGGGATTCTACCTCTTTGCGGCATTTACCTTTACGGTTTTGCTCACGATCCTCCTCATCAACGTCATTTCGAGAAACCTGCTCGGTGGCAGCATCGCCTGGATCGAAGAGATCAGCCGCTACATCTTCACCTGGATGATGTTTATGGGCATCGCCATCGGCGTGCACTATAAAAAGCATCTGGGCGTGGAATTCGTCGTCGGCCTCTACCCGGCAAAGGTAAAGAAAGCCGCCTATTTCATCAGCGATGTCCTCACGCTTGTGCTCTTCATCATTCTTGCCATTTACGGTTTCCGCTACGCGGGCAAGAGCATGAAGATGTTCTCCCCCATCATGGGCATCCCGTACGGCATCGTGTACCTGTGCGTGCCCATCGGCGCAATCTTCAGCACGTTCTACTGCTTTGCCCGCATCATTGAAGACTACTTTGTCAAACCCGAAGATAAGGAGGACAGCGCCAAATGACTGTATCGTCTCTGCTCATTTTCATGATCGTCCTGTTTTTGGCACTGGCGATCTTTCTCGGCACGCCCATTGCCGTGGCACTGGGCCTCGCCGCTGTGGCCGAGCTCGTTCTGCAGGGTGAAGTTCCCCTGATGATCGCGGCACAGCGCATTTTCAACGGCGTCAACAGCGTAACGCTGATGGGTATCCCGTTCTTCATGCTCGTCGGCTCCATCATGGAGCGCAGTGGCATCACCCAGAAACTCATTGACTTTGCAAATTCCCTCGTCGGCTGGCTGCGCGGCGGTCTGTGCTATGTCGGCGTTCTCACCGGCATCCTGATGGGCGGCATTTCGGGATCCGCACCGGCTGACACGGCTGCGCTCAGCTCGATCATGGTTCCCTCGATGGAGCGGAGCGGCTATGATCGCGAATTCTCCGCCGCGCTGATGGCCTCCTCCGGCACGCTCGGCATCATCATTCCGCCCAGCATGCCCATGATTGTCCTTGCCAGCATCACCGGCATCTCCGTCGGCAAGCTCTTCCTTGGTGGCATCATCCCCGGCTGTATGATCGGCCTGAGCTTTATGATCATCTGCAGCGTGACATGCCACATCCGCGGCTATGACAAGGATCACAAAATCCGTCTTTCTCTGCGCGAGATCGGCCGCACGTTCTATCATGCGCTGCTTCCCATTCTCGCACCGGTCATCATCGTCGGCGGAATTCTCACCGGCGTTGTGACGGCAACTGAATCCGCCATCGCGGCGGTCGCCTACACATTGATTGTTGCCCTATTCATCTACCGTTCCATGTCCCTCAAGGACCTTCCGGAACTGTTTGTGGACAGCGTCATCAGCGCTTCCAACGTCATGTTCATCATTGGCACCTCCAGCCTGTTCGCCTGGATCATGCAGAGCAACAACTTCCAGGACGTCATCATTTCCCTTTTCGGCAACTCCGTCCACAACCAGCTCTGGGTCATGTTCATCGTAAACCTTGTATTTTTCATCGGCGGCTTTTTCCTTGAGGGTACGGCCATGCAGATCATGTTCATTCCCGTTCTGCTTCCCATCGTGCAGGCTGCCGGCATCAACGAGATCGCGTTTGGCGTTACTGTTATCTGCAACATTGCTATCGGCAACCTGACTCCTCCTGTCGGCGTCTGCCTGTACGTTGCGGCGAACTCTTCCCACGCCAAGGTCGAGGGTATCATCAAGAACATTGCCCCCTTTGTTCTCATGGCAATGGTCGATATCGCTATTCTGATGGTTTTCCCGCAGCTCATCACCCTGATCCCGGACATGATGCACTAAGCGAGGCGAGAAAATATGGCATTGAATCTTGTCGATCACATCACCCTCTGCGAGGTCGGCCCGCGGGACGGCCTGCAAAATGAGCGCCGCATCCTCACCGTGCAGGAAAAGCAGGAGCTGATCGAAGCCGCCGCGGACGCGGGCTTTCCCGTCATCGAGGTCGGCTCGTTCATGAGCCCGAAAGCCGTGCCGCAGATGGCGGACACGGACGAGGTCTTTACCACCCTGCTGCGCCGCGAGGGCGTGGAATACCGCGCGCTGATTGCAAACCTCAAGGGCGTGGAGCGCGCTGCGGCTTGCGGCTGCAAAAAGGTCAAGCTGAACGTTTCCGCGAGCAAGGCACACAACCTTGCTAATCTCAACCGCACGCCCGCCGAATCCGTCGCCGGCTTCGGCGCCTGCGTGGACGCGGCCCGAAGCGCCGGCATTGAGATCTCCGGTTCGATCTCCATGGCGTTCGGTTCGCCGTGGGACCGTGAGATCCCGCTCTCCGACGTCAAGGAGATCGTGGACGCCTACCTTGCCGTCGGCATCCATGAGATCTCGCTCTCCGACGCCTCCGGTCAGGCCTACCCGACGCAGGTCTACTCGATCTGCACGGAGATGGCCAAGGCCTACCCACAGGTGACGTGGTGGCTTCACTTCCACAACACGCGCGGACTGGGCATCGCCAACATCCTCGCTGGCATGCAGGCCGGCTTCACGCGCTATGACAGCGCGTTCGCCGGTGTGGGCGGCTGCCCGTTCGTCCCCGGCGCGGCCGGAAACGTGGCGACCGAGGACGTGCTGCACATGTGCGACGAAATGGGCGTCAAGACCGGGATCGATCTCGATCAGGCGATGGCGATCAGCCGCCGCGTCGTGCAGATCATCGACCACCCGACGGACAGCTATCTGCTGCGCGCCGGAAAGTCTAAGGATCTGATTTGCGACCTTCCCACCGGACAAATCGCCAACCAGACGATGAAAAAATAATGTATTTTCTTTTTCCGGATTTCCTGTTATACTGACAAAAACACCGAGGAGGAAAGGCCATGCGAAGCGATTGGGGAAAAAGCGGCACAGACAGCGCACAGCGGAAGATCCTGACCGGCTGCGTCGCCAGTGTGTGCGGAATATGGGCTTCACTCTATTACGTCTTTCCGCTTCATAAGGGTGCCGGCACAGCGCTTGCCATGCTGTGCTCGGTCCTCGCCGGCATCTTTCTGACACGCTGGCAGCGACGGAAAAAGAAAAACGATCCGCGTGCCTGAGGAAGCCCCCTCCGGCAGCGCAAACAACACAGCCGTCAGCGAAACAGTGAAAATCTGCTGTTGCTGGCGGCTGTGTCCATTGAATCAGAGGAGCAAGCCTATGAACGTATACGAAGAATACCAGAAAAAGCTCACGACGCCGCAGCAGGCCGTTCAATGCATCCAGAGCGGCGACTGGGTGGACTACGGCGTCTGCGCCGGGCATCCCGTCGCGCTCGACCGCGCGCTCGCACAGCGCGGCGCGGAGCTCCACGACGTCAAGATCCGCGGCATGAACGCGCTCTGGCTGCCGGAGATCGCCAAGATCCCGGACGCCGCGCAGCACTTCTGCTGGAACAGCTGGGCGATGATGGGCGACGAGCGCAAAATGCAGAAGCTCGGCATGTGCTACTACGCGCCGCTGCGCTACTCGGAGCTGCCGCGCTTCTACCGCGAAAACCTTGAACCGAACGCCGTGGCGATGTTCCGCGTCACGCCGATGGACGAGCACGGCAACTTCAACTTCGGCCCCAGCTGCAGCCACATGGCGGCCGTCGTTGAGAACAGCCGCCGCGTCATCGTCGAGGTCAACCCGAACCTCCCGCGCTGTCTGGGTGGACACGAGGAGTGCGTCAACATCCGCGACGTGGACTTCATCGTGGAGGATGACTCCCCCATGGTCGAGCTTCTGGCCAAGCCCTCCACCGCGGTCGATGAAGCCGTGGCCGCTCATGTGGTCTCGCACCTGCGCGGCGGCGAGTGTCTGCAGCTCGGCATCGGCGCTATGCCCAATGCCGTCGGCACGCTCATCGCCCAAAGCGACCTCAAGGACTTCGGCGTAAACAGCGAAATGTATGTGGACGCATTTGTGGACATGTCGCTTGCCGGCAAGATTACCGGAAAATATAAGAACATCGATAAGGGCCGTCAGGTCTACTCCTTTGCCGCGGGCTCGCAGCGGGTGTACGATTTCCTCAACGACAACCGCGAGTGCATGACCGCGCCCATCGACTACGTCAACGACATCCGCACGATCGCCGCGATCGACAACTTCGCCTCGATCTGCGGCGCCGTCGAGGTCGATCTGTACGGGCAGGTCAGCGCGGAGAGCAGCGGGTTCCGCCAGATCAGCGGCGCCGGCGGCCAGCAGGACTTCGTGCTCGGCGCCTACCTCTCCCGCGGCGGTAAGAGCTTCATCTGCTGCTCATCGACCTACGTCGACAAAAACGGTACGTCGCACAGCCGCATCGTCCCCTCGCTCGCGCAGGGAACGGCCGTGACCGAGGCGCGCCCCAACACCATGTATGTCGTGACGGAGTACGGTGCCGTCAACCTCAAAGGCATGACGACCTGGCAGAGAGCCGAAGCCCTCATCGGCATCGCCAATCCCATCTTCCGCGACAAGCTGATCTCGCAGGCGGAAAAGCAGGGCATTTGGCGCGCATTCTCCAAATACTGAGCCGTACGCACGGTTCATAAGCAAAAAATCTCTCCCGCGCACTGCCGCCATGGCAGTGCGCGGGAGAGATCGTTTTTTTACCGGAAGTTGTCCCTTGCGTATTTCATCAGTTTCTCGCGGAAATCCGGGTGCGCGATGGCGGCCATCGCCTCCGCGCGCTCGCGCAGGCTCTTGCCGGAGAGCACGGCGATGCCGCACTCCGTCGCGACGTGCTGGATCATCGTGCGCGGCGCGGAGACCGTGCTGCCGGAGGGGATCGCGGCGACGATGTTTCTCTTGCGCTCGCCGTCCTTGGTCACGCGGGAGGCGTTGATGCAGATGAAGCCCTTGCGGCCCCGCGAGCGGTAGGCCCCTTCGAGGAAGTCCATCTGCCCGCCGATGCCGGAGAGCTGGCGGGTGCCCGCGCTCTCCGCGTTCTCCTGCCCCATGAGGTCGAGCTGCACGCCGCCGTTGATGCTGATGACGTTGCTGAGCTTCGCGATGCGCTCGACCGAGTGGATGTAGTCAAGGTCGCCGGGGTGGAAAAACTCCGGCTCCGCGTCGAGCCAGTCATAGAGCGCCTGCGAGCCCATAGCGAGGTTCCACGCGGAACGGCCGGTGTCGAGTTCCTTGCGCGCATTCGTCAGCTTGCCCGCCCGGTAGAGCTCAAGAAAGGCGTCGGAAATCGTGCCGGTGTGGCAGACGAGGTCGTGCTTATCCGACTCGGCCAGCATTTTCGCCACCGTGTAGGGCACGCCGCCCACACCGAGCGAGAGCACCGCGCCGTCCGGGATCTGCTCGACCACGAGCTTGGCGATGGCAACGTCCGTCTCACTCGGCGCACGGTAGGAGCGTATCGGCAGCAGCTCATGCACACCCTCGACCACATAGTCCGCCTCGGAGAGGTGGACACGGTGCGAACCGTCCACGCCCTACAAGCGCGGGTAGTGCTCATTGATCTCGAAGATGACCGTGCGGGCACTCTCAAAAATCGTGCGCCAGGCGTAATTCGAAATGCCAAGGCCGCAGTAACCGTCCTCATCCGGCCGCGAGACGGGGACAAAGGCCACGCCGCAGCGGATGTGCTTATCGCGGTAGAGATACGGCAGCGAGCGCAGCATGACGGGCAGGAACTTCACCAGCCCGCGCGTTTGCAGCTTGCGCTCATAGTCGCCGATGTGCCAGCTATAGTAGGTAAAGCTCTCCTGCTCGGGGTCGCTCTCAGCGATCTCGATGCGCGGGCGGATGACAAGCCCGCCGCGCACCTTGACGTCCCTGACCTCTCCCTTGCGCGCGGCGAGCGCGTGGTCGAGCAGCTCGGGAAAGCCCGCGCCGAAGCCGTAGTCCACCCAGTCGCCGCTCCGCACCGCCTGCACGGCGGTCTCCGGCGTGACGAACTTCGGCAGGTGATCCTTTCTCTTTGTGTCCATTTCCTGCATGCGGACGTTTACGCCTTTTTGCAGGCCGCGATCACTTCGATCTCCGCCTTGGCGCCCTTGGGCAGCTCCTTGACGGCGATGCAGGTGCGTGCCGGAAACGGCTCGGAGATGAACTCCTTGTACACGGCGTTGACCGACTCGAAGTCCGCCATGTCGGTCAGAAAGACCGTCGTTTTGAGGATGTGCGCCGCGTCGCTCCCGCCCGCGTGCAGGATCTCCATCACGTTATTTAATGCGACGCGCATCTGCTCCGCCGCGCTCTCCGGGCGCGTCGCCGTGACGCCGGCGGGATAGCGGGCCGTCTGTCCGCTGACGAAGAGCAGGTCGCCGTAGGCGATCGCCTGATTGTAAGGGCCGAGCGCGGCCGGCGCCGCAGCCGTGGCAATGACTTTTTTCATCTTCAATCCTCCAAATTCCACATGGTTTCCTTTGTTTTGACCGCCGTACCGGAGATCTGCACCGCGATGATCTCTCCCTTGCGCGCCGCGTGCACGCCGACGATCCCGTCCTTTCCGATCTCCTGCCCCTGCTCGACAACAAGATCGACCGCCGCCGCGTCGGGCTGGAGATACCGGAGCGCGTAAGCGCCCATCACGCCGCTGGCCGTGCCGGTGACGGGGTCCTCCGTCGTCCCGGCAAACGCGGATGAAAAGTGCCGCCCGTGCATCTGCGCCTCGCTGTGGCGCGTCTCCCGCGTGATCGGATGGACCGAAGCGCACGGGTTCTCGGTCAGCACCGCGGGAAAGCGCTGGTTGTCTGGCTGCATCCGCTCGAACGCCGCGAGGTCCCGCACGAGCACGATCAGCGTCCACACGCCGGTGCTGCCGTAGACAAGCGGCAGACTCTCGTCCAGATCCTCCGCATGCAGGCCGATCGACGCCATGAGCGCCTCGCGGTCGCCGCCGAACGGCGCGAACTGCGCCGGGGCCTGCATCATCATGACCTCATTCGTCTCCGCGCGGTACCGGATGGGGAGCACACCGGACGCCGTTTCCACCAGCAGTTCACTCTTCCCCCTCCAGCGCGCATCCTGCTCCATCAGCGCGCAGATCGAGGCGACCGTCGCGTGACCGCACAGTCCCGTCTCCTGCAGCGGCATGAAAAAGCGCAGCCGCAGATCGGCCTTATCCGAACGGCAGACGAACGCGCATTCCGAAAAACCGGCCTGCTTTGCGATTGCCTGCATCTGCGCTTCGCTCAGCGCGTCGCCGTCGAGCACGATGCCCACCGGGTTGCCCTTAGGCGTTGATGCAGCGCTGCGCCAGACCGACCGTATCCATCAGCTCTTCCACGCGCTCCTGGATGTCCTGCCGGTTCTTGATGAGGTCGTTGGCGATGATGGGCTCGGCGATGATCTCGCTGACCGACATGCGCGGGTTGAGCGAGGAGTACGGATCCTGAAAGATCATCTGCGCCCGCGTGCGCATCTTTTTCATCTGCGAGGTGCGGAGCTTATAGATGTTCTGTCCGTCGAGCAGCATCTCACCGGAGGTCGGCTCGAGCAGGTTGAGCATCAGACGGCCGAGGGTGGATTTGCCGCAGCCGGATTCGCCCACGATGCCCAGCGTCTTTCCCTTGGCGTAACATCGTCCACAGCATGGAGCATGCCGCGGGGCGTTTTAAAATGAAGTGCCTGATGGCCAAACGGCCGATTTCAAATTGCGATAGAGACTACCGTTGAGGAGCCGAAGAAAGATGGATGAGAAGTTTAACAGAATGCCCGTCAGCGGTATTCATTTTGATAAGGATGGCACAGTCACAGAAGTGGAGGATTACAACCTCGATAAAGTCGATCCTGATTTGTGGGCGCTCAAAGGGTTGACTGCATCACTGCTCCCTGCCATTCGAGAGTTCTATACGCATAAAGAAAATGTTCAAACATTTGAGGTATGGCTGAAAGAGCGGGAGAATAATCCTCAAAAACACGGCAAGCGAAAATGCGCACAAAGACGGAAATCGGAAATGTGAGTCTGTATCTATTTTGGTCACTCTTAAAAATCCCTCGATTCTTCTCTTTCACGGGAAATTGTAAGCAAAAAATATGGCTGAAACAGCTCAAAGCCGCTCCAGCTCTCGATTTTCCCTATTTTCAGCATGTATCTAAATTGGTCACGCATGACAGAAAGTCCTGAAATCGTAAGATTTCAGGACTTTTTTCTAGCCTGCTGGCGGTAATCGGAAGGCGCAAAATAACGCTTTCTAACACTTTTCTAACACATTTTGTCAGAGAGCCATCTGCGACTTTTTATAAGCTATAGATTTCCGTCACTTGGATGTTTGACAAGTGACGGAAACGTGACGATAATGTTGTATATTAAACCAGACTACTTTTTTGAGGGGGATAGTGTGATGGAAGACACAATTATCAAAGCGCTTCTGCTCGGTTACGCGCATATTGAGTGCAATGGCACGCCCATAAGAATTTGCTTAAAAAAGGCGCAGGGACTTCTTTTTTATCTGCTGGTGCATAAAAAGGCAACAAGAGATGAGCTGACAGGCATCCTCTGGGGAGGGGAAGACAATGAGCTTGCCCGCCGACACTTGCGCGATAATCTCTATCATCTAAAAAAGGTTGTACCGATTGAGCTTGTGGTTCCCGCAGGGCGTAGCGCAATTCAACTTAATCCAGAACTTGGATTTTACATTGATGTCGATGAATTTCTCAAAGCTGTGGATGTCGAGGCTTATCAGGGAGAGTTTCTGAAAGGGTTTAGCGTTCCGAACTGCTATGAATATGAGGAATGGTTGGAGCGGACGCGTACTTCCTTGCGAGAGGCCTATTTGCAGCAGCTTGACAAGCGGGCCGAATTCTGCCTTTCTGAAGGAAAAGACGGCGAGGCCGAGGCCCTCTGGCGAAAATATTTGCAGGAAGAACCTCTGTGCGAAACGGTTTCCATTTCTCTGATGCGGTTCTATCGCGCACAGAAGGATTACAACCGGGCGGCGTTGATCTACCGCGGCCTGCACAAGGCTATGGCTGATACGCTTGGTATTGCGCCACTCAAGGATACTTCAGAATTGTACTATTCCATTATGAAAGAGTGGAATGAGCAATCGGAAAACGGCGAAATTAACGATGACTTTCTTGTTGGACGGCAGAATCAGCTACAGTATTTACTCCATTTGTTTTCGCGTATGCATACATCAAAGCATGCACGGTCTTTCGTAATTCTTGGAGAAGCGGGAGTCGGCAAAACCCATCTTTTGTCATACTTTCTTTCGCATGGTGATGTATCAAGCTATGAGATTATTACTACATCCTGCTTCAAATCCAAGCAGGATGAATACCTTTATCCGTGGCAGACTATTATGCTCTCCTTCTCTAATTTTATAGAGAAAGAGAGCATCCCCATTCCTAATGCATATATGCAGGCCGTCAGTGCGCTGTTCCCTATGCTCGGGGAATTTGGCAGTGCGGATGTGAGAAAGAAAGCACATCTACTTGTCGATAGTGTAATGGGGTTTGACAGCGTGCTTACCGTACTGACACTCGCTTCGAAAAAGAAACCGCTTCTGCTTGTGGTGGAAGATATCCAGTGGATAGACAGCATGAGCCTTGCACTGCTTGATCAAGCGCTGCACAAGATTGGACCTGAGAAGTTTGTCTTTGCAGCTACCTGCCGTCAGCCTTGTGGAAAAGAAGTGGAAAGATTTTTATGTAACGTCGAAGAGGATGAGCTTTGCTCCCTCCTTTCCCTTGCAGCGTTTACCTATGAAGAAACGATGCAGTTTATTGAGCTGTGTGGTGCCCGCGGTATCGTTTTGCAGGACAAGGACCGCATCTATCACGATACGCAAGGGAATGCGTTTCTGCTCACACAACTCATCGGTAGCATCATGGAAAATGGTCAACCTAAAGTTTTGCCACACAGTATGGATGAGATTCTATCCTATAGGCTATCTGGCCTTAGTTTTGAGGGACGCCAAGTACTCAATCTTGTTGCTATGTTCCCTGACTATGCTCCATACAGGGTTCTTGAAGTTGTTAGCAGTAAGCCAACGCTCGATCTGCTCTATGTCTGCCAGGAACTGTGCCGTCGTGCTATTCTTAATGAAGTCTATGATGGAGGAAGTCTCTCCCTGGTCTTTACACAGGCGGAATTTCGGGATATTACTTATTCACATATTCCAGCGCTTTCGCGCCGAATCCTGCACTTGAACATAGCGCAGGCACTCTCTGCGCTTGACTCGGCTGCAATGCCAAATTTGGACACACTTACAGCGTATCATTATGAGCAGGGCGGAGATGCGTTTCATGCATTTCAATATAAAGTCCGCCGCTTTCGTACATATGTATTTTTTAACTATGCACTTCTTAATGGTATGCCAAGCAGCAGTGAAAGCTTGTTGGATTCCACACCAGAAGCATTGGAGTCCTTTCAAAAGATGAAAAAAGAGCTATGCCATTTGCAGCGGCTTCATCCAGAGGATAGCGCTCTCAAAGCTGCAGAAACGGATCTTTATTATTCTATTGGGTGCTTCTGCATTTATCGTGGGCTTTATGAACAGGGAGTTAGCGCAATCCGGAAATTGCTTCAGAATCCTGCGTTATCTGAGGAGGCACGGGATCTCGCCCATGAACAGATGATATTCTATGGTATTCAAACCTATCAGACAAATGTGATGCGCGAGAATATTGACGCAGCGTTGTCCCTAACGAAGGGGAAAAATGCTGCGCGCTATGCAATTAACCGCCGTTATAATGGCTATCTTCTTGTGATGGAGGGTCGCTATGAAGATGCGCGTGAAGAATTGCTGCGGACTTTGGTACTGCTGCACGATAGTGCAGAAGATGAGGTGGAGCGTCGGCTGCAAAGCGCTTATGCGCATGATTATATCGGTGAAGCGTATCGAAAGCAGGGCATGTATGCGCGCGCGATTGAAGAATATCAAATTGCCATCGATATGATTGGAGAATACCCAACCTCAACCAGTACGCCGATATTCTACGTGGACTGGGCAATGGCTTCGCTGGCGATTGGAGACTATGCCGCAGCACATAATGCGTTGAGCAACTCAAACCGTGCAGCAGATAATGTCAAGGAACCAACAGGTTATTTCCGCACGCTTTATTGTGCCTGTAATGCGCTGATGTGTTTTGCTGACGGTGATTATCGGCACTGCGCAAGTGAAATTTTACAGTGCGAACAGCTAACAAAAGCTCTGATCGTCCCCTATGATACGGGTATTCTTTATCTGACAAAGGCCCTGCTTTGCTGCTACAGTGCGCAACTCGACATCGCAGAAACCCCACTTGCCGATGTGTTGACAGAGGATATTGCCTACTATTGTGCGCACTGCAGAAAATGCATGGCAGGAGGAAAAGCAGGTGCCTTTGAGCAGGAACTGCTCAAGAGACTTGAGTGCGGCTGTTCTGATCCCTTGCCAGGGTTTCTTCAAGTGACGAAAAACTGACGCTGCATAGATATACTTTACAACAGAAAGATGAAAAAGCTGCTTTTCTTTCTGCTGTGTCGGGCCGTTTACAGCGGGAGCGCTGTGGCTTCCATCTGACAAAATCTTTGTGGAGGGATATATTTATGACTTCGATTTATGTTGCACTTATAATCTATCTGGTCATCTTGTTTGCAGTTGGTATTTATTATAGTAAAAAGAATGCAACTATCAGCGACTTTCTCCTTGCGGGAAAAAGCCTTGGCGTTATCGCGGCAACGCTAACAATTTCTGCATCTCTGTTTGGCGGCGGACTGTTGACCGGTACCGCACAGAAGGCGTATAACTCTGGCCCTATGATGTATGTTTACGGTATATTCGGTTCTGGGTTTGGATTGCTGCTTGCTTCATTTCTCGTCAAAAAAATGAAGGACTTTTCAAATTTTGGCACTATTACCGAATACTTAGAGACTCGCTATAATAGTAAATTTCTCCGCAGTGCTAGCGCTTTCCTCTCCATGGTGGCCTTGATAGCGCTTGTTGGCAGTCAGGTTGGCGCAGCAGTTGGCATTATGAATGCGCTCGGTATGAAAAATACAACGATTGCGGCGCTCTTTGCTTGCATCGTTATTATTGCGCTTACGTCTATGGGCGGGCTAATGGCAGTTACAGTGACAGACGGTTTTCAGATTATACTAGTTATGGTTGGCGTTGTTTGGATTACTGTAGCGGCGCTGGGCGATATTGGCGGACTTTCGGGCCTGAATGCATCGTTAACGGCTATTCAGAGCGAACTTCCCGAAGGGTATAACGTGTTTATGGACTCTGAAAAGTTTAAGTCCCTTCTATGGATGATTCTTCCTGGGCTTATGTACATCATGATCGGTCAGGACATTTATCAGCGGCTGTTCGCTTGCAAAGATCATAAAACAGCGATCAAGGCTAGTGTTTGCTCCGCGGTGCTGGTTTGCATCGTATCTGTGATGCCTGTTACTCTAGGCCTAATTGCTCGCGTGAAACATCCCGAGTTGGCAACAGCCGGTACCTCCGCAGCGGCTTTTGCAACAATCGCCATGAGCACCCTCCCTGGTTGGGCTGTTGGCATTATTATTGCTGCGGCGCTTTCTGCTATTTTTTCTACAGCGGACTCTTGCCTGTCGGCAGCCGCATCGCACTTTATGACTGATTTATATCTGCCCTACATCGGTAAAAATGTGGACACTAAGGACAGACGTCTTGTAACAATTTCTCGCGCTTTTACCGTGATTGCTGGCCTTGCTGCGGTGGGGGTTTCTATGCTGCTTCCTACCATTCTCGACGGTTGCTTCTATGCTTACTATATTTATACGTCTGGCGTTTTTTGCCCAATCGTCTTTGGTGTATTCTGGAAGAAGGCTACTAAACAGGGCGCGATTGCTGGCCTCTTGGCAGGCGGCCTCTTTATGATGTATGCACTGCTGACAGGATTTAGTGTTGCAGGTATCGGCGGCGAGTTGCTCAGCGGTATCGTCAGCGCGATTGTGCTCGTCGTGGTTTCTCTCGCAACTCAGCCCAAGAAGACTGCGGCCTGATCCGCATTTTCACAAACGGCTCATATTTTCCAAAGGAGTAATTTACTTATGCTGATTTATCAGGATGCGAAAAACATCCATACTGTTACTCTGGATGACTGCCGCAACAGCATCGAAGAGTTTGTCGCCGTTGCACGATATCATGCAAAGGTGAAGTTTACCGAAGGCTTCCGCAAGCGCGTGAGCGCCAGCCGCAAGTCGCTAGAGGCAACTATTGCAAGCGGCGCTGGCGTTTACGGCGTTAACACGGGATTTGGCGACAATGTGCGCTATCGCATCAGCGAAGATGAGATGGTGCAGCTGCAGGAAAACATCCTGCGCAGCCACGGTTGCTCGGTTGGACGAATCTTGACGGAAGAGGAAGCCCGTGCGTTGATGCTTATGCAACTGATGAGCATTGGCAAGGGGTATTCCGCGGTGCGCCTAGAGATGCTTGAGCAAATTCGGGTGTTTCTCAATGAGGGCCTCTATCCCTATGCACCCTGCGAGGGAACCATTGGAGGCCTTTCGTTCCAGCCCTACATCGCCGTGACCTACATCGGCGAGGGACGACTTATTGAGAACGGAGTGCCTTGCCCTGCGGCCGAGGTGCTTAAGTTGCACGGTATCAAGCCACTGAGCATCAAAGCTCGCGAAGGCCTCGCCCTGCTGTCTAACGCGAGCCACTCCATCGGTGTTGGTCTGCTCGCCGTTTATGATTTCATCATGACGATGCGCCACGCAGACCTCTGCGCAGCCTTAGTATGTGAAGCGCTACGTAGTACGGACAAGGCCTATGACCCGCGCCTCATTCAGCTGAAGAACCACAAGGATACGTCCGAAACGGCGGAATTTCTCTGTAAAGTTCTTAACGGCAGTGAAATCATGAATGAATCCCGCACACTGCGCGTGCAGGACAGCATGAACACCCGCATTATCCCGCATGTTCATGGAGCTGCCAAACGTATGGTCACGCAGACCTACGATGCGCTGATGGAAGAACTGAACGCCGTCTTTGACAACCCCGTCTTTCTTGCTGACGGCACAGCGCTCATGGGTTCGAACTGGGATGCAACAGCAATCGAACTTTACTGTGATTCCCTTGCTATTGCCGTCATGGATGTTGCCAAACTTACTGAGGTCCATGTGGAACGTTTGGTCGACCCGCACTTAAGCGGTCTTCCTGCATTCCTTGTGAAGAATCCTGGCCTGAACAACGGCTATATGATTCTGCAATATGTTACTGCTGGACTTCTTGCCGATATTGCCTTGCTGGCTTCTCCTGCTGCCTGCTTTAATGCGGCAGTCAGCGCTGGTCAGGAAAGTCCCATTTATCGTGATGATACTGCGGCTCGCCAGCTCTATGCGGCAGTGCAGAAGCTGCGCCGCATGGTTTCCATGACCATGATGACAGCCTTACAGGCGATTGACTTGAGTGATCATAAAGCTATGTCTCCTGTGACACAAAAGCTCCATGATGATGTGCGAAAAACAGTTACTTTTATGGAAAATGATGACATGATGTACGAACGCATCGAAGCCATGGAAGCACTTGTTGAGAGCAACGAACTACTCAAAGACTGCAATGTTCCGTTTACAATCTAGAGATTGCGCAATATTAACCATATGACTAAAAAAGAAAAATGATGAACAGCCGGCCTGAGATATTACTATGAAGATGGTAGACGCGATTTGCCGTATAGAGTTACTATCGACACTCCTGATAAAGTCAAGGCTGTTCCAAACTATAGAGTTTTAGAAGATGCAGAGCAAATTTGAGCATTCGGTTTGCGGCAGAAGTTTTCCCTTACGTTTTCCCTTTAGACTCCATCAGGCGACAACATCAAGAGACATGAATTGACACTTGATCCCTTGAAAAGTGCATGTCTCAGCACAAAAAAATAAGGGGTATCACACCCCGTTTCGCCCATCGACGAGTTCAAGTCTCGCCACTCGGACCAGCTAAAAGCCTTGAAATCGTATGATTTCAAGGCTTTTTTGCAACTTTTGAGAGCGAAATGCACAGTGCGAAAATGCGTGAAAACTCCAAAAGCGCACAAAAAAGCGCACAACTGCCTTGAAAAAGTTGCTGCGGCTGCTTTTGCATGATATACTTAAAATATCAGTGAATTTAAAAACAGTATTCAAGGGGGCTGCCAGCGATGAAGAAAAAACTTTTTTGCATTTTCGGTTTGATCCTGATCGTCTCGGCTATCGCCTATTTTTGCCACGATCACAGCGTACTTCCGCTCGACGCCGAAAACGCAAACTATATCAGTTTTAAAATTCACCCTCAAAATGAGCCGAATTATATGGTGACAAACGATGACCGAGTGAAAGAGATCGTGCGTGCTATCAATGAACTGGATGTGCAGGAAACAACGGATCAAGTAGACAGGATGTCGGATAGCTTTTACTATTTTTGGATTCAAATATCGGACAAAGATATCCCTGTTGAACTGGATGAAGATACCATTTCGATCAATAATGAACGCTATCAGGCGGACACATCGGATTTACGCGAGCTTTTGGATAAGACGTATCGTGATGTGATGAGCGGTGTTATCGATTGATGAAGATAATATCCGCGTTTAAAGGAAAAATTGCTTGGACTTCGATTTGTAGATAGCAAAGGGGCGGGGCGCAGCTCCGCTCCTTTTTTCTGTTTTCACCCCTCCAGCGGCTTGATCTCCTTATGCTCCACGCGAGGCAGCTTGCAGGCATCGGACGTATATCGCCATTGACTTAAATAATGCCGAGGAAAAAGAAATGCCGATATCATTTGGGAGTACCTGAAACAAATGAGGAATTCAAATAAATATCGGCATTTCAAATCACATTGCATAATTTACTTTGAAATCATAAGGCATATTCTGCTTTGCCTTGAAGCTGGCAATCTTACTTCCGGAATCAGCAGAATTTGTTGTGTTTTGTGTCATCTTTTCCATCCAAAGGCTCTCCACAGTATTTTTTCTATCACTTTCAGTCACCCTGTTGTCTATTACGGTCAACCGATCATTAGATTAACATATCTTATCAATGGGTAATTATGAATTATATCATACCTTTGCCGAGTCTTTTTGTCAACCGCCGATTACGAAATCGCATACCGCTCTCCCACTGCCCGTCTGCTTTCTCTCGCACTTCTCATTTGCTCTTTTTCACTGTTTGCATTTTTACTTTTCTCTCCATTCCCCACTTAATTACCGTCCACAGGGCGTTGACCATCGCCCAGCCGAGGCCTGTTGCCAGCGCGACGGCGGGGAGGCCCATTTTGCCGACCAGCAGCCACGAGAGGACGACTCGCAGCGCGATGTGGCTCGTCGCACCGAGGGACGGGACGGACACCTTCCCGATGCCGTTAAAATAGCCAGCGAATGTGCTGCCGGTGAAGCAGAGCGTGTAGAAAAGCGCCACGAGCTTCAGATAGTCGCGCGCATTCTCAAACGCCGCGCCGCTGCGCGTTCCGAGCATAAAGCCGACCGACGTGCTCGCGCTAACGTACATGATGAGCGACATCGCAAGCCCCATCGCAAGCATCAGAAAAAGGCTGCTGTGAAACGATTCTTTCACGCGCTCTTCTTTCCCTGCTCCCCGATTCTGTGCCACGAGCACGGAGGTCGCGGCGCTGCCGCTGTCGCCAAACGAGTTGGCAAAGCCCTCGATGCGCGTCGTCGCCGTGTAGGCGGAGATCATGTCCGTGCCACCGGTGTTGACCACGCCCTGCACCAGGAACTTTCCGATGTACAGGCTCGACTGGTGCAGCGCCGTGACGAAGCTAAAATGCGCCGTCTGCTTCAATAACTCTTCATCCATACGGCAGTCCGCGCGGGCAAAAATGAGCTCCGGTGCCTTGCGCCGCAGGTAGAGGATGCACAGCACCGCCGAAATGGCCTGCGGCGCCGCCGTCGCCCACGCCGCGCCCGCGATGCCCAACTGAAAGCGCGCAACAAAGCAGTAGTCGAGCGCGACATTGACCGTCACCGCCGCGGCGAGCACCATCAGCGCCGCGTTCGCCCGTCCGATGGCACGCAGCAGCGCGCCGTAGAGGTTGTAGAAAAACGCCGCGGGCAGGCTCGCTAAAATGATCGTCAGATACGCTGACGCAAAGGCCTTGAGCTCGCTTGGTGTCTGGATGAACCGCAGCAGCGGCGAGAGCAGCAAAAAGCCGAGGCCGCTGCACGCGAGCGTCACCAGCAGCCCGCACGAGAGCGAGAGCCAGTGCTCGCGGCGGAAGCGCTCGCGCTCGCCCGCACCGTAGAGCTGGGCGAAGATGACGGAAATGCCCGTGCACGCGCCTGTGATCATAAAGAGGAAAAGGTTCATCACCGAGCCCGCAACGCCGACAGCGGCGAACTCCAAATCGCCCGCAAAGCGCCCGAGGATAAAGGCGTCCACCGTGTTGTAGAGCTGCTGCAAGATACTGCCCATGATGAGCGGTGCGGCCAGGCGCAGCAGATGCTGCGGGATGCTGCCGCTCGTTAGATCGTAAGAGCGTGCCATAGTTTCCCCCATTTCCAAGGATTTGACAACAGCATACACCCGCGCTACACTTTGCGTAAACCGATGATCCATCAAACCATCTTTGACAATTCCGCAAAGGAGAACGCCATGGAACTCGATCGCTACCGCGCGCTCGTCTGCGCCATTGAGACCGGAAGTCTGTCCGCCGCCGCGGAGGCGCTGCAATACACGCCCTCCGGCGTGAGCCGCATGGTCGCGGCGCTTGAGGAGGAGACGGGCGTTCCGCTCCTGCTGCGCGAGCACAGCGGCGTTCGCCCGACAAAGGAGTGCGAAAAGCTGCTGCCCGCCATCCGCGACCTACTGCACGCGGGCGAGAGCTGCGCCCAGCTCTCCGCGCAGCTGCGCGGGCTGGATATCGGCACAGTTACCGTCGGCACGGCATACAGCGCGTTTTATTCGCCGCTCGCGCGCATCATATCGGATTTCCACGCGCGCTACGGCGGCATTCAGGTGCAGCTGCGCGGTGGGTACAGCACAGAGCTGATCACACAGCTCAACGCGCACCAACTCGATCTGTGCTTCATCTCCGCGCGCGAGGGTGGGCACGACTGGCTCCCCATCGGCTACGATGAGTTGACGGCCTGGGTTCCCGCTGCGCATCCGATGGCATGGCTGCCCGCGCTGCCGGTCGCGGCGTTCGCCAAAGAGCCGTACATCGAGACCTATCCTGACAAGGAGATCGACAACGCGCGCAGACCGCCGCTTCGGTTATGCGACCATCCCGCTCGCCGTGCTGCTCGCCTTCTCTCGTCTTTATTTATATGTGCACTTTCCGAGCGACGTGTTCGCCGGCGCGGTGCTGGGGCTTGTGATCGGTGAGCTCGTCTCCCGTTATGCTTCAAAGCTCTTTCAAAAGCGCGGATAATGGTGCAACCCCCTTCGCACAGGGCAAACTTCTTATTATTTCCAGATAAAATTAGGGTTCTTTTAAGGTGCTGTTCATACTGTATTCATATTCCCTGTGTAGTCTAAGCGCCGGTACAACAGAAAGGGTGATAATTTGAACAAAACATTTGGCAAAAAGGCCGGGGTGCAGATTCTTTTTCTGCTGCTTGGCCTCGCATTTCTCGTCTGCGGTGTGATGCGCGGCGAGGCGGACACGGTGCTGAACAAGGCGATCAAACTATGTCTGGAGTGTGTGGGCATTGGATAAGAAAAAACCGTTTTCCTTTCTGCTCGCCCGCTGGCGCGGTCTGGTGCAGGCCTGTGCGGCACTTTTGACCAATCTCCACCTGCCGAACTTTTTCAAAGGCGAGCTCTACCGCGGCGCGGGCAAGACCGTCTGCGTGCCGGGGCTGAACTGCTACTCCTGTCCGGGAGCGGCGGGCGCGTGTCCCATCGGCGCGTTTCAGGCTGTCGTCGGCTCGTCCAAATTCCAGTTTTCCTATTACATCACCGGCATCCTCATCCTGCTTGGCGTGCTGCTGGGCCGCTTCATCTGCGGCTTCCTCTGCCCGTTCGGCTGGTTTCAGGAGCTCCTGCACAAGATCCCGACCAAAAAGCTCTCCACCAAGCGCCTAAAGCCGCTGACCTACCTCAAATACGTCATCTTGGTGGTGATGGTCTTCCTGCTTCCGGTGCTCGTGGTGAACGAAGCTGGCATGGGCGACCCGTTCTTCTGCAAATATCTCTGCCCGCAGGGCGTGCTCGAAGGCGCTATCCCGCTCTCGCTTGTCAACAGCAGCATCCGTGCCGCGCTCGGCAAGCTCTTTTCGTGGAAGCTCTGCGTGCTCATCACGGTCGTCGTGCTGAGCGTCATCTTCTACCGCCCGTTCTGCAAGTGGCTCTGCCCGCTCGGCGCGTTCTACGCGCTCTTCAACCGCGTGTCGCTGCTGTCGATGCACGTTGACGAGAGCAAATGCGTCTCCTGCGGCAAGTGCGCAAGGACCTGTCCCATGGACGTGGATGTAACCAAAACGCCGAACCACAGCGAATGTATCCGCTGCGGCAAATGCGTGACCGCCTGCCCGACGGAGGCCGTCCGCTTCCGCTACGCCTTCGGCAGCGGCGGAGCATGTTCCAAATTGTCTCAAAAACCGATCATTGAAGAAAACAAAGGAGAATAAACCATGAATTTTAAGAAGATCATTACGCTGTTGCTCGCCTTTACGCTGACGCTTTCCCTCGCCGCCTGCGGCAGCAAGGGCGACGGCAAGGGCGATGGCGATGCGCAGGGCGCGACCGCCGAGGAGATCTACGCTCAGATCCAGGAGCTCGCCGACAAGGAAAACGCCATCATGGAAGAGAACCTTGAGCTGTGGCAGAAGCTCTTCGCCGCCATGAACGAAAAGCGCGACGAGATCCCCGATGAATCGAACTACGGTTCTTACCTGCTTGCCGCCCTCGACCTCGTGAAGGACAAGTTCACCGAGGACGAGCTCAAGACGCTGACCGAAGGTTCCGAGAAGATCCGTGACCTTGAAGACCAGATCCAGCCCCTGCAGGAGCAGTATGCCGCCCTCCAGCCCGCGGGCGACGGTGAAAACGGCGGCATGAACGATTCCGTCCCGGCCTTCCCCGCCTTCACCGGCAAGGACCTTGACGGCAACGATGTGGACAACAGCATTTTCTCCCAGAACGCCGTGACGGTCGTGAACTTCTGGTTCAGCGGCTGCAAGCCCTGCGTGGCGGAGCTTGGTGAGCTGAACGCCCTCAACGAGACGCTCAAGAAGCAGGGCGGCGCGCTCATCGGCATCAACGTCGATACCCTCGACGGCAACGCCGATGCGATCAGCACGGCCAAGAGTCTGCTTGAATCCAAGGGCGCAAGCTACCAGAACATCTACTTCCCCTCCGACAGCGCAGCCGGCGACTTTGCGGGCGACATCATGGCCTTCCCGACCACCTATGTCATCGACCGCAGCGGCGCCATCGTCGGTGAGGCGATGCTCGGCGGCATCGACAATGAGGACAACATGGCAGCGCTCCAGAAGCTGATCGACCAGGCCCTCGCAAACGACAGCGCAAAGTAAGCTTTCCATCACAGCAAAAATACGCCCCGCGGATCATCCGCGGGGCGCGTTTTGTTTCTCTCTATCTTTTTACCCGAGCGATACCTCGCGGTAGAACGCGGCGTATGCCGCCTCCTGATAGGGGCGCAGCGCAAGGTTGCCAAGGCCGAACGTCAGCGAACTGAGGAGCATCCAGCCGATGAAACTGAATTGCAGGCAGAACAGACGCCAGCGGTTGCCCTCCATCATCGCCTTCGAGCCCTTCATCACCTCGCCCGGCGTCATGTCCGGGTGCTCGGCCAAAATGTAGTCCGTCATCGCGTAGGTGTAGCCCATAATCAGTCCCGGAATGACGAGCAGGATCGTCCCCAGCAGAATATAGAGGCCCTTCCAAAGCCGCGTCAGCGTCGTCGTCTTCCAGTTCGGAAGATAGGCGAACAGCGCCTCAAAGCCCGGCTCCGTGCGGTCGACAAGGCCGAGGTTATATTTGGCATACCCCACGCCCACGATGCTGCCGAGGATGAAGTACGCCGCCGCCAACACGAGCGCGATCACGATGAGATAGACCGCACCGCCGACGAGCAGTCCGCTCCACTTCGGGTCCAAACCGTAGCCTGTGGAGTAAATCGTCTGTCCGCCGTAGCCAAACGTCGTCGACACGCCCGAGGACACATCGTAATTGAATTTGACCTCCGGACCGCCGCTCCCTGCGCCGCCGAGCAGCACCGCCACAAGGCCGATCAGAATAGCGATGGGCCACTTGCCGCGCAGCGCCTCGCGCGCCGCCTGCCGAAAATCCGCCGCAAGCTTCATAAATTCTCCTCTCCGCCCTCCGCATGGGAGGGTCTCTCTCAAATCTTCTTGCTTCTGCTTACTTAGACGCATTCCGCGCCCGTTTTGTTTCACCGGGCGCCAAATTTTCTCGCATTCATGATATCATATGCCGCTGGGAATGGGAATCTCTCTTCTTTCTTTTCCTTGCAAGTCGTTTCCGCCTCTGGTAAAATACCAGAAAACGACAATGGAGGAGACGCATGAGACCAAGCGAACTGCTCGCCGCGCTGCACACGGCGGAAAAATTGAAGGACACCACCCGCCACTGCTACACCTCCGGCGGGCGGCACGAGAGCGTTGCCGAGCACAGCTGGCGCATCGCACTGATGGCGTTTCTCCTGCGCGATGAATTTCCCGAGGCCGACATGGACAAGGTGACGCGCATGTGCCTCATCCACGACCTCGGCGAGTGCTTCACGGGCGATATCCCCGCCTTTGACAAGACCGCACAGGACGAATCGACGGAGGAAGCGCTGCTCTACCAGTGGGTCGCATCGCTTCCCTCCCCCTGCCGCGAAGAGGTGCGCGCACTCTACGACGAGATGGCTGCGCTCGAAACGCAGGAGGCCCAAATCTACAAGGCGCTCGACAAGCTCGAGGCCGTGATCTCCCACAACGAGTCCGACATTTCGACCTGGGAGGACCACGAATACGACCTCCAGCTCACCTACGGCGAGCAGAACGTCGCCTTTTCGCCCTACCTGACGGCGCTTCGTCAGGCTGTCCGGCAGGAATCGCTCGACAAGATCGCATGCGATGGTGACCGGCGGAAATAATCTTTTCCGCCGCCGATTCAGAATTATGGTAAACTATCTGTCCTGAACGGGCAGCACAAACAAAGAGAAAGGATTTTCCCATGAAATTTGCATTTTTAATTATGGTCCCCTCTCATACAGACTGCGACCGCGCTAAGATCCACAACGGCGATATGCAGATTCTCGGCGTGCAGGGACTCGATGAAGCCGTCTCCGCCGCCAAGATGTTGCAGGATGAGGGTGTCGACTGCATCGAGCTCTGCGGCGCATTTGGCGAGGCGGGCGCAAAGGCCATCATCGAGGCCACGGGCGGCAAGCTCCCCATCGGTTATGTCACGCACCTGCCCGAGCAGGACGACGTCTACGCCGCCGCATTCGGCAAATAAATCAGGCTATAAAAAATCGCTTTCCGCCATCAGGCGGAAAGCGATTTTACTATGTTCGTTATTCCACGATCTCCGCGTCCAGCAGGTCGAGGATCGCCTGGTCGGCACTCCAGAAATAGGCGTCCGAACCGAGAAGATCTGTGATGCCCGCGCGGTCGAAGTAGCTGCGCACCGCCTCGGTCATACCGCAGCAGGCGACCGTCTTGCCCTGACTTTTGAGCGACTCGCACAGTTCGAGCATCGCCTGCGCGCCCGAGACATCCACGCTCGGCATGCCGCGCATCGACAAAATGACGTGGTCGTAGTTCGGCATATCCGCCATGCGGTGGTTGAACTCGTCCACCGCGCCGAAGAAGAGCGCGCCCGTGATGTACGCCACGCCGGAGGTCTCAAGAATGGGGGGCTTACCCTCCACCGAGCGCAGCTTGTTCGCGTCGATATCGGAGAAATTCACATGGATATGGCTCGACTTCGCCATGTACAAAATGGCGGAGTATACCACGCCGAGCAGGATCGCGACCGTCAGGTCAAAGACGACCGTTGCGAGCATCGTGATCAAAAACTGGCTGATACCGGACTTGAACTTGTGGCGGAAGATGTAGCGGATGCCCTCCCAGTCGTTCATGCGCCACGCCGTGACCATCAGCACACCCGCGAGCGCCGAGAGCGGCAGGCGCGCCATCACGCCGCCGAGCAGGAACATCGAGGCAAGCAGGAACAGCGAATGGAACACGCTCGTAAGGCGCGTCTGCTGGCCGGACTTGACCGCTACGCTCGTGCGTGCGATGGCCGCGGTCGCGGGAACACCGCCAAAAAGCGGCAGCAGAATATTACCCACGCCCTGTGCGATCAGCTCCTGATCGGCGTTGAACGCTTCGCCCTTCATGCGCGAGGCCGACGCGCCGCAAAGCAGGCTCTCGATCATGCCGAGCGCCGCAATGGTCACGATGGGAGAGATCAGGTTTTCGAGCATCGTGAAGCTCAGGCCGCCGAGCGACAGGCGGTCGGCGAGCAGGAGCGTCTTGGGAATGTCGCCGACGACAGCGAGCTGATCCATGCCCGCGACTGTCGCGACGATCGTCGCAAGGATGATGCCGACGAGCGAGCCCGGCACACGCGCGCCCCATTTTTTCGGCCAGAAGACCATCACCAGCACGACGAGAAGGCCGATGAGCACCGCCTGCATATTCGGGTGGAAACCGAGGCGGCCGTAGGACGCGAGCTTTTCCAGGTTCGAGCCGCCCTCCGACACCGTGCCGAAAAAGTTGTCGATCTGGCCCATCGCGATGATGATGGCGATGCCCGAGGTGAAGCCCATGATGACGGGCATCGGGATGAAGCTGATGAGCCGTCCGAGCTTGAAAATGCCCGCAAGCAGCAGCAGAACGCCCGCGGCAAAGCAGGCGAAAAACACGCCCTGCAAACCATACTCCGCGACGATGCCGACGAGCACTGCGCTCATCGCGCCCGTCGGGCCCGAGATCTGGTACGACGCGCCGCCGAGGATGGCGATGACCACGCCCGCGATGATGGCCGTGACTAGTCCCGACGCCGCGCTCGCGCCGGACGAAACGCCGAACGCCAGCGCCAGCGGCAGTGCGACGGCGCAGACCGTCAGGCCCGCCATCATGTCGGCGAGCAGCTTTTTCGAGTTGTAACCCGAAAACTCGCGTTTCAGGCTGCGAAAAAATGCAGAAAACATAGAAACCCTCCCAAAAATACACATACCTGCATACTATAGCACTTGCTCGGGAGGGGCGCAAACGGTAAAAGGAACGTATTTTAACGAGATTTTAACACAATTGCGTCGCTTTTGCACAAAAAACGGCGCATTTTTCCTCCAAATACGAAAAAGCGGCACACTGCGGGAAATCCCCGCGGTGCGCCGCTCGCTGTTTGAGCGGATAATCAGAGAGTTTATTTGAGCTTCTTGCCGTCCTCGAACGCTCTGCCGACCTTTTCGCCCAGAGCGAAATAGTCGTGGTTCGCCGAGTCAAACGTGATGATGTGCAGCTTTGCAACGTCCAGCTTGCCGTTTTCGTCGAGCGCACGCTCGTCCACGCTGACGTTCACGACCTCGCCGAGCAGCAGCTCGGTCTCCTCGTCGAAGCTCACAAGCTTGCACTCGAGCGTGAGCGGCAGCTCGTCGATCATCGGCGCATCCACATGCTCGCTCTTCGTCACGTGGAAGCCCGCGCGCGCCACCTTGTCGGGCACGCTGTTGCCGGACACGATGCCCACATAATCGCAGGCGACCAGATGCTCCACATCACCCATGCTCACGGTGAACGCGCCGCGCTTTAAGATGTTCTTCACGGTCTTGTGACCGCCGCTTAAATACATCGCGATGCGGCTGCGGTCAGCCACGCCGCCCCATGCCGCGTTCATCGCGTCGGGCGTACCGTCTTCGCCGTAGCTCGCAATGATGAGCACGGGCTGCGGATAGATCCAGGGCTGTGCGCCAAAATTCTTTCTCATGTCGATATACCTCCAAAAATAAATTTGTCAATTGATTTTATGACTCGATCTTTTCGAGCTTCGCGCGCAGCGAAATGCTGCGCGGCGTTCCCATGCCGTCAAACTGGATAACATGCGCACCTTTGTTCAGGTCCACGTCCAGCACCGTTCCCTCGCCGAACACCGCGTGGCGCACGCGCTGCCCGATGGGCAGCGTACCGTCGCCGTCATCCTCGCGCAGATATTTGTCGCGCCGCGCGACATCATCCGCCGTCTCGCGCAGAAGCGTCTCGTCGACCTCGTGCGTGAACGACAGAAGCTCGTGGTCGATATCCAGCAGAAAGCGCGAGGGATAGCGCGGCGAGCCGTCGAAGTTCCGCCCGTCGGCCTCGGAGAGGTAAAGCCCCTTCTCTGCGCGCGTCAGCGCGACGAAAGCGAGCCGCCGCTCCTCCTCCATGCCGGGGAGCGTTCGCACCTTGCGCGAGGGGAAAATCCCCTCGTTCATGCCGCAGAGGAATACATACGGGAATTCGAGGCCCTTCGCCGCGTGGACGGTCATCAGCTTCACCTTGTCGCCCTGCTCGGCGACATCGCCGTTGCTGAAAAGCGCGATGTGGGCGAGGTAATGCTCCATCGTGCTCTCCTCGCCGCAGCTCGTCTCGTATTCGTAGATGGACTGCTTGAGCTCGGCCAGATTGTCCAGCCGCTCCTGACTGCCCTCGGTGCGCAGCGCCTTTTCATACCCGCTCTTGTCCAGAATATCCGAGAGCACCTCAGAGATGGGCCGCCCCTGATACGAGTGCGAAAAGCGCTCGATCAGATCGACGAACTGCTTTGCCTTCGTGCCGCTGAACACACTGTCTTCGAGGTGGTTTTTGAGCGTTACATAGAGGCTCGTCCCCTCTTTTTCCGCCGTCTCCTGTAAAAAGGCCATGCGCCGCTTGCCGAGGTTCCGCTTCGGCGCGTTGGCAATGCGCCGGAACGACAGATCGTCCTGATAGGCGATCATCCGCAAATATGAAAGTGCGTCCTTGATCTCCATGCGGTCGAAAAACTGCACGCCGGAGTAGATCGTATAGGGAATTTTTTCGTGCATCAACGCCTCTTCCACCGCGCGCGTCACATAGTGCGCGCGGTAAAGGACGGTCATATCCCGCAGCGGCAGGCCGCGATCATGCAGCCGCTTCATCTCGCCCACCATCCAATGCGCCTCCGCCTCCTGCGTGTCGGCAAAGTGGCAGACGACCTTCTCGCCCGAGGGCTTCGTCGGGAGCAGGTTCTTTTTGATGCGGTGGCCGTTTTTTGCGATCAGCGAGTTCGCCGCCGCCAAAATCTCCGGCGTGGAACGGTAGTTTTCCATCATCATGATGGTCTGCACGTTTGGAAAGACCTTGTCGAAATCCAGAAGATATTTGACGTTCGCGCCGCGCCAGGTGTAGATCGTCTGGTCCGGGTCGCCCACGATGAAGAGGTTGCCGTGATAGCCGCACAGCACCTCCATCAGCTCATATTGCAGCGCGTCGATATCCTGAAACTCGTCGATCATGATGTATTCGAGCCGCTGCTGCCACTTGAGCCTGATGTCCTCGTGCTGCTCGAAAATATAGAGCGAGAACTTGATGAGGTCGTTGTAGTCGAGGCCGAAGCACTTTTTCTCCTGATAGAGATAGCCGTAGAAGATGATGTCCCCCGCCGTGTCGGCGCGCTCGTACTTTTCGCGCAGCGTGTCGAGCGACATCGTGATCATGTCCTTGTAATACTCCGGCTCCTTAAAGAGCTTTCGGATCTCGATCATGTCCCGTGCGGCGGAATAGGTCATGTCGCGCAGTGTGAGGCCGCGCTCTTCGTAGATGATGCCGAGCATCGCGTCGATGTCGGAATTATCCAGCACGAGGAAGCTCTTCGGATACTGCACGGCATGGCTGTCCTCCTGCAAAACGGAGACGCAGAAGCCGTGGAACGTGTTGATATAGCCCGTGTCGTTGTCGCCGGTCAAGGCGTGGATACGCTGGCGCATCTCGTTGGCTGACTTGTTCGTAAACGTCACGCACAGGATGTTCCCCGGCAGGATGCCGAGCTCGTTGACAAGATACGCAAAGCGGTGCGACAGCGCACGCGTCTTACCCGAGCCCGCGCCCGCGATGACGCGGACATACCCCTCCGTCGCCGTGACGGCCTCGTGCTGCGCGCGGTTCAGTCCCGCAAGCAGATGCTCCATGCGCTGTCCCCTCCCCTCTGCAAATTTCTCAATGGCGGTATTATAGCACGGTTTTGATAGTCAAACAAGTGTTCGCTTGAAAACTTCTTCTCTATTGCACGGCGAGCTTGCTGCTCCAAGCTTCATTCCACCGCAAAATGTGCGGCAGGAGCTTTTCAAGAAGCGCGTCACGGTTCTGCTCGTCAATGAAGACAAGCTCCGCGTTCTCATGCCCGCGCACGGCGCGCAGGAACGGCGTGTCCTTCGGCTTGACTGCGGCCAGCACCGGCGTGTCGCCGTCCAGTGCGCACAGCACCGCGGACTGGAACACCCTGGCGTCATTTTCGAGAAAGCCGAGCTCGTCCATCAAAATGATGCCGCCGCTCGGTGCGGACTTAATGAGCTGCGCGCCAAGGCCGTCAAAGACCTCCGGATGGCGGATGCTCGAGCGGCTGTCGCACGTCCCGACAAGATTCGCCGTCTCGTTGCGCCGCTCGCCCTCACTCTGCGATGCGGGATAG
>ULRC01011430.1_pt1 | contig 43815 bp, 33 predicted proteins | sample 1955101 | NCBI WGS metagenome assembly ULRC01 (sample SAMEA4835672, study PRJEB28245) | human gut metagenome | biome: gut microbiome; material: fecal sample | place: Denmark | collected 2008 | reverse complement strand
TTCCTAACCTTTTTGCTGTTCTTTCTTTGTGCGGGATTGCCCTAAAAAAGCATACAAAGCATTTCAATTCACGCCCCTCCGCGAGGGGCGACTGTAGGTTGCCGCCAGCCCCGCGCCGCCGCTCACATTTCAATTCACGCCCCTCCGCGAGGGGCGACGCTTTTCCAAGTGTTCTGCATCCCGACGGAAGAAATATTTCAATTCACGCCCCTCCGCGAGGGGCGACAGCTGCTGAACGAGACGCGGGGAGAAGTAAAATATTTCAATTCACGCCCCTCCGCGAGGGGCGACTCGCACGACCAAGCGCTATTTCCCGCAGAACAAGATATTTCAATTCACGCCCCTCCGCGAGGGGCGACAAGCTACTTCGACAGCGTGCCGCACAAGGCGACGAAATTTCAATTCACGCCCCTCCGCGAGGGGCGACCATCAACGAACAGTATAAAAGATGGTACGAGTGCTATTTCAATTCACGCCCCTCCGCGAGGGGCGACACATCGGCATTGGTACATTTTACGTCTACATAGAGATTTCAATTCACGCCCCTCCGCGAGGGGCGACAAGGTTTTCCGCATCACGTCCGATGCGCGGGACATATTTCAATTCACGCCCCTCCGCGAGGGGCGACAGCAAAACGTTGCTACATGGCTAATATGGCGTGGATATTTCAATTCACGCCCCTCCGCGAGGGGCGACGAGCGTATGCGCGCGCTGCTGCGTTCCGGCGTGCAATTTCAATTCACGCCCCTCCGCGAGGGGCGACGCGCGCAGCGGTGGAATCGGCTCGTTGAGATGATTTCAATTCACGCCCCTCCGCGAGGGGCGACGCGATTCAGAATTTCCGCCAAGAGAGGAAGAAAGTATTTCAATTCACGCCCCTCCGCGAGGGGCGACTACCTTTGTTGACGTTCCGGCAGGGTGCTGCACATTTCAATTCACGCCCCTCCGCGAGGGGCGACGATACCGCGCATGGATGGGGAAGGAAGCGCTGGAAATTTCAATTCACGCCCCTCCGCGAGGGGCGACAGTTCTCCATCATTTCTCCAAGCGCATTGAAAATAATTTCAATTCACGCCCCTCCGCGAGGGGCGACGCCGATTGCGGAAATGTCCGCCATCGCCGCGCTGATTTCAATTCACGCCCCTCCGCGAGGGGCGACCTGAAACTCGATGAAGTGCCATGCGTGGTTGCTGATATTTCAATTCACGCCCCTCCGCGAGGGGCGACGCGCGAAGGATATGTATACAGCCTTTTTATGCTGATTTCAATTCACGCCCCTCCGCGAGGGGCGACACGATGGAAACGCACAATGGAAATCATTATGTGCTATTTCAATTCACGCCCCTCCGCGAGGGGCGACTTACTGGGTGCTGAACAACTTCGGGGGCAACTTCATTTCAATTCACGCCCCTCCGCGAGGGGCGACCGGCAGACAGGCGAAATCCGCAGGCAGCCCAAGAGGTATTTCAATTCACGCCCCTCCGCGAGGGGCGACGCGCCACGCGGCGAATCGTACACGCTCACCGTCAATTTCAATTCACGCCCCTCCGCGAGGGGCGACTTGTTGAGATTGTAAAAGAGTGCGCGGAGTACGAATTTCAATTCACGCCCCTCCGCGAGGGGCGACAGGGTCGCATGTTGCGAATGTTGCAGTGTTTTGAATTTCAATTCACGCCCCTCCGCGAGGGGCGACTGGTCACGTAAGCAGCTTGGCGAGCGGGTTGGCGTATTTCAATTCACGCCCCTCCGCGAGGGGCGACAGAAGAAAAATCAAATTTTTTTAGCGGAAAACTTATTTCAATTCACGCCCCTCCGCGAGGGGCGACCCCTGCTGTTGGCAGTTAAGTACGAAATGGACAAATTTCAATTCACGCCCCTCCGCGAGGGGCGACGTACGAGTGCTGACAGGAGGAACGAGCATGGAAATTTCAATTCACGCCCCTCCGCGAGGGGCGACGTTCCAGCGGTGCAGCGTCGGGGACGAATGGAAAATTTCAATTCACGCCCCTCCGCGAGGGGCGACACGTTGCAATCAGTTGCGGAAGCGAAAAAATCGTGCTATTTCAATTCACGCCCCTCCGCGAGGGGCGACTTTCGCGCCACCTCGCTTTTCGATTCGGGCAAGATTTCAATTCACGCCCCTCCGCGAGGGGCGACTTTCGCGCCACCTCGCTTTTCGATTCGGGCAAGATTTCAATTCACGCCCCTCCGCGAGGGGCGACATTTCGCGCCACCTCGCTTTTCGATTCGGGCAAGATTTCAATTCACGCCCCTCCGCGAGGGGCGACACGAACATTTTCTGCAATCCGGGAAATCGGGAACTATTTCAATTCACGCCCCTCCGCGAGGGGCGACGGGCATTAACACGCCGGACGACATCACCAAGCTATTTCAATTCACGCCCCTCCGCGAGGGGCGACGGACGGGCAGAGCGTTGACCAGTACACGATTCATAATTTCAATTCACGCCCCTCCGCGAGGGGCGACTCTCTTGTATTACGCAGAGTGTCAAATAGGCGTTATTTCAATTCACGCCCCTCCGCGAGGGGCGACGTCCGAGACGGGGCGGTATCAGGCGGGGGAAATTATTTCAATTCACGCCCCTCCGCGAGGGGCGACGCGGAGAGCGCTGCGACTGCGGATGCAGCCAAACGATTTCAATTCACGCCCCTCCGCGAGGGGCGACGTAGTGGTAAAAGTGCCCATCTGCCGTGCTGCGGAAATTTCAATTCACGCCCCTCCGCGAGGGGCGACTTTCCCGGTGTCCGAGAGTCCGGGCGTCGGGAAAATTTCAATTCACGCCCCTCCGCGAGGGGCGACTTTTGTGGCTTTCCGACAACGTTTGCCCTGCAAATTTCAATTCACGCCCCTCCGCGAGGGGCGACCGGCGGCGCGGGCGACCGTGAGCATCACAACCAATGCATTTCAATTCACGCCCCTCCGCGAGGGGCGACGGCAAAGCAATTCCTCGGCGGCTATTTCGGCAGTATTTCAATTCACGCCCCTCCGCGAGGGGCGACCATCTACTTGCAGTCCAACACGCAAATCAAGCTATTTCAATTCACGCCCCTCCGCGAGGGGCGACCTTTTGTGGCTTTCCGACAACGTTTGCCCTGCAAATTTCAATTCACGCCCCTCCGCGAGGGGCGACTGCGAAGAACGAGGTTCTGGCAACCGGCAAGATATTTCAATTCACGCCCCTCCGCGAGGGGCGACGAATCAAGCTCCAACCTGTACAAGGTGAAGGCTGGTACATTTCAATTCACGCCCCTCCGCGAGGGGCGACCACAACGGCAGAATTGATTGATGAGGTTCTGGAAAAATTTCAATTCACGCCCCTCCGCGAGGGGCGACGGTTGCCGTGGGAGTGGTATTATAGTATATACGATATTTCAATTCACGCCCCTCCGCGAGGGGCGACTGGTACAAGCTGGAATACTCCGTCAACATATCAATTTCAATTCACGCCCCTCCGCGAGGGGCGACCCAGTGTCAAAATGTCAGATACATTCATTATTTGTATTTCAATTCACGCCCCTCCGCGAGGGGCGACCAAATTCAGTAGGCGGTATTGCCTATTATGTGATATTTCAATTCACGCCCCTCCGCGAGGGGCGACCGGTGTGACAATCACTTGTGAGCGCCGGTACCCGATTATTTCAATTCACGCCCCTCCGCGAGGGGCGACGCAAGGCTATGAATACGAAAAAACGATTTTTATTTCAATTCACGCCCCTCCGCGAGGGGCGACGGTATACGGTTACAACGATTTGCAAAACCCTTCTATTTCAATTCACGCCCCTCCGCGAGGGGCGACCCGTCCTGCGTGGAGAACGTTCCGAAACTCAAATGATTTCAATTCACGCCCCTCCGCGAGGGGCGACGGCGCTTGCAACCTGTTTAGCTGGTAGCGGACACATTTCAATTCACGCCCCTCCGCGAGGGGCGACGACGGCGGAGGAAGTCGCAGAAATGGACTTCACCGAATTTCAATTCACGCCCCTCCGCGAGGGGCGACTCCGCCTCTCGTCCGTCCTTGTGGCATCACGAATTTCAATTCACGCCCCTCCGCGAGGGGCGACACGGACAAGCAGCGACGCGCAAGCGCCGCGACAACATTTCAATTCACGCCCCTCCGCGAGGGGCGACGGCGGCGGCCCGCAACTGCCCGGACTCACGCGCAGGATTTCAATTCACGCCCCTCCGCGAGGGGCGACGGCAAAAGATATGCAATTTCTGCAAATCTTTTGTTCAACCCTTACAAATCAGCATGGCTTAACAATAATGCCACGCAATTTGTCGAGATTATTTTGGTAATATTTCATAGAATCATCGCTTGAATTTTGACATCACGCCGCGCGAGACGGTCGGTCATTCATGTATGATTCACATGCGCTGAAAAGAGTGTTTTCAGCTTCCGCTATAGCATCAGCAGTTCTCCAGCTTCAATGCGCGCAGTGCAACCAAGCACATCAATGCGCTCCTTGTAACTGTTGCCAAGGCGATAGAAGCGAACGGAGTCATGTTCTGCATCAATTGTCGCTGCCAATTGCGCCTTGAGCGCCGTCAGCTGTGCTGCATCAAGCATGACTTCAAATACAGAGTTCTGAACACGCCGTCCATAGCGTTCGCAGAGTTTCGCTACACGCCTAAGCCGCGCTGCTCCCGCTTCGGTTGCTGTATTCACATCATAAGTAACAACAACCAACATTTTTTCACCTCCAGACAAACGGCGGATAGCAATCAAGATCCCCGCGCAAGACACGCGCCAGCATCATGGCCTGTACATAAGCAATCAGCCCCACTTGGATTTTTTCTCCGAGATACGGATGCGTGATTTCTTCCTGCTTTCGGTCACGCCATGCGGTAAGTACCGTTTTGCGCCCGCGCTCGTTCAGCATAACAGCCAGCGAATCGTACTCAAAGTCCTTATCCGTCAGCTGACGTTTGTTGAACAGCGACAGCGCCAGCCGGTCGCACAGCGGCGCTCGGAACTCTTCCAGCAAGTCCAGCGCCAGCGACGGCCGTCCCGGTCGAAGCGTGTGCAGCCATCCAGCCGCTGGATCTAAGCCTACCGTTTCAAGTGCCGCTTGAATGTCCCGCGTTTGCAGCGTGTACATAAACGACAGGACTGCATTCACTTCATTGCGCGGCGGTCGTCTGCTGCGCTCCACAAACTGGAAGGGGCATTGTGGGGAAATCATGTCGTCAAAATGCGCAAAGTAGCATTTTGCGGCGGCTCCTTCGATGCCGCGCATTTGGTCAACACCTGCGCATGTCTCCAGCTGTGCTGCATACTGGCTAATAGACTGGCAGGCTGCTCGAAGACTCTCTGCTGTTGCCGCATCCTGCGTCCGTGCCGTGCGCATCAATACATTTTTCTCGTTGAGCAGCTTGCCCACCAGGAGGTTCTGCACGAATTTCATGCGGAAGTCATCATCATCCAGCGCTTGATACTGCTTTTTTCTCAGCAGCACATTGCCGCTGACCGGCCCGCAAATGCGGCTGTAAAAGCGTCCATTCGACGATAGGAACGTCAGCGTAATCCCGTGTTCAGCGCAGAAACCAATCAGCGGTGTGGAGACTGTCATTTCCCCAAAGCACACGATTCCGTCCAGCATCACAGCCGGTACACTTGCTTTCTCTTCGCCGCCAATTTTCACGCAGATATTCTCGTTGCGGCAGAAAAGGTAGCTGTCTGGCGTTGTCACATAGAGGGTTTCCAGTAATTTTTTCATTCCGTCTCCACCCTCTCTGCTTCAAGAAGAAGCGCCTTGCAATATTCCTTCGCGGATGTTTTTACCTTCGGCATACAGTATTCCTGCATCGAGCAACGTTTGCATTTCGGGCCGTAAGCTGCCGACGGAATCAGCATTTCGCGGCGGACTTTCCAGAGTTTCTGCACAGTCTGCCGTACCTGTTCACGCAGCGCTTCATCAAGTTCCACATCCACTCTGCGATGCGCGGTAATGTAGAACAACGCACCTGCCGGGATCGTCGTGTGATACATTTCCTCTAAGCACATCGCCTCCGCGCAAAGCTGAATCTTGTATTCTGATTCATCGCGTATCTTCCCATGCTTGTACTCCACCGGCAGCAGCCGCACCGGGAAATCCACTGCGGGAATCGTGCAGCCGTTTTCATCCCGCACCGCTTCAATGCAGTCGCATTTTCCGCTGATTTGCATTTCGTCCGAAAAGACACTGTTCTCGTAGAGCTTCACGAAATCGCCGCGCCGCTCCACGCGCTGTGTATGAACCCGTTCATGCTCGGCGCGACCTTTCGCCGTCTCGACATTTTCTACCCATACACGTTCATTCAGCAGCAGCGCGGCGCGCCGCAGACAGTAATCTGCTTGCGACAGCCACGATAACGGAAGATACTCCTGCTCGTCATCCACGGGTAAACCAGCTTTCTCCCTGCGGCAGTTCATCCCAGACAATTTCCCCATAAGGATTGCTCAAAAAGCCCATCCGTACTCCCGCAGGCACCTTATCCAGCGCCACCTTTGCTTCATAGTCACGATAATTGCGGGGGAAATCCACCTTCTTCTGCACCGTCACCAGTTCAAAGAGTTTATGCGCCGGTGCACAGCCCAATTTGGCTTGACGTGCGCGCTGTTCAGGATTCGTATCCGTTCCTTCGTGCTTGAAGATGATGAGCGGAGAAACAACCTCCATTTCGCCCTTGCTCGCCGAACGGTCATGCTCATACATGTTGAGAATCGCCTCAAACAGCGCCTTCATATCAGCTTCATCGAATCCCGTTTCCGCTGCAAGATTCGCGCTGATGAAGCCACGCACCTCATACAGACCAAAGGGGATAATCTGCTTGCGTCCCATCGTGCGCAGCTTATCTTCAGACGCTTCCTGTTCCGCTTTCTCATATTCCTCGTAGGATTTGTCATTTCCGCCCAATGCCGCCGCCATGCGCGTGATGGATATGTCCAGCGGCAGTACCGAATCCAAACTCTTGCCGAAAGCAAGTTGAACAGGACCGCGGACTTGCCCCGCATTGGGGCCAGTAGACATCACAGCCCCAAAGGTGCGCACATCGTAGAAGAGTTCACACGCTTTTTTGCGTGCCGCATAAACCGGATTTTTTTCTTTCGCACCTTCAATCCCCGCTTCGCGCTTTGCCAGCGCAATCTGCTTATTCAGATTCACCGCCTTCTGCACGAAAATCCCCATGCCCGGCACGCCCGGATAAGCAATCTCAATATAGTTGCGAATGCGGCGTTTCGTGGCCACGTCGGTGATAAATCCCTGCATGGTCTGCGGGTCAATCCGGGGCATGTTGCCCATATCCGGGTCGCCGTTCGGGTTGGCATTGGTGCAAGCAACATAGTACATAAATTCGTAACGGTTCTGCAGTGCCATTTTCTTATTCCTCCTCGTCCGTTTCTGCCGCAGCTTTCTGTTCTTTCTTCAATTTCCGCAGTTCATTGAGTCTCCGATTCAACTCCGCTGTCATTTGGCGATACCCCAGCGCAAAGTAAGCCTGCTGCTCCAAGTTCAGCATGGTTGGGATTTCCCCAATGTCACAAGTCACCTTATCCAGCATTTCCAGATACATCTTCAGATAGTCGCCCTTGATTTTGTCCTGGTGCGGTACGGAGAGAATTGACAGCTGCCCCAGCACCAGCGCTGGCATCTGACAAGCAGACGCATAATAGCGCTGTACAATACCTGCCTGAACATCTCTCATTGCAAACTGCTGCATACTCGCATACACGGCGACCCACGCGCCGCAGCGGTATGCAACATTCGTATTTTCCGCCTGATACATAGCTTCTATCACGCCTTCCTTTCGATTGTTTTTCCGAATCAGCCATACTTTCAGCCATTGGCAGCACATTGCATTGGGCACGGGCGCATGTTTATCTTCTTCGCTGGCACTGGCCATTTGATTGCGAATGTATCGCAGCGCACGAACCGCCACGGAATCCGGCAGCATACTGTCCGTCAAGATTGCGTGCAGCACCGCTGGCGTAATTCCTGAAAGTTCCTTGTCCATCCGCTTGAAAACGTTCTTTTCGCTCTTTTGCCGCGGCATCAGACGAATCATCATTGCTTTCAGCGAATTAATTTTTGTGAATCCCGTTCCACCGAGATCGACCATTTGCAAGTCATTGCGCCATTGCTGGATGCTCTTCTCCAGTTCGCCGTAATTCCCGTGGTCGTAGCTGCGAACCATGACACGCCCTGTAACGCCGGACAGCAGGAGGATGTAATACTGCGTGCTGGCTGGAATCGTGGTTGTCGCTGCTCCGCTTTCAATGCTCTCGATGCGTTTGGCTGCAATATCGCGTTTAGCATCAGGATTTGACGGTGCTTCTACCGTTTCATCAAATTCTTCATCGTCGTCGTATCCATCATCATCTTCCGTCTGCTGTTCTGTTTCCTGATTCTTAGGATCGCCCTCCAGTGCTTGCTGCATCGGGTCGCATTCCGCAGGAACATAGCAGTCAAACCAATGGACAAAGCGCATTCCCGCCAACGTTGGCGAAAGCGTTTCGCTTGACATGAGATGGTCAAGCGCCGCTTTCACCGCGTCAATTGATTCCGCAGAAACAGGCGCATTCGCCGATTGCTTTAGCCCGTACGAGCAAAATGCTGGCTTGTCAAAGCAAAACAGCGCATCACCGCGTCCATGTCCGCCGACTTGCAAAAGTCCCTTAATTGGCGGCAGGGTAGCAACCGGCATCGTTTTTTCTCCAGTAATCAGGCACAAGCTTTCTGCCGCGCCATGCTGCGCGAACTGCTGACGAAACTCCCGCCACCATTCCTGCACCTCCGGAATTTCGACAATAGGCGTTCCTGCAATTTCAAATGAAACGCGGTCTGATGGCTTCAGCTTCAGCCGCAGCAGTTCCTGCCGTACCTGTTCGCAGGAGGTTTCGTCCTCCAGCAAATGCACACAGGCGGACAATTCCGGGGCTTTCTGCGCTGCCTGCTGAAGAGAAGCAAGAAAGTATCGATGCTTGAGCGTGTTGTCTTTCGGCTTTTTGCCTTCCTCTCTTTGCTCAACTTTGCTTTCCGGCGTATCTTTCCAGAAAACAACCTCGTATTTTTCTACCAGCACATTGCACTTGTCTTTGCCATTCGCCAAGCTGCCAATGTCGGGGCAAAAGTATTCATCCTCGCCGTCCTGCCTCACGCCAAGGAACGTGCCATTTGCGCCAAGGCAAACCCATGCCTTTACCGTCTTTTTCACCATGCCCGGAGGCGGCAGCAACTGGTAACGCATGGCATAATCGTACAGCGGTCTCAGCATATCGCATCCCCCTTCAGGACTTCCGGGCTATCATAGGGCGGCACTTCAATGACGCCCTGCTTCATCACCGCATGATACAGGGACAGCCTTGTCCGCGTTTTCTTGCGAACCTCCGCGTCATGCAGATCAAAAATGTCGTACACCATCAAGCCCAAATCCATGTCTTGCTGAATCGGCTTTTCGTTCGGATCGCTCTCAGAGAAGTACGCAACGCATTCCCTTAAGCCGAGCGCAGGCTGGCAAAAGCACTTGCCACCTTTAATTCGCCGTTCAGCCTGTGCATACAGCTGCTCCACCGTACCATGATAATCCGGCCGCGGCACAATCTGCGCGGTAATGCGGTAGCGGACATCATACAGGAAAACCGTTTGCCGCTGTGTCCGCTCATCCTCTGCGCTGATTGGTTCCATATTATTGCCCAATATGGACTTCACTTCGTTGCGCCTGACGCTGATATAGCGAATCGGCTTCAGCACCTCAATTTTTGTCACCATCCAAAAAAATTCTGTCCTTTTGCTGTAAATACTTGACAGTATGCCTCGTGCTGCTGATGGCGTTGGGACTGCCTGCGAAAGCCTTTCTACTTTCGTTGTCGGCGAAGTGAAGCACGCCAAGTCACCCCAAACGGTCACTGAAATCTCCATGATTTTTCATCACCTCCATGTTCTTCTCTCTGCCAAATCAGCAGAGAGGATAGCATTATCCTTACATTTTTTCAATTCTCAGCTTACCGCCCGTTCGCGTACTAAACAAAGCGTCAAGCAGTGCTGTCAATGTAAGTATAATGTATTGCGTCTGAATCGTCAATGGCAAATCTGGTATATAAGAATTTTTTCACCACATATAGTCATCATTTTTCAACTGCATCCCCGTATCCATATGATAATCCCCCTTCCTGCGAAGCACCCAATAGCCGGATGGCTGCCTGCTCTCATTCCGCTTTCCCGCAAAATACAGCTGCTCCGCATAACAGTTGAAGTCATCATTCGCATATGCAGTCACGCACAACGCTGCCGCCTCATGCATCCATTTCGCCGTCACGCCGTTTTCCAAGGCTTCTTCCTTCAGCTTCTCAAACAGCTTGTTTTCAGGTTCATATGGCACAAGCACCTGCACGCCGTCATTCTTGATGATGCGATAGTGTTTCTCAGCTCCTGCATAATCCTGGTTTTGGACGGCCTCGCTCAGCTCCTTTTTTCCCTTCAGCCGCCAAAACAGCTTCTGATAGTAGCGCTGAATGTCACTCGGATTCATCAGGTCAATCGGTTTCTCAATATGCAATGCACTAACCAGCATTGCCGCCTTTTCATACCATGTATCAGGATATAGCCTTTCTTCATCCGGAAGGAACACAAGCACTTTCCCGCCTTCGGGATGGCGACCGTTTCGATTGCATCTTCCCGCCGCCTGAATGATTGATTCCAGCGGGGCTAACGCGCGGAAAACGCTGTCAAAGTCCAAATCCACCCCCGCTTCGATGCACTGCGTCGCAACCACACGGCAAGGCAAGCCGTCGCGCAGCCGCTTTTTGACTTGCTCTATCACGACGCGCCGATGTGCCGGACACAATTCCGTCGTGATGTAGAATACTGATTCCGTCTCACATACCAATTTCAGCGCATTGAACAGCTTCTTCGCGTGCTTTTTCATGTTCACAATGGTGCAGATGCTCCGCTGTGCCGCCATTTTCTGCGCAATTTCTTCCCACGAGATTCTCTCATTCGGCAAAACTCGCCATGTCACCTGAACGCGGCGAAGTTGCTGATACATATCGGCATGGTTCGGACAAATCTCCGTAGCATGCCAAGTAAGATTAGGGATTGATTGATAATCCGGCTGTGTCGCCGTAGAAAAGAGCATCGTCACATTTTTCTTCGGCAGATTGCAAAGCCCCTGAATGGTTTTGAGCGTCGCAGGAAACAATTCTGCAGACAAGCTCTGCGCTTCATCGAAAATGATTACAGAATTCGCCAACCGATGCAGTTTCCGAAGATTCGGGGCTTTTGCCGCAAACAGCCCCTCGAAAAATCGCACGGATGTGGTCACAATGACTGGCATATCCCAGCGCTGCGCAAACTTTCGCTGCTCTTCTGTCAGCTGCCGTTGGCTATGATCTTCCAGCAAAACGTCATCCCCAAGGATTTTCCGATATTCAATTGCATTCTGTTCCGTCAGCGTAATAAACGGCAGCACAATGATGATTCGCTGCTGACCGTTCTTGCGGCATTGGCGCAGCGCAAAATGCAGCAAGGCCAGCGTTTTTCCTGTGCCAGTAGGCGCTGTCAGGGTGTAAATCCCCGGCGCATGATCCCCCGCCCTGCCGCACGTTTCAAACAACTCATTCCGCAGTGCATTGAGTTTTTTATCAGCCGTTGAGTTTCTTGCTAATTCCGCCCGATGCGCATTTAAGCGCTCCAGCCAGTTTTCCGCATCACATTTCGGTGGCTCCGGGATGATTTCTCCATCCTCTTCCGCTGATGCGGTGTAATCTGCATCCACCAAGCAAGAAAGCAGCATTCGAGACCAAAGCATCCGTTCTTCTTCCCCAAGCGTCATGATCTTAGGTTCAGGACATTCCCACTGCGGAAGTTCTTCATGAAATATCTCCGCAAGCACACGGTAATTTTCTTTTCCTGTTAATGCAACCTCCTTTCCATCATTGCCTTCCAACCACTTTTGCGCTGTCATGCATTCACGCAGCGAATACTTCAGCTGGTCGTAGCAGAGCAGCGTTCCATGATGTGCATTGATTGCCTCTAAAATGGGTGCGTAATTGGTACTTGCAATCTCCTTACCTGCGCATTTATGTGTAGCAATCAGAAACCACCGCAAAAACGCAGCGCTCACCCTTGCATGGTCTACTCTGGATGCGTTTCCTTCCAAAACATCTTGGAATTTATCTGTGAGCTTGCCGGCATCATGAACCGTTCCGGCCATTTCCGCTTCTTTTTCCATCCCCAGTTGTCTTCCATACTCTTTGCTCAATTCTCCCACCGCGCAAAGATGTTCCTTCACCTCCACCTGCTTGCGTCCGGGACGTTTTGACTTTGCATACCACTTTTTCATAGTATTTCTCCATCTTTTTGTTAAATTAAACAGTTGAATTGTATATTTAGTGTACATAAGTTCTTCTATTTTGTCAATACTCTCAATGGTAAAATTTTAAGACAACACCGCACAAATGAGGTACCGGTCACTGGCACCATATTCCCCCGATATATTCACCAATTTCCCTACAAATCAATCCGAGTAATAGCAAAAGGCTCTGCCGTTCTTCCTTCACGGAAGTCAGCAGAGCCTTTTTTCATCCAATAAAGTTATATTCCAGCACCCGCAAGCCATTCGCGCCATCCGACACATCAGAATAGCACGAACGCCGCGGCTGCTATCATTTTGCTATCAAACAGGCAATCCGATTTTGAAAAAGCGCGTGTTTTCAAGGTTTTGCAGCCCTTCACATCCACTTTTTCATTATTCCCACTCGTTGTAGGAACTTATATCTTAAACGATTTTGTTTAGAGATTTTTTGTTCCTGTTCTTCTGATTATTTTGATTATCCATATTATCTTAGCTATACGATGGATGCTTATCAAAATCTTATCAGCAGTGATAAACTTCGGAGGGCAGTTCGGGAAAGTCGTTTCGGGTGGTTATCCACTCGAACACATATATTATAACATATTTTCTCTGGAATTTCCAGATATTCTGCAATTTTCTCAACGATTGACTCTTATTTTGATTGCTTTCTTAAAGATTCAATTGCACTGGAAATATCCACGGCAGTAGTTTCTTTAGACCACTCATCCCAAAAATCAATGGTTGCACTCCGAGGTTTCATATTGGGCGGTGTAATTCGGATTCTGCTTGGTAACAGGCTTGCGTCACCAACAACGAGAGCTTCTCCAATATCTAATATCGGGAGCATTTCCGCATAATCGCCTAAACTGTCAGGTAAAAGGCGTTTTACGACGGATTGATCGTCAACATTGGTCAGACGCATAGCTATAAAATTATTACTTTGGCTCAATACGGTGCGGTTTACTTCGGAAGGTCGTTGCGAAATAACCACTAAACCTATTCCGTATTTTCTGCCTTCTTTTGAGATTCGTTCAAAAGTAACCAAGCTCGCATCATCAATGCTTTTTTCTGTATTTGCAGGAATATACAAATGCGCCTCATCGCAGAAAATTGCTATTGGATGCCTATGTTCAACAGTTGTCCACTGTTGAACCGAGAAAATTACACGAGCTATAAGCGATACAATTAAGGGGAGAATATCTGACGGTACTTCGGAAAAGTCTATGATCTTCACACCTTTTTTGCCGACAACCGAAGGCAACATTAGCTTGCTACAGAGTTCCCCCATATAGTTGTAACTCAACAAAGACACATCTGATGCAAACATAAAATTCAATCGCTTATCTTTTTGCTTGGTTTCCAATCGCTGAATAAAACGAGTGAGTTTTCCGAAATATGGACCTTGCTTTTCGGTGCCTACTTTTGCTCCTGGAACCATTTCTTCGTCTTTTGATTTAAGAGAAGAAAGAAGTGTATCGAGATTATATGGAATTGGACTATCTAAAGTAATATTTGCTTCCATTTCAGCTTTATCTGCATCTATCAGGAATTGTTTCTTTCCATCAATGACGGCACTACTGAACATCATGGCTTGGTTAGGAGCATTATTATCGCTTCTATCAAGCATTAGCGACAACATTTCCTCATAAGTGAGCAACCAATATGGCAGAAAAAGCATCCCGTCACCCATTTCGTCATTCGGGCCAGCTACCTTGAGATGGGTAAAACTATCACCTTGCAGAGTGGAGTACTCACCATGAATATCAAATAGTATTGCATCTGCTGATTTGAGCGATGCAACTTGTTCAAGTATTTTAGCTACGCACCACGATTTTCCAGATCCTGTACTGCCAACAATTACTGCATGGCGTTGGAACAACTTATTTCCATTGAGCCACGCCGTTGCATCTTCGTCGATAGAATAATTGCCGATTTGCAAGCTAACAGCATCTTCACCTTCCGGAATGGAAGATATTGCTTGCATAAACCGCTTCAATCTGTCTCCGTGAATAAGATGACATTCTGCGTTTATAGTTGGAATGGTCGCTAATGAACGACGAAATACATTGTCTTTGCCTGCGTCTCTGTCAAAGTGAGTTCCTATTAGAATTACTTTGATAATATTAAATCCCAATTCCGGAGACAAATCTGCAATCGGGTCGCTATATGCCGACTTGCGGATTATTTTAGAAACCAAACCAATTAAGTGCTGTCCGATTTTAGAACTCTGAATAGAGATCAGATGGTTTACTTGCAATCCACGCAGTTTGTCATCATTTTCAACTTTTACTATTACGGTAGATGTATCAACGCTTTCAACAGTACCGAGCAGTTCTTCTGGCGTATATTCAAATATACTCATTCTATCCCTCCTTACCAGATTTTCATAAAGTTATCCAAGAGCCAATATTGACCCTCGTATATTTCCTCCCATCCATTGCCATATACTTTAGTATGGGTGGGATCGAAAAATTCAAAAATAAGATATTTACTTATGCCTGCCTCTACGATGTGCTTTTTGCAAGCCTGAGTCATCGTTCTGGCAAGGACAACAATTGGTTTTCCATTGGTAATCTGTGCTAATAGTTTGGGCTGAATGTGCTCGTCGTTGAACCCGTAGCCCACACATAAGTATGCACCTGCTTGTACAAAGGCGTTGTCTGCTTCTGCAATAATGGTGCGGTACGGCTCATCATGTGTACTGCTGTATTTATCTTTGCCTGGTGGAACAATTAGCGGTTGGAAATTTTCAGGGATTGTTCGAGCCAACGGAAATGATGCGATCGTTCCATCTGGCGCAACGAACCAATCCAAGGAACCGTGAACCTTCCAAACATCAACCACTCTTTCACGAGCTCGTATTCTCTTTGTTTTTAGAGAAGTCGAAGGTAGTTCCAATTTTTTAATTAAAGATCCTTCAAATCCCGTGACTGTAGTGGCACCAACTCCATCGGCGGCATACTCCGCCAATCTATCATAATTTGTGGTTACGATAGCAGCTTTATTTGGTGTTGGTGCAAGCACCTTTTTGATTAACTCAACTAATGCTTTGGGCGGATCTATAGGATGTTGCTCAAAATAGAGCAAATCTTTTACATTGACCGCTTTCCAAACAACACTACGAATCTCGTGTAGTGTTTGGGGAAGAAGATTCACGGTGTCTATTGCTCCCTCCAATCCCAAATTGTCTACCGCCGTACAAAGGGAACTGTAATTAGGATCAGAGATAACGATACTTGACTTTTTTATTTCTTCTGCAAGTCCACCCATTGAAGGAAGCTCATACGGCATGGATGCACCTGAGCCTAAAACTATCAAAGGACTATTTTCCAAATATCCTTGGAGCAAACTCATACAGCCACTCCATTCCATAAATTTCCCTCCCTTCGCCTTGATCAAAGGCAAAACTTTACTTTATTCTCGGTCAAACCTGCGCTTCTGCACTTCTTATAAATCAATCTTAAACGCTTACAAAAATTAAGATCAACTTAGTGGATTATTAGTAGATTAAATATTACATGTTTTGAGTTTTACGAATCATTCTACGATTACGCATTTTGTCCCAAATACTATGAAGCAAACAGACTGCATGTTCAGATAACCCCAAGCCATCACGCAGTAGAATTTTATCGGTATATTCCAAAATCTTGTCGATTTCGCCCAGACGCTGCCAGTTGTCAATCTTTTGCAGATCTAATTGATTGGCCATTTTCATGGGAATACGAATTCTTCGCATTTCTCCTGGTTCAAAGGTGAGAACACCTCCGCCGTAACTTCTGCCGATTGTTTCACTCAAAGCAAATGTATATGTGTTCAAAAATGCTGCTGCAACATGTTTTCCGTCAACGCCCTCTAAGAATCGCACTTTATGCAGAGTATCTGTGACAAGTGCTCCTTTTTCATTTATTATCATCCTTGGATACAAATGAGCTTGACGAATCAAGAAAGCATCAGCACGCCAGGTTTGAGATACATGATACCACTTTGGCCTTATACGACATTTATAATTTTTGTTATATCCCTTTTCTTCACCCCATTGAATGTATATCTTCTGTTCATCGGTCAACTCATCAAACGCATCGTTTCCGGGAACAAAGAAATACACCTTTTTCCCTAACGCAATCAAATTATTGTAGTCTTCATCTGTTAAGCGCACACCTTTTAGTTGCTCAGACCGACTAATAATAGGAACCACACTATCTTGAAGATTGAATTGATCTACTGTTGTCTGATTCATAACAAAGAAGTCATTCTCGCCACTAACCAGTCCAACATTCACTTCAAATAAGTCGGTTGCTGCGGAGATTTTTGAATCACTATTAAGGTGTTTAAGTAAGTTGAGTTCTTCATTAGACAAATAGTATTTAACCCACTTATCACTACCATGATCAAGTTCTTTGAACTCAGCATTTTCCAGACATGTATGACCTTGTGCAATCAGGTCAGCCATATCATCAAGTTCTATAACACGGATCCCGTGTTTATCACAGCCTCTTTCACCCAAGAGAAGAATTACTTCCTGTTGAATGTCATCAAAAACCAACCGCTTGAATGTAACAAGAGTAAGCTTATCAAAGAAGTCGCTAAGAAATTGTCTTGCTTCAGCAGCATAATCAACTTGAAAGAGTTCAGCGGGAATAACCATTCCGATCCTGCCATTAGGTTTTAATGCTTTACAGGAAAGTACTAAGAATGGAAGCCAAATATTTGTAAGGCGATTAGGCTTAAATCCATGCTTGTTCATCAAAGCAAACGCAATTTTACGGTACTCCTCTGTAAAGTACTGATAACGAATAAAAGGAGGATTTCCGACGATTACATCGAATTGAATTTGATCTTCGATATTTTCTTGGTAATATGTAAAGAAGTCATTACATATCACCGTAGTGCCATATTGTTCAGATTTTGCGGCCTCAACATCATCTAATTCAATTCCAATTACATTTTCCTTGATAGTCTCATGGTTTGCGCCCAGTTCACTATACCGTTTAGTAATTGCACTTAAAAAGCTTCCATCGCCACAACTCGGTTCCAAAACAGAATCGACAGGTGTTCGGATCGCCCAGTCTGTAATAAATTCGGAAATTTTGTCGGGGGTGTAGTATCCGCCTCTTAGTTTGTTGTATCCTTCAATTGGTTTCATACTTATTCCTCGACTTCCTGAGATTCCACCTGATAAAGTTCGTCGATTACATTGTTCAGGTCGGTGTTGATCGCTGCAATAGAATGTTCCAAAACTGTGCGGCGAGCAGCATTAGGTGCAGAAGCCAGTTGGGACTTCAGTTGCATAATATTTTGTACCATCTCAACAATCTGCCGGTGTTTGGCAACCTCGACAGAATTTTCAAAGTCAATCTTATATATCGGCAAGGTTGCTATAAACTGTTTTCCGTGGGAGTAATAGTCTCCTCTAAAGGTGCTTGCTCTGCTTTTTACGAGGAGTTCCATTAACCAATGATTCAAAACAGCTTGAATGTAGAAAATCGACTCTTGAGCGGTGGTCTTCATTTCTATGCCGTAAAACGGGCCATTTCCGCCGCCTGTAAAAACAACCATGTCATTATCATAGACATAATTCGAACTGGTTGACAGCACCGGCCAAACAAGATGCTCTCCGGATAGAAAACGCCTAATAGACTGGCTACGACCGAAAGCAAACCAATTCTCATTAGTGCGACCAGGCATATTACGCTGATCCAGCTTGGTTCTGTATGCAGTCAAGTAGGCCAAAGCATACGGGAAGTCTGTGGACATTTCTACAAGGCTGTAAAGAACAGGTCTGCCGTTGACTTCTTTATACGGGAAAATGATATAGCTGTTAGCTTTGATCTTCTCGTAGCTAACAAGCTGCGTATCATAAATGCTTTTGCGCAAAATTCCCTTCTCAATTTTGAACTCTCGCCCCTGTTTGTCGTGAGAGTAAATATAACTTTCGTCCTCATGATCTGCATGAATAATGTAGATTTGGTCAGCGCTCGTTTGCAGACCAACAAAAATATCAACCAAGCTTGAAAGAGCAACACAAGATGGAGCAATCTCTTCCAAATGGGCAACAATGTTTTGCGGCAAAAAAGACCATGGTTGCCCACTAATATAGGCTGCCGGGTAAGTTATACACTCAGAATCATGATCAAATAGAAATTGATTCCAGTCCTGGATAAAGCCAATCTGAAATTCTTCATTCCCTTGTTTTGACAGCACCAGGATACAAGTATAGGTACTTCTATCCTCAAAGACTTGGTGAGTTCCAAAGTGCCAAATTTTCTTAACATTGGCATTACCAGCAAGTAACTCTCTTAATTTTGCGCCAGACTTAATGTTCATGAACTTATGCGGAACTATATACCCCAGCATTCCATCATCATTCAACAGTGCAAGTCCTTTTTCGATGAATAAGTAATACTTATCGAGAGTATCTGTCTGTGCAGTAGCATAAGGAGAATAGTCGCTCTTATAAAAATCATACTCTTCACGAGAATAATGAACCATATTCTGCACACGAATATACGGCGGATTGCCAATGATCGCATCAAATTTTCTATTGCCGAACTCTGCGTTCCAATCGAACATTTTCAATTTGTTTATCAAAGAAATATTTTGATAAACAGATCGATCAAAGCGTGCGTAGGACATATTTACAAGACTGTTGCCATTTTTGATGTTATCATCCAAATTGGGCAGAATGCGATGATGGGTGCGCAGATGAAAGGCTTCTGCTTCTTCTAAAGATGAATTCTCCAAGGCCTTCAAGAGCAAGCTGAACTTCGATACTTCCACAGCAAGAGGGTCAATATCAACGCCGAAAATATTGTTCTTCAAAATAGCACGCTTCTTCTCATAGGAAAGAATATAGTTTGTGCTACCTGGCAACTGATAAATATCACCTCGTCTCTCGGCACTTTCTACATCGTGACTCCGATAATATTCGATGTGATAATTCACGATATATTCGAATGCCGACAACAGGAAGTTACCAGATCCACAGCAAATATCTGCTATGTGATACCGCGACACTTCTTCAGGTGTTTTATTATCATATAGAGGCCGCAGGGTTTCCTCGACGATAATATCGGTTATATTTTTGGGAGTATTAACTGCGCCTTGAGAGTCGATTACTTCAGGCTTTTCTTTCACCCCAACATGACCATCATCTCGGATTATAAGAACTTCATCCAAAAACAACTCATATATCTGACCGATGATATAAGGGTCAATCACGCCAAACTCATAGGAGTTATTGGGATAATAAAGACTTTGGAAAATCTCAATAATCACTGGATCAGACACGGTAAGCCGATCTTCTTCCAATAATTCGAAAAGACCAGAGTCATACTTTTGATCTGCCGCAGCAAATAGTGTTCTCAACTCCTGATATGTAGTAATAGATTTCAGAGACTCATAGTTTTCAAAGCATCTATCCTCGCAGATACGCAGGAAAATTGTTCTATTGAGTACTCGTTGGACAAAGATATTGAGTGTTTCTACATCAACTTCAGGATTGTTAATCCGAATATCTTCTCCAAGCATATTGCGCCAGGTGCGGATCTGATTCAAGAAATACTGATCGAATGGCTCACGACGCAAAGCTCCATGAATGTTTCCAAATTGATGCTCAAACTGACCGTTCAGAACCGCTTCCTTTGAGAGCATGTTGTAGATTTCCTCAAAATGCTCCACATATTCATTGAAGTGGTAGTGGGCAATCATAGCCACACCAATATCGTCGCCTTCTTTGGGGCGCACTGAACAATCATAAATGTATAGATCGGTAAAATTAGTTAATACCGAAACTTTGAGATTTCCACTCCATCCATACCTACGCAATTGAAATGCCGGAGCAGCATCGACAGAAAGGTTTACAGCAGGTTTTTTAGTTTCCAGAAAATATAGAACTTCCGTGCCAACCTTAAAAGAATAGTCAGGCTTTTTGCTGCGATGAATGCCATCTTCTTCAACAACAACGGTTGCTTCATGGGTTACCTCTCGCAGATGCTGAGGTAAGCCACGCTCGTTGTCCACATCCCATCCAAGCAACTTGAAGAAGCGATTTACAAAGTCAACTCGTACTTGTGTTTCATTGTAGGTCGCCCGCTGGAATTGAGGATAGTTATTACTATAAGTTTGAACAAGCTCTGTCACTTGCCTAGTCAGAGTTGCCATGATTTCTGGTGTCATTTCCGCAATTCCTCGCTTTCCGGCAAAAAGTCCATAATGTCTCCGATGTCACAGTGTAAAACCTCACAAATTTTTTCTAAGGTTTCAATAGGAACGGATTCGTCACGCCCTAACTTTACCATAGCATTGGAACTGATTTTTGCAGTGGTGCGAAGTTGCGTCTTGTTCATTTTTTTATCTATCATTAATTTCCAAAGCTTATTATATGATCTTGCCACACTCTGACCCTCCTCGACTAAATCTATTTTATTATATCATATCTCACTTAAAATTTCAACATCATTTTGTTAACTTCAAAATTATTTTGAGATATACAACGAGGAGCTGCCCATGGAATTGCTCCTACGGGCGGCGGTGCGGTCAATTCTCAAATGGCTTATACACGGTCACGGTTTTCAGATACTTCACAGGATTACCGTTCAATATCAAATCCGCATATTCCAACGGTGCATTATAAACGAGATAGTCCAGCTCAGACCGTTCATACATATTGTCTGCCACCTCATTCTCCACGGCGGTGCAATCAATGGCGATCAGCGTTCCGTCCTCCAGCCGAAGCTCCACGCAAGCGGTGTCGATGTTGAACTCACAAGATATAACTTTCATTTTCCGTTCCTCCTTAGATTTTGATTATCGGGCATCGTCCCTTGTGTGCGTTTTGCCACGCACTTTGCCAAACAGATGCCACAGTTTGTTTTCGGATATTACTTCCTCGTAGGTGCGAACTCTGCTTCTCAGACGCTCATTTTCCTGTTCCAGATTGGCTGAATTGAGCCTGTTACGGACAGACTTGTACTTGGACAGCTCAGTGGTCAGAGAAGCGACCTGCTCTCTCAACGAACTGATAACAGCTTTCAATTCGTCTATCTTTCTGTTCGCTGCATCCAACATTTTTTGCAACTTCGATTCTTTCTTTTCCTGTGCATAGTATTTCTTGGCAGCGGTGGACAGCGTTTCGTAGTCCGTCTTTTCAAGGGACACCCTCGACGGTGAGAGCATTACTGGCTTAACCTCGATTTTGTCAATGCTCTCGATGTTGACCTTTTTCTGCTTGGTCTTTTCGAGCTGCTTATCCAATGCTGCTACTTCTGCTGCCTTTTCCTGTGTCTGCTCGGTCAGCTCGGCAAGCTCCTGTGTGCGTTGCTCTCGCTTATATTCAAGCACACTCAGATGCTCTCTGTGTTCGCCTTTCTGCTCCCACTCGATTTCATGCTCCAACATCATTTCCGCAAGAGCTTCTTTTTCTCTCTGCACCCATAAATCGCGCTCGGTCAGAGAACGCCCCTCGCCGGTAATGTCTTGATCGGCAAGAGCCTGTTTCAGCGATACACGGGTGGACAGCCCTCGCTTGCTCCCCGTGGTAAAGGGAATGAAGTCGATGTGCAGATGGGGCGTTGCTTCGTCCATGTGCAGATGCGCCGAGTACACATGAAGCTGCGGATTTCGTTTAACAAAATCGTGATAGAATTTGTCCAAGATGGTCTTAGCCAGTTCGCCGTTTTCGGTTGCAGCACCCATATCGTCCTTATTGCCGATTTGGAAAATCACTTCATAAAACAGTTTTTCCTGTTTGCCATTACAGATTTTTTCGTAGTAATTTTCGATGCAACGATCTTTGCGTTTTTGCTTTGCATTAAACTCGGCAAGGGCTTCATCGAACAGATTGTGGTACGCTTGCTCAATGGGTGTGTAGCAATATTCAATGTTCAGATGTGTTCTGGTCTGGTCAACATTTTCTGCGAAATAGGTACGGCGATTATGAGCAACGACACCGTCACCAGACATAGCACTAATGGTTCTTCTTATAGCGGTCACCTCCAAAATTGCGGTATTTTATAGAAACTCGTTTTCGCCGCTCGGCGGCGGTTTTGTTACTTTTGCCAAAAGTAACGCAAAAGCACTTTTGACAGCAGAGCCATCAAAAGAGCATTGCGCTCTCCGAGGGAGTATGCGGCATCTGCGGATGCTTTGCCGCCTTTTTCGGTTTGTGTGTAGTACCCAAACCTTCAAAATGCGGTGTGACCGACAGCATTTCCACAACCTCGATTGCTTCAATTCTGCCGCCCACAGGCAGAGCAGATTTTGAAAATCCACTCTGCCATCCATCTCCAAATCTGCGGATTTTTCGATGGGGACGGGAGATGCGATAGGGGCACGATGTTGGTAATGGTCATTTTGTCCACCACCACTTTTTCCTTGTCTGTCGAGAACAGGAGCGTGGCACGCTCCTGTCATAGCTCCCAAGGAGGAGTAGTCCAGCGGTAGCTCTGCGGCACTCCACGGTGGTCAAGATATTCCTGCCTTGCCTGCTCCCTCTGTTCCTCGGTGGGTGCGGTCTTGTACTGTGAGTAGAGCTGACGGTTGACCATAGCATCCAGCTTTTGCTCTAACCCTCGCCGGATGTCCTCGTCAAAATCGTCCTCGCCGTTCAGATGGTAAAGCACCAAATCCACAAACAGTTCATAAGGTATTTGAACACTTTTCATTCGTTTCGATTCCTTTCTTTCAACCGCAAGTTGTCAAAATGGCAACTTGCGGTGCTGATGTGGTAAGTCCCCAAAACGGGAACTTACCACGGTGAGCTTGAAGTGAAAGTTGCCAAGTTGACAACTTTCATTTTTGCTCCGCAACGGTAGCGACGATTGCGACGGTGGTTTGGGTGGTATCGTTTTCATCGTTGCGACCGTCGCAACCGTCGCACTCAATGTTGTAGGTGAGCTTCACCCTACGCCCAGAGTGCTTGGCTTTGTTCTCATAAGTCACACCGTAATCGTCCGCCAACCTGCCGCATTTGACATTCAGATACTTGGTCAAGGCGTTTGCCGCCATGCCCGTTTCGGCGGCTTCTGCAAGCTCAGAGGGCGAGCCTGTCCATTCCCTCTGCTCTGCTGAAACAAGCCTTGCAACGGCTTCCAGCACCGCATCGGGTGGCTCACGGTGTAGCTCTGTCTCTGTCCGTTCCAAGTTCCATATCTGTGTGACGGGGTCTTTGCTCAGATAGAGGATTTGGTCTTGTTGGTCACGCCCCACCACATCAATGGTGGCTTCAAGTGCCGTTCGTTTTTTCTTCTGCATCAGCAGAGAGCCATCCGCACATCCAAGCAAACCTGTCGTGCCGGAGATCATTTCAAAGCTGTCTCCTGCGGGCTGCTTGCGTGTATGGTGGACGGTGAGAACACAGATGCCGTACTTATCGGCAAATTGCTTTAATCTGCCGATGATTTCATAATCACTGGCATAGCTGTACGCTTCGCCGCCGACCTCACGGATTTTCTGCATCGTATCAATGATGATGAGCTTGGTATCGGGATGCTCTCGCACGAAAAATTCAAGCTGTTCGTCAAGACCGTTTCCAATCTTATTTGCCGCCGTAGCGAAGTGGAGCTTATCGCTGTCCTCCACGCCGTACATCATAAACATACGGCTTTGAATACGCTGGTAATCGTCCTCTAAGGCAAGGTAAAGCACCGTGCCTTGATGGACTTCAAACTCCCACAGCTTTTCGCCTGTGCTGACATGGTAGGCTATCTGAGCCACCAAAAAGGACTTGCCGATTTTTGGGGCTCCTGCAAGGATATACGCTCCACCGTAGAGCAAGCCGCCGATAATCGGCGGTCTGCTCTTGTAGGTGGTCTGATACAGCTCGGTCATGGAAACCGTGTGGAGATAGTACGGACTTGTCATTCTCTGCATCTGACGGAGCATTTCTTCATAGTTTTCAGAAGAATTTACATCAAAGTCATTGATTTCTTCGGTTGAAGTGGGTATAATATTTTCAATATTTGTTTGAAACGGCTGCCTTTCATCTGCGCCAACAGATGTTGCAAGGACAGTCTTTTCTTTTGCATCATTCATTCGCATCTTCTCCTTTCAGCCCGCCCATAGTGACGGCAATAAGATTGAGAGTGTCCAACAGTTCATCGGAAACACTGTCCCCAACGGCAAGGCGTTCCAGCTCTGCGAGGATTGCCGCCATCTGCGTTTTCAGAGCCTTGTGAACTCTCGGATTTGGCTGTACCACGACTTCACGCCCCATGCATTTGCGGTAGCAGTATTCCTGTTTGGGAAGTCCCGATAGAGCAACAGCCCTATTCAGTTCTTCCTGTTCCTCCGGTGATACACGGAAACCCACGGTGATGCTGCGAAAACGGTTGTGTCTGTCTACATTCTTTGCTGACATTAAAATAACGCTCCTTTACTTAAATCATCTAATTTGCTTGCCATTTCTTTTTGCTTGGACGGGAACAGGTGAGCATAGCGGTAAGTGATTTCAATGCTTTCGTGTCCCACACGGTCAGCAATGGCAACTGCCGAAAAGCCCATATCAATCAAAAGGCTGATGTGGCTGTGTCTGAGGTCATGGATTCTGATACGCTTGACCCCTGCGGCTTTGGCACCTCTGTCCATTTCTCTGTGCAGATAGTTTTTGGTAACGGTGAAAATACGGTCTTTCTTTTTCAGCCCGTACTGCATTCCGAAGAACTCTTGCATTTCCGCACAGAGGAAGTCGGGCATCTGAATGGTGCGGTTGCTTTTCTTAGTCTTGGGCGAGGTAATGACATCTTTGCCCTTTAATCGCTGGTAGGTCTTGCTGATTTTCACTGTACCTCGCTCAAAATCGAAGTCGGCGGGGGTCAGAGCCAACAGCTCGCCCTCACGGATGCCCGTCCAATAAAGCATCTGAAATGCGTAGTAGGAAACAGGCTTGTCCATCATTTCTTCCGAGAACTTCTGATATTCTTCCTTTGTCCAAAACAACATCTCCTTGCGTTCCTCAGTGCCCATGTTACCTGCTTTTGCCGCCGGATTGGAACGGAGGTCATAGAACCTCACAGCATGGTTAAAGATGGCTGAGAGCTGATTGTGGAGCGTTTTAAGGTAGCTCTGAGAGTAGGGATTGTGCTTCTCGTCACGGTAGGCAAGCTGCTCATTCTGCCATGCGATTACATCCTTTGTGGTGATCTCGCTGATTTTTCTCTTGCCGAAATACGGCAAGATTTTTGTTCTGATGATATGCTCCTTTGTCTGCCAAGTGCTTTCTTTCAGCCTTGCTTGCATATCGGCGGTGTAAATCTCGAAAAATGCGGCGAAGGTCATATCCAAGTCCCCAGCGTTCTGCTGCTGAAATTTCTGCTCCCATTCCAGAGCTTCACGCCGGGTATCAAAACCTCGCTTGCACTTCTGCTTGCGTTCGCCAGTCCAGTCCGTGTACTGTGTTACCACATACCACGAGCCGCTATCTTTGTTCTTATATGCCGGCATTTACATCATTCCTTTCTGCTCCGTAGAGTCTTTCATTAAAATACTGACGGTTTACTCGTCCTGCGATGGTGATAAAGCCCTTTGCCTTCAATTCTTCGTTGAGCTGTCGAATGAGCTTGTAGGCGTAAGGCTTTGACACATCAAGTTCCTTTGCGACTTCATCTACTCGGATGAACTTATTTTCCATTGAATCCCCCCTTTCCTTTAGGGTATAGTTGCACTTATTTAGTGTCGGATACTTTCTTGCCGCCATCCGATTTGCCCGGGCGGTTACACACCTTTACTGTGATGTGCGACAGGTGTTCAGTTTTATATTAAGCATATTTGCTTAACTCTACACCATCATTATACTAAACAAATTCAGTTATGTCAAGAGGTTTGCGAGAAAATATTAAACTTTTTTGTTTCTGCTATCTTGACAAACACTAAACTTATCTGTTATAATATATATAACGACACAGCAAGGAGTGAAAAACTATGGCAATCGGTGAAAGAATCCGTTTTATACGCAATCTGCGTGGCATGACGCAGAAGTGGCTCGGTCAAGCCGTGGGTTTCCCTGAAAAGACCGCCGATGTTCGCATGGCTCAGTATGAGTCCGGTTCCAGAACGCCCAAAGAGGACTTGGTAAAGGCACTTGCAAATGTGCTGGAGGTTTCGCCTTTGGCGTTGAGTATCCCCGACATTGACAGCAACCTCGGCTTCATACATACGCTTTTCGCTGTTGAGGATTTACACGGCGTAAGAGTAGAGCAAAGCGACAACGAAGTGCATATTGTCTTTGATGGCAGCAAGCCGAATACAGACCGTTCCGTATTTCAAATGCTCACAGCTTGGGCAGAGCAAGCCGAGAAATACAGAAACGGCGAAATCAGCAAAGAGCAGTATGACCGTTGGCGTTATACATTCCCGGCAGAGGACACCACACAGCGTTGGGCGAAAGTTCCCTCACAGGAACTCAGTGATATGCTTGTGGAAGCTCTCAAAGCGGATAAGGACTAATCACCCTCTTACTCATATAGCCATTTTCAAGGGCAAGCGGCTACTCAAATCTGGTAAATTGTCAATCTGGCAACTTACCAAAGTGCCAAATTGGCACTTTGCCACCACTACCATATCAAGCCCCACCGCAAGTTCCCAAATTGGGAACTTGCGGTATAAGAAAATGTCCCTCTATATACCGTCACTTCTAAGCCGTTTTTACCCCCTGTTGGCGACCATTTTTCTGTAAAGTTCACAAACTGTTTACAGATACCACCGAAAAATGAACGACAAAAAGCCCGTACTGACATCCCATCAGTACGGGCTAAAATATTAATATGGGTATTTTGTGAGCCATCAAGAATTACTCTTTACTCACAAGCCACTTGTAACGCAGAATAATGGCGTTCAAGCGGATTCTTATCAAAACCTTATCAGAAGCGGTGGTCGAAGTCCGAAAAGCCTTGATATTACAGGGTTTTTCGGCTTTTCTTTTTTACTCCCACTCAATACTCGCCGGCGGCTTGGTCGTCACGTCCAGCACGACGCGGTTCACATGCGGCACCTCATTGACAATCCTTGCGGAAATCGTGCGCACGACGTCGTACGGGATGCGCGCCCAGTCGGCGGTCATGAAGTCGTCCGTCGTGACCGCGCGGATGGCGACGGTGTAGTCGTACGTCCGCTCGTCGCCCATGACGCCCACGGAGCGGATGCCCGTCAGGACGGTGAAATACTGGTGGATGTCGGCGTCCAGACCGGCCTTGGCGATTTCCTCGCGCAGCACCGCGTCGCTCTCGCGGACAATCTCCACCTTTTCCGGGGTCAGGTCGCCGATGACACGAATCGCCAGACCGGGGCCGGGGAACGGCTGACGCCAGACAAGATCGTGCGGGAGACCAAGCGTTTCGCCCAGCGCGCGCACTTCGTCCTTGAACAGCATCCGCAGCGGCTCAATCAGCTGTGTGAAGCCGAGTTCCTTGGGCAGGCCGCCGACGTTGTGGTGGCTCTTGATGACCGCCGCGCCCGTCGCCTGACCACTCTCGATAACGTCCGGGTAAATCGTGCCCTGCGCGAAGTAGTCCAGCTTGCCGAGCTTTTCGGATTCCGCCTTGAATACTTTCAGGAAGTCACGACCGATAATCTTGCGCTTCGTTTCGGGGTCGGAAACGCCCTTCAAATCCTCATAGAAGATTTTGCTGGCGTCGGACGCAACCAGACGCACGGGGAAAGTGTGCGTGAACACATTCACCACCTGCTCGGTTTCGCCCTTGCGCATGAAGCCGTGGTCAACGTAGACGCAGGTCAGGCGGTCGCCGATGGCCTTATAAATCAGCGCCGCCGCGACGGAGGAGTCCACGCCGCCGGAAAGTCCCAGCAGCACCGTGCCCTTGTCGCCCACGATTTCGCGGATGTTGGCAATCGCCGTCTGCGCGTAGGTTTCCATCGACCAGTCGCCCACGCAGCCGCAGATATTCAGGAAGTTTTCGATGACCGTGCGTCCCTCGTCGGAGTGGGTCACTTCCGGATGGAACTGCACGCCGTAGATGCGCCGGTCGTCGTTCGCCATCGCCGCAACGGGGCAGTTCGTGCTGTGCGCAATCGGGTGGAAACCAGCCGGGCACTTCTTCACCTGATAGGTATGGCTCAGCCAGCAGGAGGAAGCATCCGACATGCCGGAGAGCAGGCTCGTCTTATCGTCCATCGTCACGGTGATTCGGCCATACTCGCGCTGTGCCGCCTTTTCCACCGTGCCGCCCAGCAAATACGCCGTCAGCTGCATTCCGTAGCAGATGCCCAGCACCGGCACGCCCAGCTGATACACGCCCTCGTCGCAGCGGGGTGCATCCTGTTCCAGCACGCTCGCCGGGCCGCCGGAGAGAATCACGCCCACGGGGTTTTGCGCGCGAATCGTCTCCAGGCTCGCGTCATAGGGCAGGACGCAGGAATACACATGGCATTCGCGCACGCGCCGCGCAATCAGCTGCGTGTACTGTCCGCCGAAATTCAGAATGACGATTTTCTGTGTTTCCGCCATTGATTGATTTCCTCCACTATTTCTTTCCCTGTTTCAAACTGAAAAGCAGCACCGAATTTTGATACGATGCTACCTTATATTGTGCCACATTTCCGCCGTGAAAGCAAGCCCCTGCACGGCTTTTTTTCCTGCCGGCTGATTAGTTTACACGTTAGCCTTACGTCGTTTCCTTTCATTGTTCCTTTCGGTGAAAATTTCGCCATATTTATCAGCTTTTTTCTTCTTTTGCCGCTTGACAAGGGCATTTTTCCGGGTTATAATACCCATATACCTAACTGTTAAGCTAACAGGGAGAGAGGAATGCTTCATGTTTCGTCAGGATTGTTCGCACCATCTGCTTACGACCATTCTGCCTTTCTGGGAGAACCTGACCGATTGGGAGCGCGGCGGCTGGTTCGGCTATGTGAATCATGACCTGTCCGTGGAGCGCGGGGCGCACAAGGGCTGCATCCTCAACAGCCGCATTCTGTGGACGTTCTCGACGGCGGCGCGGGTGACGGGCGATAAATCCCTGCTGCGCTATGCGCGCCATGCGTTCGCATTCCTGCCGCATTTTGAGGATACCGAGCGCGGCGGCGTGTACTGGTCGGTGACGGCGGACGGTGAGCCGCTGGACAAGACAAAGCACACCTATTGTCAGGCATTCGCGATTTACGGCTTGGCGGCGTACATGCGCGCCATCGGCGAAAGCGACCCGGATTACGCCCCTGCGCGCGACAAGGCGATGGCGCTTTTCCGCCTGATTGAGACGAAATGCAGCGACGCGGGCGGCTACGGCGAAGCCTATGAGCCGGATTTCACCCCCGTCGGCAACGAGAAGCTGTCCGACAACCCGAAGCTGATGGAGCGCCACGAGACGGCGTCCCGCACGATGAACACGCTGCTGCACGTTTTGGAGGGCTATGCGGAATTATACCGCGCCATGCCGGACGAAGCTGTGCGCCGCGCCGGAGAAGTCTGCTTAGAGCGTTTCCTGAACGTGATGTACAATCCGGGCAAGCGCCGCTTGGAGGTCTTCTACGACAACAATTATCGTTCTTTGCTGGACATGCAGTCCTTCGGGCACGACATTGAGGCCTCTTGGCTGATTTGGGACGCGGCAGAGACGCTGCTGCCCGAATCAAACCGCGCGCCGTATCTGCACATGTGCCTGACGCTGGCGGAAGCCGTCCGCGAACGCGCATTCACCGACCACGGCTTGGAGAACGAAGTCGTCGAGGGCAAAGTTGACCACACGCGTGTCTGGTGGGTACAGGCGGAGACGGTGCTGGGCTTTCTGAATGCCTATGAGCTGACGGGCGCATCCACTTGGCTGAGGCAGGCGGAAGCGCAGTTTGCCTACATCCGCCGCGCCTTTGTTGACCCGCGTCCGAACAGCGAGTGGTTCTGGTCGCTGTCCGAATCCGGCGTCCCGACGGACAAGCCGATTGTGGAAGAGTGGAAGTGTCCGTACCACAACAGCCGCATGTGCCTGCGGGTGATGGAACATCTGGCGTAATGTTCCATCGGCTATCGCGCTGATGCTTGCATTCATGCTGTTTTTACCTTTCTGAATGTGCTTTCGCCTTGCGCAGGGATTTCGCTCCTGCGGGAGCGACAAGGGGGCTTTGCGGTCGCCCCCTTGACCCCTTCGCAGTGCACACTCCTGTTTATTGGTTTGTATTGCTGCTTAGGAACGAAAAGCACACTAACTAAAAAACTTCCGATACAATTCAATTAACTTAGGAGAGCACCGAAGGTTTCCAAAGGGCGATCGGAAAGCCCTTTGGTCGCCTCCGCAGAGGCGAAACCCCTGCGTCAACAAGCACAAAATCATCAAGGAATCCGAAAGCCAACGAAAAAAACGGACTTTGCCCTCGCAAACATCCACAAATTTGGAGGTTTTATTCCACCATGAGCGGTATCACCATGCGTGACATTGGGCGGCAGCTGGGGGTCAGCGCCGTCACCGTGTCGAAGGCGCTCGCGGGAAAATCCGGCGTGAGTGAGGAAATGCGGCAGAAAATCATCCGCCGCGCATCCGAACTCGGCTATGTCAACCCCAACGCGCCGCAAACCACGCCCACATCCGGTTTGGATGTCGGCATCCTCATTCCGGAGAACTTCTTCTCCGTCGTGTCCTTTTATGCAACTTTCTACAAGCAGCTCGTGCAGGCGCTGACCGACGCAGGGCATTTCGGCATCATGGAGCTGGTCACGCATGACATGCAGACCGCGCTGACCCTGCCGAATCTCCTGCGTTCGCGCCACGTCGATGCGCTCATCTGTCTGGGGCAGCTGACTTCCCCGTATATGCAGCTGCTGACGCGGCAGGAAATGCCCGTCATCTGTCTGGACTTCCACGACCCCTTTGTCACCACTGACGCCATTGTCAGCGACAACGCTTTCGGCGCAGCGCAGTTGACCTACTGGCTGATTGAGCAGGGGCATCGGGACATCGGCTTCGTCGGGGATATCAAGGCAACGTCCTCCATCATGGAACGCTACCTCGGTTTCCTTTCCGCAATGCTGATGAAGGATTTGCCCGTGCGCCCCGAATGCGTTTTTTCCGACCGCGACCCGGAAGGGAGCATGTTCCACACCTTCCAGCTGCCGGAGAAAATGCCGACTGCGTTCGTCGTGAACTGCGATATGTCCGCGCAGGCGCTAATTACCGACCTGCAAAGCCGCGGCTACCGTGTGCCGGAGGACATTTCCGTCGTGGGCTTCGATGATTTCTGCCCGACCGCCGGCAACACGCCGCCGCTGACAACCTTCCGTGTCAATTGCCCCGCGATGTGCCGCATGGCGGTCAAGCTGATTGGCGAGCGCTGCGCGGGCGACCGCAAAACCGTCGGGCGCGTGGTGATTGGCGGCGAATGCGTCTTCCGCGATTCCGCCGCGCCGGTGTCTGTCATGCACTGATTCATGAATCCCGGAGAGCAACTGCTTTCCGTGTCCCCCATCAGTTGTCCTATCATAACAATCCTATTTTCAGCTGAGAATGCCCCAAGATGCGAAGCGTATTTTTTCTTCTGGCTAACGGGAGTGAAATGCAGCGTAGCAGCGCTACGCTAAATGGAATGACCGGACGCCAGAGGGAAAAAGGCGCGAGCAAATTGGGACAGGCGAAGCTGAAAAGAGGATGAAAAAAAGAAAGAGGTACGAGAACATGGCTGTCAAGATGCTCAACGTCCCCTCCCTTCCCAACATTCCGTGGCAGGAGAAGCCGGCTGACTACAAGCTTTCCTCCCCCGTCTGGCGTTACAGCGAGAACCCCGTCATGGGGCGCAATCCCACGCCGGAAATTGCCCGCATCTTCAACTCCGCCGTTGTGCCGTGGGAGGATGGCTACATTGCCGTTCTGCGCGGCGAGCAGGTCAACGGCATCCCATATGTCTACCTCGGACATTCCAAGGACGGCATTCACTGGGACGTCGAGCGCGAAAAAGTGCCCTTTGTGGATGACAACGGCAACCCGAAAATGCCGCACTACGCCTATGACCCGCGTCTGGTGAAGGTGGATGACACCTACTACATCATTTGGTGCACCGACTTCTACGGTGCTGCCATCGGCATGGCGAAGACGAAGGACTTCAAAACCTTCACGCGCATCGAGAACCCCTTCATCCCCTTCAACCGCAACGCCGTGCTGTTCCCGCGCAAGGTGAACGGCAAGTTTAAGCTGCTGTCCCGTCCGTCCGACTCCGGCCACACGCCCTTCGGTGATATTTTCATCTCCGAATCGCCCGACATGGAGTACTGGGGACACCATCGCCATGTGATGGGGCGTGGCAGCAACTGGTGGGAGTCCGTCAAGATTGGCGGCGGCGCTGCTCCCATTGAAACAACCGAAGGCTGGCTGCTGTTCTACCACGGCGTCGCGACCACCTGCAACGGCTTCGTGTACTCCATGGGCGGCGCGATTCTGGACATCAACGAGCCGTCGAAGGTGCTGTACCGCTGCGAAAACCACCTGCTGACGCCGGAAGAGCCTTACGAAACGACTGGCTTCGTGCCGAACGTCGTTTTCCCCTGCGCTACCCTGCAGGACGGCGACACCGGCCGCATCGCCATCTACTACGGCGCGGCGGACACCAACGTCGGTCTGGCGTTCACCACGGTGGACGAGGTTGTCACCTACATCAAGGCGCACTCCAAGCTCCAATGGGGCGACGACATCGCGCAGGACGATTTCTGATTTTGCGGGGATGTACGAGTGCGTACATCTCCATTTTTATGCAGAGATTTCGCCTCTGCGGAGGCGACCAAAGGGCTTTCCGATCGCCCTTTGGAAACCTTCGGTGCACACTCCTGTTAATTGATTTTTATTGGAAATTTTTTAGTTTGTGTGCCTTTCGTTCCCCCTTGTAACGACAAAAATCAAGCAACATGGGAGGCGACCGGCGAAGGGGTCAAGGGGGCGACCGCAAAGCCCCCTTGTCGCCTCCGCAGAGGCGATTCCCCCTGCCACAATCAAAATCAATTCCCTTAGCACCTGTACTAAACAAACAATGCAAAGGAGCGACCACTGCTATGCAAATCCGCAGTTTTTCCTCCCTGATGGAGTCCTACGAGCGCCTCATCGCGCGCCCGAACCCCGCCAATGACCACTTCTATAACGGGCTTTATACCCGCTACCGCTACCCTGTCCTTACCCGCGAGCACATCCCGCCCTTCTGGATGTACGACGCTGACCCCGCGTCGAACCCCTTCATGATGCAGCGCCTCGGCGTCAATGCCACCATGAACAGCGGCGCAATCAAGCTGAACGGCAAGTACTGCCTCGTCGTGCGCGTCGAGGGCATGGATCGCAAGTCCTTCTTCGCCGTCGCGGAATCCGACAAGCCCACTGAGGGCTTCCGCTTCCGGGATTATCCTGTCGTCCTCCCCGATACCTGCGCAGAGGAAACAAACGTCTACGACATGCGCCTGACGCAGCATGAAGACGGCTGGATTTACGGCGTATTCTGCTCCGAAAGCAAGGACCGCACCAGCAGCGATTTGTCCGCGGCGGTTGCGGCGGCGGGCATCGTACGCACGAAGGACTTGCAGAGCTGGGAGCGTCTGCCGAACCTCAAGACGCTCCGTTCGCCGCAGCAGCGCAATGTCGTCCTCCACCCCGAATTTGTGGACGGGCAATATGCTTTCTATACTCGCCCGATGGATGATTTCATCGAGACGGGTTCGGGCGGCGGCATCGGCTTCGGGCTGTGCAAGGATATTGAGCACCCCGTCATTGATGAGGAGAAAATCATTTCCCTGCGCCGCTACCACACCATCACCGAGAGCAAAAACGGCGCGGGCGCAACGCCAATTCGCACCGACAAGGGCTGGATTCACATCGCGCACGGCGTTCGTAACACGGCGGCAGGTTTGCGCTATGTGCTGTACGCCTTCATGACGGCGCTGGATGACCCGTCGCGCGTGATTGCCGAGCCGTCGGGGATGCTGCTTGGCCCGATGGGGCACGAGCGCGTGGGCGACGTGAGCAACGTCGTGTTCTCCAACGGCGCAATTGCGGATGACGACGGCAAGGTGTACATCTACTATGCCTCGTCGGACACGCGCCTGCACGTTGCCGAAACGGACATTGACCGCCTGTGCGACTATCTGCTGCACACGCCCAAAGATCCGTTGCGTTCGCCGGACTGCGTGCGCCAGCGCTGCCTGCTCATCTCGCACAATCTCGCGTTTATGGGAAAGAAGGACGACTAATGGCGATTGAATTCAAACTTGCGCCCCTGTTTGGCAATGGCGCGGTGCTGTGCCGCCGCAAGGAAGTGCGCGTCTGGGGTACGGCGGCGGATGGGCAAACTATCACCGGGCGCGTGACGACGGCGGATGGGCTGATTCTCTCCGAAGGCATCTGCACAGCGCGCGACGGACGCTTCCTCCTGCATCTTCCGCCGATGGAACAGGCGACCAGCTGCACACTGACCGTCACCTGCGGGGCAGAAACATGCACATCCACCGATATTTCGGTTGGCGAAGTCTACCTCGCGTCCGGGCAGAGCAACATGGAGCTGGAACTGCAAAACGCCGATGAGGGGCAAGATTTAATCGCGGCGCATGACGACCCGCTGGTACACTACTTCAACGTCCCGAAAAAGAGCGTCTGGGATGACGACGCGATTGCAGCCGAAGCCGCGTCTCATTGGGAGCGTGTCCGCCCCGGCTATGCGCGGGATATGTCCGCCGTCGCGTACTTCTTCGCCCGCAAACTCGCGCGGACGATTGACTGTCCTATCGGCATTATTGACTGCTACTGGGGCGGTACATCCGTGACCTGCTGGATGGATAAGGAAGCGCTGGAAGCAACCGCCGAGGGGCAGCGCTACATCACCCGCTACCGTGAGCAGGGCGGCGACAAGCCTTTTGACCAGTGGCGGCAGGAGGAAGATGCCTTTTGGGTTGAAATGAACGCATGGAATGCGCATGTTGCTCAGCTGAAGAAGGACAATCCCGGTATCTCGTGGCCGGAAATCAACGAAACCGTCGGCCCCTGCCCTTGGCATCCGCCGGTTGGTCCCGGTTCGCCGTATCGTCCGGGCGGGCTGATTGAAACGATGACCAAGCGCGTCGTTCCCGCGACGCTGACCGGCATTCTGTATTATCAGGGTGAGGATGACACCGCGAAAACCGAGCATTACGACGTGCTGCTGACCGCCATGGTGATGCGCCTGCGTCAGCTTTTCCGCGACGATTCGCTCCCCTTCCTCAACGTGCAGCTGCCGATGTGGATTGCCGCCGGCGACGAGGATAAGCACGACTGGGCGCGCCTGCGTCTTGCACAGGCACGCGCGGCGAGCGCCCTCCAGCCCGGTGGTCTGGCGATTCTGCTGGACTGCGGCGAGTTCGACAACATCCACCCGACCGACAAGCGCACCCCCGGTGAACGCCTGTGCGACGTTGCCCTGCGCGTCGTCTATGGCATGGACGCGCCGGAATCCCCCCGCGCGCTGGGGAAGTATACGCAGGGAGATACGCTCGTTGTCACGCTGAGCGCACCTGTGCTGCGCCGGGAGACGGGCGAACTGCTGCTGGAGATTGCCGGGGAGGACGGGGCGTATCACCCTGTGCAGTCGGTGACGCTGGATGGGGCGGAGATGCGCTTGCGGAGCGTGGCGGTGCTCCACCCGGCGAAGGTAAGGTATGCATATGTGAATTGGGGGAAGGTGTCGCTGTTTGGGCGGAATGGGCTTCCGCTCGCCCCGTTTGCATTGGAAGGCTAAAGGGATAAACACGCGGAAGAAGCAAGGAGAAGAAGCCAACTCAATCGCGCGAAGGGGTCAAGGGGGGGACTTCGTCCCTTTTCGTCTGCCCCTTGCAGGGTCAAGGGACAGCGTCCCTTGTGGGGTTTGGGGCAACGCCCCAACTGTTTCTCGTCAAGCCTACTCAAAGGAAGAAGTCAACAAGGCGCAGGCAGCGAAGCGTCCCTGCCAGTAGCCAAAATTCAAAAAACATCCACAATCAAAACAGACCAGCACGGCATCACACCATGCTGGTCTGTTCTTTATTCTGCTTACTTTTCCGGCGCATCCGGGGTGGTCGGCGTGGGCGGCACCGGGGCTTTGCCCTGAATGTACACCGGGTATGCCGCGCTCACCCGCTGACCGTCATTCACCGTCGCGGTGACGAGGACAATCTGTGTTTCCGCGTTTGCGGACACGCGCAGCTTCCCGTCGCCAGAAATCGTCGCAACGCTCGCGGGGCAGTTGACCGCCCACGTCACGCGCTTCACCGTGGCGTTCGAGGGCTGCACCGTCGCCATCAGCCGAAGCGTCGCACCCGCGCGGACGATGCGGTTGCCCGTAATCACCACGCCCGTCGCCGGAATGCCGACCGTCACGCGCACGGACGCGCGCTTGTTCGAGCCGTCGGTCGTGCGGACGGTAATCGTCGCTGTGCCTGCCTTGAGGCCGCGCACAACGCCGTTTGCATCCACCGTCGCAACGCGGGTGTTGCTGCTGCGCCAGCGGATGGGCATCTGCGCCGTTTCGGGTGTTGCCGACACATGCAGCTGCACCGACGCGCCAACGTTAATCCAGCTGCTGGCTGCCGTCAAGGTGAGTTTCGTCGTCTTGGGGTAAATGACAAGCGTCCACGTTGCGGAAATTGTGCTGTTCTCCGCGCTGACGGCGTTCACCGTTACCGTCGTGATTTCTGTCACGTTCTTCGTGGTCAGCACGCCGCTGGTCGAAATCGTCGCGACGCTCGCGGGGCAGTTGAGCGAGTAGATAACCTTCTGATTTGCGGCATCCTTGGGCAGAATCGTCGCCTTGATGGTCGTGGACTGCCCGCCGCCGAGTTTTTCCGCGCCGCTGATAGTCAGCGACTTGACCGTCTTCTGTACCTTGACAGTGAACTTCGCACGGACACCCGTGCCGTCCGTCGCCGTCGCAGTAATCGTCACTGTGCCCGCCTTGAGCGCGGTCACAACGCCATTTGCATCCACCGTCGCAATGCGCTTGTTGCTGGTCGACCAAGTAACGCTCTGCGCGGCATCTTCCGGCAAAACGCGCGCCGTCAGCTGAAGCGTCTTGTCCTCGCCGTCCACATCAATGTAGTTTCTCGGCGCGGAAATGGCAACCGTCGTTACCGGGGGCAGAATCTGGACGGTGCGCGTCGCCGTAATCGCGCTGTTCTCCGCGCTGACCGCCGTTACCGTGATGGTCACAGGCGCGGTGAACCCCTTGCCAGCCTTCAAGCGCCCATGCCGGTCAATGGTCGCAATGTCCTTGCCGCAATCCACCGACCAGATAACCTTCTGGTTCGTCGCCGTAGCGGGGGTGATGACGGCGTTCAGCGTGATGGTTTTTCCCTGCGCAACGGCACTTGCGCCGCGGATTTCCAGCGTACCGACCGCGCTGCCGACCGTCAGGGTGATTTTCGCCGAGCGGCCCGAACCGTCCGTCGCCTTGGCGGTAATCGTCACCTTGCCGACCTTCTTCGCCGTCACCAGACCGTTTGCATCCACCGTCGCAATGCGCTTGTTGCTGGTCGACCAAGCCACCTGCTGGGAGGCGTCCTCCGGGATGCATTTTGCCGTCAGCTGAAGCGTCGGGGAAGCGAGGTCAATCGTCAGGCGCGGCGCAGAAATCGCAAGTCCCGTCGTCACCGGGCGAATCGTAACCGTGTGGGTGGCGCGAATCGCGCTGTTCTGCTTGGACACCGCCGTCACGGTAATGGTCGTAATTCCGCTGACTTTCTTGGTCGTCAGCTTGCCGCTCTGGCTGATGCTGGCGATGCTCTTGTCGCAGTCCACCGACCAGACGACGCCCTTTTCCGTCGCATCCGCCGGCATCATCACCGCCTTGAGCGTGATGGACTTGCCCGCCGCGACGCTGCTTGCGCCCTCGATGGTCAGCCCCGTCACGCCGCTGACGACGCGCAGGGTGATGCGTCCCTTGACCTTGCTGCCGTCCTTCGCCGTGGCAGTGATGGTCACTTTGCCGGTTTTGCGTGCCGTCACCAGGCCGCTTGCATCCACCGTCGCGATTTTGCTGCTGCTGGTCGACCATGTGACATCGGCAATCGCGTCCTCCGGGTCGCACGTCGCTTTCAGCTGCAAAGTTTTGCTGCCGCTCAAATCAACATACGTCGTGGGCGCGCTGACGGTGATTTTTTTCACGCCCGGCGCGATGCACAGGCGGAAGTTCGCATAGCGCGACGGGTCACTTTTCAGCGCCGCCGACACCTGCACATAGTGCGTGTATGCCACACGTTTGGTGGTAATAACGCCGCTTTTGATGGTCGCCAGCGAAGCATCCGCCGGGTACAGCGTCCATTCCAAATCGCTGTTCGGGACGGTTTTTCCGTCGATGGTGACGGAGAACGTCAGCTTCTCGCCGCCTCGAACCGTCTTTGCGCCGGAAATAACGACTTCGCCTTTCGCGGGCGGCGTAGGCAGCGGCGGCGCGGGCGGCAGATCACTGCCCGTGGTGATATCCGACGGCGTTGTGACCGCCAGCGCTGTATTGCTCCATTGCGGCACAAGCAGCACCGCCAGCGCCAGCATCAGCACCAACGCCGCCTTTTTCATGCTTTGCTTCATGGTTCTTTCCTCCTACCAATTTCCGAAAAAGGGATTCCGCATTCTTCATTGTAGCGCAGAGCGCAGCCCTGCGTCAAGCAAATTTCGCCTGTGGGTGAAGAATTTACAAGTCACCGCCTTGCAAAGGCGTAAATCCCAATCGCCGCGGCAATGGACAGATTCAGCGAATCCACCTTATTGCTGCTTGGAATGCGCACAGGCTGCCCCAGACGGCTGAATTCCGGCGGCAGGCCGCTGCCCTCGTTGCCGAAAATCAGCGTCCATCGGTCAGGAATGTCGCCCAACACATCCGGCAGGGACTTCGACCCGTCGAGCATGAACGGATAGAGCGCGTGTTCCGGGAACTGCGCCTGATACTGCGAAAAATCATCATAGACATGCAGCCGCAGCTGGAAGATGCTGCCCATGCTGGCGCGGACGGTCTTGGGATCAAACACATCCACGCACGGGCGGATGACGGCGATATCCTGCACATCAAAGCCGAGCGCTGTGCGGAAAATCGTGCCCACATTGCCGCTGTCCGACGGGTGATGCAGGACGATATGCGGCTTGTCAGGGCGCAGGTCATCCTCGAACTTGCTGAACACCGCCGCCGCGAAGCAGTTATCCTTCCCCGAAATGCGGGAAAGCGCCTTGTCCGCCTCTTCCACGCGGATATGGTGCTTTTCCGCTTCCTCGCGAAGCCGCTGTGCGCCCTCGGTTCCGGCGCTTCGGCTATGCAGCAGCACGCGGCGGCAGCTTTCCGGGCGGTGCAGCAGGCATTCCATCGCCGGGAACATCCCCGGTGCGTAGGCATAATCCAGCTCCGCCGAATAGGTTGATAAAGACGGCATAATTGCCCTCCTAATTAGAATAGCGCTTCCACAAAGTCCTTAGCATTGAAGGGCTGCAAGTCGTCGATGCCCTCGCCTACGCCGATGTACCACACTGGCACTTCCAGCTCCTGCCGGATGGCAAGCGCAATGCCGCCCTTCGCCGTGCCGTCGAGTTTGGTCAGGATGATGCCGCCGATTTCGCAGACTTCCTTGAACGCGCGCGCCTGCGCCAGACCGTTCTGCCCCGTCGTCGCGTCCAGCACGAGCATACAGCGCACATCCGCTTCCGGGAACTCGCGGTCAATCACGCGGCGCATCTTGTTCAGCTCATCCATCAGGTTCTTCTTGTTGTGCAGGCGGCCGGCGGTATCAACAATCAGCAGATCTGCGCCCTGTGCCTTGGCGGACTGGATGCCGTCATAGACGACCGCCGCGGGGTCAGCGCCCTCGGCGTGCTTGACAATCGGCACACGCGCGCGTTCCGCCCAGACGGTCAGCTGGTCAGCCGCCGCCGCACGGAAAGTATCCGCCGCGCAGAGGATAATCCGGCGGCCAATGTTCTGGAAGCGCAGGGCAAGCTTGCCGATGGTGGTCGTTTTGCCCGCGCCGTTCACGCCGACAACGAGCATGACCATCGGCCAGCGCAGCGGCGGACGCGGGATGTCCATCTGCTCAATCATGATGTCTTTGAGCATCTGCTTGGCGGTATCGGCGTCCTTGACCTTGTTTTCGTTCACGCGGCGGCGCAGTTCATCCATAATGGCGGTTGTCGCCTTCATGCCGCAGTCGGACATGAGCAGGATATCTTCGAGTTCCTCATAGAAGTCCTCGTCAATCTTCCTCGTTTCCTTCACCAGCGTATCGACGCGCCCCATCAGCGAATCACGCGTCTTGGTCAATCCTTCACGCAGTTTTGCGAACAGTCCCATTGTCATTCCTTCTTTCTAAGGGGCACTGCCCCTTGACCCTTTCGCGCGATTGAGTTGCGCGCGTCTTCATACTTTTTTCCGCATGTTTAGCAGGGATTTCGCCTCTGCGGAGGCGACCAGAGGGCTTTGCGGTCGCCCTCTGGACTGCTTCGCATCCCCATCTAAGTTTATTGGGCTTTATTGAAACTGCTTTTAGTTAGTGTCCTTTTGCTTCTTTGGAAGCAATACTCAGAGCAGTAAAATACCAAGCAACAATACAGATCAAGAAACATGGTGGTGTCCGCGCCGAAGGTTTCCAAAGGGCGATCGGAAAGCCCTTTGGTCGCCTCCGCAGAGGCGAAATCCCCTGCAACAAGAAAATTCAGCTGCAAATAAGCATCCAGTAATGCCGCCCGCCCAAAGGCATTCAATCATTGCCCTTATGCTTTTCCAAGAACACCATCAGCACCGCCACATCCGCGGGCGACACTCCCGGAATCCGGCTCGCTGCCGCAAGCGACCGCGGACGCTGCTTCATCAGCTTCTGCCGCGCTTCAATCCGAAGCCCGGTCACTTCCTCGTAGGGCAAATCCTCCGGCAGCAGCGTCTCTTCCATCTGCCGCGCGTGGCGAATCAGCGTCTCCTGTCGCTCCAAATAGCCCTCATACTTCACCGAGATTTCCGCCTGCTCCTGCGCGGGCTTGCCGAATTGCCTAATCTCCGGCGAAAGCTCCGCCAGCGCTGACAGCGTGATTTCCGGGCGCTTCAGCAGTTCCACCGCGCTTAGCCCGTTCTGCACTTCCGGCTGATGATGCTTCTCCAGCCAGTCGTTCAGCGCAATGCCGGGCGTGTACTTCGCCTTGCGGAGTTCGCCCAGCAGCTGCGCGGTTTCCGATGCCTTGCGTTCCGTGCGCTCCATGCGCTCCCGCGTCGCCAGACCCGCCTCGTAGGCGATGCGCGTCAGGCGCAAATCCGCATTGTCCTGCCGCAGGGATAAGCGGTGCTCGGCGCGGCTCGTCATCATGCGGTACGGCTCGTCCGTGCCTTTCGTCGTCAGGTCGTCGGTCAGCACGCCGATGTACGCCTGATCGCGCGTGAGCACAATCGGCGGCTTGCCCTGCGCCGTCAAAGCGGCATTCATGCCCGCCAGCAAGCCCTGCGCGGCGGCTTCCTCGTACCCGGATGTGCCGTTGATCTGCCCCGCAAAAAACAGCCCCCGCACATCCAGACTTTCCAGCGTCGGGCGCAATTGCCGGCTGTCGATGCAGTCATACTCAATCGCATACGCCAGCCGCGTCAGCTCGCACCGACGCAAACCCGGCACGGAGCGGTACATCTCCCACTGTACATCCTCCGGCAGCGATGTGGACATGCCCTGCACATACCATTCGCGGCTTTGCATTCCTTCCGGCTCAAGGAACACCTGATGGCGCTCCTTGTCGGCGAACTTGACGATTTTATCCTCAATCGACGGGCAGTAGCGCGGCCCGATGCCGTGGATTTTGCCGGAATACAGCGGCGCACGGTGGAGATTTCGGCGGATGATGTCGTGCGTTTCCGGCGTCGTCCATGTCAAATAGCATGCGTAGGTATTGTGCAGCGCGCGGTCGGTCATAAACGAGAACGGCGTCACTGGCTCGTCACCGGGCTGCGGCGTCATTTCGTCGAAATCAATCGTCCGCACGTCGATGCGCGCGGGCGTCCCCGTCTTGAACCGCCGGAGCGGAAAGCCGATGCGCGTCAAGCTGCCGCTGAGGTTCGGCGCGCTCATCAGCCCCTGCGGCCCGCCCGGCGTGATGCTCTCCCCGATGATAATCTGACTGCGGAGATACACGCCGCACGCGACAACCGCGACCTTGCAGGAGATATGCTGCCCCGTCGTTGTCGTCACGCCGGTGACATGCCCGTTCTCGACGTCAATCGCGGCGACTTCTCCCTGCCGGACGGTCAGGTTGTCCTGCGTCATCAGCGCGGTACGCATCCGGTTCTGGTACTGCTGCTTGTCCGCCTGTGCGCGCAGGGCATGAACCGCCGGGCCTTTGGACATATTGAGCATTCGGCTTTGCAGGAACGTATCGTCGATGGCGCGCCCCATTTCGCCGCCCATTGCGTCCAGTTCACGCACAAGATGCCCCTTTGCGCTGCCGCCGATAACGGGATTGCACGCCATGAGAGCGATGCCGTCCATATTCAGCGTCAGCAGGAGGGTATCAAGCCCCATGCGCGCCCCTGCGAGGGCGGCTTCACAACCCGCGTGTCCGCCGCCGATGACTACCAGATCCTTCATCATACGCCTTCTGCTCCTCGGAAATAGGATTCCAGTATGATTATACCATAGGGAGGGGGAAAAGGAAAGAGGGAGAGGCGAAATTAGGGCGGGAGGAATGTGGATAAACACGCAGAAGGAGCAAGGGAAAAGCGAACAACGCCATCGCGCCGGATAGGCGCAGCTTTCTATCTCCCCATCTCAAGCAAAATCAAGCGAAATCAAATGAAATCAAGCCAATTCAAATGAAATCAAATTTTCTTGCCAATTGCGGGCATCCGTGCTATCATGCGCATATAGCGAACGTAAGTTCCTATATTTCGCGGCGTACCTGCCCGCGCCGCCGTACCCATCACACAAGGAGGAGCGAAATTGACTGACATTACCACTACCCTTACCTATACCGCTGACCTCACCCGTCCCCTGCGCCGCATGAACATCCCCGCGCTGTTCATCACCGATGCGCGCCGGGCGCACCGAATCACTGTCACGGTTCTCCGCGCGGGAAATCCTGTTGACCTTGGCGGCGCCGCCGTTTCCGGCACGGTCAAGCACCTGCTCACCGGCACAACCATCCCGCTTAGCGGCAGCACGCAGGGCAGCATTGCGTCCGTCACCCTGCCGCCCGCCGCCTACGCCCAGCCCGGCGACATCGAAATCTATGTCACCCTGACCAGCGGCGACGTGCAGAACTGCATTTTCGCCGCAACGGGCTGCGTTTTTCCCTCTTCCACCGACCGCGTGGCGGATGTTCCCGGTTTTTACTCGCTTGCGGCGCTGCAGGAGCAGTTTTCGTCGCTGGATGCGCGTCTTCGCGCGCTGGAGGAAATCGGCATCCCCGTCACGACCGCTGACCAGCTTGTATCCGCTGTTCCGCTCAATTCGTGGAAGTTCAACCTGATTTCCGCGACGGCGAACACGGCGTATTCCTCGACGGCGGAAGCGGCAGCGGGGTTTGACGACGCAAGCTGGCGGACGGT
>ULRC01040928.1_pt1 | contig 49317 bp, 79 predicted proteins | sample 1955101 | NCBI WGS metagenome assembly ULRC01 (sample SAMEA4835672, study PRJEB28245) | human gut metagenome | biome: gut microbiome; material: fecal sample | place: Denmark | collected 2008 | reverse complement strand
TTTCGAGTGGAAGCAAGGGGGCTCGAACCCCACTCTATTCCTCTTACTTTCCGCATATTTACTGGCTTTCTAGGTGTTTTTTGTTGATTACTTTTGACTACTTTCGCAAAAATAGTAGTCAAATCACCTTGCCTGTAAATCTGGTATACTACTCAAAATAGACGATTTCTTTTCAATGGTTTTCCTGTTCCTATGATAGTGTATTTCTGATGTCATAATATCTGTATGCCCCATCTGATCCATAACAAGTCTCTTATCCACATTGTTATCCATAAGAATAGTTCCATATGTCTTTCTTACTTTGTGCGGTGGCTTTGGATAAATTTTCAATTTCCTGCAAAGCCTTTTCTGCCTTTGTCTAACCGCCTGTGCGGTGATCCTAATATCATTTTTGGTAAAAATGTAATCTCCAAACGGATTCATGTGTTTTATTTTATCGCAAATCCATACATAATCACTTGGTATAATTGCTGTTCTGATTCCTGCCTTGGTTTTAGGATACTCTTTTACTTCAACAACATTGTTTCCGTTTTCATCTTTATACTTCGTCTCCGTTCTGCGAACGTTAAAAGTATTATCAGAAAAATCGGAATGCCTTAATGTTACAACTTCTCCGATACGTACGCCAGTTAAAAACATAAGCAATATCGCAACATTAGAAGTATCAAGGTGGCTGACAAGATACTTAATCATTACATCAGTTTCATATTCGTCGAATACTTCTTCATAGTCTTCTTTTATTACTTTTTTAAAATCACTATCAGATACGTCAAGATTATCAAACAGTTCTACGATATTAAAATCAATAAGTTTGCGTTTTTTCGCTCTTTTAAGAAATGTTCTTGTAATTCCTTTTAGACCGGAAAATGATTTAGGTGTCAACTCTTTATCGGCAATTTCTTCCTCTAAAAAATCCCCCCATTCATCTTCTGATATTGATTTTATTCTTCGCTTTCCCAACTCTCCATAGTGTCTGAGAAAATATCTCTCGTCTCTGTCGTATGTTGCTTTACATATCTTTTTAAGAGACAATCTCCGGTCTTCACATTCGTAAAACACTTCTGTAACTGTTGGATTTTGCTCTTTTTGGTAGTAAAACTCAATAACTTCTTCTTTGAGATCTTCCTCGCTTTTCTTTTTTACAAGTCTCCTTCCTTTTTCTTCATCTGGCAAATAAGTTCTCCAGTATCCGTCTTTGCCTTTGTTGATTGCGTATTGGTGTTTCTTCAGATACTCCTCTTTCTTTTTCATTTCAATGCTTTTTTGCAAAGATTCCGTGTCAATCATACCATTGCTAACGGCATATTGCAATATTTCCATATCAGAAAGTTCCAAATCTATCACCTTCTAACCGCTTAAGTTTATTTTTTATAGACCTTACTCTTCTTTCTACAGTAGTTACAGAAATGGAATGTCTAAAGGATATTTCTTTTTGAGAAATTCCTTTAGACAAATCCCAAAACACTTTCTCTTCCTCTTCCGTGAAATTGGCGTTCCGGAAGATTTCTTCAAGTTCTGGCTTAGTCAGTTTTGACAACTTCATAAGCCAGTCTCCTTTTCTAAATTTCAGTTTTATTGTGTAATAATACGTAGTATTACACATATTTACCCAACAAAAAAACCACCGACCGATTATGGTTAGTGGTTATAATCTGCATTGTTAATAGTTATCAATGCTTTTTCAAGTTCCTTTGCTTCTTCATACCTTCTTTCATTGCAAAGCCGCTCGATTTTGGCTCTTACAACGATTCCGACTGTCTTAAATGCTTCTTCCGCTTCTTTTCCAGCAGACACTGAAAAAGGATGCCCGTAAGTCTCAATCGTCTGCGTAAATTCTCTATCCATGCATTCGCACCTCCCTGATATTGAGAATACTATACCACCAACCATATTCAGTTTTCAAGGTTCTCTGGCTCTATGCCGATAAATAATTGTCCAGCGCCTGCCGGACCGCCCAGGAGATAGGTCTGTCCTGCTGGTGACAGTAAGCTACCAGTTTCTCATACTGCTCCGGATCCATGCTGATATTCTCCCGGATGTTCTTCCGGATGTTCTTCTTACCTTCTTTCTTCGGTCTCGCCATACATATCTACTTTCTGTCACACAAATTTTCCGATTTTTCAGTTAACTTAACCAGCATATCAGCCTTAATCAAATCATATATAATATCTAGTGAATCTCTATAATCTTTGTATTTGCAATTTGGATTTTTATGTATTCGTGGATCATCGTCTTTCCAATCATTAACACAAAAAAAGACGATTACTTACGAAAAGCATTTTGCACCCTCTGGCAACGCACAAATAATAACATTCGCTTTTTCCTGCTATTCCTTTACAACGCTTAAATCCGTACTTTTCAAATTCTTTTGCTTCACAATTTGTTTTTAACATTTCATACCTCCACTAAATCCTAATATTTCAGTTTAACTGCCTAATATTATCCTCAATAAATCCTTTCAGAGTAGAAAAACCTTTATTTTCTTCAATTCCTTTTCTTTTCAACTCTGCCTTTATAGTATCCATTTCCTCTTTTACTGACTGATATGCCAGTAACATTCCTTTTTTCATTTCATCATTCATTTTTTCTACCTCCACTAGATCCTAAATAATTTTCTAAAGATATTCTTTTTTGGCTTAATCACCTCGAAACACTTTTCTTTCCAGTCAAAAACATAATCCAAGTTGTATGAGCTGAAGCCAATATTGTAATACCGTTTTCCTACCTCTCTGTATTTTATTTCAAAATAAGGTTTTTCTTTTTTTCCAGTGACAATTATTTCAATTTCACTCACTTTAATTTTTCCCATATTCCGCTCCTTTGATAAATCCTAATTTAACTTATTTAAAACAACTCAAATAGAAACTCAAATTTTTTAGTTCCTGGTTTCACTTCCTACGCAAACCGGAGTTGCCCGGTCTGCTCTGCTTCTATTCTCATGTTCGGTGTACGCTCTCCTATTCGGAGATCACTGCAGTTTGCAGATACCAGTGCTTCTGCCATAACCGGCACTACGCTGTTACCTATCCTTGCCACTCGCTCCACAATAGGATATGTTTTTCCTGCAATATCCCTATCAATGATATAATCCTCGGGAAATCCCTGCATCAGCTTCAATTCTTCCGGCTTCAGCATCCGCAGAAAAATGTCTTTTATAACATATTGCTCTCCGTCAATCTCAATCAGAACATTCACCAGTCCGAACCGATCCTTTGTGGTAATGGTTCCCAGTGGCTTATCCAATGTCTGACCACAACCGGTTCCGTAATATTTGACCATAAACGCAGATACAAGTCCGAAATGTCCAGGGGAAGTGGTGATCGTATGCAGTGGCTCGTCACACCCCTGCCCGATCCCGGTCTTATAAAACTTTGTGACAAATGCGGTTACCAATCCGTACCGGTTGCTGGTATCAATAGTCTTGATAGGATCCGTAAGGAACTGTCCCCGGGAATCCCCCTGCCTGGTTTCACCGTGATACTGGATGATAAATGCCAGTGCATCCTTACTTTTGACGATATACGGATGTGGATTATCAATAATATACTTCCTCACACCATTACCGATTCTGTCCATTGTAGCCGCCGCCAGTGGCTTCTTACGCTCAAATATGGATGTTCCAAGATCAGACCAGTCAATATAGTCACCGCATTCTTTCCATTTCGGTAGTAGTATCCCATCTTTACTGTATGTAGGTGCTGGCCAGACGATTTTATTTCCATCTCGCCGGAAGATTGCATACCATCTTTTCCGTGTCGTAGGTGCCCCATAATCCGCAGCCACAAGTTCCCGACTATCGAAATCATATCCAAGAGAGGTCATTGCTGTAATAAACTTACGGTAGTCCTCTCCCCTGCGTTCCGGTATCGGGTGACCGTCTGCATCCAGCGGACCCCACTGTTGTATCTCTTCAACATTCTCCATTATGATTACATCTGGCAGTAGCACTTTTGCGTGCTTGTACACCGCCCAGGGAAGTATCCGCAATCCTTTTTTGCGTGGTTGCCCGCCCTTTGCTTTGCTATGGCTCGTGCAGTCAGGCGATGCCCACATGAGAGCCACATGGCGATCTCCAACATACTTTTGCAGATCTACCTTAAAAATATCCTCTGTCAGATGCAATGTGTCAGGGTGGTTTACCATGTGCATCCGTATAGCCTGCGGATCGTGGTTTACGGCAATGTCAACAGATCTTCCAAGTGCCATTTCTATTCCTACGCTTGCTCCGCCGCCACCGGCAAAGCAGTCAATGATAATGTTATTTTTCATGGCATCACCTCCGGCATAAAATCAGATAATCGCATTTGTGCCATTTCTGCATCTAATCTCTTTTTGGACAAATCATAATAATGTTTGTCCAGTTCAAAGCCAACATATGGATGGTTGGTTCTGTAGCAGGCTATCAAGCTGCTGGCACTGCCTACATGAGTGTCCAAGATAATGTCTCCGGGCTTTGCATAGCGGTTCAGAAGCCATTCATATAGTGCCACTGGCTTTTGTGTAGGGTGGATACGGTTTTCTTTGTGTTTCATATTTTGCTGAAGCATTCCGTTCCACCTATATTTAATCTTCCTTACTGCAGTACTGAACGAAGTCCATGCAAGTTCACAATCAGCAAAATCAGTATTTCCATTATCTTTATCCCAAACAATCCAACAACTACTATCAAACGGCATTTTGCTTATAAAATGATTTGCCCCAAAAATAATCTGATTTTTTGACACTCTAAACAGTTCATCGAAATATTTTTCGTTTGGTGGATTTATATCCATTCCGCTAAAACTCTTGTAATCCTTTGCTTTTGTCAGATTACTTCTTGTATGGTTTTTATCCCCATTTTCTCCAATCCCATACGGTGGATCCACAATCGCAAGGTCAAAGTAACCATCCGGGAACTCTTTCATCCCATCCATGCAATCCATGTTGTAATATCCAAAATCCATTACGGCTCCTTTCTCTTATTTCTGTGCTAAATAGCACATGATTCCACAATCCGGGAATATCAGTATCTTATATTCATATTCCCATGTTCGTTAATCCAATCAATAGCTTCACGATATGTAACCCCATTGTTTTCAATAACATACAACAGTTTATACATTCCTGGATGAGTTTCCTTTAGCCGTTCAAAGCGTCCTTCTCCCGGCTTTTCAAGATGACACCCGAAACCACACAACACGCATCCGGTTCTACTGCATCCAGTAGTCTTAAGCGGTCTGTTTCCGGTTTCAAACAATCCATAATCAGCAGATAACTCAGACAAGTCCATTTGACCATCAACACTTCCCTCTGCATCATAATCAATAACCACATCACCGTATACGGAGCATATAGGAAGATTGTTGATTTTGATATATAAAAGCACATCTTGTTCTGTCCAAAAAGACATGGGATTACTTGTTGGTATTTTTAAATTGAATCCATTGCAACCGTTTTGTAGCCATTTCTGCGTACGTAATTTGCTTTCGCTCGCCATAGTGGCTGTTATAGGATTTCTTCCAGTTTTTCTATGGTATTCGTGCAATGGTTTTTTCTTCATTACGGTGCAACATTTGTTTGAAATATCAAATGGAGATTCAAGCATAAATTTGTATTTTTCTTGCGAAAAACTGCTTTTTTCTTCTCTAGTGGGATTCTCCTTTATCGGATTTTCTTTGTCGGTTGTAAGCATCCCTATCATTATTGCAAGCCTTCGATTGCTTCCTCCTGCTTTCGACTTCAGCCGGCTGTTTAGTAAATTCGCCAGTTTCTCTGATTCAATGATGCTTTTTATCGTACCCCCTCTAATTGCTTTTAGGTGTTCTTCCAAAATTAATCCAGTGTTAGAGGGGGCATCCGAAAATTTACTGTATTTTCCTGTCCCTGTGATTTTTTCGTAGAAATATTTATAATGCGGTTGCTGTCTGTCTGTCTGTCTGTCTGTCTGTCTGTCTGTCAAATTCTATTTGACCGATAATCTCTGTCAAGTATTTTTTTGCACCATACACACTTTCAGATACTTCTTTGCTAATCAGAGGAAATCCATATTTTTTGCAAACTTCACTGAAAGATATTTTAGGTTTTAAAATCACAATATTATCAAAAGTCATGGCAAATTGCTTTAATTCTGGATATTGCGTTGGGACATCTGCAAAAACAAAGGGAATATTTTTGTATCCGCAGACTTTTCTAATTATATGTCCTAAAACAGTACTATCTTTTCCTGCACTAAAAGAGAGATATACACCGTCTTCACCATACTTGTCTACAAACTGGTCGATTCTATACTTTGTCATACGTATCTTTGCAGACAACGGCATGGCTTGCATTTGGTATAAATCAGATAATGTATGCTTATTTCCCATGTTCTCATTCCTTTCTTACAATCGTTTCTGCCTGCTCCTTGTACTGCATCCCTGCCATCTGCACCAGATAATGCTGCAATGCTTCATCCACGCTGACACGATGCTTGGTACAGTAGCGGTCAACGTACCGCTTAAAGTCGTTATTTTTTTGATAAAGTACTTCATATTCATCAAACTTAACCTCGATATTTTCAATGTTGGTACAATCAACTCGTTCCATCTGCATCACACTCCTTCCGGCTTCTCGCACCGTTCAAATTCGATAACCCACACCCACGGATTAGCATCCCAGCCATAGCGGTCAAGATAAGATTTTTTGATAGTACTGTTCCAGAGATTTTCCCATTCTTTTAATGCAATCTCCATATCTCCACAATGGACGGCTAAGGAAGAAAGTCCCTCATTGCGAATACTATCAGCAGTAATATCCTGCAACCGCTCCACTCTCACATCCGTAACCTTAAGCCAGATACGTGCGGCTTCTTTCGGCATGTGGATGGATGGGTGCCAACGGCAAGGCGATTTTCCTTTCTCCCAGACAAAATCCGCACCGTTGTATTCGCATTTTGCTTGTCTGGCATCATTTCTGGATTGATTTACTAACCTATCAAACAGCTCCCGGTCATGTATGTAAGTTAATTCTCCGCAAGTGCCGTCTTTATAGTCAAAGGCTATCATTTGATTGAATATATCCCATGCTCCAACACGCCATGTCTCTCGGACATACAGGATATCGCCCGGCTGATATGGTGGTGTAATTTTGCCTTGTTTTCCGTCTGTATCATATATATACAGCGGTTCTTCGCTTACTTCAAAATATCCTTGCGGTTGTGGTTTAATTATTCTTCTCGTACAACTCTTTCTCCCATCCAGAATTGCCCGAACCATCTCTGTATTGAATAAAATCGGCTTAATTGCCATCTGAACCACCTGCCTTTACAATCTCCAACAAATCATCTACCAAATCCTTGACCTCATACATCATCATAGTGTCGTAGGATTTTGACTGCTGCTCTGCTGTTTTATTTCCATACTTCGTACAGTCTTTAAGGAATGCTGTGCGTTCTTCCAACTGCTGCACAACCTTGTCCTGGTCGTAAAGTCTGCTCTTTTCAAATGCTTTTTCCATCATCTCTGCGGTCTCCTGCTCATAGTTACCACAGCAGGTATTCATATCCGCAAGACAACGCTGGAAGAACTCTGCGAATCGGTCTGTGTTATAGTCCACTTCAAATGCCTTGGGAATATCAATCAGTATTTTCATCGTTCGCCCTCCTGTTCCAATCTGTAATTGCTTTTGTTCGCTCGTCTTTCCCTGTTCTGATGCCTCCGTCCTGATCCATGTACATCTCACATTCATAGCTTTTTGGAAATTCTGTTCCGCATTTCATACATTTGATTTTGAACATTACCCCAACAGCCGAATGTGATGACTTATTTGTAATGGTTAAGAACATTGCTTTTCCGCCACAGAACGGGCATGGTTTAAGTTCCATTGCTCCATTCACCGTCATGTCTACACCTCCAACAGTTCCGGATTGTCAAATACATTCCCGACAACCTCATATTCAAAACCACTCATAGAAATATCATCTGTGCACTCATCAAGCGTCATTGGGAAATTGCATCCCATAGCTCTCACATCAAATCTTGCCTTGCACTCATTCCACAGAACCAAACATCTGTAAAATGCCGCTCCACGCTTAATACTGCCATTTACAATGTCATTCTCCCAAATCACCCTGCCGTTCTTGTCCTTAAGTCCGGTGCACTGGCAGATAGTGTTCGGGTCTATCTCGTAGAAATTTATACCAGTAACATTCCAATCATCGCAAGCAGTTCCATTGTATTTTTCAATAACAATTCCGCCAATAAATACTCTTCCATTTTCAAATCCATCATCAAACAAGTAACCATGTACCCATTCTCCATTATCAATCCGCTTTCCACGGAATAAATATCTATCTTGCATCCTCATTCCTCGCTTTCTGCCCTGAGCCATTCATTCATCTCGTAGGTTCCCGATATGCTCTGGTCGTGATAACCGTATGTTTCTACTGTCACTAAAAAATCTGCCAGCTCCTCGTCCGTCATGCTCCTGATCCGGTCTGCGTTGGTCATAGGTGCGTAGTGCTCGCAATCTCTTTCTATGTCCTCATGCGGACAGTCGTTGATTTTTTCGCACCATGAGTACGCATCAAAACCATTATCCTTTGTTTCTAAATTCTTGCAGTTATTACACTTCGCCATCTCCTACCTCACTTTCCCTGTACGACTCCGGCAGTGGCATCCAGGCTGTAATATCAATATCTTTGTCCACTAATTCCCAATCGCATTTACCGTATTCTTTGAGATAATCAACGCAAGTGGATGACCACCAGTACCACTTTCCATTGCAATAAACCGCAGTATTCGCAAACGGAACATCTTTTATGTCTTTGTAATACGGTTCCGGGTTTCTGTTTATCCATGTTACATTAACTGGTACAAGTTCCTCCGGCAGTCTCTCGCTTACTGGAATCCACACCGGCTGATTCTGCAAGGTGGTGATTGCCATTTCCATAAGTTCTTGCCAATATTCTTCATTTACAAGCTCATCCCAATGAGGATTAAACCTAATAATGTCCAAATCCTTGATAGCTTCTTCTCTCTTCATTCCTCACCTTCCATTTCTTTCAGCTTGGCTTTTGCTTCTTTTTTTGTGAGGAATACTGTTTTACCAAATTCCATTACATCAATTTGGCCAGATAAAGTCTTATCGTTTGATTCATAATCGCAATACAGTATAATTTCTCCATCTTCAAAACAATCCAAATGGAAGTCTTTAACTGTAAACTCGTCTATATCTTTTCCAAATCCTGCAAAATCAAGAAAAATTTTATCTCCCACTTTACAAGGAAATCGCAGTAGCAATCCTTGCTCCTCGGCATCCTCGTAGCGTTTCAACTTTTCCCTCAACTCTGCCATTGCCCACATGTTTCGGTAGAATATCGCAATCAGACCTCTTACGTCTGCAAACGGGTCAATACCAAGGTTGTCCATCATTTCTTCGTCAAAAGATTCGTCTTGCAATGGCAAATCTTCTCCTACCAAAGTAGTTGTGAGTTTTCTTACAAAATCTCTTTCGTCTATATCAATCTCATAATCTCTGTATCTGCCACTTCCATCCTTTGCTATGTAACAGCAATTAAGTGCCAGTTCAACCATTCCCATATCTGATACATTCTTGTTAGTTGTTAATCTCTCCATCCTTACTCCTTTCCGAGATCCTCGGTCTCTCCGCCATCACTGGGTAACTGCAGTCATACGGTTTCGTCCGTCCGATGCTAATAGCATCAGCAACCGGATGTGTAGCCATGTAGAGTAAGTCACCGTTCTGAAAGTTTCCTGTTCCCTCTCTCATACAGCTACACTCCTTTTTCCGTATGTACTTGCGATTCTGTATACATTGCAAATTTCTCTGTAATATTTTTCCTGTGCATGGATGTGAGCATCCACACGGTCAAGTTCCGTCTCACACCACTTTACAAATTCTTCTGTGGACAATGGTGTCTCTGAAACATCGAATTTCTCTCTGTTGTCAATCACAAAACACACCATGTCAACCGGAATGTGGTTCAAATCAGCAAGAATCTGAATCTGTTTATCCTTGTCCTATGCTTTTTCATAATTCGACAGCAATTCATAACCTGTCATCTGCATTTATATCACCTCTTATCAAGTTTGATTTCTTTGTCGTAGCAACTCTTCTTTGGATTTCCCTCTACTGGGGAAACCATCTTTTTAGGGTCTGTAGTGTATGATCCGTTTAGTTTCACACCTATTTTGCTTTTTTCATCCACATAGCATGACGGTTTGTAACGATCCGGTGGAATGTAGTTGTGAATGCGCCAGTGTTTTACAAGCATAACACCACTATCGAAAGATAAAAGGAATCTATTGTCTATCAATGCTTTCAAATCATCATCAGAAGCACCGCACATCCTTATGATTTTCCGTGGGTTGTTCACAAATCCGTCATCGTCAGCGTTCATACAGATATGGAAATAAAGCATTTGAGCCGTAGCAGGAATATCCAAAAAAGCATCACTCTCAATTATTTTTGCGCTGAACATTCGTTTTTCTGCCATTTAGAACTCCTTACTCAAAAATAGGCTTCTCAATATAGATTCCGGTGTTTTCCACCAGTTCTCTCCACAAGTACATGAAATCCTTTCCGTTGCACTTGTCTCCGGCTTTGTCCATGTGGTCAGAAAACTTATCCTTGAAATTCGTCAGCTTCTTCTTACCGAATCCATCTTCCATGAGAATTACCATTCCATATAGGATGTACCTTGTGGACAACTCATTGATAAGATTGTTACATCTGACCTGTTCCTGGATGCATTTCTGCGCTACCGCCGACTTGTAATGTGGATAATCAGCTTCGGTAAATTCCTTGTACTCAATCGTCCAGTCTGCAAAATCGTTAAGCCTACTCTGTAACTCCGTATAAGGCTCATTCTCGTACTTTTCGTTGTACTCGGTGAATTTACCGCAAAAGTCGGAAAGTCTAGTCTGTGAGTACTTGTAGTCTTTCCACAGGGTATAGCAGAACAGTGTCAGTATTCCGGTGAATGGACTTCTCTCCGCAGACTGTTTCAAAAGTTCTGTCTGCCGCATGATTTTCAAAATTTCCTGCGGATTGTCATATCGTTTTGGCATTTTATGTATCACCTCCAAGTTCTGTGATTTTCAAGTTCTTTCAGTGACACATCCGCAGCATTCATCTTCGTATTTCACCATTTTCTGAAAAACTCCTTTAATTTATTGCATACTTGCTGAAATCTATACTTAAACAAGTACTCTTTAAAAGATCTAGTTCCATATTGATAGCAAAGATACATAATTTGTTTTTGAGTAGAAAGAGATTCATAAAACTCCTTGTCAGTTTCTTCAACATATTGTAAAAGTACTTCATAGTCTGTTTTATTCATTACTTTCACCGTCCTTTTCTCCATGCAAAAGTTCCATAAACTTCTGATACTGTTTCTGTGAAACTGAATTGTTCTGCTTCTCAGGCTTCAAACTGATGACTAGATGCTTGTCGGCAATGTTCGCCAGTTCCCTCGCAAGGTTGATTTTGCCCTGTGCCAGTCCATCACGGTAACCTTTTCCAGGTCTATACTCTGCGATCTGCTTCTTTCCATCACCTTGACCACCGGCTGTTTTGTTGCGAAGCTGATATCCCTTGTCCGCATAACACTTAATCCAGTACTGTTCCCACTTATCCAGTTTATCTACCGGATAATGTAAGAATCCGATTTTCCAACCGTATATGTTCTCCGCAGAATACAATCCGTGGCTTTTCATGGATAAATCAATGTGCTGGTACCCATTAAGGTGTCCGGAAAGTCTCTGCAAGATATGTACCGCCTGCCCCACATACGCAAATCGGAAACCATCCTCGTCTGTTCTTGTCAGAAAGTAAATTCCACTTCCATCGTCCACATGTGGATTGACTGCCAGTATTCTTTCACGATTCTTTCTCTCTATGGATTTTGCTTTTGCTATATTCTTCCAATCAGCCATTCGCACCACCATTTCTGTACTTTTCCAGTTCCGCAATCATGGTCTCTCTTCTAATATCTCCGCTCTCATGCCACTCTACCGCATGAAAAACTCCATTAAGGTTCTCGCTCAAAACCTCAATTCTGATGCTTGCCGAATGGATGTACTCAATCAACCGCTGTGTATCTCGTGCTATGTCCTCATAACCGTACTCCTGCAAGTGCTGAACCATGCTTTCAAGGTTTGCAATGCTTGAACTGTTCATTATTTCTGGCACGTCTTTGTAGCACAAATAATCAAAACTTCCACCACTCATACACAATTCTCCTTTTCATACTTCACCGCCTTGCTATAAAATGTTTTCGCACACATACCGCAATTCTTAGAAGCTTCTTCTATTGAAATTTCCGCACTTCTCCAACTTTCACGCATTTGATTAAAATTCTCCGGCAGTGGGATTGCCGGTCTTCCAAACTTCACACCTCTTGCTTTTGCCGCCGCAATTCCCTCTGCCTGTCTCTGCCGAATATTGGTTCTCTCATTCTCTGCCACAAAGGAAAGCACCTGCAATACAATGTCACTCAGGAATGTACCCATAAGATCTTTCCCTCGTCTTGTATCAAGTAAAGGCATATCCAACACGACAATATCAGCTTCACGGAAGCGTGTAATCCTGCGCCATTCCTGTATGATTTCATCATAATTCCTTCCCATTCGGTCAATACTTTTTATATACAGCACATCTCCCTTTTTCAGCTTGCGATACAAAGTTTTATATCTTGGTCTATTGAAATCCTTGCCCGATTGTTTATCCATGAAAATATTGCTGTCTTCAATGCCATGCTCATGCAATGCGTCAAGTTGTCTGGCTTCGTTCTGTTCTTTTGAAGATACTCTGATGTAGCCATATTCACTCAAAACGGACACTCCTTTCCATTCTGTAAAATCCATTCCTTGCCTGCTGCCGCATAGTCCACATTCGCCAATGGAGCAATCTTTTTTATCTCTGTGACACATTCATCAGCATCGGTTGTATCACCGCCCAAATGGCACAATATGACGTTCTGCAGGGCATATGATTTGTTCGATTCTACAATTCCTTTGCAAGTCTCCAGTTCGCAGTGACCTTTGACCTTATGAGCGTAATTCGGTGCATCCATGTCAACATATTTCTTCTGATAGTTGCACTCGATCAGCATATGGTCTAACCGCTGTTTTTTGAACACATAAGGGCAATATTCAAGGTCTGTAAGATACAGAAGTTTCTGACCGTCAACCATAATCAAAAATCCGTAGTTCTCTGTGCTGTTGTGTGGCACTTGAAAGCAGAATATGTGGAATTTTCCAATCTGTCTTTCACGTTCTGAATGGTCTGACTGAGGTTGCCACACCTTTATTCCAATGTGTTCAAGGTCTGATACAGATAAACTATGGTCTCCTAACCATGCTCATGTGAAACTATGCAACCAACAATATTTTTTACATTCCAGTCACACATACGCTTTATATCCATGATTCCCATTCCTGCGTCAATCAGAAGTGTTTCATTCTCCGTCATGAGTGCGTATGAGTTGCCTGAACTGCCTGAACCGCAACATTTCAATTTGAGCATTTCATCACCTCACTTTCTTGTGGTTGGGCACTTTATACACAAAGCAATATAATATCGTGTCATATTTTATACTGTAATATTCTATGTTGTTCAAGGTTATATTGATGTGCGGTTTGCACCGCCTATAAAGTACCCAACCTGTATTTATTTTTTACTTAATGCCCTCTACATGGTATCTGCCGTAGCCACTACTTCTTCCACTTCCGATTCCATTTCCGAATCCTGCAAGATTTATGATGTTTACAATTTGTTCAATGGAGTATGCGTTCTCGGTGTACTGAATTGTAAAAGTAGCTTTCCAACCGCTAAATCTGTTCAGTCGCACAAGAACTGGACTTCCTTTTTTAGGTGACATCAACTTCTCGTCAATGTGATGTTCTGCAAACTGGATAGGGACTAAATCTCCCTTTGCAATGATATTTACTCCTGCATTGAATTTCGTAGCATATGTATCAATCTTGTTCTGCGTGACAGCCTGTCCGAAAGATTTTTTCAATCCAAAACCAGTAATACATGGTGCATTTTCCTTTAATGCCTTTACAAGTCCTTCCTCTGAAAAATCGGTAGGTTTTCCATTGTACCAGTGCATAGCAGTGATAATAGATTCCCATGGGTTAGGCTTCGCTGTGTCCTTTGCCTTGTCCTTGCGCTTGTCAATCAAATCTCTTGCATTTACATCATTCATCTTGTTCAGAATCAAATCTCCGTCACCTGCAATAGTGATTTCTGCGGTTTTGATGTTGAGTGGTCTAATTTCAATAACTTCCGTATTTGCCATGATATAATCTCCTTTTCTATTCTTTTGTGTGCTTACCGCTTTGTAAGTGGCATAAACAATAATTTTTGTAGTGTTCTGTTTTGTATTGTAATGTCTTGTTCTGTACTGTCTTGTAATGTGTTTTTCTTTGCTTTTGTGGCTTATGCCACCTATAAAACGGTAAGCAGTTACTGATAGCACTTTGTAAGCGATATGATGTTCTATGCTATAATTTAATTTGCTTTCCTATAATGTCCTGTTTAATTCTTATTTTTGGCGGTATCATACCGCCTATAAAATGCTATCAGTTTGTGCCTATAATCAAGTGCTTAACAAGTGAGATAAAATGTCCTATGATTTGCTTTATTTTCCTTTTTCATTTTGTCCTGTTTTCTCGATATTTTATAAAAAGCTGTTATATAATAGGTGTTTATCCCACCTATAAAGCACTTGAATATAGGTTGTTTTGTCTTTTCCTGTCTTGATTTATCCAGTTATGTTCTGTTTGATGCTTATATATATCTAAGCAGTGATTAAATCTATCTGTTCAAATACCGATTCAAGTTCAGAAAGTGTATTGTATTTCTTTCTGAAACTTTCCAGTTCCGACAACGCTCTTTTCAGCAAATCATCGTATTCATCATGGTTCGTCAAAAAAGTTCTTGTCGGCTGATACACCGTGTCAGATGTTCTGCTTAATACTCTGACGGGTGGCACATCTTCGCTTTTGGGAGCAATGTAAAGCATTCTGATAATATTTCCTGCCTGCGTGATTCTGTATCTTTCTGCTGCCACATCGTTATCCCATTCAAAACATTTATGTAATTCAGATTCCTTGTCCCTTGCTCTTTCAAGTAAAGAACTAGGTGTGATGTTCTCCAAGGAAATAATTTCTGAATAGCATTTGTTCGCATCAGCTTTGAAAATGCCGTTCACTTTCCATTTAACAGTATCTTCCATGTCCTCAATTCTCCCTACTTAAAGCAATCCGGTGTCTCTGCGCTGGCAATGTCCGTCTCTGCGGTCTGCGGTACTTCCTCAAATGTTGCGTCAGGAAACTCGATAGTGTTTGCATTTGCCTGTACCTCTTCTGCCACAACTTTTTCCACATCAAGTTTCACATCGGAAACATCAGGAAATTCTTCCTGCGCATACAAACCTTGGAATTTATCCGGAAAAGCTTCTCTTAATGCCTGTACAACAGCAACTTTTCTTATCATTGTTGCAGGCTTTTTGGACCATTGACCGTTGATTGTTCCATCTTTTTTTCTTCCAACATATTCATCGAAAGATACTGACTGGTACTCCGGTGTCTCTCTTCCTTTGATAAACACTTTAGCCCAACCTCCTACAATAGATTCGTCCTTAAGGACAAAAGATCCTTCTCTTTCTTCAACGGAACCATCTTTCTTCTGAACAATAATTCCTGCTTTTTTTCCTGCATAATTTGGATTTGCATCGGCTCTTTTTGTAAAAACATCTTTTCCGGTAACAATCGTAGCAGGATCATTGTTTCCAAACTTAATGAGGTATGCTTCTTTCAAAAAAGGATTAAGATGCTGATATCTGCAAAGAGACATAAACATCATTACTTCCTGATCCGATACGTTTCCACCACCGCTTACAAGGTACTTTCTTACCGTTGTTTGGGAAATTTTTACAATTTCCCCATTTGATTCGTATTCCACAATTCCTGTGTTTTCCTGCTTCTTTTCGTCTGCCATGTTTCTACCTACCTTTCTACCTTTTTGATGCCGTCAATGTTAATGATAAATACCTGGCTTGTCTTTGGATTCTGAATAAGTGCAAGAGTTTTCCACTTATCGTCATCGTGTTGCGAAATGTTCAAAACCTTTGCAACCATTCCATTTTCAACAGAAACTCCATTAACAAAATTTTGTCTATAACTTCCAAGACCGCTCCATGTATAGTATGTTGAATAGCATTTACCGCTATGTGTTACCTCTACCATGTCACCGACACGGATTTCGCTGTCATCATCTTCCTGCGATTTTTCTTCCGGTTTGTAGTTTTCAAGGACAACGTACTCTTTGTGCCATAAACCAACATTTTCCTCAGATTTTTTGCAAATACATCCTGATGTCGTAACGCAATTTACTTTGAAAATATCTCCGTTTTTATAAGGAATCAAACAAGGCATCGCATAAACAACCTTGATGTACTCACCTACTTTAGCTTTTCTCTTTACCTCACGGACGCCGTTATCAGGCTTCACATCTTCGCCCATCAGTCGATTAAAAGCCAACTTAGCACCAGTACGGAAATCAAATTCATCAGCCGGATTGCATTTTGCTTCTGCTTTCTCGCCAGTGGACTTGTCCAGTGCGATCACTTTGTTGTCATTGCGGTAGATGACGATTGTTTCACTTCCGACTTTTTTCAACATGTCAGAAAATAGAGAACCAATTTCAAAATTTTTTACACTATAAGTCCTCCCCGCAATATCTTTGTAAGAAACAACGTCACCACTGATTTCTGTGATTTCAATTACAGCACCTTTGTCTACAAACAATTTGCTTGTATATCTTTCTCCAACCTTAAATTTACGTTTTCTCATATTATTCTTCCTCGCTTTCCGTCTTAATCATAAAGCCTCCCTGATGCACTGTCACATCAGCTTTGTAAATCTCCTTGATGCTTCTAGGCATCACATGGAATGTCACATCCGTATCGGCAATCTTGCCTTTGAATTTCAAGGCTCCACGGTCTGAAAGCCCCAGGTACACACCCACGCAACACTTGTCATCAAAATTGAATATAACGGTGTCACCGGCATTGATTGTTTCTCCGCTTGTTGTCAGAACAGAAATGACTGTCTCTTTCTTAATCTGCATTCTCCGCAGCTCCTTTCTTTATCTCATCACAAAATATCTTGGCAGAAATTTTCGCTCCAAAAAAAGAAAAAATTATACTCATGCCAGGATTCTTCGTAATAATAGAAGCAAACGGCTCTTCTGACATTGTTTTTGCAGTTACCTTGCACATTTCATCAGCAGAAATCTCAATTTTTTTTATCCATATCATAATCATTATTAGGCATTCTTCGCTTCCTCCACTTTCAAACTCGCATCATCACTTCTGCGGAACATAATCAACTGACTGTCAACATCAGGAATCTTCCAAGGGTCAAGGCTCTCGGTATCGTCAACCATGATAGGCAATTCCACACCACACCGCTTCTGAAACGCATTGCAAATGTCAATCTCCGTCAGAATCCTTGCTCCGTGGTTCATGTTCCGGCTGTAAGGCTCTCCACGGTATGTAAAGTCACAGCATTCTTCCGTGTCACCATTCACAAGAGGTCTGAACATCCGCACAGTGCAGAAAGAAAGATACTTGTTCACATCAGCTTCCAACAGTTCGTTCTTCTTCCGGCTGAATTTCTTTAACAGGTCAAGCTGTGCCTGCACATCTGTAATCTTCTGTGCAATGTTCTTCCGCTCCTGTTCCAGTTCTGTGATACGCCTATCCACACTCTCGTTAATGCTTACACTCGCCAAAGACTTATCAACCACAGAAATATCATTGCGGATCTGCTCTTCATCACCTTTTAACTGGATTCTGAGAAGATTCATGTCAGTGAATTTGTTCATGGAAGCTTCTTTCTCAGCAATCTGTGACTGGATAGCTTTGTATTCTTCTGTGTTGGAAATATCCACGCTTGCCGGAATGGAATTTAATGCATTATCGGCAATGGCAATCTCTTTTTCCAACCGCTCCACTTCATCCTCTGTCTTTTTCAGTTCCTCACGCTTATGTTCCAGTTCTGCCTGATCCGCTTTGATATGGTCAGCACAGGAAGAACCCTCTTTGGTAATCAGTTCCAATTCATGTGCCTTGTGTACATCAAATTCCGTTCTTAACTGCTCTTTCTTCTCTTCCGGATATTCCTGTCCACAGTAGGAGCAAATCAGAGAGTTTTCATCAAATTTAAGGCTGTTGTTCAAATCCCAACTCTTCTTCAATTCCTGTCTCTTCTTCTCATACTTTGCAATGCGATTTTCCAGTGCAGTGATCTCTTCACGAATGGTATCTGCCTTAAGCAACTCTTTCTGATGCTCATTCTGAATCTGATTCAGTGTTGTGCGCTTCTCTCTTCTGTCCGCATCCAGTTTTTCATTTGCTTTCTGCTGCAATGCGCTCAACTGACCTTTTAACTCAATGATTCCATCAGACAGCTTATCGTAGGAAATCATGCTGTTCTGCGTATCTGTCTGCTGCTTAATGTTCTCTGACAGCTTATCCATTAAAGCTTTCTTTTTCAGTTCCAAATCCGCAAGGTCAATATCCACTCTCTGACGGCTTACCTCGTCAATTCGGCTTGGAATTTCATCCAGTAAATCCTGCAAACCTTTGGTTCCATTTCTTCCCCTTGTGCCGTATAACTGCGTATTGCAACGCTTTTTCAGTTCATCAACCGTTCCATCCTGCAGAACAGTCCTTAATGCTTCAAACTCCGGAAACTGATTGCAAATGTCATCATTACTGTGCTGACCAAACATATCAGCAAGAATGGCTCTCTGATCCGTGCCACCTTTCAGCAGAAGTGTCATGGCATTGATGCAAAGTGAAAACTTATCTTTTCCGCATACACTCTCTTCCAAAAATGCTTCAAAATCTGCTGCCTTTTTGGGAATATCATTCACATAGTAATCCGTGACATTGCCGGTAAACTCGCCTTTCTTATTGAAGTTCTGACGGCATACTTTTTTCAGAACCTTGTTTGTACCGTCAATCTCCACGGTAACTTCTGCGGTAATGTCTCCGTCAATGTCATTGCCGTCCTTGTCATGCGGTCTGATTCCGGTGATCTCTCTGCCGTTCTCGTCACGGCATCCAAAAATATACTGAATTGCTCTTTTGATCGTGGACTTACCGACTTCATTCACACCGGAAACCTCTGTCCGGTCGTATAAATCAGTGTCCATTACGTTAGAACCATAGAACTTGCAGAAATTCTGCAAAAAGATGTGTTTAATCCTCATTTTTCCTATCCTCCCAAAGATATAAATACAGTGAATTAACAAACATATAGATTGAGACCGGCTTGTCTGTCTCATTGATTTTCTTGTATAAATCTGTGCTTGGGTTCATCTTATCAACAACCCACTTGATCGCCCGGTACACGCTTTCCTTGGTTGTGCTGTGTTCCTCTCCGATAATCCGGTAGATTTCAGAAAGTCTTCTGTTCCGGTTCTCAAACATCAGCGTTTCAACCTCGATGATGTACTGGAATCCCGGCAAGTACTGTTTCAGCCCCAGTTCTACCAAGATTTTTCTTATCTTCCTTTCCATTTCCTCACTCCTCCGGCTTTCAGTCTTCTGTTACGTGAATCACGTTGTCTTCTCCGATATACAAGATTCCTGCATCTAACAGTCTTGCAATCAGAATCTCATTCGCACGGACGATGGGGATAATCTGTCGCTTCTGCATAAAAATACTCCTTTCTTAACCATTTTTTCTTCCCGGTATTGCGGTTTACAATTCTGTAATAGAATGCTGTTTCACGGTCAACTTCCCATTCTTTCGGACTGTAAAATATCTTTCCGATGCACCCTTTGACGGTAAACCGCTTTTTGGCACTCATACGGTGTCCTCCGCAAGTTTTCCTTGTCTCCACAATGTTACATCATCAAAGCCTTTAGCTGAAAAAGAAGTAGCGCCATTAGTCCATGTAAATATTCCCCCATTTTTGAATCTTGCAAAATATCTAGGATACCAAGATTCACTGTCAGAATCTCTTACGAATACCTTTGTATCCACCGGCACTTTTGACCAGTCAACAGGTGGTTCAACATATTCCTGCTCTGCCCATTCTTTGAACCTTTCCCTGCATCTGCTTTTATCACTCCATGCGCAATCGGAGCAAAGTATTACATTGCAATCACATAACTTTCCTTCTTTGTCCACAGCTATCTCTATACTATCAAGTGCCATGTCAATAATCTGTTCCGCATATTTCTCTCTGTTCGTCATTTTCCATTCATCCTTTCCAGTTCTGCGCTCCTGGTTAATATCCAGTCTGCGTAATCACTTAATTCTGTCTTTGTAGCTGCGTTCTTCTCTCCGTGGTAAACCATGAGGACAATTCCTACATCACAGTACTTTTCAAATAATTCCGACAAGTAGTCGGCTCCCACATGGATATTGCCGTCCACAGAGTAGATGTCCGTCACTCCCAAACGTTCCATGCGGTCTTTATGCCATCTGTCAGAAATCTGCATCAGACCTTTGCAACCGCCACTTTCCACATCCGGTCTGCCGGAAGATTCTTTCTCGATCATTGCCATGAGCATTTCCGGGCAGATGCCGTATTCCTCACCGTACTTTACACACGATTCCTGCGCTTCCTCGGAGATAAAACTGCCGGATGGCTGTGCTGTGGAAGTAAATGTGATGGAGAGTGCTATTATAATAGGAAGAAACAGTTTTATTGTTGTTCTCATATCACTGCTTACCTTTCTGTTAAAATTCTTCCATCTTGGAAGACATACAGACTTTTTACTTTAAAAAATTCTGATTCTTCTAATTCCAAATCATTACAGTATACATAGTGTGCTCCGGTTTTTTCATCGTTTTCTCCAAAAACATCATCTGTATAATACAAAACCATTGAAGAAAATTCTTTTATGTCATTTTCCGTAACAGGTCTGAGAAGAAGCTTTGATTCTTCCTCTTCATTTGCATGGTCAATGATTGCAATGTGTTGTCCATCTAAACAATCATCCCTTAAGTAAACAGCAACATTTCGTTCATTGCTTTCAAACCATACAACGACTTCTGCATCATCAGCGTTGGAATTTACATCCGAAACAGTAAGCCCTACCAAATCCCTTAAATCACTACCATGAAGTACTTTGTTGCCATATTTAAGTCCTCTATCATAATTTGCTTTTCTTACATTTTTACAGATTCCGCTATTCACTGAAATATCTCCTTTCATTTAAGCACTTCGCTGTGCTTCTATTTTTCTTCTGATTGCATCAACACCTTTTTGATAAACAAGTGTTTTTATAGATATATGCTCCTCTCCATTCTTGGTGTATTTCTGCTCTATTACACGAAACCATCCGCAATCAATGTATTTCTGATATGGCACATTCCATCTATCCAGGATTGCATTATCACGAAGAAATTCAAATAGGTTGTTACGTCCGAGTCCTTTGATTCCCAATACCTTTGAAACCTCATTCATGGAAATTGCAGTCTTACTGTCTGCAACTGCATCAAAGAAATCTGCTTTCGGTCGCATTTCTTCGATTTGCTTATCTTTCTGCGAAATAATGTTCTGTGCTACGATAAGTGCATTCGCTACAATCTGCTCCGGTGTCAAATTTTCTTGGTTTGCTATGTACCCACCATTCTTTCTGATGGACGGGATCACTTCATCCACAACCCACGATTCAAATTTCTCCGCTGATGGCAACTTCGATCTCATAATAAGGCGGTAAACGTCACCCTCATTTATGTATGACAACTCTTGTTTACCACCAGATGTAGGGGTGTCACGTTTCGTTACTCCCTTACAGTGGTCTATGACTGCCTTTCTGGGGTTTGCATATCCAAGTGCTGTTGCAACATCAGAAGCCACAAAGTAAGGCTTACCGTTGATTTCTGCTGTTCTGATTGTTCCAAATTCTTCATTATTAAAAATTTGTAATTCGTTCATTGTTCTCCTTTCTGTGGTATAATGTTCTAAAAAACTGGAGGTTTCATATGCTTCTCAAAATCGAAAGAAAAGTACTTAGGAAAACTGTAAAATCTTCTGAATGTTCCATTTCATTGTCTGAAATAGGGAATTACAATGGTGAAGATGTTTACCAAGCATTTTTGTCCTTAAAGGAAAAGGGATATTTCACCATAGTTAGTTCATCCATAAATCGTGAAAAGTTCACATTTACTTTGTCTTCAAAAGGAAGATTCTATAAAGAACATTTATTTCTCTCATTTTTGAGAAATATACTCATACCGTTTGTTGTAGCTTTAATAACTGCAACTGCCACATACCACTTAGAAAAAGTAGCAGATAGCTATTCCGACAGCCGCCCCAGCCAATGCACTTATGAGTTGAACCAATGCAGTGATCCAAGGTTCTAATTTGTCAAGAAGATCTCTCTTCTGGCGGTAAGTCCATTTTTTCATTCATGTTCTCCTTTCATTGCATGAGAAACTGCATTACAAATGGTCGTATGCTGTTTCTCTTCATCATTCATGGACTTCTCAATTCTTTTCAGAGTACCGTCAATGCTCTTTAATGTTTTGAGAAGTTCTCTCTCAAATTGGCTTTGCATTTTCTTCCTCCTGCTTCTTAACAGATTCCTCTGCCATCTTCTCTGTCTTGCCGAGAATATATCCCTTGTCGAAATCGGACATATTCGGAATGGCTCTCTTTAACTTCTCAACGATTTTTTTCTCTTTTTCACTCATTCAATTAACTCCCTGTTTGTGATATACTCTCCTTATTCTGATATAAGGAGGTGAATTACATTGGATTCCAAAAAATACGCATCCGCTTACGCTATTGCTAAAATCTGTGGATATACCGGAAGTTTTGATGATTTTAAGAACCTGTACTACCAATACTATTCAGAAATCGTCAATTCTTTGCCGGAAGAAAAACCACAATTAGCAATAGCAGCGGCAACTAACAATCCTTTCCATATCCAGAGCCGTTCCTAAAAGGCGAAATGGCGGTAAGTACTTTGATAGACAAATCAATATTTGTTTCTTCGATTTTCTTATCGCCATCTATAATGCTTTTGTAATCTTCGATAATGTCAAACGCAATGTGCTGTGCCATCTCGTCAATTCCAACAAAACGTGAATCAGCTTTCTGAACTATATTTGCTTTACCGTTTTTGTCTAAAACCACATATCTCTGTTTTTCCATATTCTCACCTCTTTTCTGTTGACCTTGTAAACATATTATAGTCCCTTAGAAACTTTATGTCAACACATTTTTGTTGACTTGGGGACTTTTTGGGTGTATATTATTAGTGAAAGGAGGGATGTAAATGAATGAGAGAATCAAATCTTTGCGAAAGTATTTGAATATGACACAAGATGATTTTTCAAAGCAAATCGGCTTGTCAAGAAACTATATTGCGCAAGTTGAGATAGGCACGAAGACACCATCTGAAAGAACCATATCTGATATTTGCAGAGAGTTTGATGTAAACGAAGAATGGCTCCGAAATGGAACTGGTGAAATGCTTGTTCAGAAATCAAAAGACGAACAAATCTCTGAAATGCTCGGAGAAATTCAAAAGTCCGGTGAAGATACATTTAAGCACCGTCTTGTATCCGCACTGGCCAACTTGGACGAAGATGGATGGAACTCTTTGGAAAAGTTGATTGATTCAATCGCAAAAAAGAACGAATAAGAAAAAGCCAAGGGCAATGCGCAAGTCCTTGGCTCTTTTCCTTTATCTAAGTAATTTTTTAACATAGGCATAAATGCACTCTAACCAATGTAAATTATCGCAAGCATTGATTAGCTTTGTGATTTCCTCTTTGTAATCTTCTTTCCCCATAGTACACCCCCCTAATCTTTCCGCACTTGGTAGCGATACCTAAATTATAGAACATATGTTCTTAACAATCAATATATTTGACTCACGTTTTTTATTGTTGTAAAATATCAACAAAAGAGGACGGTGAAAACGCCAATAAACACCGCCCTCGCCAGAACTTGAAGTCCCTTGAAACAAGGGATGTTACAAGTGTATCATGTGAAAGGGGGATAAAAAACATGATGAAAAAAGACCGAATCAAAGAAATTTCGACACATTTATCAGTCAACCGTACTAATTATATGTTAAGTTTTCGTGGAAATCTCCATGAATTTCTAAATGAGCCGGACATGACGGTTTACAAGCTTGCAGATGAAGCTAATTTGCCTTATTCTACGCTTAATTCACTACTATACGGTAATTCTAACGACACAAAGCTATCGACCGCTGTTGCGCTTGCTAGAGCCTTTGGAATCAGCGTAGATGAGTTGGTAGGCTGTGGTACTATGGAAGATAAGATGTTGGAATCTGTCAAGATATGCCGCAGTCTGCCGGAACACTCTCTGTACCTTATCCGCTACTCCATCCGTCACCAAGATAAAATCTATTCCAGTCTTGAAAAATCACACAAGTATATTTCTGTCCTTAAACCGCAACTTGTGAATGGAATTATAGCCACCACAAACGCTGTAGAACCTATTTGCATAGACAAATTACCGGAAGATATAAAATCCAAGACTTATATCGGTTTGAAAATTCCCTGTGACTACTATATGCCGTTTTATCTGCCTGGGGAAATTGTTCTCCTTGCAGCGGATCGGGAACCACAAGACGGTGAACGATGTATTGTAACAAGTAATGGTGGGATACAAATTGCCGTAAAAACCCATATAATAGAATATGGCGTTAGAAAATGGAGATATGTTTCGCTCATGTCTCCGAACAGTATACTTCCGGAACACATAATTGATGACATGATAGGATATGTGGTTGGTTTTGTCAACAATGACGGTGACTGGGGAATCAGATAAATAGATTAAGAGCATGGCTTTTACACCATGCTCTTTTTTGTTGTTATTTCGCAAATATTTTTTTATGACTGCTTCTGTAAATAGCAATTTTACACTGGAAGATATATGCATAAGAATACTGGCACAAAAGTAGGTGTTCCATCCTTGGAATATACCTCGATATTACCATTTTTTTCGTGTAAAAAAGGATTACGTATAAGATAATTACTATATTCATTATTGTTTGTCCAAGATATTTGCCAAAACGAGAAAAAGAATCTATAACCTTCTTTCTCCGGGACTGTATATTGAGCATAATATTCTTCTGGAAATTGAGGATTTTGTCTCCAAATAGAATTTCCGTCAGTCCCACACAAATGAGAATATAATAAATAAAAGTTACCTAACTTGCTATTTACATCACTTAATCCCCCAGTGATAGTACCGTCACCAATAGTCGAAATATCGGTAGTTCCGATAAGGCTTATAAGTGATTTAATGTTTTTTACAGCCAGTTTAATTTTTCCCAAAATAGATGATAACTTTTCTCCTGTCGTTAATTCCTCTAAAGTTGTTGCTTCTTCAAACGCCGCAGTCAAATTACTACCATCACCAGTTTTGGTCAAATAGTTTGTCAAATCTGTTTTTGGAATTTCATCTATTTTTTTATCAACATCGGTTTTGTCATAGTAATTTGTCAAATTAGAAACTGATTTTGTAATGTATCCTAGATCATTTTCTAATTCGCTGACTTTTGTAGGTATACCGCCTGTTTGCTGTTTTGCCTGCTCCATATAATACTTTGCGTTATCTGTATCTTCTCCTTCTCTTGTTCCGGTTCCACCTACGGCATAAGATTCAGCCAATACAGATTTTGCATTTGCGGATTGCGCATAAGCAGATGCATTTGCGGATTCTACTCTAATATCTGCTAAATAATTAGGCTGAAGCATATCATCTGTTACTGATCCTGTTTTTATCGAAAAAGAATAAGTCTTATTCTTTCCAGTACCAGTCACGGAGACAGTTATGGTTGCAGAATCTTCAAATGTCAACACCGGAATCATAGAACCAATATCAGCTGTAAACTGTGTTCCATCTTCTGTAGTCATGGTAATGATTCCGTCATCAGACATGGAAAATTCGACAGGTATTTTTTCAATATTAAGGTCAAAAATTACTTTTTCACCATTGTACTTTGTAATAGTAATAACACCGGTTGTTTCATCCATAGTCCAATCAGCAATATTTCCGTTTATTGCAGACTTGTCTACTTTTAAGGCATCCTGTGATATGATACGGTTGTCCAACGCATCAATAGCAGAATCCATCTGATTAAGATTGTATGCATCTAAATCCGTGTTTTCACTTGGATAATCTTCCCAGTTAATTCTGGTATAAACCTTATTCAACGCCATCTGCAGATACCTCGCTTTCCTCTTTCATAATCTGCATATCTGATAACTGTTTAGTCTCCGAATACACTTCATACAGTACAAGCCTTTTCACCTCGATAGGCAACGGTGTTTGATTTAATACTGTCACAAGGTTGCTTTTTAATTTCTTAATCTCAAAGTTTGCTGCCATATCAATTCTCCCTTACATAGATTTCTTTTCCTTGCTCTTCTGCATATGCATACAGATTTTTGCACAGTTCAGATACCTCATATCCGCTCTGTGCAACCACTGTATCCGACATGTCAATAAGTTGCTTCATAAACTCTTCAAAACCATCGCCATCTTCCGTGCTAAACAATGTGGCATTTATTTCCGTAAACGTGGAAATTCCAATGGTAAAAGCTATATATTGCTGAATTTCTTGCCTTTCTTCCATTACTTCTTTCATTGTTTTTCCAATAATCGTTTGAAGAATAAATATTTTTTTTACCATAATAAATCTCCTACGTCATAAGTGTGACAATTCCAGATGTTGCAGTGAGCAAACCTCCAAGTGATGAAACTCCTGTAATAAAATTAACATTATGTCCAGGATAATCAGCAACATTGGCTGTTTGTGTTACCAAAGATACATCTGATACGGTTCCATTTATATAATTTTTTGTGACACTTAATGTGGCACTTGTCAGTACTGTCTTACTGCCTAATATTTGAGAAGTTGTTGATATGTTTTTTACATATTGTGAATCATATGTTGCTCCATTTCCTACCACTAAAATTCCGCTTACACTTACCATTGAAGCATCAATAGTAAGATATTGTCCCAATCCTTTTATAGATCCTGTGCTTTGCAATAGTTCGTTATAAAATTTAATTTCACCTGATGATACTTCTGTGTAACTTCCGTCTTCCCCTATAGACTTAAAACTACCAGTCATTACTGCGTTTTTAGCTGTTATAGTTCCATCTGCTGATATGCTACAGTTATCTGCTTCCAATACAAAACGGTTTCCAGAAATACTTACCTGTCCACTTTCAACACTTAACTGAGAACTGACATCACCTTTTGATACTTTTAATTTGATTTGGTCTGCCTGCAAAGATATTGCCGCTGCCAATTCTACTTCTGTATCTGTTGCCCTTTTCGCTTCTGCTTCAATTTTTCCTGCATTTTGCGTAATTTTCGTATCCAATCCGCTCTCTACATCCTTGATCTCAGACCGGGTCTCTTCTACATTCCGTTCTAGTTCATTAGTCTTTCCACGGAGTTGAATTATACTTTTGTTAATTCCATTTACTTGTTCACTGTACTTTGGAGATTTTCCGCTTGCTGATATGGTGTCTTTCGGTTGTTGGATTCCTTTGTATGTTCTACTCAACACATAGCTTTCTATGATTTCTTTAGCCGTATATACATTGACTGCTTCTCCAAGGCTCAAACAAGGATTTCCTATTTTTTCACAGTTATAAGGTCTATATTTTACAACTTTAATAACCTCATACAGATTTCTTGCAACCGTTTCTAGGGCATCTGCCCCCATTCCATAAACAAGGAAATTATCTTGCAAAATATAACTGTTGTCGTTCTCGGTAATCTCTGTATCCGGGTAAACTGCACCAATATCATTTTCTGATTGTCTTATCTGAACTTTTGTAACTTTTTGGCAAACAAAATCTTCATATTTAACAGTTTTGTATTTTCCACCAGTAACCTTTTCTTTTTCAGAACCTTTTCTGGGGTATAATCCTTTCTGTGGATATAATCCTTTCTGTGGATATAATCCGGATATTATTTCTTTAAGGAAAACATATTCAAATTTTCCATCATGGTTAATGTGACCAAAGCATCCATTTATTGAGCAGATTGCTTCCATGACCGTCTGGCCAGAAAGTTCGCTTGGTTTTATTGTTTCTGCCACTTCCATGCTGTCATTAGGTAATGTGGTTGCTACTTGTTCAACACCAAAATATGAAAAAAAACTGTCTCTGAACTGCTTTAAGGTCAGAGGAAATTTCAACCCGTTATACCAGGAAGATACTTCTGATTCTCCAATATCGTATATAACGTCATATGCCGTCACATTTCTGTAACGCTTATCATCTGTTGGTTTATCGGAAATGACACGGTATTTTCCGAAAACAAACGGTGTGTCAGTATGTCCATTAATCACAGCAGAAACATTTATCTGTTTCCCAATCATGCTTGTGAACACGTTGGAAATTTTGAATTTTAACTGTGATGCATTGCACTGTCCAAAGGTAAGGTAATCATCATCACATAGTATTTCTTTTAATTCAAACTGTTCAAAATGGATTTCGCTGTTGGTGATTTTTACAGACTTGTCCTCTGTTTCAATCGTGATTTCCTTTTTGGATGCGCTTTTATCAAACAAATCCGCATAGGTATAGTTACTCATTCGCTACACCTCCGACAAATGAAAATTCTATCTGATTGTATTTAATCTCTCCGTCATAAGTTCCGTAGATTGTAGGCTTTATATCAGCCATATATCCATATTGTGTGACATATTGACCTAAAAATGGAATGTATGCCGTGATATTACATCCCTGTTCCGTTGCATCAATAAAGTTTCTTCGTATCCCGGACAGTAAATCTTGCAAATCGTCATCCGTCAGCATCGCAGGCGTTGAAAAATCAACACTTAATGCTTTTAGCTCCACAGCATTTCTATGTACGTATCCATTTGCATCAGTCCACGGGTCTACATCTTGCATATTTACAGCTGGCTGATAACTTTCAGCTGCTATAAATCTTGACTGGTCAATAACGTAATCTCCAATTTTTAAAAGCCATCCTTGATATGCTGACATACGCTCACCGCCTCATTGCATAAAAATAGACAGCACCCATCCAGAGTGCTGTCTGTGTTAAAATACATATACATTCTTGTGTTTTTGGTTAAATTGCTCTTGACCGTATTGTCTTGCGGCAATTCCAATTTGATCTGTTGTTATTCCAAACTCTTTCTCAAGGATTCCTTGCAGTAGCTGATTATTCTGTTTCAGAAGTGCAATTTCCTGTTGTGCCGTGGAATTAATAGCATCTTTGATTCCAGTGATTTCAACTCCACCGGCAACCGCTGTTTTTCCACCTACTGTTCCGGCAATCTCCGGTATACCGTTCTCTCCTGCCATGAACATCGTATATCGGCTTGGAACGTAACCACCTTTTTCAAATGTAGGTATTCTTCCAACACTAATGTGTTGTATATTATTCGGAACTGCGTCACCAATTTTAGGTATTAACCTTGCTGCAGACATCAAACCATTAATAAGGTCTATGGCATTGTTTATCATGGTTTCTATTCCACTTATTACAAGGTTCAAAGGAGCTATTGCAACATTAGCTGCTGTTTTAAATGCTGTTCTAAACGCCGTTGGAATGTTTTCAAGCAATTTATTCCATTTTGTTAGTCCAAACTGCTCTGAAATTTTTTTCCACCAACTTGAAAATCCTGTTTGGTTCCACCATGTTGTAAAAGAAGTCCATTTTTCAGAAAGTGATGACTCTATAGTTTGACCCATTCCTTGCCACTTTTCCTTTGTGAACCAAGGAGATACATTTTCATTAAACCAGTTTCCAACAAGTGGTGCTATATTGATAAGTGCAGATGACAGACCAAAAGTATCTGACATATCTACTTTTGTATTTTTTATTTTATCAATTAGCCAATCAATTTTATCTCCAAAATCATCAAGAGTGCTATGTTTTGGAAGCAACATTGTTCCTGTCAAGAATCTATACAAATCATTATCTGTTATATCTTTGTATAAATCATCCCACGCAGTTTTTAATGTGGCAAAATCAGTATTTTTTAATGTATCAAAAAAACCATTTTCACCAAACCACGTAAAATTGTCGTAGTACTCTGCGTCTTCTGGGAACAATGCTTTCCCTAAAGATTTTCCTACATTAAATCCAATCTCCCAAGTAACAGCAGCTATTGCAATTGTCGGAACTATTCCTATACTTGATCCTAGTACTTTGGCTGATAACTTATCCGATATTTTCCCCCATATGATATCTCCAACACCAGTAAACTTTAAAAGACCTATTGCTGTGATAATCGTGGTTTCAATCGGTGCAGCATCAAAACTTCCTTTCCATAGATCGATTGCCGCATCTATGGCAGTTTCTATGAAATTTCCGGCAGATGTAAAGATTGCTGTCCAATCCATTCCGTCCAAGAAACTACCTATGTGTCTTCCGATTTTTTCCCAGTCCACAGAATCTATTGCTCTTGTGAACCAGTCAAAAATACCAGTTACCAGTTTGGAAGTATCCATTCCGGCAACTTTAAACCATGCATCAGAATCAAACTTAAATGCATACGCCAGATCTTCTATAATATCTTTTACTGGCTTAAACACCTTGCTTACTTTGTCAGCCCAACCCATAGCTGTATTCTGCATCTTGTCAAATGCTTCCTGCCATACTTTTTCGTACTCTGCAGTAGCATCCATGATTTCTTTTGTAAGGTCAATTCCTGCTCCACCAGCACCACTTCCGGAACCACTGGATTTTGGTGTGGAAATAACTTTCAATTTATCAAATGCTCTGATTCCGCTTTGAGCATTTTTTGCGCTTGTACCAACTTTATCCAGTGCATCTGCCGTGTCTTCCAAATCTTCATTGTACCCGGATACACCTTGACCGAATGACGAAAAGTCAATCTTTATTCCCAGTAAATTTGCCACACTGACAAGCAGTCTCTTAATCGCAATAACTACACCGTTAATGACAGGAAGTACTTTCTGTAATACCGGAATAAACAACTGTCCCAGTACCATGCCGGCTTCTTTTACATTGTTGGTAAACTGACGGATCATATTACTTGGAGAATTGATTGTATTCGCCAAGTCTCCCCATGATACTTTGGACTGGTCTAATATTGCCAGTAGACGCAACTGTTGTTTTTCTGCTTGTGACATTTCAGATACAGCCTTTTCAATGCCGTATTTGTAAGCATAAGTCTGCAGTGTGGCATTTGTGATATCAATACCATACTTATACAGTGCTCTTGACTGACCGATCAAACCGGACTGTAAGTTTGTTGCGACTGTACTGAAATCCACGTTAAACAGAGATGAAATGTCCCCGGCAAGCATTGTCATGGACTTTGAAATTGCCGTAGTGACTTCTCCGGTCTGCCCTAAAGAGTTGGTAATGGATGCAAGTTGTGAAGCGTACTGCGTTATCTCCTGTAAATTCAGTCCCAGGTTCTTCATTCCGCTTTCAGAAATCAATCCACCGTCTACATCTACTTTCAGACCGGACATTTTACCAAGCAGTTCATTTACACGGTTTCCGAAACTCTGCGCATAATCCTCTGCGTTGTCGTAACCGAATTTTTCAAAATCCTTGCCCCATTCCTTGCCGACTTTATTGAATGCTACCGTGTAGTAGTTGAATGCTTCGATATAGTCCGTGGTTCCCTCTATGGACTTCCACAGACTTTTGATTCCACGAATCACAAGGAAATAGGTTGCGTAGAATCTGCCGAAAGCCGCTGCGAGACTGAATGTGCTTTTCGTGGCTCTTTTTGCGCTTGCCATATAGGTGTTCAGATTACGTCCTAAAGAGTTTGCCGCTCTCCCGGATGCTGCACCAGTAGATGCCAGTCCTGCCAGTGCATTTGTCATACGAATAATGTTATCACTGACATTCGGAACGGTTGAAAGAGTGGTGAATAACTGCTTCAAATTCTTTGCCAGCAAAGGAATGTTCGTGATTGCTCTGCCGGATGCCACACCACCAAGTCTTGAAATCGAAGATGCTATGCTCGCAATATCCCCTACTCCATCTACTTTTGTTCCTGCCATGTCAGCAGAAAAAGTCTTCAGTGCAGATGAAATTCTGCTTAATCCGCTTGTATCTATTTTCCCCATTCTGTTAATGGAATTTGTCAATGTGGAGATATTCTTAATACCGCTCGCATTCATGGAACTGGCGGCATTTGCGATACTCTGTATGCTATTAGAAATGCTTGTCAGTTTGGATGTATCAATAGACAAGCTTCTCTGAAAATTCGTAAGACTTGATGCAAGTTTATTCAGCGCATTAGTTGCTTTGTTCGCATCCGCACTGATTTTTATTTGAAGATTATCAATATCTGCCATACTGCACCGCCTTTACCGAAATAAAAAAGGAAGTGTCTGCCACTTCCAAGAAAAAGAGCGGTAAGTTGTGACACCTACCGCTCCTAAAATTACTTTTTGAGATATGCCCTTGTAACCGCACCGACTTTTCCATCTACAGTGATTCCAACACTCTTTTGGAATGCTTTTACTGCATCAGAAGTGGTTTTTCCAAAATATCCGTCAATGTTCGTCTTACCTTTCGCATTTACAGACGGCATAAAGCCTTTCCTTACAAGTTCGTACTGCGCCCACTTGACATCGTTTCCCTTCATCATTGCCAGAAGCTTGTAATAAAGAAGTCTTTCCGGCTCTGTATAAGGGTTGCTATGGCTTGTAGAATCCTCATATACGGCATTTAACTCCTTGTACCATACATTCATGTCTACATTGCCTACAATACCGCCTACACGCCCTTTAGAAGTATACTGCCAGCCTACCATGTTCGGTACTTGCGGTTGATACTTCACATCACACTTGCCGTTATTCTTGCCGTACCGTGCAATCCACATAGGATAACTCACACCGCCATAAGGCTTAATGTATGTCTTGTAAAAACTTTCCCCAGTGTATACACCGAATGGCAATCCTGCATCGGTGATTACCTTTCCGTAAGCATTGATAATAGAAATAATATTTTTGCCAATACCTTTCATAACGGCATCTTCAACATCAAGATATACTGTCACTTTTCTGCCATTAAGAATAGTAAGCACTCTTCTTGCATCAGATCGTGATTTTGCAACCGTTGTAATATATCCGTATTCATATACTCCGTGCACATGGACATTGTGCTCTTTACAACCTTTCCAGTTCTCTTCAAACTTCTTGTCCGGGTTCAAATCCTTACGGATGACTTTCAAAATAGCAAAATCAATACCGTTCTGTTTTACCGCCCACCAGTTAATCGTCCCCTGGTATGAGGACACATCAATTCCTGTTAAACTCATGTTTGTTTCTCCTTTTTGGGATGTGATAATTCAAAATTAGCCTGCATTGCCATAAGTCCTGCAAGGAACGCTTTCCTTTGCTTCTGAATTTCTTTTTCATTATTAGCAATGTCAGCACGTTCTATAATAGGCTTGTCAATATACTTCGATTGTGCTTTTCGACCGTTTAGGCAATGGTCTACGGCAACAGATGTTGCTGCTAGTCCATATTCTCCCCACCACATCCACATTTCTCTGTCTCTCTGCTTCATTTCTAGCTTGTACGCTTCTGCATAAGGCTCTAAATCCGCAGGGCAGGAAGAATCTATATCTTTTACTGTAAATCCGTATCCTTTTGTGCATAAAAGCCACATAGGACGTACTTCTTTACAGTATATTTCCCATGTTAGTTCTCTGACTTCTCCGGTGCTTTCTTGGAGTTCTTCTCCTGCTCCTGTTTCAGGAGCTTCGCTAAAAAACCGTTTTCAAGCAGTTCTCCTTGCACATCAGCAAATAATTTCTGAATGTCAGATTCGTCAGAATCGAAATAATCATCAAGCATGGAATAAACCTCGCTTAACTTTGCTTCTTTCTGCTCTTTGTTGTAAGGGTCGAAACCGTATTCATCAGAGTGGTATTTCTGTAAACCTACAAGAATCAGTTCCGGCAGTAACATTAGAATGTTATTCACGGATTCAATGCCGTCTTCCTGCTTTTCAAGGTTTGCCAGTTTCTTAATAATGTTGTTTTTTACGGTTGCTTCGTAACCAAATTTAATGTTCAGTTCCTTTTCTCCAAATTTTACTTTCAGCATATTTTATCCTTTCCCCAACATTTTGTTGGAAAGGAGCCGCCCGAAGACGGCTCTCTTTTTGCTAAATTAATGTTTCATCTACCGCTTCATCAAAGTCAGCCACGGAAGTGTTATTTGTTTCTGACTGACTTGCTATTCCCCCGTTGTCAGTGCAACGGTAGCATCCAATCCCTTGTATTCCTCAATGGTAAGATTCATTTCGATCGTCAGAAGTTCGTTCTGTCCGATTTCGGGTTGTGGAATCTGCTCGGGCGGCTGTGCAACAACGAAGAAAGATTTATCTTCTCCGGGAATAACGGTTTCAAACCACATTCTATTTCCACCAGTAAGAGCTTTATAGGCTGTGATAAGTGCAGTCCATTCAGCAACAGTCTCTGATGTAAAGTTGACTGTGACTGCAAAAGAACCGCCAGTATCTGCACGACCTTTTACATATCTGGTGATTGCATCTTCTAACGCAGAAGCATCAATCTGTTCCGGTTCAATGTTGATGCCGCCAATGGCATTAATTCTTGTAAGTTGCTTAAAACTTGTAGGTTTTGTTCCGGCGGTTGTCTCTGTACCATATCCGAAAGTAATACCTAAAGTAGAAATTCCGGCTGCTGCCATAATTTATACCTCCTTAAATTTGCATAAAAAAAATAGAGCCATATGGCTCTAATAGTTACAATGTATCATCAGCACCTACTGTTCTTCTGAACCGTGCAGTGCTTCTGTATGTGTCCTGCGAAGTATTATTGAACTCTGGCATGGAAGTTATTTGAAATCGCAGACGTTTGAAAAGTCCGGCAACCGTAGACATGATAGCTTCGGCTTCTTCTTGACTTTTGTTGGTTATCACATCCACCTGGTACGATGCTGTGATTCCATTGATAGACCGTCCTTCAAGGTCTTGTCCTGTCTCTGTGAACGGCATAGCATGAAAGTAAACTGTAGGAAATGTGGGTTCTGACAAATCCTTGCTTTTGTCCGTCACATAAGCTTTAGGATGGCTCTGTGGTATCTTCATTTTTAAGTATGATGCAATCTTGACTTTGAAGTCTGATACCCATTGATATTCATTAACCGCCATTTCCAAACACCACCTTTGCTGTCTGTAATACAATTTTACGAAGTTCTATTGCAGTCAGGTACATAAAAGGTCTTGAAGGCATACCTTTTGTTATATGAAGTTTTCTGTCATCTCCGATATAACTCCAGTAGTATTCTCCGGCTTTCACATAAGTGCTTCCATGCACTTCAATGTCTTGTAATGCTTGCCGAATTGTTTTACCGGAGTTGTATTTCCATGTAACACCTTCCGGCAAAGGATATGGATATTCTTTCTTTCCACCAATGCTACCAAGAGTACCAAACTCAACGAAAAGCGCATGGTCTGTACCGGCAACCACCGACCAAACACCGCCACCCTTTACAGAGCCAACGTATTCCGCATGAATGCTTTGCAAAAGTTCTGATGTAAAGATAGCATCAAGGTCAGCAATCTGCACTCTAGCAATCTCTACGCCCTTTTCTGCCAGCGTTTCTGCCAGTAGTCTACATTTATACTCTAAACTATTTTCATAGTCTCTAAGAGCCTTTACAGCCGCTTGTATGGACTTTGGGTCAAACAGGTTAATGTTGATTGTCTTTCCCATATCACTTCACCGTCTTTTGCAACAAAAACAAATCTGCTGTCAGTCCCTCATCTGCAACGCCTTTGACAACATAGTCCGCAGTCTTGCTGTCCACAAGTCCGTCATCGTCACGACCTACTTCTGACTTCTTCCAGATAACATCCCCTGCCTTAATCGGCAAATAGCCCTTGTCGGTCACAATCTGACAATACGAACTGGAATCATCAATACCAAATTCTTTTACCAGTACTTCCGACAGCTTATTACTGATGTTGGCAGAAAAAAGGACGGGTTCAGAATATCCAGTAGTTTCTCTCAAAACCACTGGAATCCTTTCTCCGTCCGTCTCGATGTACTTTATTGCTCCGTTTTCGTCCCGGTCATAAATCGTGACTTTTTCTCCCTGCCGTGAGTACTTCATTTCCTGCTTGTTAATGTCAAGCATCTTTCTTCACCTGCTTGTAAATCTGATTTACACCAGTGCTTGCCAAACCGGAAACAATTCCGACCGCAATCGCATTCAGCACATCATTTGCCGGGAAATCCGGAATAACATACATTCCTACTACTCCGAGAATGCCACCTACAATGCCAACAACAACCGGGATGTAGTTATCCTTAATAACCGGAATCAGCTTCGCTCCAATACCGGCAAGATAGCAGATAACCACGATTGCAACACAAGTTCCTACCTGTGAAAAATCCATAATTACTTACCTCCGTTCTTCAATCTTATTTCTTTTATTTCTTCATACATTTTAGTTGCCATTCCATTTCCACCAAGCGCATGATAAGCATTGTACATCTCAACAAAGTTTTCATACGCATAGCTTGGAATTTCTCCTAACTTCATGTACTTATCGTGATACTCAATAAGTTGCACACGCAAAAGAAGCATTGTTCCCTTGCTGTTCGCATCCCTATCTTTCTTTTGCTGCTTTAGGAGCCAGACGATGTAGCCTAATAAAATAGGCAGAACAATCGTATACGTCTGTAATAAAAATTCTTTCACTTCATATCTCCTAACTGTTTATTTGTTGGCACACCGCCCACCACCCTTAAAGTGTGCCGCCTGCAACCTTATTACCGGAATCCGTAACATGGTCACGCACAATCTTCTAAACCCCTCGATTTCGATGGGGTTATAAAACTTTTGCAAATGGGAAAACACCCACAAACAGTTCTTCCCGGTCTCTCCATGTTCTCGACACTCCATTCTCTGAATAGCTTGCCATGAAGTTTTCACCGGCTTGCGATCTGTCATACACGACAAGATTAACCACCACGGACTGAAATTTTTTCATATCCGCAGCAATCTTCTCTTCAGTGTAGCTTTCCGGGTACATTCTTTTTGCTCTGATGTCGGCTTCTGCTTGACTGATAAGTTGTTCCAAAAGAGGATTTTCTTCCAAATGGTCAAACACGACCTCGGAACTTTCAGAATCAATATGAAATTGTTTAAGACGGATTTTTACTTGCTTCAAAGTCGTATATTCTGCCATGTGCTACCTCTTAAAGTTCAAACTTTTCAATCAGAATCTTTTTCAGTTCCGCACCGCTGATTTCTTCCGCACCTGAGACACCGTGTTCTGCGGCTAACTTCTGCAAGTCTGCCGTAGACATACGGTTGATTTCCGTCTTAGTATATGCGGTTTCCTCCGGGATTTCTTCTTTTACTTCGGTGACGGTTTCCTCCGGGATTTCTTCTCCCGGAAGATACCATTTGCCTTTGTATTTGACTTTGTAATCAAATTTCATCAGCATACCTCCGATTAGTAGCACTTAATTACATAGGTGCTATCCATTCTCTCGTAGGAAGGAAGTACGATTTCAGACACGGTTGTCTTAGTCTGTACAGGGTCTTCAGAAACAGAAACCGCAACAGCAACACCAGTGTTCACAATAGAAACATCTGCGGTAGGCTTGCCCATCAAAGTGCGCTCTTCAGGAGTAGTTCCGTACCAAGTATTTCCAAGTGAACCGGAAGGAATCAATGTCGCATATCCATCAGGATAAAACTTGGTTGCTACACCAGATTCGTTCTTATACTGCTTAGAGTAAACAATGATATTGATACCAAGTTCGTTAGAGAAAATTTCCTTAACTCTTGCATCAGTCATCAGAACGTTAGCTGTAACATTCTGTGCTAAGATTGCGGACTTGATCTTTGCGTTCTGCTTAAGATAGTTCATGGTCTTACGAGAGACAATCATAATGGTAGGTCTCTCGCCTGTAACAGCTTCCACAGAATCAAGAGCAACATTTACATCGTCCAGTGGATCGGAGTTTTCAGTATCGTTCCACTTGTCTGTGGTCTCGGACAATGCCGCATAGTTGTTCTGCTTGTAAGTGCCGTTAGGGTCGTAGTTGTAAGCATAAGTAACACCATCAGCCTGAATGGAAATCTTAGGAGAACCATCCTCTGTAGGTGCTAACAGCTGCATAATCATACGTTCAGGAACTACATCAGCACCTTCCACAAGAGTATTTGCATCATCAAAAATTCTGCTTAATACTTCTGCTGCGTAAGGGTCTGTGCTGTCCTTAATACGCATGATTTCCTGTTCGTCCTGTTCTTTGATAATCATAGATTCACGGAAGAATGCCATTTCTGTCTCTTGCATCTTGAATCCTTCACGGCTTCTGATAGTGGAAACTGCATCAAAATTAGATGCTTTCAGGGTAACAGGAAGTCCATTAGAAGTCTTAATCCACTTCAAATCCAGTCCCATTTTCTTCTTGGCGGGGAATAAGCCGGAACCAAGATATGCAATTTTATTACTTGCAACTTCTGTATGCACAAGTGCGATTGCTTTCGCATTGTAGGCATCTCTAATGTTCATTATTTCCTCACTTTCTACCGCTATCTTTCAGCGGTCAGCGGCTACATCTGTCTGTAGTCGGTTTCAGTTATTCAAATACAATCAGTGATAATCCTGTCTTTACACCATCGGCAATGGTAATACCTGCATTTGCGTTAGCATTTGCTTCATTTACACAGGCAAAAGCCTTAATGATAGTTCCGTTGGGGTTGCTATCGTAAACATCGTTAAGCAAAATACCTACTGCTGCATCATCGGTGCTTCCGCCATTTACTTTCTTTCCTGTCGCACTAATAGGATTACCAGCCTTGCACACACCATTAGTGAAAGCACTTGCATCCAGTTTAATAGGAACAAATAATTCACCGCCCAGCTTTCTCTTAAGAATTTCTAACTGGGTAGTTACACTTGTTTCAGAGAATTTCATTTTGTGTACCTCCTTATAAGTACTGGCTAACTACAGCTTCGGCTTCTTTGTTTGTTCCAGCTAAAGTCTTGCCAATCTTTTCAGCCGCTTTTTCGGCTTCTGTTTTTTTGTCATCTTTTCCACCGCCAGCAATTCCACCTCCAGGATTAGTAGATCCGTTTGCAATCTCCTGCTCCTTGGCTTGTGCCGCAGCAGTCTCTTTATCAGAGATAATTTTTCCGAGAACATCAAAATCAAAACTGCCGTCATCCTTTACAACCTGTGCCGCCTGTTCTGATGTGATTTTGAATTTGTCAGCCGCACTTGTACGCTGAGTTGCTAAAGTCTGTGCTTTTTCCAACTCTGCGATACGATTATTTGCTTCCTCTAACTGCTTCGCTGCCTTTTCCTGTTCGGAAAGATTTTGGTCTTTCATGGCATTAAACTCTTTTTCAATGCCCTGTAACCGTTCCAGTTCAGCATTGTTTTTGGTTGCCTTGGCATTTGCTGTCTGAACATCTTTGCCGTTTTCGGCAATAACCTTTTCAATCTGTTCATCAGTTAATCCCATTGCCGCTAAATCTTCTCTCTTCATAAATTACCTCCGTTATGTCCTACGTTTTTTTACGGTGCAACGACACCGAGTGACATTGCCGATTTGTACGCTCACGGCTTTGCGAATTTTTATAAAATAAAAACAGCTACCTATTTCTAGGCAACTGTCTTATTTTGCATTTGTTTTACAATTTCCTGTGCTTTTGCCATCTGCTCTTCCATGTTGATAATTTCAGCAGTTTTCCACAGAGCATCAAGGTAAGGTTTGGAAAGGTTGAAAGTCTTTTCACAATCTCCCCAAAGTCCAACTGTTTTGATTGCAATAAGCGGATGAATACCACACTGCAGAAGTTGCAGTAATGTCTGCGACTTGGTATACATATTATCTTGTGGACTGTGGTTGATCTGCACATCAAAATCTCTAAGAGTGATTTTCAGATCCTCTTTCTTAATGCGGATAACATTAAGCGCAACCTTGGCCAGTCTCTTCTCTGCTGTCTTAACAACCGGATCCTTAAGCCTTGCTCTTGATTTTGAAAAATCCCATCCGTTTCTCAGCTCAACCGCACCCTGCGTATCACCGCCAGTGTTTCCTTGCTTGCTCGGTATTCCCAAAATTGAAAGTGCGCTGTCTGTTAAATCATCCTTGGAAACCTGTGTTTGTGTCTGGTCAAGTTCTTGCGACATAACGTCCACATCAGACTTATTGTCTTTATTGATGGACTTTACAACCAATGCATGGTTCATTTTCATTTTTTTGAACTGTTCTTCGTCAACTTCACAGTTTACAAATTTGTACCATGCCTGGATAAACTGCTCTATACCATCCATTCTGTTTGACTGTGTATTATTGATTGCATCCAACAGATCTATAACAAGTTCAATATCAGACAACCGCTCATGGTTGTTCGGAAATTCTACAATCGGAATACCACCAAATCCGTGAAGTTTCCATGTATCAGGAACAACCGCACTGTTTTTTATCTTACATTCATAGGATTCCGTGTAGCAGAGTTTGTACCACTCGCCGTTTTCATCTTTTAATTCCTGTACCGCCAAAATCGGTTCTTCGGAACTGCGGTTGTAAATGACAAACGTGTTCAGAGGATTAGGTGCAACCACACGTATAGGCACATCTCCATTCACAATCTGAATAGCTTTGAATGATGTTCCGGTTGCCGACTGCCATTCACCAGCTTTTATGTCTTTCTCATGCTTATTTGCATCTGCTAAGTAATCGTTAAGTTCATCTACTGCCTTATTTACAGCTTCATCATCTTTTCTGCTGACAAACTGAATAGGCTCTCCGTAAGTCTGAGCGACCTTGAATTGCACCCATTCAAAAGAATGGTTCTCTACTACTCGATTGGTGATATCCTCATTTGAAATCTTTGTTCTGTATAGTACCGGCTGGTCTCCTTTGTAGTACTCCCACAAGTACTTGATAACTGGCTTATTGTAATAAAAAACACCGATGCAATCACCGATAACCTTTACAATGTTGTCTTCGGTTATCTGCTCCACATCCGTATATGCAATTTTTCTACCGTGACAACCCTTTACAAGGTCTTGAAATTTCATAGTGTTCATATTTTCACCTACATAAATGTCATTCCGCTGCTTTGGTCTCTTTTTGGAAGTTTCTTGATCTCACGTTCTCCGGTTTCCGTATGGTAAACAACCATCTTATTGCAATTCCGGCATTTATATGTCTTGTCGATGTGTGATTTTGAACTGCATTCACCGACCAACCGTCCGCATCCCGGACAGTACACTCTAATTTTTTGATTAAAAATCATAAATACCTCTTTTCTGCGCACAAAAATACCGCCCTTGCTGATAAGAGCGGTACTTCTGTAGTCTTCACATGATCTGAGGAGGAAATGAAAAATATATTGGAATCTTTCTGCATCTTAATAGTATCACGGAAAAATCGGACATATCGGACAAGTTTATATGGAACTATACGATTTCGTATGTTTTTTCAAATATGTCAGGCTTACATGGATAAAGTTCTCCATTTACACCTTTGATAATATAATCACCAATGTTTGCTTTCATATCTCCTTCCAAAGTTTTAATGAAACATTCATCTTCATTATTAAAATAAATATTTCCGTCATCATAAGCAGATATTCCCCATTCTGGTACACCTCTACAATTTGCTCCAATCTTCATAAAATCTTCGCAATATTCAAATGCTTCAATTACAACAGGTTTCTTTCTATATTTTGCCATTTTTATACCTCCGTATTATTTTAATTTGCCATATATCGGTCAAATGCTTTTCTTACGCTATCCTCTGTGTTTCCACCACCGATTCTATCAGCAACCTTGTTCCATGATAATTTTTCAATAAATCGTAAATTGATGATCCGTCTTATACGACTGTCCTGAACGCTTGCAATAAATTCCTCGACTTCATTATTTTTTTGCAGTAAATCGTCCTCTAAAAGCTGTAAAGTGGCTTTTCTTGAATAAAGTAACGTTCGTTTTCTGCTGTACTCTGGATAAGGAAATCCTTCAATACGAAAATGTTCAGTGCCGCCGCATCCACCTGATACGCTGTCAACAACATTCCCATCCGATTCAATTTTTCTGATATCCGATTCAAGTTTTTTAATCTTCTGCTGTACTTCTTTGATTTCTTCCTGTAAATCTATGTATTGAGATAAAACCTCTTTAGTCACCATAATCAATACCTCCGTCCGAAAGAGAATGGGTTTTGAATTGCTTCTACTTTTGCTACCCTGTTTCCGTTTGTAATTCGCAATGCAAAGTTTGAAAATACATCAGGCACATCATCTAACTGTTTTTTTCCTGAAACAGAATACCTTTTCAGTAACGACATCATTACACCGTATGGTTCGTTAGGCTTATACAATGATGGATCCTTGAATATTACGTGTTGCAAAATCCAGTTAGAGCACTGAAAAATTCTTGCTTCTTTGTTTGTCTCAGTCGGTGTGTCTGTGATGTTGCATATCCATCCTTTGCTCTCTACACGCTTATTTACTTCCATTGCCACACGGTCACCGCCGGCATTACGCTCAAATTCGCACTCTTGCACTTTATTATTAACAAGTACATTTGCAGCATTTTCATACTGCATCTCGTAATCCGCAGTATTGTCACAAACAGCATCCACGCAGTAATAATCTTCTCCGTACTTTTGCAATACCGGAAGAACAAAAAAGTCGGTTCCTTTTCCCTTGGTATCGCATTGCCCGGTAATAATTTCCGGTTCCCCATGTGGCAGATTAAGATAACGTCTGATTTTTTCTTCCGGAAATAACAATCCCTCACGTTCAATAGGCTCTTGCTTGTAAAGACACATATAAGAGATTTCATCCATGAGTAATTGTTGATCTTCAAAAAAAGCAACCGTAAATCCGGAAAATTCGTAGTCAAAATTGCTTAATCCTGTTTTTGGGTCAATATCCGGAACTGCAATTACTTTTACTCTCGGATTCCCTTCATACATATTTTGGATCCGACCGATTACATCATTTACGCTCCACCTGGTAGCAATATGGATCTCTTTGCAATTCTTTCCGTCAGTATCTTGTGTCTTTCTTTGTCTTGCATCTACCGCATACTTGTCCCACAATTTATCCAAAATTATAGGATTCATAGCTTCTTCAATGCCACCGATCATGTCATCTACGAACAAAAACTTTGATGCGCGTACTTTACCAGCATTTTTACTTCCTACGGATGTGCACTGAACGGATGGAAATGGTTTATATTTGCCGATGTTAAACTGCTCCATTTTTGCGTTAGTACTGGTAACAGAAAGATTTGGGAAAATTTCATTCCAAGTGTACTCGTCAGAATTTGTACAAATATCGTACACACCGTCATAGTACATACGTGTAATATCTCCACTGTGGGAGTAAAAAAGGTTAAAATCTCTCGGAAACCATCCTGCTACCAACGCATTCAGCATTTTCTCGACCGTAGTTTTCCCAGCACCAGGGATAAGAGATACGCAGAGGATGTCGTATATATCATCAATCATGCCTTGAATGGCATCCATGAGACCGATTTTAAGAAATTGCTTTCTACGTGGCATATAGAACCGCTCTCTAGGTTCTCTTTTCTTTTCCAAATAGCGGTATGCACTGTCCACAACCTTATTTTGTGCTTCCAGTAGGAGAACATCGTACAATTTATCTGTCAGAGAATAGTGTGTCTTGTTTGCGAAGGAATACTTTTCCAAATCCCATATGGTTCCTCCGGTTCTTTCCATGCAGAAACGCTCTACAATGCCTTTAGAACGGTTTGTTATCTGTAAGCCATAAGTTATATCCTTTTCACCGTTTATAGCCACTCTACAGGCTTCTATGTACGCATCAATGACCTGTTCATCAATTCCCTTGCGCTGTATGTAATTGTCATAGCTGTTTACTGCCGATATAAGGCTCTGACTTGCCAATATAAAAGAGCCTCCTTCCCTAAAATTTTGGAAATTTGGCTCTCTGCGTAGGCACTCTACGACTGGTGCTCTGAAATGCTATATTTATCTGCCATATACGGCATTATTGTTCCACTCGACTTCCTGTTCATCAAGATATTTATGGCGTACCATATACCTCTGTATCTGCGATTCCGGGTAATTTACAATCTGTCCTGTCGTTCTCACATACACATCATGGCTTGCTTCTGCTCCTAAGAGTGATTTACACCAGCTTTTAACCACAACACCTATCTGATTTTCCTCGACAACAACAATATCTCCGAAACAAAATTTCATCGTTCTACTCCGATTATATTGATTTTCCCACACTTTGGACATTTGATTTCAGCCTGTCCGTTGAATTTACCTAACAGGCGGTTGCATTTGCTACAACGATGTTCGGACAGTTTTACATAAAAACATTTTTTCAAATCTCCCTCGTCTTCCTTTGTATCTGCCACGACAATCGGGTCTTCTCCCAGTGTTGTACATTCAATTTTTACATTTTCAATATTCCCGATGTTTTTAGGTGTGACCTGCCGCCACGCATCACGCTCTATGCTATCAATTACTGCTGCCATGCTCATTCTTCCACCAACTTTCTGCCGCATATCGGACAAAATACAATATCAAAGTAGCCTGCTGCCTTACATCCTTTATAAATCACGATACCTGGCGCTTTATCGCCAGTATTCTTCATAATCTGTGCACATGTCAAATTTGTTTCATTCGCACATTTATTAATTTTTATGTCTGCTCCGCAGATTGTATTTTTATCATGCCACTTTTCACAAAATTTACACATGCTTATTTTTCAACCTTTCCATTAACCGTTCACATTTATCAAAATTTTCGCAAGTAATGTTGTTTAAGTATTTTTCGTTTTTGTCAGATACTTTTGTTATATTCATTTGTATCAGTTTCGGTTCAAAATCTTTACAATACTGACAACAATCTTGAAGAATAAGGTGAAATCCATTCATGCAAAATTCCTCCGTAACCCATGCAGACGGAATCGAACCGCCGACACACATCCTATGCGGATGCCGCTCTGCCACTGAAGCTATGCAGGGGAATCGCACCGTAAAACCTTTTATGGCTTGCGCTTGCCATAACCAAATGTGCACCGCCTACTTGTCACTGACTATCCACAATCTCACAGTCTTGTCTGTTCTCTACTTCATAGGCTTGGTTTTCGCTAAACATATGTGGCTTACGTTTTAGCTAGGGAATAGTTGCCGTGGGAGTTGAACCCACCCGACCCAAACAAGGTACGACTACTTTTGAATCTGCAAATTCTACTCGCAGAAGTGTTTTTCGTTGACCGATAATGAGCAACTACTATCCATACATCTCCCATCGACCTGAACTATTGCAGTAGTGCCAGACTAAGTGGAGATAAAGATAAAGTTGGGATGATGGGACTTGAACCCATGACATACTGTGTATAAGACAGCCGCTCTCGCCAACTGCGCTACATCCCAATGTGCGTTTCCATAAGCTGTATGCCTACATTTAAGACGCTGACACAGCGCAACACTTATAGCTATTTTTATTTTCGCAGGGCATCCGCCAGTTACCTGCTAGTCGGTTGCGATCCGACATCGTGGGGAAAGAAGGAGTCGAACCTTCGGTGTTTCTAATGTCACGGTTTTACAGACCGCTGCAATCGCCACTATGCGCATTTCCCCAAAACCTGTGCCGTATAACCACGACTAAACTTCTGGCACACCTATCTGCTACCTACCGATTATTGCAATCACGGTATCGTCTTATCGACGCAGATAAAGTTTTTCACCGCTATATGGTTGCAATGCTTCAAGCGGTTACGTGGAAAACCCTCACGAGCCTTGCGACGGCTCTTAACAGCATTCCGCTATGAGGGGAAAGGAGCATTCCATGTAGATGGAATATTCGCAGATTGCAAAGACCGAAAGAAGAAAACATCTGCGAAACAGGACTACCAGGATTCGGACCTGGGAATGCAGCAGTCAAAGTGCTGTGCCTTACCGCTTGGCGATAGTCCTAAACTCCGGGAGAGAGACCATCTGCTCCCGGATTATTTTTGTGAAACACCCTATCTTTATCTAAAAAAAATTGTCACGCCTGTGTACGGTACTTTGAAAAACTTTGTGTTGTCAAACGCATTATTCCATTTTTCGTTTCCCACACACAGGCTACATACACTCTTGATGCCTTGATTTCTCTGCCACATATCCAATGCCAACACAACACCGGATATTCGGCAATAACAATGGCTTTATGAATTTAACCCATTCAAAATTGTGATATGGGATAATTCGCATAATCTCCGGTAACCACATAGGCTATACCCACGCGAAAGTTATTCCAAATGCAAGGAACATTGCGAACGCAAATAAAATAACTCCGTCTGATGCTGTTTTCTGTTTTGGAGCATACCATAAAGCAGATATTGCTAAAACTGTCAATACCAACGTTGTCATTATTTTTAAAATCATGAATCCAAGCATTTTTTCTTCGTCCTTCCTTCAATTTCATCGATCATTGCCATTACCAGTGCTTTAGCAAACTGGCTATTGTTATGTATTTTAATCAGCAAATTGCCCTGCCGGATAAGATACGACCAGTCATCATCCGTTTTCGGATTAGCGCACTCTTTATGAATTTTCCAAACCTCTGTGTATATCTCTTTAATCTCCGGTGGCAATTCACATTTCTCCTTAACTGGCAAATCTTCTTTAGGATCTTTATCAAGTCTTCTCTTTTGGTGCTCCATCTGACAGCTAACCATTTCCGTAACATTCTCACGTTCTCTCTTGATTCCGTGACCTTGCAGAAATAATTCGCATTGCAGAACTTCACCGCATTTTGAACATTCGTCTTTTATCTCTTTCCCGTAAATCTGCATAAGCAAAATTAACCCTCTGTAATTATATACCCACAATCCGCTAAAATATTTTTAGCTTCCTGCAGTGTAATCTCATTTACGTAAGCGGTAGTCGGTGATACCGTCTTTTTGCCATTAACAGCATCTTTTGTAGATTCAAAATCGACCAGTTCCAGATACTTGTCCAAGTACCACTTAGCTTTCCGAACATCCTCTACACCGTTTTTATTTTCATGCCGGTAAAGATATTTAAAAGCATCGCAAATGCAGAAGTTCTTCACAGTTTCAATCCCCTGCGTCTCAATCATCACATCTATGCACTCATATTTTCCTGTCTCATAATGACTGGGGTGATTTACATTATCTGACATCTAGGTCTCCTTTCTGGATAAAGGTCTTTTTATTTTTGAGGAAATTTGAGGGACTAAGGTAGGGGTTTTTTTCAAATTCTGTCAGACCCCCTCCCCCCCCGTTTCCATCAACACATTTCAACTATGCGCAAAATTCGTGCTTCGCGCAATCTTTATTGACACATCTTTAACTATCACGTATTTACGCACGTTTCCGTAGTTGTTGCTACTAATTTGCATCTGATGTATTATCGTCATACGCTCCGGAGTCGGTCAACATTGATGTATTTTGTCCATTTGCACCGCCTAACTGTGGCAGATCCGAAGCAGTTAATGCTTGCTTGTGGTTCTGCTGCTCTCTTGATACGCCGGGAAGGTTCCACCCGTAATGCCTATTCAGAATTGCCAGGATTCCAACAGGGTTTCGCTTTGCCGTGGCAAGTTTTGCGCTTAAAGACTCTTCGCGAAAATCCGATATCTTTTTGCCGATGTCAGAACACGATGGACTTAATTTAGTCCCCTCATCTCTCCATGTAGCTACTGTATATCTATCAATACCCGTTAATAAACTAAATCCTATAGCTGATACCTCTTTATCATACATCATACACATATATATATAATAATCACATATACGATTAACTAAATCATAATTATAAGCGTTATAATTACTTACTCCACCTGTAAATGATCCAGTAGTATTTACAAGGTTTTTAGACTTAAGACAGTCAGGCTCATTAAATGCATGACGTTTGATATACATAAGAGCAGCATTCCAAACGCTTTGAGACTCTTGTCTTATATCCTCTATTTTCTGATCTTTGCAGAACTGGGAAAGATATAGATCCATGTCATTCTCATATACCTTGGATGTTTCTGTATTTTCAACTTTTTCCATTCCTGCACCTCCTAAAAATCTGCAATAAAAAAAATCACTAATCCTCACTTAATAGACCCATGTTTTTTTATCTCCTCCACAGATTAGGTAAAAAACATAAATTTACAAAAGTGACAAGCTAGTGACTTCTTGTCGTTTCCGGTCTGCCGGCTCCGGTGGTCTTGGTTACAATCTGGGCGGCTGCGTATCCAGAGGGGGTTGGATTTGCTCCGCTGTCACTCGCACCGTGTTAACGTCGGCTCCCTAACTGCTTTTATCATACCATAAGTGCTATTTATAAATCCACAACAACCTTTTACGCATTTGACAATTTGTTACTGTGGTATGTCTTCCGGTGATCCTGAGCATATAAAAATCATGCGATTAAAAAATATCATCCGGTTAAATTTGACAAATGGGATTATTTAACAGACAGACAGGTAATTTTTGCAGATGGGTACATGGTGGCAGCCGGTCGGCTCTAGAATTTATATATACTTAGTATATCATTGTCTTTCTGCTCTTATTTACTTTTATTTTATCTAACCTTTATTTTATCTAATCTCCTTTTATTTAATCTGCGTCTACAAAATGTCTACAATTTGTCTACAAAATTTAGCACGTTAAAATATCACAGTGAAAATAGATCAAGAAAAGCAGGCTGTTACACCTGCTTAATTCCTGTTTATGCTGTTGCTCTTTCTGTTCTTCTGATCCGTTCCGCTCTCGCTGTGATCCGGTCAATTAACGCCCTGTCACCGTATGCGGATTTGCTGGACAATAACTCCGGATCCGTCATGCTGTCCAGTGCTTGGAGCGTTTCCGCTTGCACCGTCTCCAGTGCTTGGAGTTCTGCCCGGTTAAATTCTTTCAGCCGTTCCGATTCCGTTGTTTCCAGTTGATCCCGATAATACCGGAAAAACTGCCGGACGTTTGAGCGAATCCGGGCGGCTTTCTTTGCTGTGATCTGCTCCGGTGTTCCTGTCATTTCGTTCGCTCCTTTCGTTTGTTTGTATCTTGATTATATATCATGCTATATATCATGTCAATAGGCTATTGCAATTATTTATTGATATTTTTCAAAAATTCTTCAGCATCTACAATCTGTGGTTGCTCCGATAACTTCCGCTCTGCTCTCCTCTGCTCCTGGAGTTGGTGTAATCTTTCGTTTGCTTGCATCAATGCAACCTTTTCTTCTACTTCTGTACGCTCCGCATTTGCCTTTTCTGCGGTCTTTTCCGGCTCTTGCGGCAAAT
>ULRC01006388.1_pt1 | contig 56276 bp, 48 predicted proteins | sample 1955101 | NCBI WGS metagenome assembly ULRC01 (sample SAMEA4835672, study PRJEB28245) | human gut metagenome | biome: gut microbiome; material: fecal sample | place: Denmark | collected 2008 | reverse complement strand
CCCGTTATCGAAGCGTAAGAGAAAACGCTAAGCAGCATTAAAATTTTATTGTCACCGGTGGCGACAATAAAAATCAATATATTCGTCAGAGCGTTCAACGCTCTTGTTTTTTATCTGAAAGGAAAATTATTATGAAAAAAGTAAAAGCGCTTGCAACATTTCTTGTTGCGCTTATAACCGTAATGACTCTCACAACTGTATGCTTTGCTGCCGGAAGTGCCGACGTAGCCGGTGCCATTACAAGTACATGGGACGGCATGAAAGGTCAGATTAAGACAATCGTAAATGATGTGGTGTTCCCTATACTCGATGGCGTACTCGGTATTTTGTTAATTGTATTCATTACAAAAAGTGCTATTTCCTATAAGCGTAACGGCGAATTTGATATAATAGCACCGGCTGTATGCCTGGGTGGATTGCTATTTGTTCTTACTGCACCCCTTTATATTTGGAACATCATTCCGTGGTAATGCTTGCAGCAGTATTAAATAATTCAATATTGAAAAAAGGCTTTTGGGTATAATAGCTCACAAGCCTTTTTCCTTTTTGAAACAGAAAGGAGTCAGAAATGGCAAAATACAGACGTATTACCGAAGAACAGCGAACAACCGCAAATTCAACGGATCTGTACAGTTTTCTCACATCACATGGCGAACAATTACAAAGACATGGCAGCGGATATAAGCTTGTATATACTGAAAACGGACAGAAGCATGACAGTATAACCATTAACGGAAATCAGTGGTATGATCATAAAAATCAGATTGGTGGCGGTGCTATAAAATTTGTCGAGAATTATTACGGTTCTTCTTATCCTGAAGCTGTAGAAATGCTATTAGGGTTTTCATCAGTTCCTTCATCAAATATAACACGAGTATCAAATGTTAATACGCAATTACCGATTAGAAAGGAATTTAAGTTACCGAAAGCCAACAGCGATATGAAACGAGTTTTTGCATACCTAACAAAAACCAGGCACATATCAGGCGACATTGTTTCTTTTTTTGCTCATAAGAAGATGATCTATGAAAGTCTTGAATATTACAACGATAAAACTACAGGTGAACAAAAAGAAACGCACAATGTTGTGTTTCTCGGCAGAGATAAGGAGGGTACTGCCAAGCAGGCTAATAAACGCTCGATTGCCACATACGGCAAAAGTTTTCGCATGACAGTCTCCGGATCTGATACTAATTTCAGTTTTTGCCATATCGGCACTGATGATATGATATTAGTCTTCGAAGCACCGATAGATATGTTGTCATTTATAACGTTATATCCGGCTGATTGGCAAAAGCATAGCTATATAGCTCTTGACGGTATTTCAGAGCGTTCGCTTCTTCAGGCGTTGTCAGACTATCCTCATCTTCAGCATGTAGTTTTATGTACGGACAACGATGAAGGTGGAATAGACGCTGCCGAACGAATACGAGATATACTTTATTCAAAAGGCTATCAGCATATCGGACGGGCAACTTCACAGGCAAAAGACTGGAACGAAGACCTTAAACATAATTATGGTGAAGAATATATTCCGGCAAATGTTCACCCGCTGAAAAATGCTGTTGCTAATGTTGTAGATGAAATCGAGCCGCAAAATGATACATTATCACCCGGATTTGAAGATTTGCTTGCAGAAGGACTGTATACCGATATAGCCGCTCTTGCACTGGATCATAGTGTTCAAACACTGAAACTTGATGATTCGACGATTGACTATACCGCTATGTATGAAAAACTAGCCAATCGTATCAATAAAGATTTCAGAGCATATAGAGAAAAAGGTAAGCCGCAAACAAAAATCGAGCAATTGACCGAACAAATTAAATGTGCATTTAAAATAGGAGAAACCGACACGTGTAAAAGCGTTGCAAAACGTTTCTATGAAATAGCGCAAACAGCAGTATCGATTGAAGCAAGCATGACTCTTGAAATGCAACAGGCACAATCGGAAATCATTGCTGAAACTGCCGTTATGACGATGGGAGGTTGATAATATGCAACAGTATGTATTTATAGTTATTATAGCAATTGTCTTTTTGGCTATGATAATATTCGCTGTTATAGGGAAGAATTACAGCCTTGACAAAATCAAGGCTCGCAAGGTCGGTAACGGACAGCACGGAACCGCTCACTGGGCGGAACACAAGGAAATTTCACAAAACTTTTCAATTCTAAAATATGAGCCGCAATTATGGCGTATGGGTGCTTGCAGACCAACAATTGACGGAACAATAGTCGGTTTTGAAAAAAAGGGGAAAGATACATACGCATTGATTGATACAAGTGATGTACATACATTGATGATTGCAGCTGCAGGAACAGGTAAAACCACATTCTTTCTTGAACCTAACATTGAATACTGCTGTGCGGCAGGTATGAGTTTTATAAGTACTGATACAAAAGGAGATATATACAGAAATTGCGGTTATGTAGCCGCAAAACGTTACGGTTATAAAATATCAGTGATAGATCTGCGGAATCCGCTTAAATCAGATGGATTTAATCTGTTACATCTTGTAAAAAAATATATGGATGAATACAAAAATAATCCTTTGAATATCAGCGCAAAAGCCAAATCAGAGCGATACGCAAAAATCGTTGCCGACAGTATAATTGCCGCCGATGGCGACAAATACGGAGCAAACACATACTTCTATGATGCTGCAAAGGGATTAATAGCAGCCCAGATTCTGATTATTGCCGAATACGGAAATGACAAAGAATGTCATATAGTGTCCGTGCTGAAACTGATGATAGAGTTGTTAGAAGCAAAACCACAGAAAAAGTCACAACTTAAATCGGAAACATACTTTGCTGATCTGATTAAATTGCTACCGCCGGAACATAAAGCAAGATGGTTATCAGGTGCGGCGATTAACAATGCAGATCAAGCAGCACTCTCGGTCATCTCTACTGCCCTGTCACGTTTAAATTCACTCATTGACACAGAAACCGAACAGATTTTATGCTTTAACACAGCAATCGATACTGAAACACTCTGTAAAGAAAAATGTGCTGTATTTATTGTACTTCCCGAAGAAGACAGAACAAAGTATGTAATTGCTAATCTGATTATAGAACAAATCAGCCGAGAAATATACCATATTGCCGATGAAAACGGCGGTCATTTAGATAAACGTATAATGATATATTTCGAGGAGTTTGGTACAATGCCGCCAATAAGCGGAGTTGAAGCAATGTTCTCCGCCCTGCGCTCACGTTCAGTGTCTATCGTTGCAATTATACAATCTTTCGCACAACTTGAAAAAAACTATGGAAAGCAAGGGTCTGAAATCATCGTTGATAACACACAACTAATGCTGTTTGGCGGTTTTGCTCCCGGTAGTTCTTCTGCCGAAAAGCTATCAAAAGACCTCGGGAAGCAGACTATTCTGACAGGTAGTATTTCTAAAGGCAACGGAGGCAAAAACAGCGGTCACCAATCTCAGCAATTACAGATGACGGGACGAGAATTAATTACAGCCGATGAGCTGAAGTGCTTGCCAAAAGGAACATTTATTTGTACTAAAACAGGAATGTCGCCGTTCAAAGTGCAGCTTCTGTTTTACGAAAAACTTGGCATACGCTACGATGAAAAGCTGAACGCTGAGATTAAAGAGGTTAAAACAGTATATTATGCTGATCGAAAATCGATTAGCAAAGTAATTAAAAAACAGCATATCGATGAGCAGGAGAATGAAATGAATAAAGAAGAAAATGTAAGCGATATTAACGAGCTTATAACCGATTACTCGCTTGAAGAAGATGATATTTTCACAGAAACTCCATCAAGCAAAAAAATGATAAGAACATAAGGAGGGTTTAAGTATGGGCTGGCTATTTGACGTACTCGGAATTTCAGTTGATGGATTCGTTTCAAGCATATTTAATGGTATTATTAACTGGATTTATGAAGTTATTTTCAGTGTTATAAAAGTTGTTTTCACCAAGATAAATGAAACCGGAGCTGATCTGTTTCGCCTTCCGTGGGTTCAATCGCTTGTTAATTTCTTCTACATACTCGGTTGGGCATTGTTCGCAATCGGATTAGTTGTATCAATATCGGATATGGTTATAGAATACAGCAACGGCAAAGGCGATGTAAAGACAACTGCTATAAATTGGTTAAAAGCAGTTTTGGCTGTAAGTCTATTTACAATATTACCGGAACGTTTATATAATTTTGCAGTATATACGCAAGATTCTGTTTCCCGTTCGATAATTGATCAGGTAACCGACGAAAAATATTATCATCATCTTGTAGAATTTAATACCAATTTTGTTAATGTGGTATTCATTTTAATGACACTGTACGCAACAGTAAAGGTGTTCTTTGCAAACGTTAAAAGAGGCGGTATATTACTTACTCTTATCGGCGTTGGCTCATTGTATATGCTTAATCTCCCGCGAGGCTACAGTGATGGATTCAATGGTTGGATAAAGCAAGTTATAGCATTATGCTTTACGTCGTTTATGCAAACTACGCTTTTCTTTGCCGGGTTAATTACAATTCAAAGTGATTGGCTTATCGGTACGTGTCTTATTTTGTCTGCCACGGAAGTCCCGCGTATAGCTGACAGATTCGGATTAGATACGTCTATTCGCGGAAACATGATGGCTGTTTCGATGACAGCTAATACGGCATTAAACGGCATGAGATTTATTCGTACAGTTGCAAAGTAGGTGAAACAATGAAAAATTATTTGTATCCCAAGAATCTCAAATCGAAAACAAAAATTTTCAAATGGCAGGCACGAGATTTTATTGTTATTGTATTTTTCTCTATCATATGTGTTACAATTCTAGCCAACACATTAAGAGCCGAGCAATTTGTTTTTTTGTTTGTTTATGCCATATTAACAATCGTGACCGAAGAAGATCGTACATTATGCAGCTATGTAACGATTGCTGCAAAGCACTTTTTGTTAGAGCAACAAAAATATCTATGGAAGTGAGGATAATATGAAAATTAAAACGAAAAAGAAAACCGTTCAACAGCTTTTAGGCCTTGAAACTTTCGGCAAATACGGTTTGATAGCCGGAAAAGCCGAGTATGTAGTTTTTTCGATACTACCGTCTAACATTGCCGTTATGTCTTTGGAATCAGTACAAATTAAGATCGAAAAATTAATGGATCTTCTTACTGCTTTTCCAAATATACAGATTTTCTGCACAGATGGCTGCGAATGTTTTGACAACAACAAAATATTTATAAGCACTCGTATAGACGACGAGGAAAATAACGCTGTTCGTGAATTGCTCACTAAAGATCTCGAGCATATGGAAAGTATACAAAGCGAATTGTCGAACTCACGACAGTTTTATCTTGTATACAGATTTCGCAATCAATCTAAAGATCTCGTCGGAACGATTATATCACGGCTGGAAAAGTGCATGAGCGAATACGATTTTGTTTGCAAACGGCTTGAAAAATCAGATTTAAAACAATTTTTAGCTGTATATTTCGGCATATCATCATATGGTGCTGAAATTGCAGATGTGGAGGGAGCAACAAATGAAAATATGTAATAAAAAAGCGGTTGAGTTGACGCCTGAGCAGGAAGAAGAAATACGCATTCAATCATACTTTGACCGCATTACGCCGTCTGTACTCAGATTTTATCCCGATTATTATATATGCGGCAATAATTATTGCTCTGTATGGGCAATCAGAGAATATGCGCCGAAAACGCAGGAACAGGCAATCTTGTCACATATTGCAGACCACGAAAATGTTACGCTGAAGATATATAATCGCCCGGTTTCAGCGGCTGAACAAAATCAGATTATAGAACACGCCGACAGAAAGAATAACGCTCAGAAGAACACAACGACCAAGCTTGCTGAAGCCATAGACGCTGAGAGCAATCTAAGCGATATGGTGGAAATGCTCACAGACATACGTCGAAATAATGAATCAATGGTCCATACCTCGGTGTTCATTCAATTGAAATCTTCTTCAAAGGAACGGCTGGCTGAGCTTCAGGCTGATATTTCAATGGAATTGATACGTTCCAAAATCAGTTACGACAGGCTGTTATTACAGCAAAAAGAAGGATTTATTGCAACCCTTCCTTTCGGCAGAGATATGTTCGGAAACTTATTCGAACGGGTTATGCCAATTAGCTCAGCAGCTAATCTATATCCACTGAATTACAGTGGTAAAACAGACGAGAAGGGGCTGTACATCGGAAAAGATAAATACGGCAGCAGTATATGCGTTGATTTTGATGTCAGAAGTGACGATAAAACCAATTCCAACATTGTAATTCTCGGTAATGCAGGTGAAGGCAAATCTTTTCTATTAAAGCTTATCCTTACCAACCTGAGAGAATCAGGATTTGATATACTGAATATCGATCCCAATGTAGAATATGTAGAGCTGACAAATAATCTCGGCGGTGTAAATATTGATCTTATGGGCGGCAAATATACGATAAATCCTCTTGAACCCACTCCATGGGCAACTGATGATAATCAAACTATGCTTGAGGTCGAGGCATTCAGTAAAACCTCTGCACTGTCACAACATATATCATACCTCAAGGATTTTTTCCGTTGTTACAAAGATTTTTCTGACGCAGCTATAGATACGCTTGAAATAATGCTCGGAAAACTTTATGCTAAATTCAACATATTTGAAAACACCAATCTTGATAAAATACCTCACAACAAGTTTCCGTTACTCACAGACTTATATGCGGTTATTGAAGAAGAATACAATAAATGTGAAAAAGGCAAAAAAGCATTATATCGTTCCGATACACTTCAGGATCTGCTCTTAGGTTTAAATTCGTTATGCCGTGGTGCTGAAAGTAAGTATTTTAACGGTCATACTAATATAAAAGACGGCAAGATGATTAACTTTCTGATCCGTGGTATTATGGATACAAACGCAAAGCTCCGTGACACTATACTGTTCAATCTGCTGTCTTACATTCAGAACCGGTTACTTACAAAAGGACGTACTTTTGCCGGAGTTGATGAATTGCATTTATTTCTTAACAATCTGACAACCGTAAAATATCTGAGAGCCATCATGAAGCAGGATCGAAAAATGGATTCCGGTCTGATCATTGCTTCTCAAAATGTCGAGGATCTTACTTTGCCGGGAATAAAAGAATACACCAAACCTTTATTATCAATACCCACTCATCAATTTTTCTTCTATCCCGGTATAGTATCATCCGAAAACTTTATAGATACGCTTCAGCTTGATCCGGCAGAATACAAACTGATAAACAAACCGTCACGTTCACATTGTCTGTATCGTTGCGGCAATGAACGTTATTTGTTGAAAGTCATTGCGCCGCCGTACAAGGCGGCTCTTTTCGGTACTGGAGGCGGTAGATAATGGCTGTCAGTGTAATCGTCAAAGTCGGTGTAAAATTGCTCAGCACCAAAAAAGGACGGCGTTTTATTGTAGGAATAATTTGCGCTGTTTTTATGTTATTGTTTGGAATTACAGCAGCTGTGTGGTTTATCATTGCTTCGTATTTCGGATTAATCGGTAATGCCATGAGCGATGTGTTAATCAATCAGTCATGGTCTGATATTAATAAATATGTAGACAGTGCGCTTAACGATGTCAACAATACAATAAACGGAGAAATAAAAGAAACTACATACAGCTTTATGCCGGATTTTTCAATCAATCTATCAAAAGCTGTTTTGCAGCAGACGCTAGAAAAAAACAATGCTTCAACTATCCTGTTGTACGACAGTTCAGATATAGAGAAATACGACAAGCTTGCCGATGAAGCTGTTACAATGTTAAAAGCCGTCAAAAGTCAGAGTGATCTCAATAAAATATTTCCGGATAAAAAATATAAATATACGGATCTCGAAAACGATACGGCGTTCTCATTGAATGACAAGAATAATTTCAAAGAGGAAACGAAAGAAATGATACAGACACTCGTTCGTAAAGGGCTGCCTGACTATAATTATATTGTGACAGAAAAAACGATTGATAACAAGAATTATAAAACACAGGTTCTGACTGTCAAATCAGGCGAAAACACAGATACAGTAAAATATACTGTCAGCGGCGCAGGCGACATTTACTTACCGCTGTTTATAGCAATGTATCACGCTAAAAACGGTGTATATGTAAAAGATATGTTGAAGAACAGCGTATCTGATTTGACAAGCGATATAGCCGAAAACACTGAATCGAGCGGAATTGCGGATTACAATGATTTTATTGCTACAGTACGTTTAGCAAATATCGATCTTTTCGGTGCCGCTGAAATAGGAAGGGCTGTTACCAATGCTATATCAAACGGCGCAATCGGTATAACACATAAGATTACCTCATATGGAAATAATCGTAATCTTACATTAACTCTCATTATGCCGTCTCAAAAAGAATGGGAAGAAATGTTCGGAGTAAGCGAAAAAGAAGATATAGTTACCGATAATCTGAAAGTAATCGAAACCATGCTTGAAAAAGCCGGCATAACGGATTTATATTTTCCTGTAGCCGCTACTGTGAAATCCGCTCTGTTTACATACTTTGAAGGTTTTTTCAATTTACCTGTAAACAGCAGTGAACTTGAAAACAGAGTTATTCTTACATCGCTTAATGCAGAGCAATTTTTTCATCATAATGGGCTATATACAGCCTATGACGGCGGTGTAACGCTTTCGCTGAAAGCTTCTGAAATTCCTGTAAGGATTGATATTTTACCGAGTGCCGATGAAGTAATACAGGACGCATTTATCTATGACGTTTATAACAGCGAAGAACACAATATAATAAAAAGCACACCAAATTATACTTATAACTGTTCTGCTGTCGAAATTGCGTATATTATAGACGTTGACGCCTTTAAAGAACAGTATGGGTTTGAATTCCCGACTATAGTAATGACAAACGGCAATACATTTAAGGCCGGCGATACAATTACCATGCTGGTTGAATACAGCTGCATGGAGCGTATTGCTATCGGTGAAGAAGATATAGGTCACTCGCTTCGTGATATATTCGGTAACTCACAAATGATAATCGGATACTCACATAGCGGTACTCACAGTAAAGAAAAAGATGAGGGATTTGATTCAACGGGCTGGTATCATACATTCGGCAGTGAAAAGAATGTATACCATCTCGGCATAAAAGCGGCATTTGTTGATGGTGAAGTTGTCAGACAGGAATATCAGAAACCTCATACATATAACGGATTATCAGTAAAGAACACAGGCGCTAAAGTCAATCCGTTATTATGGTTTAAAGCATTCAGAACAGCCGCTTGACAAACCCTATTCAATAGGGTATAATAATAACAGTAAGGAGGTTAAATATGACTCGTGAATTCGTAATCATGCCCGAATTTGAAAAACAGTGGTCGGCTATGGGGCTTTCTGATAAAGAATTAAGCTCTTTGCAATACGAACTTACTATAACGCCCAAAATCGGTGATGTAATAAAAGGCACAGGCGGACTTCGCAAATTTCGTTACGCTTTTGAAAACAGAGGAAAAAGCGGCAGTGTCAGGGTGTGCTATATTGATTTTGTTGTAAAAGAGCGCATTTATTTAATCACTGCATATCCTAAAAACAAGAAAGAAAATCTGAGCAAAGAAGAATGTAACGAAATCAAAAAATTGGTTAAACTATTGGAAGAAAGTTTATAAGGAGGTTTACTTATGGGACTTTATGATAGCATTACAAAAGGTCTGACAGAAGCTATTGAATACGAAAAGGGTAACGTAAGTGCTAAGAAGGTCAAAGTAACTGTCACCCCGGCTGATGACTTTTCTCCTAAGGAGATTAAAGCAGTCAGAAACAAGCTTAATATGACACAGAGAACGTTTGCGTCTGTAATCGGCGTATCTGCTAAGACTGTCGAAGCATGGGAAACAGGTACCAATAAGCCCATGAAAACTGCTTGCAGACTTATTTCGATGATAAACGCTGACCCTCAGATACTGAAAAAATGCAAGATTGTAAACAGATAAGTTTTATGATACAGATTAACCTGCGGTTGCTATCGCAGGTTTTTCTTTTGCCATTTTGCAGAAAGGACAATAATATGAAAAAAGAACAAATGAACGTTGCACTTGACCCGGCATTAAAAGCTAAAATCCGTGGTATGTATAAAAGTGATAATTGCAGTACAATGACAGAATTCGTGCAGAAAGCAGTTGAATTTTATATTGGCTATCTTGAAAGTCAGAATTCCGTTAATTTCATCGCACCCATTATAACTGATACGATTAAATCGACTGTTTACGCAACAGAACAGCGTCTTGCACGCTTATTATTCAAAGAAGCAGTTGAAACGGCAAAGCTCGCAAATATTACAGCGGCATTTCACAATTTAGATGATAACACATTAAAATCATTACACATACGCTGCGTGCAGGAAGTATCGAAAATCAACGGTATACTAACTCTCGAAGACGCAACGAAATTTCAGAATGGTGATGAATAATGCCAAAAATAATAGTTACAAGCAGATACATTGCTCCATCTGTACCAAAATCGCACCTGGAGTATTACACAAAATATATTGCTACACGTCCCGGTGTAGTGATAAATAATACTAACTCTGTCGGTATCGAACCTCAGAAGCCGTCCAATCCTAATGATCCCGTAAGTGAAAAACAAAAACAGATGATAGATCAACTTCTGCAAGATTTTAAAGATGCTAAAAAACTGTTTGAATATGAGGATTATATCAATAACCCTACGCAAGGGACGGCAAGCGATTTAATTTCAGCGGTAATAGACAGAAATGCAGATATAGTAATAGGAAAATCGGCATACACCCACTATCTAGGCGAACGCCCCGGTGTTGTAAAGGACGGTGAACACGGACTATTCTCCCAGGACGGTCAGAGTGTAGATCTGAATAAGGTAGCTCAAGAAGTAGCTGCTCACCGGGGCAACGTGTGGACGCACGTTGTATCATTGCGCCGCTCTGACGCCGAGCTTTCCGGCTATGCCTATAATGATGAACAAATAACAGCTGACGCATGGCGTTCACTTGTACGCCGACATATTCTGACTATGGCAGAACAGACGAAAATCAAACCTGAAAATTTGCAGTGGTATGCTGCTTTTCATAACAAGGAAACAAATCCTCATGTACATATTATGATTTACTCGAAAGATCCGAAAGAGGGCTATCTGACTAACAACGGGATAGAAAAAATACGCTCTGCCTTTGCCAATGATATTTATTCAGAAGAATTATCAATGCTAAACGAACATCAGACCGAATTGCGTAATCAATTGCGTTCATCGGCGGCTATGGCATTTGACAAAATAGCAGCGCAGCTCAGAGCCGGAACATTGCCGGGTCAGCAGAATTTATACGAAAATATCACGAAGCTCAAAAATATCCTTGATTCTACCAAAGGCAAAAAAGTGTACAAATTTCTCAAACCTGAAGCTAAGGCTGTTGTTGACAGCATTACACAGCAGATTTGCAGAAACAAGGATATACAGTCATTATATGATCAATGGTGTAATTGTCAAAAAGATCGTATAGGCATTTATACTTCGAAAATTCCGGATTTCCCATCATTAGAAGACAATCCGGAATTCAAAACGATAAAAAATCATATTATCAGAGCTGTAGCGGAAATGTCGGATATTCTCGAAATCCAATCAGATAAAATTCACACTGAAAATCCGGCGTTTGAGAACATACCGTTACCTGATAACCCGCCTATTGTACATGAAAATGACGAAAATATCAAGGAAGTTATCAACAAACAAACTGCTGACACTGAAGAAAATCTCAAAGAAGAAACTGCCCCGACTATAGATCCTGCTGTCGGCGGTATTGCTATTTCTCTGTTCGGTCAGCTTACCAGGATGATGACGCACGATTCGAATATTGATCACTCACAGTTTATTAAGCATTCTGTTGAGGCAGAAATACTTAAAAAAGTACTTGAGAAAAAATTAACTCAAGGTCAAAAAATAGAATAAGGAGCGAATGAGCAATGTTAAAGTTTGACTATTTCAAATTGCCTAACTATATATTTGCCGCAGATCTTACACACAATGAGTTTGCCGTTCTCGCCTATCTCATATCTCTGCACTCAAATATACACAGTAAAACAGGCGATTACAAACGTGTCCGACAAACAACTATTGCTCATTCCTGCGGTATAAAAACTGCACAAACCGTATCGAGAATCATAAAATCGCTCCATAATAAAGGTTTTATTTCTCATATAATCAAAGCATACCGTCCTGACAATCTGATAGGCACTTATACCTATGTTCTTAACACAGAAAAATTGTGCGGCGAATACACGCCGATAAAACGCTCTGTGTTTACAAGAAATCTTAATGCAAAACAGCTTAAAGTATACTTATACCTTTTAAAGTGCATAGATAAAAAGTTGAGATACTGTTGGAACAGCTTCAGCGATATATCAAATGCGCTTAAGATAAAACGAGATGATGTTATCGCCATAGTTTCCGATCTCGTCTGTGAAAGATGTATCAGAAAAACGAGAAAGCTCAGATATGATAACAGGAACGTATATTCTGACAACGTTTATAGCATTAAAACAGTGCGTCTGATCAAAAAACGTTTTAAAAAAGAATTGCAGTTCCTTATTTGCCCTCAGAACTGCAATCACATATCAACATACAAAAATAAATTTGTACACTTGTATAATAGCACTTTATCCGAGCTTTGTCAATCTGTTTTTTTGAGGGTAAGGGGTAGCCCCCAAAATCGAAGTTCTATATATAAACCAGCTGTTTTATTGCGAAAATAAGTATAAGTGTTAGATTACGTTCTTTATATTCCTGCTATATTAACGATACGTATAACGCAATTTTCGGTTTTATTTTTCGCTATAAGCGCACAATGATGTTATGGGATTATTCTGCGTGCGGTTAAATTACAAATAAAGCGTTGCCGTTGAACGGATCAGCTTGAGTATGATCTTAGCTGTAAGAATTTGATTCGGATTTTATTTTTCGCAATAGGCACAGCATTCTCGGCAGGAAAACTGTCGCCGGTGGCGACAATTATGAAAAGACTAAGTAAAAAAATGGAATTTTGAACAACTGCTGCATTTACAATTCTTGTTATTAAAGTCACTCGTAAGCGCAGAAACCCATTCAAGGTCACCGCCGAAGCTCCGAACGAAACTACAAAAAATCGAGTTACTTTATATAGCTCGATTTTCCTTTTTATTCCACGAACTATTGAAATATTATCATCAATTTTTCAACAACCTCGACTGTAAATCCAACCGTTTCTGCTATCCATTTAAAATGCAAGTTAAAGAGTGCCTACAAGCACTCATACAAAAACAACGGGCAATGCCCGTTGTATCGCATATTAAAGCCGTTTACTGTCCTACAAAAATTTGTGCAAATTTTTCAGAGAGGTGAAAAAACTCATATATGAAAACGAAAAAACCGCATAACAGAGCGGTTTCAGTTATATATGAGCATAAAAAAAGAGAAATTTATGTAAATTTCCCTTGACATGATTTATGCTTTGTGATAGAATGTATATAAATAAAAAACACCACACACAGGCTGTACAGTTCTTGCCGGAACGATACAGCCCCTCATCAGCTCGATGAACGCAACCATCTGACTGACTTAGTGCAATAGTGCCTTTAGTGTGCTTCATTATAGCACATTTAATACAATTTTGCAAGAGCTTTCAGAAGTTTACCGGACGCTGGAGGCTCTTGTGTTTTTAAATCTGATATACAAGGCGTAAATCCGCAGTGTATATCCCCACCTGCCCCTTCCACATGGCAGTACAAACTGAATAGCCAACTTTGTGATAACAAGACTTTGCGATGACAGCCGGTTCTCCGGTATGGGATACAACATTGTTTGTATCTGCTGAATATCAGCGAGCGAAGAAAGGGCGGATACCGAACGTAGCTGTATTGCTGTAATTCGTTTCGGATGCGTCAAAGTCAAAAGTAACAAAGCGACGGTATCAAATTGTATATTATCACAGTGGAGCAGTAGCAGCTGCTTCGCTGTGTGATATATTATTTACAGCTTTAAGGACACCCTATAGCGGTATCCTTAAAAGTGTAAATAACAATATTGGTGAGCCACCCGGGAATCGAACCCGGGACACCCTGCTTAAAAGGCAGGTGCTCTGCCGCCTGAGCTAGTGGCTCAAAAGCTATAAAACTTTTGAGTTGTTTTCACAACGTGATTTATTATAACAAATCCTGACTCCTTTGTCAAGTCTTTTTTTAATATTTCTTTACGTTAATTTGAAAAGCGTCATAAAAATAGCTTTACCGAATATTCGTCACAAGATTTTTCTAAATTTATTCTGCTCCGATTCAGGAAAGATAACGCTTCATTGTTGACACAATTGCGATTATGTGTTACAATATCCTCTGGTTAGTTTTGATTAACCCTACGATATTTTTAATTAAGATGCAGTGATAATATGGAAAACAATAAAATTAATCCCCTGCTTACAGGCTCAGCAGAAACTATGCTACAGAGTTTTTACGCAAGAGCCAAATATTCAAGAAAAAAGAATGCTAAATTTTATGACGCAAAGGCAATAGAGCTTGTTGGAAAAATCGATTATGACTTTTCAAAAGCGGAAAAGGATTCTACGATGAGTAACGGAGTAATCGCAAGAACCATCGTATTTGACGAATTGGTCAAAGACTTTATAAACAAAAATCCCGATTGCACAGTTGTAAACATAGCCTGCGGACTTGATACAAGATTTTACCGTATGGATAACGGCAAAATAACATGGTACAATGTCGATCTGCCGGAAACTATAGAGGTTCGTGATGCAATATATCACGAATCAGGCAGGGTGTCTACAATAGGCATTTCCGCAACCGATCCCGCTTGGGCTGACAAGGTAACAAAAAGAGGAAAAATGCTTTTTATAATCGAAGGTCTTTCAATGTATCTTACCTCTGATGAAAACGCTCAGATGCTGTCGATTATCAGAGATAAATTTGATAATGCGACAGTGGTTATGGAGTGCCTTGCTAAAAAGTGGGTAAACAAGGAGCGTACCGAAAAATCAATTCAGGACACCGGTGCAAAATTCGTGTTTGGTGCTGATACCTTTGATGATTTAGGTAAAGCGGCAGACGGTTTCAGATGTATAAAAAATGACGATATCATCCGTGGTATGTCAGTTATAATGCCGGTATTGAAGCCGTTCAGAAAGCTACCTTTTTTAAAGAAAATCGCACAGAAGATTCTTATATTTGAAAAAGCATAACCGGATATTGTCAGCCGACCTTTCAGCGGGTCGGCTTCATTTTATTGTGAACTTAACATTCAATCAAGAAATGTTGATTGAATGTTAAGTTTATCGACGTCTGAAATCTTCCTTAATTAAGAAGTTTTCTATTGCATTCTGTCGGATTTTGTGATATTATTATCCTAATAAAATATGCCAACAATACGGCAAATAAAAATTTCGCACTGCAAAAGTGCGGTAAGGATGAGAAATATGCCAAAAAGACAGGACATTAACAAAATTATGATAATAGGCTCCGGCCCTATCATCATAGGTCAGGCTTGTGAGTTTGACTATTCAGGCACACAGGCTTGTAAAGCACTCAAGAAGCTCGGTTACGAGATAGTTCTTGTAAACTCAAACCCCGCAACCATCATGACCGACCCCGATGTAGCAGACATCACCTACATTGAACCGCTCAACCTCGACAGACTTACTCAGATTATAGAGCAGGAACGTCCCGATGCACTTCTGCCTAACCTCGGCGGTCAGTCAGGTCTTAACCTCTGCTCTGAACTGGATAAGGCAGGCGTGCTGAAAAAGTACAACGTTCAGGTAATCGGCGTTCAGGTTGACGCTATCGAACGAGGCGAGGATCGTATCGAGTTCAAGAATGCGATGAAGGATCTCGGTATCGGAATGCCGAGAAGCGAGGTTGCCTATTCAGTCGATGAAGCTGTCAAGATAGCCGAGGAACTCAAGTACCCTGTTGTTCTTCGTCCTGCCTATACAATGGGCGGCGCCGGCGGCGGAATGGTTTATAATGTAGACGAGCTTAAGGTCGTATGCGAAAGAGGCTTGCAGGCGTCTCTTGTAGGTCAGGTTCTTGTTGAGGAGTGTATCTTCGGCTGGGAAGAGCTAGAGCTTGAGGTTGTCCGTGATGCCGACAACAACAAGATTACCGTTTGCTTTATCGAAAACATCGACCCCATCGGCGTACATACGGGCGACTCGTTCTGTTCCGCTCCTATGCTGACTATTCCTGAAGATGTTCAGAAAGAGCTTCAGGATATGTCTTACCGTATTATCGAATCCATCGAGGTTATCGGCGGCTGCAACTGTCAGTTTGCCCGTAATCCCGAAACAGGACGTATTGTTGTAATCGAAATAAACCCCAGAACATCACGTTCTTCCGCTCTTGCGTCAAAGGCTACAGGCTTCCCTATTGCCTTTGTTTCCGCCCTCCTTGCCTGCGGTCTTACTCTCAAGGATATTCCCTGCGGTAAGTACGGCACACTCGACAAGTATTACCCCGACGGAGATTATATTGTAATCAAGTTTGCACGTTGGGCATTTGAAAAGTTCAAGGGCGCAGAGGATAAGCTCGGAACACAGATGAGAGCTGTCGGCGAAGTAATGAGCATCGGCAAGACCTATAAAGAGGCTTTCCAGAAGGCTATACGTTCACTTGAAAAGGACAGATACGGTCTCGGCTTCGCAAAGAACTTCCACGATATGACAAAGGAAGAGCTTTTAGCACAGCTCAGATACCCCACAAGCGAAAGACAGTTTGTTATATACGAAGCTCTGCGTAAAGGTGCTACTATTGAAGAGATTCACGCCCTTACGAAGATAAAAGACTGGTTCTTACAGCAGATGAAGGAGCTTGTTGACGAAGAAGAAGCACTGCTCAGAATCAAGGGTTCTGTTCCCGAAAAGGCTGTGCTTAAGCAAGCAAAGCTGGACGGTTTCTCCGACCGTTATTTAAGCTCGCTTCTTGAAGTTACAGAAGAAGAAATCAGAAATGCCCGTATCGGCTTTGGCATAAAGGAAGCGTGGGAAGGCGTTCATGTAAGCGGTACTGATAATGCGGCTTACTACTACTCCACCTATCATCTTGACGAGGATAAAAGCCCTGTCAGCGACAAGCCCAAGATAATGATTCTCGGCGGCGGTCCCAACAGAATAGGTCAGGGTATCGAATTTGACTACTGCTGTGTTCATGCGGCGCTTGCACTCAAAAAGCTCGGCTTTGAATCTATCATCGTAAACTGCAACCCGGAAACAGTTTCAACCGACTACGATACATCGGATAAGCTCTACTTTGAGCCGCTCACCCTTGAAGACGTGCTTTCGATTCACGATAAGGAAAAGCCACTCGGCGTTATCGCTCAGTTCGGCGGTCAGACACCGCTCAACCTTGCAAGCGACCTTAAGAAATACGGCGTAAACATTCTCGGCACAACTCCCGAAACTATCGACCTTGCGGAAGACAGAGACCACTTCCGTGCTATGATGGACAAGCTCGGAATCCCGATGCCCGAATCCGGAATGGCTGTAAATGTTGACGAAGCGCTTGAAATAGCTAACCGCATCGGCTATCCCGTAATGGTGCGTCCTTCATACGTTCTCGGCGGCAGAGGTATGGAAATCGTTCACGATGACGAAATGATGAAGGTCTATATGTCTGCGGCAGTAGGTGTTACCCCCGATCGTCCCATACTCATCGACCGTTTCCTGCACCACGCTACAGAGTGCGAGGCAGATGCTATTTCTGATGGCAAGAACTGCTTTGTTCCGGCTGTTATGGAGCACATCGAGCTTGCGGGCGTTCACTCCGGCGACTCAGCTTGTATCCTGCCCTCTATGAACCTTACGGAAAAGCAGGTCGCAACAATCAAGGATTACACAAAGAAGATTGCAGTAGAAATGAATGTATGCGGTCTTATGAATATGCAGTACGCTATTGAAGACGATACTGTCTATGTTCTTGAAGCTAACCCCAGAGCGTCCCGTACAGTTCCGTTGGTATCAAAGGTTTGCAACATCAACATGGTACAGCTTGCTACACAGATAATCACATCATCGCTGACAGGCAAGCCCTCCCCCGTACCCGAACTTCACGACAAGGTAATCAATCACTACGGTGTTAAGGAAGCGGTATTCCCCTTCAATATGTTCCAGGAGGTTGACCCCGTTCTCGGTCCCGAAATGCGTTCTACAGGCGAGGTTCTCGGCATCGCTCAGACATTCGGCGAGGCTTATTACAAGGCTCAGGAGGCAACACAGGTAAAGCTACCTCTTGAGGGAACAGTTCTCCTCAGTGTATGTGACAGAGATAAGCCCGAGCTGCTTGAAATCGCAAAATCATTCAGCGAGCTTGGCTTCCATATTCTCGCTACAGGCAAGAGCTACGAAATGATAAAGGATGCAGGCATCGCCGCTGAACGTATCAACAAGATGTACGAGGGCAGACCCAACATCACCGATGCAATAGCAAACGGCGATATTCAGCTTATCATCAACACACCCGCAGGAAAGACGAGTGCAAATGACGACAGCTATATCCGTAAATCAGCTATCAGACATAAAGTGCCTTATATCACAACAATGGCGGCAGCTAAGGCAAGCATCGAGGGTATAAAGTCACTTAAAGCAAACAAACACTTCGGCGTAAAGTCTATTCAGGCACACCACGCAGATATAAAGTAATATATTCAAAAAATACGTTAACCCCGTTGTAATAGCGATTTTTACCCTCCTTACCGGACATCCGGTAAGGAGGGTAATTTTGTGAAATACGATTATGCGTACAAAAGAAAAGCTGTTGAAAAAAACAGAAAATGAGAATGGATGAAAACGCCGGAATGAGCACAAATGAGAGAAATTTCCGCCAGATGATAAGGAAATGGGTTCGGCTCGAATATGCTTGCGGTCCGGAGGTGTTAAAACACAAAACAAAGATGTAAGGAACATCCCACGCGTGTGGGGAAAAGTCTCGGTGGTGGTATTGGCGTTGGTGTTCCTATGAACATCCCACGCGTGTGGGGACAAGGTTTGTGTTTGCCATAATTTTTGATTTTCCTTTCGATCATCCCCACGCGTGTGGGGACAAGGTCAAGAGCATCGATACATCCGTACTTAACGCTGGATCATCCCCACGCGTATGGGGACAAGGGACACTTGACGGCGCTTTGTCTGGCAGACGGCGGATCATCCCCACGCGTGTGGGGACAAGTGTCGTCACAACGATGTTTACAGCTATGGAGCAGGATCATCCCCACGCGTGTGGGGACAAGTGTCGTTGAAGCAATTCAGACAGTTTCAGACGACAATCATCCCCACGCGTGTGGGGACAAGTGTCTGATAAAAACGGAAACGTCATCGACAGCAGGATCATCCCCACGCGTGTGGGGACAAGGAACGGGCTATCAGGTAAAAGAACAATAAACCAGGATCATCCCCACGCGTGTGGGGACAAGCACACCCACGCCCCCGCGGCGCCGTCCACTTGAGGATCATCCCCACGCGTGTGGGGACAAGCTGCGAGGAAAAGAACGAGTACAGGCTGACTAGGGATCATCCCCACGCGTGTGGGGAGAAGGCCGAAAAAGCAGAGCCGACGCAAGTTATAGCAGGATCATCCCCACGCGTGTGGGGACAAGGCCGAAAAAGCAGAGCCGACGCAAGTTATAGCAGGATCATCCCCACGCGTATGGGGACAAGCTTTATACGGCGGGAGCTGATTTCTGCAAGGGCTGATCATCCCCACGCGTATGGGGACAAGCTTATACAAAGTTCTTGACGAAGAAAAAACACCCGATCATCCCCACGCGTATGGGGACAAGCTTCGAAGAGCTCGACAACCCCGAAAATGATAAGGATCATCCCCACGCGTGTGGGGACAAGTTGTACACTCTCTAACGGCTGTGGAATAGGCTGGGATCATCCCCACGCGTGTGGGGACAAGGCACGAAGATATTTGAGGGAGATATTGTTGACAGGATCATCCCCACGCGTGTGGGGACAAGTGTAAGTTCACAGCTTGCCGAAGGACGCAAATAGGATCATCCCCTCGCGTGTGGGGACAAGTGCTTTTCCTGTGCCTTTTCGGTTTCCTTTGAAGGATCATCCCCACGCGTGTGGGGACAAGAAATGCCTGCACCGCCGTCAATCTTTGTAGGCGGGATCATCCCCACGCGTGTGGGGACAAGAAGGTTGGTGCGTTTATGCTGTGACTACACGTAGGATCATCCCCACGCGTGTGGGGACAAGTTATCAGTCGTAAAAAACTCATAGCGATACTCGGGATCATCCCCACGCGTGTGGGGACAAGGCTCAAGCGACAGGATACGCATCTCACGCCATCATCCCCACGCGTGTGGGGACAAGGCGCAGGTACGCTAGGCGAGTGCGAGGAGTTCAGGATCATCCCCACGCGTGTGGGGACAAGCACTGTACGAGGAGGACGGTTATACCGACTATAGGATCATCCCCACGCGTGTGGGGACAAGTCAAGGCTTCCGCTCCAGACATACTTTTCACGGGGATCATCCCCACGCGTGTGGGGACAAGGCCATTCCAACAAGCAGATTTTGCCAAGCCGCTGGATCATCCCCACGCGTGTGGGGACAAGGAAAAAGAGCCTTGAAGATGCGGGCAAGGACAGGGATCATCCCCACGCGTGTGGGGACAAGCACACCCACGCCCCCGCGGCGCCGTCCACTTGAGGATCATCCCCACGCGTGTGGGGACAAGAACTCATATTTTCCTCCAAACTTTCAACTGGCTGGGATCATCCCCACGCGTGTGGGGACAAGTATATTGTACTCCTGAAAGCTACAGAGGATATAGGATCATCCCCACGCGTGTGGGGACAAGCCCCCACCCGTCACCGCGGAGAAATTTTGTCTTGCATCATCCCCACGCGTGTGGGGACAAGCCGGGACACGGCACACCCGTGGCTAGCGCCAAATGATCATCCCCACGCGTGTGGGGACAAGCCACTACGCAAACAAGTACACAGCAAAGCGTGGGGATCATCCCCACGCGTGTGGGGACAAGTTGATTTTGTGCTGAACGGGCAGTATTTTCGCAGGATCATCCCCACGCGTGTGGGGACAAGATGTATGCCGCAAGCTGAGAGTACAGCTGCGGAGGATCATCCCCACGCGTGTGGGGACAAGTGTTTGTTGCCACCGAATAATTGCCTGTGTTTGGGATCATCCCCACGCGTGTGGGGACAAGTTTTAAAAATGTGAAAAAAGTGTTAAAAAAGTAGGATCATCCCCACGCGTGTGGGGACAAGGGGCAGTCGGAGCTTCAAAATCTTCCTGTCACGCTATCATCCCCACGCGTGTGGGGACAAGGGTGCAAGTTTTGACTAACATTAAGTTATCCGGGGATCATCCCCACGCGTGTGGGGACAAGTGTGCGAAAGCTTGTATGCCCCTGTTGCGGATTGAATCATCCCCACGCGTGTGGGGACAAGGCGCAACAATGGGAAACACCGCCTTCAGTTACAGGATCATCCCCACGCGTGTGGGGACAAGTATGATGGAAATCAGCCTGTTATTTTTGGCAAGGGATCATCCCCACGCGTGTGGGGACAAGTCGGCTGTAGGTCATCTCTGACAATGGTCGGCAGGATCATCCCCACGCGTGTGGGGACAAGTACCTTAACGCTTTTCTTACTTTTTAGGGTGAAGGATCATCCCCACGCGTGTGGGGACAAGAGAACTACTTTTTATGAGCCCATCGGAATTAAAGGATCATCCCCACGCGTGTGGGGACAAGAGAGTTTCTCGTCTGCGTCCTTCTGCCACTTTGGGATCATCCCCACGCGTGTGGGGACAAGAAAGTTGCTTGTTCTGCGCTAAGTGCAGATACAGGATCATCCCCACGCGTGTGGGGACAAGCTGAAACGTTCCAACGACAAAAAGCTGAAAGAAGGATCATCCCCACGCGTGTGGGGACAAGTGTACTCGGAATTATTGACGGCTTGCTTGGCACAAATCATCCCCACGCGTGTGGGGACAAGTGTCAATATCCGCACTGCCGAGAGCCATCTTTAGGATCATCCCCACGCGTGTGGGGACAAGTGTCAATATCCGCACTGCCGAGAGCCATCTTTAGGATCATCCCCACGCGTGTGGGGACAAGGATTCATCAAAGAGCGTATGCGGCGGTATTTCAGGATCATCCCCACGCGTGTGGGGACAAGTTCCGCATTATGGGAAGTCACTTCAACGACGGGGGGATCATCCCCACGCGTGTGGGGACAAGGTCATACCGAGTTCTTTTTGCACATCTGTCAATGGATCATCCCCACGCGTGTGGGGACAAGTACAATTTCAGACGGCGGAATCACGCCGTTTGAGGATCATCCCCACGCGTGTGGGGACAAGCGCTGTAATATACTGTAATTCGAGGAGGGGTAATAATCATCCCCACGCGTGTGGGGACAAGCGGCATCGTACTGGTCATCATAAGCCTGCGAGAGGATCATCCCCACGCGTGTGGGGACAAGGAAAATAAAAAGGCTATCATTTTGAATAGCATAGGATCATCCCCACGCGTGTGGGGACAATATAGTATACACTGTGACCTTTCGCCCGATGAAGGGATCATCCCCACGCGTGTGGGGACAAGCGCCTATTTTGACGAACAATTCAAATAAATTTAGGATCATCCCCACGCGTGTGGGGACAAGTTCCGTAAATTTTCCCATCGTTCACTTATCCTTTCATCATCCCCACGCGTGTGGGGACAAGTTTATACGGTTTCCGTTCCCATTTCGGTGGCGAGGATCATCCCCACGCGTGTGGGGACAAGTATGCCCCTCCGTATCTTTTCGCAACGATTTCAGGATCATCCCCACGCGTGTGGGGACAAGTCGGCAAAAATATAATGCCGAGGTTGAAGAAAAGGATCATCCCCACGCGTGTGGGGACAAGTGCCGCTGTTCCATTGCGGCGGTTGTTAAGGGAGGATCATCCCCACGCGTGTGGGGACAAGTTGTCTGTCTGTTATGCCGGCAGACAAGAAGCAGGATCATCCCCACGCGTGTGGGGACAAGTTTGAAAGTCCCCAACAACCGTATACCCTCGCGGGATCATCCCCACGCGTGTGGGGACAAGTTGCACGGCTGACTACGGCACACGTCAGTCTGAGGATCATCCCCACGCGTGTGGGGACAAGTGTTCATCGCCACCGAATAATAGCCTGTGTTTGGGATCATCCCCACGCGTGTGGGGACAAGGCGCTAGTTTAACACGCAATAACGTTACTGTGGGGATCATCCCCACGCGTGTGGGGACAAGTGTTCTTTTTCAAGTTCGATAAGAAACATCAGAGGATCATCCCCACGCGTGTGGGGACAAGCTATGATACTTGCAGTGCTTGCACTTTACCTCGGGATCATCCCCACGCGTGTGGGGACAAGCTGTTTTTTATGTCCGATATCTATAGTGTACGAGGATCATCCCCACGCGTGTGGGGACAAGTTGCGGAGGGGCTGACAGCAGGTGTTTTTACGGGGATCATCCCCACGCGTGTGGGGACAAGTGAGTACAATGTATGTAATGTCGTTCCGTCAAGGGATCATCCCCACGCGTGTGGGGACAAGTCCTTACGGATGGCGAAGGCAACGCAAAGATGAGGATCATCCCCACGCGTGTGGGGACAAGCAAAAGCAAGCTGACAACATACGACACGGATAAGGATCATCCCCACGCGTGTGGGGACAAGTTTCCCGATACGTTGATAACTGCCACTTCATCGGGATCATCCCCACGCGTGTGGGGACAAGGTGCTGTGTTTTCTCACTGTGATACTTACAGTGGGATCATCCCCACGCGTGTGGGGACAAGTACCTTAACGCTTTTCTTACTTTTTAGGGTGAAGGATCATCCCCACGCGTGTGGGGACAAGTACTTAGTGCTACTATCCACTACGAAGGTGTGAGGATCATCCCCACGCGTGTGGGGACAAGTCAATTATGTACGCAAGCTGTACCGCCGAGCAGGGATCATCCCCACGCGTGTGGGGACAAGATTATCTTGGTGTAGATAATGACGGTACGCCTAGGATCATCCCCACGCGTGTGGGGACAAGTGGCAGGAGCTTCAACAGCAAAACGGGTAACTGGGATCATCCCCACGCGTGTGGGGACAAGACAACTCCAACGAAGTAATCGACTATGAGCTTGGGATCATCCCCACGCGTGTGGGGACAAGAAAACAGAATGTGGTTGAACGTGGGCAAACTTAGGATCATCCCCACGCGTGTGGGGACAAGTTGTTCCTAACACGCTTTACAAACTTGAAATTAGGATCATCCCCACGCGTGTGGGGACAAGAATGCAGAAGCGCGGCTACACGGTCGTCGGCGAGGATCATCCCCACGCGTGTGGGGACAAGAGCAAGAAAGATGATGAATAACGAGGGCTAAGGGGATCATCCCCACGCGTGTGGGGACAAGGAACGCTGGCAAAATCAAGAAGAGGCTTTCCAGGGATCATCCCCACGCGTGTGGGGACAAGTAGAGTGTGATTGTGTTGCCATCCTGCCTGATAGGATCATCCCCACGCGTGTGGGGACAAGTGAACAATATCTTGATAAAACAAAATATTATTAGGATCATCCCCACGCGTGTGGGGACAAGTAAAGTGCCGCCTTTAATTTGCTTGGGTAGTAAGGATCATCCCCACGCGTGTGGGGACAAGATTTGATTCAGAAGCCCTCGCACATCAGCTAGGGGATCATCCCCACGCGTGTGGGGACAAGCATTGCCTCGTCTGACAGACTGCGCTGTCCTGAGGATCATCCCCACGCGTGTGGGGACAAGTCCGTGAGTTTGAAGCTCGTTGCCATTCTGCCGGGATCATCCCCACGCGTGTGGGGACAAGTTACAACAATGTTATAATCTTTTTGCCTTGCAAGGATCATCCCCACGCGTGTGGGGACAAGCGTCTATGTCAAGATATGCCCAAGTTGACACAGGGATCATCCCCACGCGTGTGGGGACAAGAACTACAAGTACCTAAAAATTACCAGTAACGGAGGATCATCCCCACGCGTGTGGGGACAAGTTTAAAAATGATATATCAAATCAGATAACAGTAGGATCATCCCCACGCGTGTGGGGACAAGTCATACCCTGCATAACATTTCCCGTCAAAGAAGGGATCATCCCCACGCGTGTGGGGACAAGTATGACTTTTTTAATGATATGATAAATCAAGCAGGATCATCCCCACGCGTGTGGGGACAAGAAGCACAGCTAGAAAGAATAGCGGATGCTTTAAGGATCATCCCCACGCGTGTGGGGACAAGGTCAGGCTTGCTTCACCCGACACAAGCATATTGGGATCATCCCCACGCGTGTGGGGACAAGCCGTGTCTATCTTGATAAGTAGCTTGTTTGAAAGGATCATCCCCACGCGTGTGGGGACAAGACCTTGGGCACTTTCGGTGTTGCATCCGCTATAGGATCATCCCCACGCGTGTGGGGACAAGAAGATAGCAAGACTGTCAGACGGTGTGTTAAAGGGATCATCCCCACGCGTGTGGGGACAAGTATCGGGTCAGGTAGCCGCAGGAAACGTAAAAAGGATCATCCCCACGCGTGTGGGGACAAGTCAGCTCACAATGTGCGCTTGAAAACATGCAAGGGATCATCCCCACGCGTGTGGGGACAAGCTGCGGGGGCGATAACTTCTTTGACGGGAAATGGGATCATCCCCACGCGTGTGGGGACAAGCTATCGAGGTTTTTTGTTAGACTGGGACAGTAGGGATCATCCCCACGCGTGTGGGGACAAGCACCGAGAGGTAAAAGTTGTACTTCCCTGACCGGGATCATCCCCACGCGTGTGGGGACAAGCCCGATAACTCGGAAATTATCATCATGTCAATAGGATCATCCCCACGCGTGTGGGGACAAGGCGCATACAGCAGGTGCTTGAAACGCCGTATGAGGATCATCCCCACGCGTGTGGGGACAAGTTTATCGCCCGAAGGGCGAGGGCTTTAGCCCTCGGGATCATCCCCACGCGTGTGGGGACAAGGATGCCCAGTTCTGCTGCTATCTTCTGCCCCAGGGATCATCCCCACGCGTGTGGGGACAAGTGTTTTTCTTGACACGGGCGGCGAATTCACGGGGGATCATCCCCACGCGTGTGGGGACAAGCGATTTTTGCCTTGAATACGCAATAATCCAGTAGGATCATCCCCACGCGTGTGGGGACAAGAGGCTTCGGAGCCGATGTCTATCGAAATGCCAAGGATCATCCCCACGCGTGTGGGGACAAGTTGAAGCCTTAGCCGAGGCAGCCGAAATGTCTGGGATCATCCCCACGCGTGTGGGGACAAGGTCCACCTGTGCCGAGCAGGACTGTGAAAAGCGGGATCATCCCCACGCGTGTGGGGACAAGGAGGGCAAGTCAACGCTGATACGGTGGTTAGCGGGATCATCCCCACGCGTGTGGGGACAAGAATTCTAAGAGCCTTCACTTGTTCGTCTGTCAGGGATCATCCCCACGCGTGTGGGGACAAGTACAAAAATTGCCTTATCCCAATAATTTTCTAGGGATCATCCCCACGCGTGTGGGGACAAGTATAAAGCGTTGTCAACGTTATAGTTTCCAACAGGATCATCCCCACGCGTGTGGGGACAAGGCATACCTGACCAAGCACCTCTTGACATCGCCAGGATCATCCCCACGCGTGTGGGGACAAGTAAGCCTTCCGTGACTGATACACTCGGTGGATAGGATCATCCCCACGCGTGTGGGGACAAGCAAGCCGATTTCCTGACTATCTTTTTTTGTCGGGGATCATCCCCACGCGTGTGGGGACAAGTTTTGCTTGAAACGTCTGTGGGAAAAATCACCAGGATCATCCCCACGCGTGTGGGGACAAGTCACAAGCTATCTGTCGCATTTTCTCAGGTGAAGGATCATCCCCACGCGTGTGGGGACAAGTATATGAAGCCACGCTCACTAGCCCCGTGAAAAGGATCATCCCCACGCGTGTGGGGACAAGACGAAAAATTGACAGAGTTATCGGACTGGAGTGGGATCATCCCCACGCGTGTGGGGACAAGGGAGGGTATGAGTGAGTATGCTATGCTGAAAGAGGATCATCCCCACGCGTGTGGGGACAAGTTTATCAGTATAGGTGTTTTCTGTGCATTGATAGGATCATCCCCACGCGTGTGGGGACAAGACCGTATCAAAGTCAACGTGATGAAGTGTGACGGGATCATCCCCACGCGTGTGGGGACAAGTGCGACAAGCTTTATAACGTCCGAATATAACGAGGATCATCCCCACGCGTGTGGGGACAAGGGGAAACTTTGGCAAATGTTGGAAACTATAACGGGATCATCCCCACGCGTGTGGGGACAAGTTATATTTTGGCATTATTTCTTGCATTTTACTAGGATCATCCCCACGCGTGTGGGGACAAGTTAAGCCGAGCGTGTCGGCGTTACGCTCTGACAGGATCATCCCCACGCGTGTGGGGACAAGTCACAGATGTTGCCGCCGCTATAGGAACAACAAGGATCATCCCCACGCGTGTGGGGACAAGAGAGTACAACGTGTGCAATGTCGTTCCGTCGAGGGATCATCCCCACGCGTGTGGGGACAAGCGCCAAATGTTGGAATTAATAACATTCCTACAGGGATCATCCCCACGCGTGTGGGGACAAGTACTATAACACAGACGGTATATACACGCTGTGGGGATCATCCCCACGCGTGTGGGGACAAGACTATATCAGACGGTATATCGCCAGTAAACATGGGATCATCCCCACGCGTGTGGGGACAAGTTCCTTTCATCTTTAGTAACACCTAGTAAATGAGGATCATCCCCACGCGTGTGGGGACAAGGATAAAGCATACGTGTTGCCGAAACGTATAGAGGGATCATCCCCACGCGTGTGGGGACAAGCCAGTGGTAGGTATATCTGATAAAGCATACGTGGGATCATCCCCACGCGTGTGGGGACAAGACTAAAGAAATCAAGGAAAATAGCGGTTTTGCAAAATCAACCGCTTAGATTTCCTTTAACTTTTCATAAATCCTTTGTGTAAGCAGACAATCATCAAGCGCCCTATGAATCCTATCTTTATTATAATGCAAATCGAAATAATCTGCAATAGCTACTAACGAATATGAATTAATATCAAGTAGTTTTCTTGATATTTTAACTGTATCAATAATTTTTGACGGAACAAAATCAATTTTGTTTTCAGCACACGCAGATTTAATAAAATTCAGGTCAAAACCGATATTATGCCCGACCAGAGGTTTTCCGCTGCATCGCATTGCAAACTCACTAAGTGCTTTACTTTTTTCTGATCCCTCATTTGCCAGTAATTCCTCCGTTATACCTGTAAGTCCGATAATTGCCTTCGGTATTTTTTTATCTGTTTTGACAAGCACAGAATATGTTTCTGCTATTGATCCGTTTTCAACCGTTACTGCACCGAGTTCTATTATTTCATCATCAGGATTAAGTCCCGTTGTTTCAATATCAATTACCGTATATGTATCCGATACACCGGATGATTTCTGTTTTTTCTCCGATAAACGATTTATGTGATTTGTCATAGCCTTCGGACGAATAACGTTTTCATTGTCACTTTTTGTCACACGTCTTTTTATAAGCTTTATGCCGTCATAATCTATCGGCTCCCATTGTGTATTGTGAATACGGAATTCCAGTTTCTGCTCGTTATTTGAGCTGTATGACATTGAAGCGTGACCGTTTCCGATGTTTGAGCACACTCTGTCCCATACGTTATCACGAACTCTTGCGTTCAGATTTCCGACATACACGCCTGTATCTATTTCCTGCATCCACCTGGAAAGATCTCCGCGTAGTTTAGGCGGACAACAACTCAGTGTAATTACTACCATCATATCGTCACCTGTATTGTTTACCGTAATCGAGAGGTTCGTTTTTATCATTCCACAGATACATGACTTTTTCATCATCCGGATTTTCTTCAGGCATCAGCAGATATTTTATATCGTGTACCATTCGCTCAAGCATATGAGCTTTCACCATTTCGTCACGGACCCTATGCCGTACAAATCTTGATATATCATCATTTACCGATGCAGCCGCTTCAAAAGATATCGGTATCGTGACTTCAGCTTTATAAAGATCGGCTATATCATATACAAACGAACATTCGTGACCGATATGCACAAACCCCAGTGCAGGCGAACACCCCATAGAACATATAACAGCGTGAGCAAGCCCGTAAAGGCAGGCATGTGCCGCCGACAGAGCCTGATTGACAGGATCTGACGACTGGAAATCTTCGTGATTGTATACACGACCGTTCCATTCGACATTCCATTTTTCAGACTGCTGTCTGTACACTTTTCTTATACGACTGCCCTCACGACCTCTCAGCTGTTGCAGAGTAAGCCCCGAAACATCCTCATCGGGAAAACGCATCATATACATCTTTCTGACAACATCAAGATGCTTGCGCTGGTTTGTGACCATTTCCGCTTGTTTTACAATAAGCCTCGAACTGTGCGTCAGCGGCCTGCCGCCGGCATAATATCTGACACCCTGCTCACCAACCCAGCATATGCTTATTCCGCTGTCGCCGATAAGTTCCATAGCCCTGTGTGAAACATCAGTTCCGGGACCTAACATAAGTACAGAGATTGTACCCGATGGTATATGCGTAACGCCGTTCTCGTCAATAACGGTGATTGCACTGTCTTTTCTGTTTATTTTACAATGTTCCAGATACAGAAATGTAATTCTGTCGGCAATCTGCGGCAGTTCTACGATATCGGGTTTTATCATTCCGGGTATTTCAGCCATTAGTATTATTTCCCGGACGCATTACGGTCATAAGTCCCATACCGTACGCTTTTCCTCTGCCTATTCCGTTTATGAGCATATTTTTGAACAGTTCTTCATCCGTCACTTCAAGGAGTCCTTCAAACGTCACCGACAGAAGAGTTACTACTCTGTTGTCCTTTTTGAAAAATCTGCACCACTTGTTCTGAACCACATCAAATGAATCTTCGCTGAGGCAGAACCCGTTCTTCTCTGCTCTGTCCATCAGCCACTGCTTTTGAAAATCAACAATGGTTACTGCCCTTTTCTTACCCTGTCCCTGTTTTACATTATCCGTTTTCACCGGATTTGCGGTAAGGCGGAACTGCCATATATCACCCTTTTTTATTCTGCCAAGCAGACCGTCATATTCTCTTGTTTCTCCTGCTCTGCCGATATCACCGAACTGCAATGCTATAACAGATAAGTCGGGCTTCTGATTGCTGAGAATCATCAGATAAAGCTCTCCTCCAAGACTGTCGATGCGCCAGAGCTTTCTTGAACGGTCATCCGTAAGCGCCGCTTCTACAGCTCCGTGCAGGACACTGCGTGAATTGACCGCCCTCAATGTATTGCGGTTTGACAGATCCAGATAAACTCTTGATAAGTACATTGTTTCACCTCAATTCAGCCATAGGATCATGCTCTGCAGAAATTATATCCGCTGTGCTGTCCGGATTATCGATATCCACATAACAGTCCTTTATTTTCCGCAGTCCGAAACGTCTGAATGTCGGATCAAACGAAACAGGAACATCCTTGATTATTGCAGGACCGTCTTCGCTTTCTGTGATAATTCTGAGCCTTGTGTCGGCGTTTTTTCTCTGCTGTTTGTCAAGCAACGGACTTTCTGATTTAAGCACATCAAGAAGATCTCCGTCACGCAGTCCCCATACAAGCGGAGGTGTAGGCGGGCATGAGCGCCTGCCTAAAAACAGCGGAAATGCCGGATGCTTCAGAGCGTCTTCGATTTTTTCTATCAACCCTGCATCTTCGTGTTCAAGTCCTACAAGGAAAGTCGCATCGGAAAGGTAAAAGCGGTGCGTGATATATTTCTTTGTTTTTTCACCGTTGGCAGTGTGATAATCCCTTATCTGCCGACCCTCGTTCTCTACTCTGATACCGATCTTAAGCTCATTAAGGTCATCAAGAGGTTCTGTCCTCTCTCTTCCCATAGCCGATGCCACAAGTCCGATTACGCCGCTCTTGGTCGGATATCCGAGTGTGCGGCGTGTATCAAATTTTGACTCAACGCCCCATGACTGCAACGGAGCGGCAAGTCTGAGCAGCAGTACAGGCATTATACCACCTCATCTTTTATGTAGCTATAAAGCTTTTCGAGCAGCTCGTCAAGATTTACCCTTTCGGCATCGGATATAGCGTCCGCACCTATCATAAAGCTCTTTACAGGCTTTCCGCTGAAGTTGTCGTATACCTTGCCTGCATACTCCTGTAATTTCTTCACAGACTCTTCAACATAGCCGTTATTGCTGATAACCGGCTTTTCAAATGCACCGACAAGGTTTACAGGCTGATCTTTTCTGATCGTCACATAAACCATATCGGGATATGTTCTGTTTGCGTATGAGTTCTGCTTACCGGTAGGCATAGAGCAGATAAATGCTTCGGCAAATCCCTTTATGACTTCTGCTACAGAAACACCTATTGATTTCTTAAGCTGTGCGACATTCACGGTCGCATATCTGTAAAGCGTTGAAGAATTGAATTCTGTTGTTCCGAGATGTCCCGCACCCGCACTATCCTCAGGCGAGCAATCGTCTACTGCCGTAAAGTAATCATACTCATTCTGTACGGCATGAGTTGAAATACTGTGTGCAACCTGCGATGCCGCGTCAACATTCAGGTCAGCGTCGTCCGCTACCATTCTTCCGAATAAAGCGATATCAACAGAAGGCGTTTCTTTAAGCGCCTGCTTATAGAGCTTGGCGTCTTTTTCACCGCTTATAACAAGTTGTGCAAGATTATTAGCCTGCACAGCACTTATAAAGAACAGTGCTCCTGTTTTATTATCCTTCTTTTCGTTTATTTTCACACCTGCCGAGTTCATCGCCTTTATAGCTTCCTTAACGGCTGTTTCATCGTCGAAACTGCTGTCAAGCTTTTTGATTTCATTTGCAATAAGATCAACAGCGTGCATTGTTCTGTAGCCGAGTTCTTCACTTGTAAAAAGTTCATTGAACATAAGGCGCATTGCGTGCTTCCACGACTGGCTTGACACTCTCGCTCTGTTTGCACCGCCGTAAAAAGCTGTTTTAGGTCTGCCGGTATCATCACGGTTTACGCATGAAGGCGGAACTGTCTGTACTACATGGAAATCAACATATAATCTTTCGTTACTCATTTTCTTTACTCTCCTTTTAAAATATCTTTTTCGGTCTTATACTTTTCGGAATAGAAATCTCTTCCCCACGACAGTTTTATATCTGCCGCCTGCTCAGGATAATTGAACCTATAGAGCTCTTCGGCAAGCTTCGCATAATCAAGCGGTATACTCTTGCCTTTGAGCAGTTGAACTATGCTTTTGAGCTGGTAAGCAAGCTCTTCCTTTGTCGTTGATGTTACAACAAGGTTAAGTCTGTTTACTACACGTTCTTCATCATCACTGCTGTTTGCAATGTGATAAGCCGCTCTTCCCAGAGTATAGCCCTTTTCATACATAAATCTGTCGTTACCCTGCTGATGCAAAGAGTACAACGTCAGAGCCGTATAAACTGCCCATTCTGCATTTGACGCACACTTTGAACCTTTAAGCTCTTCATCAATTTTATCGAATATCAGCCACCAAAGCGACGGGAGTTCTCCCGGCTTTTTGCCGATACCGTGTCGAAGCTCAGCGAGATAGCCTTTGCCTCTTCCTGTGTCTGCAATGCTGTGCAGATACTCGATTTTTGATGCGGTATAACGATAAACCATATCACTCTTACTCATTTGTTATCACCTTCTTTTCTGAAAATTTTATTTATTGTAGCATTGAAAATGTTAAGAGCCTCTACCGAAGTCACAAGGTTTTTATCCTTGCCGTCCTTATCATATCGTCCGAAAATCGTATTTGCACTCATCTGATGAACACAGTCGTTTCCGAATACTGTTGCGATTTTCCTTACAGTATCTTCAATTTTTTCGGTATATTCATCTATATCATAGTTTGTATCAAGCAGTGACAGCCAATCTCTGAAAGGCTTGTCTATCATACTGTAGAACTGCGTCTTTGCGTCTTCTCCGGATAGCTTGTCACCGCTTGCTCCTGCAGCTCTCTGTAAATTAAGGCTCAGCACGTTTACCGCATACGCCGCCTTATCGCATTTGCCTATCTCGTTTCCTATACGATAACGCCACGCTTCTCCGACTTTCATCAGCAGGTCTGAGTGGAACGACAATTCATCGCTGATAGAATCAATAACGGGCAGGCACGTCATCTGTTTAAAATCATATATAACAGATGCGGTTGATACGTTAAGCAAAAAGCTGTTGTCAAGATAGCCCTTGTCTATGTACGATTCAATATGAGCTATAATACCCGGCTTTCTTGCAGTACTTGAATTTTCATCATCTTCAAGCGCCGCAATACTTCCGAATTCCTGCCAGGCCTTTGTCGAAGGCTTGTGAAGCAGAGGTTTATATTTTGTACTGTCGCTTCCTTTTTCTTTATACGACCTCCAGAGCGTCATCTGCTCGCTGAAAACCTCATCTTCTTCAAAATAATCTCCACCCGAAAGATAATAACCGTTCACCTTTCCGTTTTTCCTGCAAAGATATACACGTCTTGACATCAATGAAAGCAATGCCGCCTGATTATCGGGAACAGGTATCAGAGTATTGAACTCAGCTTTGTTGTTATCCTTTTCCCATGACGGAGTGCTTACATACACGTCATATTCAGAATCGCTTTCTGCGTTGTAATTCAGCATAAGCGTTTCAAACAGGTTGTTCCCTCTTACCGCTATAAGTCCCAACCTGCCTACCCACGGTTTCTTAGGTGTAGGTTGTTTTGCCGCTATGTCATCAAAACAGATTATGTGTAACAGCCAACGAACCGCTTCCGAATATGAAAGCAGTCTTCCGTCATTGTTCCTGTCAGAGAAAAGTCTTGGCTTATTGGCGCTTTCAAAAAGCGAACCGATCATTTTTGCTATACTTGTAGCTTTGCCTTTACCGTTTACCTTGTTAGACTGATAAAACGGATACTCCTCATCAAACAGCCAGAAACGGTCATACCATTTTTCAAAATACTTCTCAAACGGCTTCATCGGAAATTTGCCGCTCCGAAATACCTCGATCCAGTTATCCGTAAGATAATTAATATCATCCTCAGGATCAACCTCATCACCGTTTTTGTCATACCTCGAGAATACTGTGTAAATCATCGCAAGCAGAAATCTCAGCACAGCCATATCCTGCGTTTTTGTTTCTCCTGCAAGCTCCGTGTAATCCTGTGCGTGTTCAAAGACCTGCCTTATGCTTATCTCTTTCACCTCGCACCCGTTGTCACGGACGCATATCCACGGTTCGTCGATCAGATTGAACTCTCTGTCCATATCAGCTTTCTTCCTCCTTTATTTCTTCAAAACCTCTTTCGGTGCTGTATTTATACGTTCTGCCGAGCAGATTTATCTTGTTATTTCCGTCAAGCAAAAGCAATATCTCACCTTTGAGCCACTTTGCATTTCTCCACGCCTGAGGCATTGCGTTTGCCAGTATCTCAATCGTTTTACCAAAATTATAAGACTTACTGAAAAATGCCGGCAATCTCAGTCTTTGCTTTGCTATCAGCTTTGCCTGTGCATTATCGGGTACAGAAGTAATATCAAACACAGCGTCCCGTGAAAACAGCGAATACTCCGTATCGGATGTTTTCACAAGCACAAGCGCTTCTATGGTTTCCTGTCCGTCACGCACCGCCGCCTCACCGTCAGAATCGTTATTCAGCTCACGCCTGTCGATCATATCGCTAAGCGTTGAATCACTGCGATTAATTTTTTGTGACGGTATGCAATATTTCCTGGCTCTTTGCTTTTTCTCTTTTTGTTCATCACTATATTTTCTATACTCTGCGGTCTGTTGTTCATCATTGTCGGGTTCGGAATAAACAGCGCCGACAAGCTTAGGAATACATCCCGGTATAACAAGTTTATCCGGCAGATATTTTTCAGTTTGCGTCAGTATCCAACCGGAGTAAACACTCTTGCTGAAATCTTCCGGGATCAACACGCACAGCTCCGGTTCGGATAATTTATCCGGACGTGTGCGGTCATGTCTGTGCAGTCTGCCCGAACGCTGTAATAACAGATCCATAGGGCAAAGTTCGGTTATCATATAGTCAAAGTCTATATCAAGCGACTGTTCAAGCACCTGTGTACCGACTACTATCAGCTTGTCCCTTTTCTCACGGGTCGACTTCTTACCGACAAGCTCTGTTAGCTCACGCTCAATTGACGCTCTGTCAGTCGATATAAGTCTGCTATGGAAACATATAACACAATAATCAGGCATATTTGCCGCTATTGTGTCGGCAAGCTTCTGGGAATAAGCAACACTATTCACAATAACAGCCGCACAACCGCCGTCCGACAGCTTATCTTCAAGCAGGTTTACAATATCGTTGCTGTCATTTTCTTCTCTTCTGATTACTGTGATAGACTTATCGGGGATATCAACAGGTATAGCCTTCTGCTTTACCTCCGCACCGTCACTCCAAGTCAGCACAGGATATGCCATACTGCTGTTGTCAAAGCTGTTCTTGCTGCCGGTATACCATTTTATCAGTTCCGCTCTTTTATCCGGCGGCAATGTCGCAGAAAGAATTATTACAGGTACGTTATACGCCGCCATCCAGCGCAATGAATTTTCCAGATAAACGTACATATATTGATCGTATGCATGGCATTCATCTATGATTACAGCCTTACCCGCAAGTCCCAGGTGCCTTAGCATAACATGTTTCTGCTTTAAAGATGCCATAAGGAACTGGTCAACTGTAGCAACAACGAACTCTGACAACAGCGCCTGTTTTCTTCCCTCAAACCAGGTATGAACCATTATATTGTCATTATCGTCATCTGAAATGTCGGATGCTCTTCCGTGGAACATCTCACAGTATTCGTCATTCATATCCGTCATACCGTGTGCAAGTCTGAGCGAGTGTATATCGTCTGTACCGCTTGCCCAGGAATGAATACGGTCAAATATTCCGTTAGCTGTCGCCTGCGTCGGCAGTCCGAAAAACATTCCACCATAGCCGAAACGTGATGCAAGTATCTCCGTTGCCGCAAGTGCCGCCTCGGTTTTACCTATTCCCATAGGCGCCTCAAGTATGTATATACCGGGTTTATTGCAAAGGCTTACAACATTCATAAATTCACGCTGTACACAGTTTGGTCTGAAACCGAAACGCTCTTCAAAAAAGCTGTCGTTGTCAGCGATAAAATCAGCATAGCAGCTGTCCGTAAGCGAAAGCTTGTTCCACGCTCTTCTGACACGCTCCTCGCATTGCTCATCAGTGAGCTTTTCTTCAATGTCTATGTAAGGAAAATAGTCGGTGTTGCTCGCTATCCAGTCACTCATTACGAGCAGTCCGGTAATCAGCATCTGTGCCGCAATATCGGGATTCGGCAGATTTCTGACATTTTCAAATCCGGTTACGCTGAGAGCGTATTCCATCCATTCCGCTCTTATCTGTGTCCATTCGTTTACGTTAACCTTGCCGTGTCCGTAATAATTAGCCTCATATGAACATTGCCCCCTATCCGCCGAGCAATCGCCGTGATGTGCACCAACAATGACTGCGGTTGATGGTGCAACCTCAAATTCTTTTTTCAGAATATACTGTCCCGCTATGTTATGCGGTGACTCTGATATCTGTGTCAGATCTGAAAGGTCGATACCGGCGTCAAGCAGTCTGTCAGCCAGACCCTGAATATTATCTTTCAGCTTTCGTTGAAACGCCGGAGTTAGTTTTCCTATGTCGTGCACCAACGCAATGAACTCACAATAGTTGCACACAATTGCTTCTGCATTTTCCGAACTCTCAATGCCAATTGCAGCACATAAGCGCCTTCTGACATTCTCAGCGATCCATTTATTGAAAAGCCGCTTTATTATCCCGGCTGTATCACTTGCGTGAACACTGAAAGGCAACCATTTTGTATTGTCTTCAAAGTTACTTTTTGCGGCTATCAGTTCTGATATTTTCATTTCATATTCTCCAAATATATTACATTAATTGACATTATACTACTGCTTTTGTGCAAAGTCAATACAATTAAATACTTTTTAGCATATAATTTGTCTAATTATGTCGAATTAATTGAAAGTAATGATATGCATATCTGAATATAAAAAAGGAACGCTCGTCATAAGCGTCCCTTTAATTACATTCTTTTCAAAAATTATATTTAAACACGCACAACAGTACCCGATGTTGAACTGACCATCTTTTTTGAAGAGTACAGCGCCGTACATCTGTACTTGAGCCTGAGCTTGTCGGCAATAAGTGCAACAAACTCTGAGTTTGTCGGCTTACCGCGCGATGTGTGGATCGTATAACCGAAATAACCGTTGAGCGTATCTACATCTCCCCTGTCCCACGCTATTTCGATAGCGTGACGTATCGCACGTTCAACCCTTGACGGTGTTGTGTCATACATACGCGCCACTGTCGGATAAAGCAGTTTGGTAATACAGTTTATCATCTCCGGATCCTCGACTGAAAGTATTATTGCTGTACGCAGATAATGGTAACCCTTGATGTGTGCGGGTATGCCTATCTGATGAATTATCTCAGTTACAACGCACTCCATATCCGATTCGTCAACAGGCGTGTTATGCTTGCCTGCAAGCTTGTCGTTATAGACTGATAGCACTTTTTTCTGCATCGAACGGACGGAGCATATAATAGTCCGCTCCGGCATCCATAACCTCGAACTCAACTTTTGCCGAATCGTAATTTGCGGTTACGAATACAACAGGACTGTAATCCCCGTTGCTCTTTATCGTCTTGATTATATCGCATACATCAAGACCGGGCGTTTTTGCGTCGAGTATAACGACTGCCGGGCGCTCTGTAAGTACATATTCAACAAGCACCTTTCCTGATTTCGGTCTTGTTATAGCATACATTCCCGCTTCCTTGAATGCAGTAGCCCACGATATACCCAATTCCAATGAATCGTCCCCTATAAGTACTCTGATAGATTGTGACATTTTCTTACCTCCATAGTTTTATTGCTTCTATAATATAACATAAACTGGAAAATAATTCAAGGTCATTTTACCAATTTTTTTCAGTTCATTTAAAACAAAGTCCATTTTGATAAAAATAAAACGAATTTCCAAATACCTAAACCCAATATGTAGAAATTTGAGAGAGCGTATTTATCATATATCCGACTTCCGTCAAAATTCGAGCATTTTCGACAAATTCAAGACAAAATAATATGAGTTTCGTCAAAATGTACAATACAATTATATAATATAAAGTGATAAATGTCAAATAAGCAATGGGAGGCCGGAGTTTTGCTCCGACCTCACGTTGTTTATATTTTATGCCGCCTCTTCTGTTGTTTCACTTATTTCAATCATATGCTCATACATTGTCTGCGCAAAAATTCCGTAACCGTGTGTCGGGTCGCTGATAAAGACGTGCGTAACAGCACCTACAAGTTTTCCATCCTGAATTATCGGACTGCCGCTCATCCCCTGCACTATTCCTCCCGTTTTTTCGATAAGCTCCTTGTCTGTCACCCTGATCACCATATTCTTGTTATCAGAGCCGTTTTTATCGACACTCTCTATTTCTACGCTGTATTTTTTAGGTGTTTCAGCGTCAATTGTTGACAGGATATACGCCTTTCCGCATTTCACCTCATCACCGAAAGCAAGCAGCATAGCATTTCTTTGTACATCTTCCTTATCGGTTACAGCGTACAGCCCGCAACCGCAGTTGTCGGTAATATTTCCGTCGACTGCGGCAGGTGTAAGAGTACCGCAAAGCTCGCCCGGAGAATTGCTTTCACCTTTTCTGACGCCGGTTATAACTGCCGGTACTATCTGACCGCTACCCAGCGGAAGGATTTCCCCTGTATCTACATCACAGACCGCATGACCAAGCCCTGCACAGCCACCGCACTCAGGGTCGTAAAATGTCATCGTGCCGATTCCTGCGGTGCTGTCACGCACCCATAACCCTATTCTCGGCTGTCCGTCAGTGTCACTTTTGATTTCAACCCTTGCAGTATACTCGGTATCATCTCTTGTATAGGTAAGCTCGGCGCTCTCACCGCTTGCAGCTATAAGTTCGCTCATATTTTCGGAAGACTTTATTTTAACGCCGTTTATACTTGTTATGACATCGCCCTTTTCTATCCCCGCACTGCCTGCCGGCGAAAGCTCAAAAGCGTTGTCGCTGTCCCCTATTTTGGCGAATCCAGTTACTATTACTCCATCCGTCAGCAATTTTATGCCGAAAGGCGTTCCGCAGACATAAAGCTCAGGTCTTTCGTATTCGGCACTGCATTTCATCGGATAGCACGGTGAATTAGCGGAAACATATTCCTCGGCTGTCACACCGCCGCACGTTATATTTGAAAAAAGCGCTATTGCGGTCATAATACCGCTTATCGCCTTTGTTTCTTGTCGCATCGGATTTTTCTTTCCTTTCGTTTTTTCTCACAAAATTATTATCTGCGTGAGCGTTTTTTATATAAGAGGTATTTTTTAATTTTATAAATTGTACGGGTTGGAAAAAACAAATCCGACTTCATTTTTCTACGCAAATTTTCAACAGGATTACACATAATAAAGTTGATTTTTCATTGCCGTTGTGATATCATTAAAAAGTAGAAATCTATAAAATAAACTGAAACGGAAAAGGATAAAATGAAAATATTTGTAATCATATTAAAAGTACTGATGATGATAGCGACAGGCGTTATAGCGGTCGTTCTGAACATTCTCGGACTGGTATCCCTTATAACTACCGAATCCACCGATGTAAGCGGTATAATGGGTATATTGATATTCTGGATGATATTCACCGTCATATGCTACATAGTCCCTGTGTTCTTTGCAATGCTGAAAAAATATTTTATCTGCGGTGGACTGACACTTGCGGGTATGATATGCGTACTTGTTCTTCACGAACTGCTCCCGGGCGATCCCGGATACCTTTATATGCCGCTCCTTATTATAACGGTACTCGGCATACTTCTTGCGATATTCGGCAACTGGGACAGGATTCACGGAAATATCGAAAAGCGTGAAAAGGAAAAGAACAAGGCCGCTCCCTCTGTTCTGGGCGGCACTACCGCTCCGGCTGACGAAGTGGTTTCAAAAAAAGCCGCTAAGAAAATGACTAAAGCAAAGAAATAAACGTTTTGCGAAAGGGTGATATTATGGCACTACTTACAGAAAACGAACAGTTCCATCTTAAGATCAAAAATGGCGACGTCGGAAGATACGCTATTCTTCCCGGCGACCCCGGCAGAGTTCCGCTTATTGCTAAATATCTCGACAATGCGGAATTTGTTGCGTCAAACCGTGAATATACGACCTATACGGGTTATCTTCTCGGCGAAAAGGTAAGCGTTGTATCAACGGGTATCGGCGGTCCTTCCGCCGCAATTGCCGTTGAAGAGCTTATCCGCTCCGGCACGGATACTTTTATAAGAATAGGCACAAGCGGCGGCATGGATATAAGCGTTTCCGGCGGCGACTTGGTTGTGGCGCAGGCGTCAATACGAAGCGAGGGAACATCGCACGAGTATATCCCCGAAAACTACCCTGCTGTAGCGGATTTTGAAGTAACTACTGCACTTAAAGCCGCAGGCGACGCATTATCCGAGGACGTTGACGGCAGGCGTTGCCATGTCGGAGTAGTTCACAGCAAGGACAGCTTTTACGGCGAGATAGAGCCATTACAGATGCCTGTAGGAGATAAGCTCTCGGACAGCTGGGCGGCTTATGTAAAATGCGGCTGTCTTACTTCCGAAATGGAATCCGCCGCAATATTCTCAGTAGCCCTTGCAAGAAGAAAACGTGCAGGCGCTGTATTCACAGCCCTCTGGAACGTCGAAAGAAGCAACGCAGGACTTCCAGATACTGTCTGTATGGACAGCGACAGAGCGATAAGAACGGCAGTGAACGCAGTAAAAATACTTATAGAGCAGGACAAGAAAAATGGCATTTGAGCATATTTTATTCGACCTTGACGGAACTTTGACAGATTCATACGAGGGTATAGCAAAATGCGTGCAGTATGCCCTTCACTATTACGGCATTGAAGAAAACAACGAAGAAAATCTGAAAAGATTTATCGGTCCTCCGCTTTGGGAATCGTTCCATATCTTCTATGATTTCCCCGAAGAAAAGGCGAAAGAGGCGGTATTGAAATACCGTGAACGCTACAACACCGTAGGCGTATATGAAAATAAAGTCATAGCAGGCGTTCCCGAAACGCTGAAAACACTTTATGACAACGGCAAAAAAATATACCTTGCCACCTCAAAGCCGCTGAAGCTCGCTAAAATCGTGCTTGAGCATTTCGATCTGGCAAAATATTTTACTTTTATATGCGGTGCGTCACTTGACTTCTCGTTTGAGGACAAGGCAAGCATAATAAACTATGTGCTTGACAATCAGCATATAGAAAACCGTTCATCCGCCATTATGATAGGCGACAGGAAATTTGATATAATCGGCGCAAAACAGTGTGGTATAAAATCTGTCGGTGTGCTATGCGGCTTCGGCTCTGAGGACGAGCTTAAAGAATATAAAGCGGATTATATCGTACCTGAATTTTCCGATATTTTAAGCATAATAATGGAATGATAATTCTGTTATATTTTTCGGCTTTCCGGTTATAATAATGTGCGTAAAGACAACTTTACTCATATTTATTTCTGAAAGGAAGTACGAAAAATGGGAACAGAACACGCAAACAAGTGCATAGCTTGTTCTATAACAAACTGTAAGCATCACTGCTGCTGTGCAGATTACTGCTCACTCGATCATATCCAGATCGGCACACACGAGGCAGACCCCACTCAGAAGGCTTGCACAGACTGCAAGTCATTTGAAATGAAGGCGTAAACAACCATATAAAAAGGCTCCCGGAGTATTTCGCTCCGGGAGTCATTTTATAAAGAGGAATTACTTTGTTATACGTTTCTTTCGGTTTCCTTTGCCGCCATAAGTCCGTCCAGTAAATCCTTATCCTTGAACGTACAGGTCGTGCGGTCATAGAATACATCGGTTACATCCCACAGCACAGGGAGCATACCTCTCGAATATGCCTCCTTGCAGACGCTTGAAAGATATAGATTAATGTATTTTGCCTGCTTGTTCTTTGTTGTACAGCCATATTCACCTATAATAACGGGGATACCCTTGTCTACAAAGGTAGTTTTCAGCATATCCATATACTTTGTGAGCAGCTTTTTGTCGGCTTCATCACCCCACGTTGTCTGTGCCTTGCCCCAGCTTGCGTCCTTTTCAAGTATGGCAAAGGTCGCGGGTGTATAATAGTGTACCGATACTGCACAGCGGTTTTCTGGATCGGCAGGCATCTTGTAAAGCTCGTCACAGGTAAGGTCAATATCGGTATTGTATCCTGCGATAAGCAGATGACGCTTGCCGTTATTTTTACCCGAAGCCCTTACTATATCAACAAACTTCTGATTGATTTCATTCAGTATCGAATATGACTTTTCCTTGTCGCCCTCGTTACTGTATCTGTTCCACAGTTCCTCCCAACCGCCTTCTTCGTTGAGCGATTCAAACATCAGATGGTCGCCGTAATCGCCGAATTCCTCGCAAAGCTGTTTCCATATAGCTTCATATTTTTTAAAACATTCATCTCTCTTTTTATCATCGGCAAAGTCCGAAAACCAACCGTTATCGTAATGAATGTTGAGAATTACATATAAATCGCTGTCAAGCGCCCAGTTCAGCACTTCCTTTACTCTTGCCATATAGTCGGGATTTATGGTATACGTTTCCTTGTCCATCATATTGCTCCACGCAACAGGCAGACGCATAACGCCAAAACCGCAGTCCTTGTAGCCCTTTATCATTTGCTCGGTAATAACAGGACTTCCCCACGCTGTTTCATAGTTTGTAACAGACGACTTGTTTATCCAGTTTCCGCAGGATTCAAAGGTATTTCCTAGATTTATACCAAGTCCCATATCCTCGATAAGTTCCTGCGTTGTCATCTCACGCATTGTCCTGTTCTCACTACCCTTTACTTCTTCGGGAACGGACGATTCATTTTCCGATGAACAAGCAGTAACCGAAACTATCATACATAATGCCAGTATTGCAGACAATATCTTCTTCATAAACATTCTCCTTATATACAGTTGCGATACTCTGTCGGTGTCTTTCCGACCTGTTCCTTGAACTGCCGCATAAAGCTGTATTCATTCGTATAGCCACAGCGTGTGCTTATCTCTTTTATAGTAAGTCTTGTAGAGGAAAGCAGACGTTTCGCACGTTTCGTCCTGCCCTCGATTATATCCTTTATAACCGTTGTTCCGAACAGCTTTTTATAAAGATGCTGAAAGCCGGAACGGCTCATACCCGCCTGCGCCGCAAGGTCGTCCACATTCCCCACATGGTCGGGCATAGTGAATATCAGGGTTCGTATCTGCGTAAAACGATAATGCCTTTCGCTCAGCTGTTTTGACGACATACAGTTACGGGACTTCAGCGTTCTGCTCAGCATAAGAAAAAGCACATCTATATACTTTTTCTCGATCTCCTCGCTGTTCACCGCACCCGAATAATGCTCGTAGACAAGTATGTGGACAAGGTGAGAAAGCTCGTCAATATCTCCCAGATATACAGGTATATCCATCGGTATCCCCAGCTTTTCAACATATTCCTTATCCCAGTAGTCGTTCTCGAAATACACCCAGTCATCTGTATACACATCTTCCTGCGCCGTATAGTAGCAAGGAGTATTCGCTGACATCAGTATAAACGAGTTTTCTTTGACCTGATACTGCACCCCGCCTACCCTGAAAACCGAAGGTGTCTTTATAAGCAGCAGTAAAACTGCACCGGGTCCTTTAGGTCTGTCCATAATGAAATTTTCATATTTCATATCATGAACATAATTATATCCGATAGAACCTATCTTCATATTTTCACCTCGTAACAACCGAAAATTACTTTGTGAATACAAACCTCTTCAGTTCAAACAGCGGTCTTTCCTTGAAATAGGAAGCCGTCCAGCCTGTATAATCCGTGTCAACCGTAAGAAACACTGCGTGTCTGTCGCTGACAGGCTTTACTTCTGTCTTGTAAACACCGTTTCCGTGTCCTACCTTGAACGAGCCTATCTCCTCGCCGTCCTCGCTGTCGATGCGTATATGCACGTTACAGTCAGCGCCAAGTCCCGTTATATCGGCACTGAAGTACATTCTGCCGTTGCTGTTGTCAAGCCCGAAATCATAGTATTTATAGCCTATTACAGCACCGTCCTTTATACCCGTTACCACTCTTTCAAACTTGTTATGCTCCGTTACAAACGCTCCGCCTTTAAGCACACAGGCAATCTCAGCCTCCGTTATCCTGTAAGGATCAAGGCTGTCCTCAAAGCCGAGCGAAGTCATTTCAACAGGCGGTATAGTGCCGTCGGGAAGTATCTCGATCTTCTCAACGCAGGCACGTCTTGACATTACCGTACCGTTGGTCATACGGTGATAGAATATATACCACTGACCGTTTATCTGAGCTATCGAGCCGTGATCGTTACCTCCCGGATAATCAACACCGTTATCTACGATATATCCTCTGTACTTAAACGGACCCGTAGGCTTGTCTGAAGTAGCATAAGCAAGACGTGGGCCACGTTTGGGAGAATAGATAAGATAATATGTATCACCGACCTTGCGTGGAGAACAAGCCTCAAAGAAAAGCGTTTCTTCCGTGTCAAAGCCTCCGTCATTATCTGTGGTTATCGGTATGATATGCTCGATACAGCTGTTATCCTTTATCGTGTACATCGTATCCGTATCGACCTCAGCCATAAAAGAACGCTCATAGCCACAGTAAATATAAGTTCTTCCGTCATCGTCAACAAGCACGCCCGGATCGATGAACCAGCCGTTACAGCATATCTCATCGGATATAGTGTACTTGTATTTTGAAAGCAGTTTGAACGGTCCTTCGGGCCTGTCGCTCACCGCAACGCAGCCCATCGCATTGACAATATATGCATACAGATAGTACTTTCCGTTCCTGCATACGACATCGGGCGCAAATAAGATCTGATTTTTATCGGGTGTCCAATCGGTATCGGACGGAAAATCATCGTCGGACTTTACACGGAACGTCACACCGTGACACACCCAGTTGTTAAGATCGTTCACAGGTGCGCTCCAGCACTTTAAAACATAGTCGCAGAAATCATCTGAGCCTGCTCTGTCGTGCGAACCGTAGATATATACACGGTCACCGAAAACTCTTGGCTCTCCGTCGGGAATATATTCCCATAAAGGTAAATATGGATTAGGCATAGCTGTTTTTTCCTTTCGTCAGATTATTTTCATCAATTTGATGATAAAATGTTCTCAGACAGGCGGGTAACCGCCTACCGTGCTTGTGCACGGGATAATCCGTGTGAACGGATTATCTGTCTGAGGTTATTATATCACAAATCAAGTCGGCGTAAGCCGACACGGCGGTACGCCGTACTTTTGCCAACGGCAAAAGGATTTGATGATAAAATGTTCTCAGACAGGCGGGGAACCGCCTACCGTGCTTGTGCACGGGATAATCCGTGTGAACGGATTATCTGTCTGAGGTTATTATAATACATAAACGCACAATAAGCAATATCGTATTCGGCACAAACAGGTTACATTTTGTGCAAACGTCATTTTTCCCCACTTGCCAAAACAGCTTGAAATATGGTAAAATAAAAAGAAAAAGGCAGATGTATTATGATAAAAGAAATTAACAGAGATATTTTCCTGCTGTCGCAGAAGTCCGCCCCTGCGACAGAAAATGACAGGCAGACCGGCGAAGACCTGCTCGAAACATTGATTGCAAATTCCGAACGTTGTGTCGGCATGGCGGCAAATATGATAGGTGTACTGAAAAACATTATCGCCATAAACGATAACGGCGATTACCTTCTTATGTACAATCCCGAAATAGTAAAGTCAGACGGTGCTTATGAAACGGAAGAAGGTTGTCTGTCGCTTGACGGTTTACGGAAAACAAAGCGATACAAGAAGATAAAAGTGCGTTATCTTGATAGAAATTTCAAGATAAAGATAAAAACGTATGAGGGCTTCACCGCTCAGATAATACAGCACGAGGTTGACCACCTCAGCGGAATCATAATATAAAAAATACCGGCATCCTGAACCGATGCCGGTATTTACTTATACGCTTTTCGCCCTTAGTCAACGAGCTTTACTATCATATCCTTAGCGTCAACAGACTTAGTGATAACACCTGTGTCAAGCATCCACTTGATGTTGTTTGTCCATGTTTCCTCGCTCTGTGATAAGAAAGGTGCACCGTCCTTTTCAGCAAGAGAAAGGATAGTAGCTACACTCTTTGTTTCAACGTCCTTGTTGAGCGGGAAGTTTTCGGTGTTCTGATTCTTGAGCAGGTTCTCAACGCCCTTTTCGGGATTTGCCTTTACATCCTCGTAGCCCTTCTTTGTGGCACGGAGGAATCGTGTCAGCTTGTCGGCGTTCTTCTCTGCGTTTTCCTTAGATGTTACGAATACAAGTTCGGTATAATCAGGCACGCCGTTTTCGGTAGGCTTGATATAGTTTACGGTAAAGCCCTGATTTTCAAGCTCAGGTACTTCGTGGCTTACAAATCCGCCGATCGTAGCGTCAACCTGTCCTGTTGTCATAGAAGACATAAGCTCAAATCCGACATCAATAAGCTCCGCATCGTCCTCCTTAAGACCTGCGTTCTTAAGCATCGTCTTTACAAACGCTTCATTGAGGACAGATCCGCCGTAGCCTATCTTCTTGCCCTTTAAATCAGCTACAGTCTTTATGTTCTTATCACCGAGCGACATAAGCACATTTACAGGATTCTGTACTGCCGCACCGATAGAAACAACGGGAATATTCTGATTGGCATTAGCCTGTATTACATCGTGCATATAGTAAAATCCTATATCTGCCTTACCTGCGGAGGTCATTGAAATAGCGTCATTCGTGTTTGAGGGGAACTCAACCTTTATCTTAAGTCCTTCTTCCTCATAATAGCCCTCCTCTATAGCGTCATAGAGGAAAACGTGCGAGCCGTTGGGATACCAGTCCAGTACAACAGAAACCTCCTCGAGATCCTTCGCTTCACTGCTTGCAGAAGAAGCATCGGTACTGCCTCCTACCGTAGACGAAGCCGTGTTGCCTGCACAGCCGCACACGCCCAGCATAATAGCCGCCGCTGTGGCAACCGCCGTAAATCTTTTGTTTTTCATGTTAAATTTCCTTTCTCCATGTTATTAGTTTTCTTTCTATTGCACTGATAACAGCTACAACCAACATTGCGCACACCGCAAGAACGACTACAGGAGCAAATACTCCCGCACCGTCAAGCTGTGTCATCATACGTTTACTGAAATATCCCAGTCCGCTCTGCGCACCGAGCCATTCGCCCATTGCCGCTCCAAGAATGCTGAGCGGTATCGCCATTTTTATTGCCGAAAAGAATGATGGCAATGCGGCAGGAAATTTCAGCTTGAAAAATATCGCCGTACCGCTCATTCCCATAGTCCTGAGCAGCTCCTCGTTTTCTCTTTTTGCGGATTTAAGTCCGTCGTGTACCGATATGGTTATCGGGAAGAATGTTATAAGCACAGCAACAAGCACCTTGCTCCATATGCCGTATCCGAGCCACAGCACAAAGAGCGGAGCTATCGCCGTTACCGGTATCGTCTGCGTTGTGACGATTACAGGGTATAACGCTCTTTCTACGCACTCAAAACGCTCCATCACAACGGCAAGCCCCACGCCGAGAACCACGGAAATAAGAAGTCCGATAAGCGTTACAAGCATTGTCGCAGGAGTATGTACCGTAAACAGCGGCTCCCGAAGTTCCCATATTTTCACTGCAATCTGTGTCGGTGACGGTAGAATGTACGCCGCATTTATGCACATTGCGATGACCTGCCATAATATAAGCAGACCTATTCCGGTAAGCACGGCAGGAAGGTGCTTTTTCATATATTATCTCCCCTCTCTGCTTTTTCCGTAAGGAATGCCCTGACAAGCTCGTTTTTAAGTTCGACAGATGACGGGGTATACAGATCCTCGCGGCAGGTGATATGACTTACATCAATGACCTTTATCTGCTTTATGGGTCTGCCGCTGAGCAGAAAGATTTTATTGCCTACAAGCATAGCTTCCTCGACATCGTGCGTTACCATCATAACTGTGGCATCAAGTCCCTTTACCTGACCGATAAGCCAGTCCTGCATAGAGATTCTCGTAAGCGAATCCAGTGCCGAGAACGGCTCGTCAAGCAGCATAAGCTCCCTGCCGTGCCACAGCTGTACAAGCGTTCTTGCAAACGATACCCTCTGACGCATACCGCCCGAAAGTTCTGACGGACGTTTATTCTCACAGCCCGACAGCCCCACTTTTTCTATTGCCTCTTTTGCCTGCGAGATACGCTCGGCCTTTGACATAGGCAGTGCCTCAAGCGGCAAGGTCACATTCTTAAGTATGTTCCGCCACGGCATAAGCAGATCCTTCTGCGGCATGAATGCCGCCGTGCCAGTCGCCTCTTTCGGTGTTTTCCCGTTTATCGTGATACTGCCCTTATATTCCGTTTCAAGACAGGTCATAAGACGAAACAGCGTGCTTTTTCCACAGCCGGACGCACCAATAACGGTAATTATATCATTCCTTTCAGCCGAAAACGACAGATCCTCAAGCAGAAGATAATCGTCCTCCTTATAGCCGAAGGTGACATTGTTAAACTCAACAAAGGACATCTTATATATCCTTTTCGACTATCTTATAGTTGTGCATAAGCGGACCGCTGCCCTTGCCTAAATCCAGCTTTGCGGCGATTGCTCCCGCAAGATATTCCTTTGCGTTTGTGACAGCCTGTACCTTGTCTGACGTTAAAGCAAGGTTGCAGGCTATGGCAGATGAGAATGTACAGCCTGTGCCGTGCGTATTCGGATTATCTATGCGCTTGCCGTTTATCCAGTGATTTTCACCGTCGACATAAAGCAGATCATCGGCTGTATCGTCAAGATGACCGCCCTTTATTACTATTCCGACGGTTGAAGGGAGCTTATCGGAAAGCACCTTTGCCGCCTTTTCCATTTCTTCTCTTGTGGTTATCTTCATACCGGTCAGCACCTCAGCCTCCGCAAGATTCGGCGTGATAATATCCGCAAGAGGAAGAAGCCTTGTCATAAGTGCGTCTGTAGCGTCCTCGCTGATAAGACGACTGCCGCTGGTCGCTACCATTACAGGATCGGCTACTATATTCACAGCCTTGTATTCTTTCAGCTTTTGCGCTATTGCCTCGATTATTTCAACATCGCTTACCATGCCTATTTTTACAGCATCGGGACGAATATCGTTAAATATGCAGTCTATCTGATTCTTCAGAAAATCAGCCGAGCTGTTCATAATACCGTATACGCCCGTTGTATTCTGCGCCGTAAGCGCCGTGATTGCGCTCATTGCGTACATTCCGTGCATCGTTATTGTCTTTATGTCAGCCTGTATTCCCGCACCGCCGCTGCAGTCCGAGCCGGCTATTGTAAGTATCTTTTTCATAATATCAAGTCCTTTCTTACTTTGATGAACTTTCCGCTGCTTTTTCGGCTTTAGCCTTTAAATCTATGACAGCAGACGAAATATCGTCAGCCGCAAAAATTGCCGACACTACTGCCACTCCGTCAAGACCAAGCCCCTCAAGCTGTGATATGTTATCCTTAGTTATACCGCCTATCGCAACCACAGGTATTTTTACCGAATGTGCAACATCGGACAGTACCTTGTGATCTATCGCACCTGCATCCGTCTTTGTCGAGGTCACAAATGCCGCACCGCTTCCGAGATAATCCGCACCGCCGTTTTCCGCCTTCAGTGCCTCTTTTACGTTATGAGCGGATACGCCTATTATCTTATCCGCTCCGAGATATTCTCTTGCGGCTTTTATGTCAAGGTCGTCCTGTCCCAGATGAACACCGTCTGCATCGATTTCCTTTGCCAGTTTTACATTATCGTTGATAATAAGCGGAACATTGTACTGCTTACATATCGGCTTCAGCTTAAGGGCAATCTCTCTGAAATGCTCATATTCCGTGTGCTTTTCACGAAGCTGGAATATTGTAACTCCGCTCTTTATCGCCTGCTTTGCCTGTGACAGAAATTCCTCGTCGCTGTTGCTCCACGCTCTGTCGCTTACCGCATATAAAAGCATCTGCTTTGGTGCTATGTTCATATATAAACTCCTTTCGGGCAATAAAAAACGCATACGGAACACCACCGTATGCGCAGTTTTACTTACGTTGGCATTACCCAAATCAAGTTATCGGTCGGAAATTTAATTTCCCTCTCAGCCTGTCAAACAAGCTCCCGTTCGCTTTTTTCAGTTGTCTGATACATTGTACAACAAAATATGTTCGTTGTCAATGTCAAAATCTGTAACTTGAATTGTTTCTGCCGTATTTTTTTCGTCTGTCTTGACGCAGACGCTTATAAAGTAATCTTCATTATTAAAGCGGGCGACATAATGATAAAACACTGCACCGCTTTCAAAAAGCGTCCTGCCGTTTTCCTCATCAAAGCACTTCATCTTCAAATCGGAGCCTACCCCTTCGCCTGTCATTTTGGCATAGCTCTCTTTGAGCGTCCACAGCCGTGAGAATGTCTTGTCGCTGTCCGCCGAAGTCAGAATACGATTCACTTCGCTGTCGCCGTAGCACCTTTTCATAACAGCACCGCTTGTACGGCGCACGCTCTCGCAGTCAACCCCCACAGGAGTTTTTGACAAAACAGTCACAGCAAGTCCGTCACAGTGAGAAATGCTGAAATAAACAGGATTGCCCTTGATATACGGCTTTCCGTTTTCGGCTTTTACTATATCGCTTTGTGAAAAATCAAGTCCGATATGAGAAAACACTTTTTCAAGCAGTAATATTCCGCATTTATGAGAATAATCGTGATAGCCGGATTTGATTACGGATTTTTTCTTTATCGGCGATACGAATATAAGAGGTTTTTCAACGTTCATCAGCAAAGTCCCAATTCAAGAAAATCATTTATGTTCTTCCACAGCACCTTTTCCTTGACATCCTCACCGAGCGGTATCCTATCAAGAAATTCAATGTCCTTATCTGCTCTCCACATAGGATAATCCGTGCCGAAGAACACCCTGTCGCAACCGAACCTGGTAATAAGCTCTGCGGCTTTTTCGGGCGTCATCGCATAAAAAGAGCTGCTGGTATCTACCCATATATTATCAAGTCCCACAAGCTCATGCTCTGCCTTTTCCCACTCAGACCATCCTCCGAAATGAGCGGCAATAAAGCGTGTATGAGGATATTTCTTTGCTGTCTCAGCCATAAGCGATGGATTTGAGAATTTATATCGCTTATCACCCGTATGAATAAGAAATGGGAGCTTATCTCCCACTGCGTCATAAATGTGGCAGGCTTTCTCATCATTGATAGCAAAATTCTGAAAATCGGGGTGCAGCTTTATACCGTGAAGACCGAGAGAAATAAGTCTGTCAATCTCCTCTTCCATGCCTTTCATATCCGGGTGAAGCGAGCCGAATCCTATCAGCTTGTCAGGATATTTTGCTACCGACTGAACAATGAAATCATTTATCCTCTTTACCTGGTGCGGCACAGTAGCAACCGACTGAACAACATACTTTGACACCCCGCATTCGCTACCTTGATTTATCAGTGAATCTGCTGTGCCGTCAAAGTTCATGTAAAGGTCATAGAACCTGCCTATATTATCTGTCGCTTTCTGTGCAATCTTATCGGGAAAAATATGAGCGTGTGCGTCTATTATATATTTACTGTAACTTAACATATCATTCTCCTTAATAATATGCCGTAAATGTGATAAAACGGCGGTGTACCATTGTGTACACCGCCGTCTGTAACGAAAAATCAATTATTCTTCGTCTTCAGGAACATAATTCATAATAGCATCAATACCTGCGCTGGTAAGTTCGTATTCCTTTTCCAGCTTTTCAAGGTACTCAACGCCCTTAGGCTCAATGTGGTAATAAACACGTGTACGTCTTCTGCCTACCAGTTCGAGACGGTCAGCAATAAGCTCCTTGTCAAGAAGTCTGTAGAGCGTAGGATACATAGAACCTTCTGTGATTCTGAATGTACCGTTACTTCTCTTGCCGATTTCCTGAGTCAGCTGATATCCGTACATTTCTTCACCGTTTAAAAGATGAAGAATGAGCATTTCAAGCGTGCCTCTTTTAAAGTTTTCCTTAATTCCCATCATAAGATAACTACCTCCTTATCTTTAGTTTATATTATTACACATTCAAATAAAATTGTCAATATTCTTTGTAACTTTTTCGTAAAATATACACATTCAAAAATAATTTCTCACGTAATTCAGCAATTTTTGTGCGGTTTAGGCGAAATCTCGTTGATATAGTTATTAATTAAACGTACAACTTAATATCAAATTCAACAAATCATGCTAAAAATGCTCGAAAAGCGCAAAATCAAGCGTTATTGAAAAGCGACCGAAATATTTTAGTATTCATAAATATAAGGCTGAGAGATTTTGTTAGCAATTATTTTGTACAAAATTCAAATAATCCTGTTCATTCATAGGCTTTGAAAAGTAATAACCCTGGAGATATTCAACGCCTTTTTCCGTGAGCAGATCTGCTTGTTCTTTGGTTTCCACACCCTCTGCCACTATTGAAATACCAAGACCGTTTATCATTGCTATACAGCTGTTAAGTATAGTTATCGGTTTTTCGCCGTTGTCTTCAAAGCACGGCCATATAAGGCTCTTATCCAGTTTTATTATATCAAATCCCGTATTTGCCATCTGCGACAGATTGGAATATCCCGTTCCGAAATCGTCCATAGAAAAGCCGCAACCCATCGACTTTAACCTTGACATATTAAGATCCAGCAGTTCGCCTGCTTCAACCGCCGCAGTTTCGGTTATTTCAAGATTGAAGAAATCAGAACTTATCCCATATCTGCTCATACAGTCATACAGTCTGTCCGGCAGTGAAATATCAACGCTCTGCACCGCAGAGATATTGACCTCTATGTACTCTACTCCGTACTGCTTTATATCGTTCTGCGCGGCAAAGCGGCAGACATTTTCAACAACGGCATTTCCGAGGTCTGAAATAAGCCCCATACGCTCAGCCATCGGAATAAATATCTCAGGCGATATAAAGCCGAGCGTTTCTTTGTCTTTTAGTCTTACAAGCGCTTCTGCTGATACAAACTTTTTCTTCACCGTTGAATAAATCGGTTGATAGTATACTTCAAGCCCGTTATTTTTTACAGCGTACTGCAAAAGCTTTTCTACTCCGGCAAGATAGTTAATTTCGTCTATTATTGCCTCGCTTACCACCAGAATAGAACGCTCGGATTTGCTCTTTGTATGAAGTATATGCGTCATAAGTTCGGTGATTTTCTCAACGCTGTCGGCATATTTCGGACATTCGATAAAAGTAAGTTTGAATGAAGTGTTTACCTTTACGCCTGCCGAGGTTGAAAACTCAGCCTTGTCAAAATCCGATCTTATCAGTTTTTCGCAGCAGGTTTTATGCTTTACAATAAAGCTTATGCTGTTATCCGCTGTATGGTAAAAGTCCGAGTGCAGAATGCCGGACAGCTTCAACGCCGACCAGCCGAGAATATTATATACCTCGTTTACGCCAACGGAATTTTTGAGAAGTTCGGAATTTGTAAGCGTAAATGTTACTATATAAAATCCTTTGCCGTTTTCACAACGCTCGTTCAGCATCATTTCAAACGCATGACGGTTCAGCGCACCGATCACATCGGCGTCATTATATGCACGAGGATTTTCTATAGACAGGAAGATGAACAACTGCATAAGCGAAACGCCCATTGATTCAATATGCAATGTCGGATTGAGTATCTGCACTATTCCTATCACAACCCAACCCGAAACGCCGCACAGTACGATAATCATTATATGCCCCGGCATAGTTCTGCGGCGGCGGATTATCGTTATGACGGTCCATAAGGCATATACGCAAAGGCAGCAATACATAACCGTTACCACAGGACCGTAAGAATACATACCGTCGTTGCCGACGTGATACTCAATATCCCCGAAAGCCGTCACTACAAATGCAAAAACAGTAGGCAGTATTCTTACAATCAGCTCTACAGCCTTATATCGTTTCTGTTTACGCGTCTGAATATCAACATATATGAACAGGAACATAAGTATCAGCACAAGCGTGCAGATAAATAACTGATGCGCCAGTCTGTTGACAAAAGGAGGGATAGTATCAATATTGTACAGCGTATATATCGTGAAAACTTCCATAAAGCTGAATATAAGCGATACGCTCAGATACAGCGTATAAATTCTTGTAGATAACAGCTTGATGTGTTTATTCGTAAAATAAACAAAAGCCAATGTCAGCATAACGCAAAACGAAACTATCTGAACTCCTAAATTCACACAAATCCCTCCAGACTTCCTTCAATAATTATACGTTCAATGACATAAAAAGTCAAGAAAAAAGACCGCCCTTGCGAGCGGTCATAAAATATATAATACCCTATTATTATACTGTTATCAGCCTACCATACTGCCTGATATAAGCTGTGCAAACTCATAGCACACAATGTCAGGGTTTGCTACACTCTGCATCTTATCAATAAGCTTGGGTAAGTTTGCGGATATTTCTGTGCTGAATGCTTCAAGAGCGGCACTGTCAGAAATATCAACAGAATTTGAGCTGTTAATTTCGGGAAGAGCTTCCTCAGTATATCCTACTTCCTTGCTGTCAACCTTCAGCGTGAACATATCCGTGCCGTTTGAAGCAACTGCGATATCAAATGTTCCGTTATTGCCGTCCATAGAAACATTCAGCTTAACTTCAAAGGTTTCGTTGTCATCGGTCGTAACCTTGAAGCTATATGTGCCGTTGCCGTTTGTTGCGTCAAATGAGAAATCGGCTGTGATAACAGTCTGACCGTCTGCTGTAACAGATGCGGTACCTGTGTAGTTATTGCCGTTTACTGTGCCCTTTGCGCCTGCATAGATATTTGTGCTGCTCGTGATCGTAGCGTTTACGGAATATTCAAACTGTGCCTTATCCGAGAAAGTTACAAGAACAGCTTCAATAGCGTCTACTATAGAGATCTTTCTGCCGATAATGTTGTTATCCTTTACATAAACGATCATTGAAGCCGCTACCTGACTAAGCTCTTCCTCTGTAGCGTCCTTTGTCGAATCGGTCATAAGAGTCTTGAGATACTGGAACGAAGCATTATCGATACCAAGCTGTGAAAGGATATCCATAATCTTGCTTTCCTTTTCTACCGCATCAAGTACGTCTGTACAGAAAGCAATCACCTTTTCAACTGTAAAATCAATTGTGTACGATGTGCAATCTACGGTACTGTCCGACATTTTGAATGAATCAGACTTGTTTTCAACGCTTGTAAAGTTGTCGAAATAAGCTTCGGTAATAATGTCAACGATCTTGTCAAATGTTTCGTCATCTATATTCTTCAGTATCTCTTCATAATTTGTCGATGCCGAAGGAGCTTCCGCTACATCTGAAACGGTAAGAATACCGCTGAAATCAGAGCTTCCGGATGAAATGTCCTTTAATGATGAGGAAAGCTCATTAAGATCCATTACTATGTACTTATCCGTAAGTTCGGGTACTGTGTAATATACTTTTCCGTCTGCAAGCCAGAAATTAGCATTCATATAAGCACTGTCGCCTGCACTGAAAGTAAGCGATCCCGATCCCTTTTCAGCTGCGCTGTCAACATTGCTTTTAGCTGTTATAACCGTAGGCGCAATATCGACATCAGAACCTATCAGATCCTTCGATACATTTATGGAAATAGTCTGTTCAAGACCGGTCTTGACATTCTTGGCGCTGTTAAATAATTCATCGGCTTTCTTTTCGGCAGATGCAAAATAATTTCTTTCTAATGCTTCGTAACCGCTTGCATTGTTCTTGAACAGATTAAGGCAGGCAAAAACCACGCCACCTGCAACAATTGCAATTGCAAGAATTATAAGAATTATCGGCAATACCTTGCTTTTTTTCTGAGGAGGTACAACTGCAAAGCTGCCTGCATCATACGCGGGCATACCCTGAGGTGTATACTGTCCCTGAGCCTGAGCGAACTGCGCCTGCTGTGCATACTGTCCGGGCTGAGGCTGATCGCC
>ULRC01054632.1_pt1 | contig 60486 bp, 50 predicted proteins | sample 1955101 | NCBI WGS metagenome assembly ULRC01 (sample SAMEA4835672, study PRJEB28245) | human gut metagenome | biome: gut microbiome; material: fecal sample | place: Denmark | collected 2008 | reverse complement strand
CGATTTTATACGGTTTACTCCTCAGATTTTTACGTTGAGCCAGAATATACAAATGTGTAGTCTGGTTGTTCGTTGCATTTTTCTTGATTAAATGGTTGTGAATTATCTTGTTGTATTTATCCTTTTTTTTACTTGTTTGAATCTTGACTGTAAAGAAACTTAAAAATGTTTGTGTTTATTTGTGATTTCATTATATTTTGTTTATATTTGTAAAGTAAATGTTAGCCTTATTTCTGATATATAATATAAAAGTATAATGCTAACCTTGTTTCTTAAATCAAAATTTGTTGTTATGCTAAAAAGAATTAGATTAGTAAACGCATTGATGCTGTTGTTAGGTGGTTCGTTTTGCATGAATGCTCCGCTTTTTGCAGAAAGTTTGGGTATAAATGTTGGACAGCAGCAAGAAAACTGTAATGGTGTTGTAACAGATGCTACAGGTGAAAGTGTGATTGGTGCCTCTGTAATGATAAAGGGCACTACGGTTGGTACGGTGACTGATTTGGATGGTCGGTTTACCTTACCGGGTGTTAAAGTGGGGGATGTGATCCAGATTTCTTTTATTGGATATGTGACTCAGGAAATTAAATGGAACGGAAAACCCATGTCCGTTACATTGAAAGAAGATTCTCAGGCCTTGGAAGAAGTCGTGGTGGTAGGTTATGGTACGCAGAAAAAAGTGAATCTGACAGGTGCGGTTGCCATGACAGAAGGCGATATGTTGGAAGACCGTCCGATTGCCAACCTGGCTCAAGGTTTGCAGGGAGCCATTCCAAACTTGAATATTACGATGCCGAGTGGTAATCCGAATGCAACGGCTACATTTAACGTGCGTGGTATTACCTCTTTGAATGGTGGTTCGGCATTGATATTGGTGGATGGTGTGGAAACCAATGATATTTCTTTACTGAATCCTCAGGATATTGAAAGTGTTTCTGTGTTGAAAGATGCTTCTTCTGCAGCCGTATACGGTGCGCGTGCCGCATTTGGTGTGGTTCTTATTACAACTAAAAAAGGTAAGAAAGGACAGAAGGTAACCGTCAACTACAATAACAATTTCTCATGGTCGGCTCCGTCACGTCTTCCTGATGGTATTTCTTCCGATAAATGGATTGATGCCGTACAGTTAGCGAATACGAATACAAGTGGTAGCGGCTATTTCAGTCAGGAACTGGTGGACGCTGTACATGCGTATTGTCAAGATCCTAGCCGTCCGTCTGCTTTCTTGGATGAAACAGGTGCTTTTACGGCTAAGGGACAATGGGCTTATGCTGGAAATACAGATTGGTTTGATGAATTTTACAAGAGTGCGGCTTTCATGCAGCAGCATAATGCCAGTATTCAAGGTGGTACGGAGAAGAATGCTTACTATGCTTCCGTCGGTTACAAAGGACAAGATGGTTTGCTAGCTTATGGTACAGACACCTATAAGCGTATCAACATGTCGTTCAACTTTACTTCACAAGTGACTAAATGGCTGGAAATCGGATTCCGGGCAAAATATAACCGCAGCGAATCGGATGAACCCAATACTCAGGCTTATATGGGTAGTTCTCCTTATTATGAGGTGTATCGTTCTTTCCCGTTTATTCCTATCTATTTGCCGGATGGACAGCATTTCGCAGCAATGGAAGGTAGTAACTTCAACTATAACTATGCTGGTATTTTGGCGGAAGCTGGACGTGTGAAAAATGTATATGACGATATCTGGTATACAGGCTCATTTAATATCACTCCTTTCGAGGGTCTTTCTATCAAGGGAGATTATACGGGAAACCGCTATTTCCGTACGCAACGCGAACACTTAAAGACAATTTATCAGCTGAATCCAGATGGTTCGCAAACAGCCAAGATGCCTATTAATAAGGCTGGATTGAGAAAGTATGATGATACTTATGAAGCACTGAATGTGTGGGCTGAATACAAGAAACAAATTAAGGATCATTCTTTCTCTGTAATGGTGGGATATAACCAGGAACGTAAAAATACCAGTGATATGTATGGGGTAGCTGCCAACTTGTATGTAAATGATTTCCCCATCATTGATATGGCAAAGGATAAGGAAACACTGTCTGAGGCTGCTACTGTCTGGGCTGTCCAAGGTGCTTTCTTCCGTGTGAATTATGATTATAAAGGACGTTATTTGGTGGAATTGAATGGACGTTATGATGGTTCTTCCAAATATGCATCCGGCAGTCAGTGGGGATTCTTCCCTTCTGCTTCTTTGGGATGGCGTGTTTCTGAAGAAAAGTTCTTTGAACCAGCTCGTAAGTTGTTTGATAACTTCAAGTTACGTGCTTCTGTAGGTTCTCTTGGTAACCAGGTGACGAATGGAAACTTTGATTACATAGGAACTGTTGGAAGTGAAAACCTGAATTATGTACTTTCTGGAAAAATTCCTTCAGGCATTACTCCGGCTACATTGGCTTATAGCAATGTAACTTGGGAAAAAGTGACTACAGCCAACTTTGGTCTTGATTTAGGGTTGCTGAACAACCGTTTGACTGCATCGTTTGATTATTACATACGCTATACAACCGATATGGTGGTTTCAAAGGCTTATCCTAACACAATGGGAACGAGTGGCGGTAAAGAAAACCTGGCAAGTATGAGAACTAACGGATGGGAACTTTCATTGAATTGGACGGATCGTATCAATGATGTGGCAGGAAGTCCGTTGGAATATAATATTGGAATCGGTCTTTCTGATAGTTATTCTACTATTACAAAGTATGATAATCCTACAGGAACTCTGAACGACCTTTACGTAGGTAAGCGTTTGGGTGAAATCTGGGGATATACAACCGATGGGTTTATTATGGATGCTGCAGAGGCTTCAGAACAGTCTGTCCGTCAGTCTTATATCTCGAATACATGGATTCCGGGAGATATCCGTTATGCAGATTTGAATGGGGATGGAGTTGTTAATGAAGGTGACAGTGAGAAAGGGCCTATCAATACCTTGAGCAATCACGGTGATAAGTCTATTATTGGCAACGAAACTCCTCGTTATCGTTTCAATATCAATTTGGGATTGAGCTGGAAGAATTTTGATGTACGAGCTTTGTTTGAGGGAGTGATGAAACGTGATTTGTGGCTTAGCAGTGAAGTCTTTTGGGGATTTAATGGCGTATGGAACAGTGCAATCAATGATTATCATGTGGATAACTCATGGTCAGAAGAAAATCCGAATGCATATTATCCTGTGCCATTGTGGAATGGCCGAAGCCGACAGGTTCAGACTAAGTATTTGCAGAATGCATCTTATATCCGTTTGCGTGATTTGACCATTGGGTATACGTTGCCGAAGAAATGGTTGGAACCGATTGGTGTATCTCAGTTGAAGATTTTCTTCAGTGGTCAGAACTTGTGGGAAGCTACAGGTTTATATAAATATGTAGATCCGGATATGACGGGAAATACATATCAGAAGTCATCGGATGGAATGGTAGGTACATTGAATTCGGATATGAAGAATTATCCGTTCTGCCGTTCTTATTCATTTGGTATTAATCTCACATTCTAAAAAGATTTATGATTATGAAAAAAATATCTATATTAACCGGGTGTCTGTTTGCCATGGCATTGTCTAGTTGTAATTTCTTGGACAGAGAGCCATTGGACGCCATTGGTAAGGATCAATTCTTTACGACAGCTAATGCAACTGCGTTGGAGCAATATTGTAATGATTTTTATCCGAAATTAATTGTGGGTTACGGAGCTCCCAAAAGTTATGATTGGGGAATGTTAGGGGATGATTTTACAAGTGATGATGTGTTGCCCTGGGAGCGTAATGTGACAAGTTTTGGCTTGGCTACGGTGCACTCTAGTGCAAGTGGCACACAGTGGAACTGGGAAAATATCCGTGCATGTAATGATTTTCTTGCGAATTATGAACAATCTCCGGAAACTGAAGATATAAAACATAAGTATGCAGGGATGATCCTTTTCTTTAAGACGTTGGATTATTTTAATAAGGTAAAGGCTTATGGAGATGTTCCTTGGTTTGAAAAGGTAATGAATCCAGGCGATGAAGAAATGTATAAGGCACGTGACTCACGCATTTTGGTGATGGACAATATGTTGAGAGACATTAACCAAGCGATTGAATGGCTGCCGAAAAAGACCGATGTAACTCTCATCAGCAAGGATGCTGCATTGGCTTTGAAGGCTCGTATGTGCTTGTTTGAAGGTACTTGGCGTAAATATCATGGGCTTGAGGATCCCGACAAGTTCCTGACAGAGGCTTATAATGCAGCTTGTGAACTGATGAAGCCTGAATATGGTTATTCGTTGTATCAGGGTTCCAATCCGGCAACAGCTTATCATGAATTGTTCTGTTTGGCTGATCAGTCTACAAATCCGGAAGTCATTTTGTCGAAGGCGTACGATCCGGGAATTGACAAAGGTAATAATTTGACTCGTCAGATTTTTGTGGGTGAGACTCCTTTGGGCATGAGCAAGAATTGTGCAGATTCTTATTTGTGTGCTACTACAGGTTTGCCGATTTCTTTGTGTAATTGTCCGGGGCATACACAGCATACTACATTGATTGCTGAGCTGGCTAACCGTGATCCTCGTTTGTTGCAAACAACGGCAACTCCGGATGTGAGTGATGCAGATCATTGTTATTATATGGGTGGTATGGCTCCCAATATTGCTTCTGTCACCAATACAGGTAATCCTAGCAGATGTTCTACCGGATATCCGATTGTAAAGTTTTATAATGCGGCTGAATACAGTGCATCTCATTATCAGGGAACTGAAGATGCTCCAGTGTTCCGTTTAGGTGAAATTATGTTGATTCGGGCTGAAGCTGCAGCAGAATTAGGTACGATTACTCAGACTGATTTGGATGAGACTATTAACAAGTTACGTGAACGTGTAGGATTTAATAAAAAGTTAGAATTGACTGTACCATTTGATGATCCTGTAATTGCAGATGCTTATCCTAATGTTTCTGGAAATCATGCAAAATTAATTCGAGAAATCCGTCGTGAACGTCGTATTGAAATGTTTGCCGAAGGTGTACGTTATGATGATATCCGTCGTTGGAAATGTGGTAATTTGCTGACTGCACCTCGTTTGGGAATTATTATAGAAGGAGCGGGATATTCGGAAGAAGAACTTGCAGAACTGAAAGAGACTGTAGGAGTCAATTCCGATGGAGCTTTGACTATTTATGAAAAACGTTATGCGGGTCAGAGTCCGACTCCTGTATTTGAAGATCCTAAGCATTATTTGTCACCGATTCCAACGGATGAAATAGGTAAAGCGCCTAATATTAAACAGAATCCAGGTTGGTAAAATTTAGCAGCGGTTATATGATGTTACTTTGAAAAGATTTTTTTATCTTTGAACTGTAGAAGTTACCCAAGTTTACTAATTAATGTATGCTTGGGTAATTTCTTATTAATAGTGTACCCTTTAATTACTTTGTAGATGAAATCCTTGTTATTCCTTTATTTCTTTGTGGCGATGGCGTTTTCGGCCGTGGCTTCTTCTGTATCGGAGAGTTATGTCATTCCTTATCCTCAACAGATGGTGGTGGGTGATGGTCATTTTGTTCTTCAGAAAAATGCTTCTTTCTCATGTAACCTGAAAGGGGCGGATAAGGAAGATTTTGTAAAATATGTCGGTCAGTCTCCTTTTGCATTGACTTATAAAAAGAGGGGAAAGACGGATATTGTGTTTAAATTGCTCAGTCCGAAACAGTCGCAGATGAAGGAGGAAGCCTATCGGTTGGAGGTGACGGAAAAGGGGATTCAAGTGGAGGCCACTTCTGCTTCCGGCTTGTTCTATGCTTTTCAGTCGATGAATCAGTTGGTACAGCCGGCGGGAAACAATACCTTCCTGTTGCCGGAGGTGACCATCGAGGATGCACCGCGTTTCGCATACCGAGGCATGCATTTGGACGTGTCACGTCATTTTTATACCAAAGAATTTGTCAAGAAGCAGCTGGATGCATTGGCTCGTTACAAGCTGAACCGTTTCCACTGGCATCTGACCGATGGAGCAGGATGGAGGATTGAAATCAAGAAATATCCGGAGTTGACGCGTGAAACAGCCTTTCGTCCTTTCCCGGACTGGAAAAGCTGGTGGAACGGCGGACGGACGTATTGCCGGCAGGATGCTCCGGGGGCTTCCGGAGGATACTACACGCAGGAAGATGTGAAAGAGATTGTGGAATATGCCCGTCAGCTTCATATTACGGTGATTCCGGAGATTGAGATGCCGGCTCACTCGGAGGAAGTCTTGGCTGCCCTTCCGCAGTTGGCCTGCGGGGGTGATTTGAAGCCCGGGGGCGAGTTTTGCCCTGGAAAAGAATTGACTTACACTTTCCTGACCGATGTGTTGAAGGAAGTGATGGCGCTTTTCCCGTCGGAATATATTCATATCGGAGGGGATGAGGCCAGCACGAATCACTGGAAACAATGTCCCGACTGTCAGGCACGGATGAAGGAAGAAGGGATGAAAGAAGAAGGCGAGCTGCAGGAGTATCTTGTTTCCAGAATTGAAAAGTTCTTGCGGGAGAACGGTCGCAAGATGATTGGTTGGGACGAAATACTGACGGGCGAGTTGGATGAAACTTCGGCTGTGACCGTGTGGCGCGGAGAAGATAAGGGAGCCGAGTCGGTGAAAAGAGGGCTGCGTACGATTCTGTCGCCGGGTGCCTATTGTTATTTTGACAGTTATCAGGATGCACCGCGCACACAGCCTGAAGCCATTGGAGGGTATCTTCCGTTGGAAAAGGTATATTCTTATGAGCCTGTAACCCCGGCTTTCCCGGCAGATAAGCTGGATTGTGTGTGGGGAGTTCAAGGAAATGTATGGGCAGAATATTTGTCTACGCCGGAACATACGGAATATATGATTTATCCTCGTTTGCTGGCATTGGCCGAGGTGGCTTGGACCAACCCGGAGCGGAAGGACTGGAAGCGTTTCCATGCGGAGGCTTTGCAGGAAGTGGAGGTGTTGGATTCATTGGGATACAATACTTTTGACTTGAAGAATGAAGTGGGCAACCGTCCGGAGGCACTGAGTGTCGACAACCACCTGGCAAAAGGCAAGAAGGTAGAGTATCTGCGGCCTTATGCGGCAGATTCTTATCCAGCAGGAGGAGACGGAGCATTGACCAACGGCATCCATGGGGGATGGGTCTATACCGATTTGCGCTGGCAGGGATTCCTTGGAAAAGGAATGGACGCAGTGGTGGATTTGGAGAAATCACAGCCTATCCGCCAGCTTTCCATCGACTTCATGCAGTTGATAGGTCCGGGTGTGTTCCTGCCGCAGAAGGTCAGTTTCCTGGTTTCGGACGACGGAAAGGAATATACGTTGTTGAAAACGATTACGACGACACTGCCAATTACGGATGAAAAGCTGACTATCCAGAATTATGCATGGGAGGGCACTTGCGAGGCTCGTTACGTGCGGGTACAGGCTGACATCAATCCTGAAGCCGGTGGATTCTTGTTTACCGACGAGATTGTAGTGAAATAATTCTATATCAGAGAGCCGGAAGCATGTACCCGAAGCGCAACAGGCCAATCAGGTAGTGTGCTTCCGGCTGATGAATCAGATGCAAGGTGGGCTGTATGAACCCTTTGCCCAGGCAGGGAATCTTCCAAGTGAATTCACTGGCCCATTCGTGTGAATGGGAGAAACGGGCATAATCGGTGAATACTCCGCCTTCTGTTTTTCCACATTGCCATACAAGGCCTGCTCCGGAATAGTGTTTGCATCCTTGGCTGGCGTGCCATTGGGCAGAAACCTGTAAGAGCACTTGCAGGCGGGGAGTGATTGACTGTTCTGCGTATCCCCAGATTATTTTCCGGATTTCTTTCTTTTCTTTTGGGGACGCTTGTTCCGTATCTCCTTCTGCATAACTCCGATACATCCCGCTATGTAAAGCAAAGCCCATGTGATAATTGCTGTCATGATGCTGGTTGTTGAATGAGGTGAGGCAGAGTATCCCGTCGTGCTTCGGGCAGAAACGGAATACATTTTCTTTTCCTGTAAAGCGATAGGAGGCTTTTCCGTTATACAAAGAAGCTTGCAGACTCCATTGAGCATGTTGCAGCTCGTAGTGTATCCCCATGGAAGACACCGGATAGTTGGCTATGGGATAATCGGCCGACAGGGTGGGGAAGATGCCGCATGAGCTGTTGGTGAACAGGCTGGTGGCTGGCGAAGTGAAATAGTCTTCGTTCAGGTTGCGGATGCCGATGAACAGGCTGGAGTTTCCCATTGGCTGCCGGATGCCCAGTATGGCTGCGGCAAGCGGGTGATTGTCTTCTTCGATGTTGGAAAAGGTCTGCAAATCGTTGGCCAAAGACTCGGCTCGGGTTTTGGCCGTGCTGAGGGTGGCTGCTTCAAGGGTGGCAGACGGGCCTAGCGGGGCGGAAAAATCCAACCGTAACAAATTCACCCAGTTGGCTCCTTTCTTGAAATCGCTCTGCAGTTCGGTGGTATAATTAATCAGGAGTTTCTGGGCAAAGCAACGGCAAGAGGATACCGTTGCGATGACCAGTAGGTATTTGATAAGTTTTGTCATAACCATTTGGTGAAACGATGGATGTACCAGTTCTTAATCAGTTGTGTCAGTACGCAGTAGGAGAGCAGGATGCCGAACAGCCAGGGGAAATAGCTTGCAGGCAAAGCTTCCAGACCGATGGAGGTCCCAAACGGGGTGAAGGGAATCAGGATGCCAGTAGCCATGATGAGCAGGGTTAGTCCGGTTACCTGCCAGGAGGCACGGCTTTGTATGAACGGCACTTTCCGCGTACGTATCATGTGTACAATCAGTGTTTGCGACAGCAGGCCTTCGATGAACCATCCGGACTGAAAGAGGGTCTGATGCTCCATGCTCTGACAGCCGAAGGCGAACCACATCACCAGATAAGTGACGATGTCGAAGATGGAACTGATGGGACCGATGAAAATCATGAAGCGGCTCAGGTCGGAGGCATCCCATTTCCGGGGTTTCCGGAGGTATTCCGCATCCATCCGGTCGAAGGGGATGGTGGTCTGCGAAATATCATACAGCAGGTTCTGAATCAGCAGATGAATGGGAAGCATGGGCAGGAAGGGCAGGAAAGCACTGGCTGCCATGACACTGAACATGTTGCCGAAATTGGAACTGGCGGTCATCTTGATGTATTTGGTGATGTTGCCGAAGGTCTTTCTTCCTTCCAGTACCCCGTCTTCCAATACCATCAGGCTTTTTTCCAGCAGGATGATGTCGGCACTTTCCTTGGCGATGTCTACGGCTGAGTCGACTGAGATTCCGATGTCCGACTGGCGGAGGGCTGCCGCATCGTTGATCCCGTCACCTAAGAAGCCGACGGTATTTTGCTGTGCTTGGAGGAGGGTGATGATTTCCGTTTTCTGCACGGGAGTCAGTTTGGAGAAGACGGTCGTCTCGCGTACCGCTTTCATCTTTTCCTCCTCATTCAAGTCGGCCAGTTGAGGGCCGCTGAGCGCGTTGGTAGTGTTGATACCCACTTGCCGGGCGATGGTACGCACCACGGCATCGTTGTCTCCAGACAAGATTTTGACCTCAATTCCGTGTTCATGCAATTGCTGTATGGCCTTGGCTGCCGATGGCTTGGGTGGGTCCAGAAAGGCCAGATAGCCAATCAGTACCATCTCTTTTTCATCTTCCACACAAAAGTCGCACGCTTTGTCGAGGTAGCTTTTCTGCGCTACGGCAATGACCCGCATGCCTTGCTTGTTCATCTGCTCGATGATACGATGCGCCTTGTGTTTCAGGGCTTCCGTCATGGGATGTACCTCTCCGTCGAATTCGGCATGTGAGCAGATGGCCAGCATCTCTTCTACGGCACCTTTGGTGATAATCTGTCGTTTACCTTGTCGGTCTTCTACCACGACTGACATTCTCCGCCGGGTGAAATCAAACGGTATTTCGTCCACCTTGACATAGTTGTCTTTCAGGTATTCCAATGACAGTTCCTTGACGTGCGATAGGATGGCCTTGTCCATCAGGTTTTTCAATCCGGTCTGGAAGAAGCTGTTGAAATAGGCATGACGCAGAATACGGCGGCTTTCATCGCTGCTCCCGTCGGCATTGATGTATTTTTCCAATACAATCTGGTCGCAGGTGAGGGTACCGGTTTTGTCGGTACAGAGAATGTTCATGGCCCCGAAGTTCTGAATGGCATTCAAGTCTTTTACGATGGTTTTCTTCTTGGACATGGCTACGGCTCCTTTGGCAAGGTTGGCCGTCACAATCATCGGAAGCATCTCCGGCGTGAGGCCCACGGCTACCGATACGGCAAAGATAAAAGCTTCCAGCCAGTCGCCTTTGGTCACTCCGTTGACCAGAAACACGAAGGGAATCATGATGAGCATGAAGCGGATAAGCAGGAAGCTGACTTTGCTGATTCCTTTGTCGAAGGCGGTGGCGGCACGGTGTCCGGCAATACTGCGGGCAATAGTGCCCAGGTAAGTGTCGTTTCCGGTGGCAATGACAATGCCGGTGGCCGAACCGCTGACTACGTTGGAGCCCATGAAACAGATGTTTTCCAGTTCTATTACGCTCCCTTTGCAATGTTTGTTCCCTTTGGCTTCCGGGCGCTTTTCAATCGGATCTGATTCTCCTGTCAAAGAAGACTGGCTGACAAACAGGTCTTTTGCTTCGATGATGCGGAGGTCGGCGGGTATCATGTCGCCGGCGGCAATCATGACAAGGTCGCCCGGAACCAGTTCTGCAATGTTGATTTCTTCATCGTGCTGTCCGGCACGTCTTACGTAACAGGTGTTGGTCACCATCTTGAGTAATGCTTCACTGGAAGCGTTGGCTTTCCATTCCTGGCAAAAGCGGAGGATGGTACTGGCAATTACCATTGTGAGGATAATAAAGATGGCGGTCCAATCTTGTTCTCCCGGATTGGCCAGCAAGACATCAAGTACAAAAGAAATGACTACCAGTATGGTCAGCACGCCAATGAAGGGGTTGATAAAGGCTTTGATGAAGGTAGAAACTGGATTTTTCTTCTGTTCGTGTTCTACCTCATTTCTTCCGTGAATCAATTGTCGGTTTTCTATTTCTTCGTGGGTCAGTCCGCCCTTGCTTGTCTGGAAATAGCTGTATACGGCGTTGAGAGGCTGAGTCGCTGCCAAAAATACCTTTTCAGCATTGAATGTGCTTGTTTCCTTACTTTTTCTTCTTTTCCACATAATACCTGAATTCATAGGGTGATTACTCTGTTTCCTTTTCGCACGGCAAAAGTAAGCGATACTTCTGGCAGGGCCTGTTAGAGGATAATTAGAGTGGTATTAGAAAACTATTAGAATCCTGCCGGTTGTTTCCGGCTGTCTTTCTGATAGTGTGGTGTGGAAACTGAAGAAGAAACTTTTAGATATGAGGCAGCTCAATGGTGAAGGTTGTGCCTTCTCCTTGCTTGGAATGTACGGAAAGATGTCCTTGGTGAAGCCCGATAATCTTTTGGGCAAGTGCCATGCCGATGCCGTGTCCTTCTGTCTGTTTGTCTTGTTCCCCTCGGTAGAATAAGGTGAAAATCTGCTCTTTTTCCTTATCCGATATACCAATCCCATTGTCGGACAAGCGGATAATCGCCCATTTGTCCCAGTAGGAGATTTGGACGAAGGAGGATTTGTTTTCCGAATACTTGCAGTTGTTTTCAATCAGGTTGGCGAAGGCGATGTTCAGCAGGTAGGAATTGCCCATGACGGTAATCATCCGGTCGTCTTCGGCATCTTCCTGTTCGAAAATCAGTTCGATGTGGTATTCCGGGTGGGCTCGCAGGATCAGTTCCCGGGTGTCCAGCAGCAGTTCGTCGAGCCGGATTTCGTGCATCTTGATTTGCTCTTTCTGGTAATCTGCCTTGGCCAGATTGAGGAGTCCGTCAATCAGTTTGGTCATGCGTCGTGCATCCTGTAATACGTTTTGCATGGCCTGTCGGTATTGTGCTTCGGTTCGTTCCTTTTGCAAGGCTAAATCCAGTTCCGCAATCAGGGCAGCCAACGGCGTTCTCATTTCGTGGGATACGTTGCTGACAAACATCTTCTGTGCGTTGAATGAAATTTCCAGTCGTTCCAGCAAGTCATTAAAGGCCAAGCTTAGTTCTCCGAGTTCGTCTTTCTCGTTTCTCACCGGTAATCGCCGGTCAATATGGGAAGCCGTGATATTCTCCACTTCCCTTACGATTTCCCGAATAGGCTTCAAAGAAGCCCGTACCAGAAAATAACAGGTCACGAACAAGAGCAGCAGTCCGAAGAGAAACAGAATGATTAAGGTCTTCTGAAGTTCCAGCAGGTTGGTGTGGCCGTAACCGTCGTAAGCTGCGGCGGTCACAATGTAGTCCTTTCCTTGAAAGGGATAGACCATCCCGATGGCCTGGTACTTTCCGATGTGGAATTCTATTTCTTTTTCTTGAAGAATGCGAGTGAGCATTTCCGGACTTTCCTTGATGATGTCATTCTCGACGGCATCGTGGTAAAGCATGCGGAAGTCGGGGGTATAGACCGCCACTTCCACTTCATTGATAAACTCTTTGTTGTTCAGATAGATGGACTGCATGATGTGGGCATCTACCTGGTCTTGCAGGAAAAGGTGTGCTTTGGTCACAGCCTCACTTCTCAGGTTATGGAAGAAAGTGTTGCTCCGGATGTGTTCGCTGACCAGGTAAATCAGGCTCATGCACAACAAAAATACCACGGCTATGACTCCGGTATTTTTGAGCGTCAGGGTGGTCTTAATTTTCATGGCTTTTCGTCGGTAAGAATAAATCCGATTCCAGGTTTGGTGTGAATCAGCTTGGTGTCGAAGTCTTTGTCTATTTTCTTGCGCAGGTAGTTGATATATACATCGATGAAATTGGTACCGGTATCGAAGTGGGTATTCCATACCTTTTCGGCTATTTCCACCCGACTGATGACTCTTTCCGGATGTTGTACCATGTAGGTCAGCAGGTTGTATTCTTTGGGGGAGAGACGGATAGGAATCCCTTGGCGGGTGACTTCCCTGCGGCTGGTGTCCACTTGCAAATCCTTGTAATTCAGTTTGTCGGGAGGAGAAGCCGGATTCTCCGCTTCGTTTTTCCGCTTCAGCAGAACTTTTATGCGGGCATTCAGTTCCCTGAAATCGAAAGGTTTGACCATATAATCGTCTGCTCCGGCATCGAATCCGTCCAGCTTGTCATCCGTGGAGCCGAGGGCCGTCAGCATGAGGATGGGAATCTGTGCGTTGAGTTTGCGTATTTCCTTGCAAAGCTCAAATCCGTCCAATTTGGGGAGAATGATATCCGAAATGACCAGTTGGAAAGTATGTGACTGAAAAAGTCGTAGTCCCATGGCACCGTCGTATGCCACAAAAGTAGTATAACCGTTTTCTTCCAATCCGGTTTTCAGAAGGTCGGCCACCCTTTTATCGTCTTCTATGATTAAAATGCTGTACATAATAAGTGTGGATGGATAAGGGGGCAAGGTTTGTTTATGGATTATCAGGGGAAAACTCCCACGGGGTGGGAAAGGAAATGTGGAGCATACAGGACTCGAACCTGCCACCTTTTGACTGCCAGTCAAACGCTCTAGCCAGATGAGCTAATGCCCCATTATTGCTTGAAAACGTGACAAAGGTACAATAATCTTTTAAAAAACCAAGCATATTCGTCCGGGAAACGAAAGAAAACCATTAGTTTTGTGTCGGTTTTCGTAAAAAGGAGATTTATGAATTTACAGATACGCAAGGCCTCATTGGCAGATTTGGACCGTTTGATGGAAATATTTGAAGAAGCCCGTCGTTTTATGTGTCGTACGGGAAACCCGAATCAGTGGATTAACGGCTATCCACAGCGTGAACTGATACAGAAAGAAATAGAGGCTTCTCATTGTTATGTGTGTGTGACTGAAGAAGGAAAGGCAGTGGCCACCTTCTGTTTCATTCAAGGTCCCGACCCCACGTATGCCTATATCGAGGACGGGGAGTGGAAGGATGATTCTCCTTATTATGTGATTCATCGTCTGGCTTCCGACGGCTCTTGTCACGGAATCGGAAAACTGTGTATCGACTGGTGTTTCCGTCAATGGCCTTGCTTGCGGATTGATACGCATGCCGATAACAAGGTGATGCAGAACTTGGTGCAATCTATGGGCTTTGTATATTGTGGCATTATTTATATCAGCAACGGTACCCCTCGCTTGGCTTATCAGAAATTGGCGTAAGAATTTCCGGCAACGTCTTAATAATCCTTAATTGTAAAATATTTTCCACTGGAAATTTATTCTTTTCTCGATTATTTCTTTTCTTTGCAAATAGTTTCCAATAGAAAATAATAACAAAGAAAAGAAATAGCTATGAAGTACGTCATTGTAGGTGGGGTAGCAGGTGGAGCCACTGCAGCTGCCCGTATTCGGAGAAACACGGAAAAGGCCGAAATCATTTTGTTTGAACGCGGGGAATACATCTCTTATGCCAATTGTGGTTTGCCTTATTATATAGGTGGGGTGATTCAGGATCGTAACCGTTTGTTTGTGCAGACTCCTGAAGCTTTTTCTACCCGTTTTCGTATCGATGTGCGGGTACGTTCGGAAGTGACGGCTATCGATACGGCTCGTAAGGAAGTGAAAGTACGCACTTCGGAAGGGAAGGAGTACACCGAAACTTACGACAAGCTGTTGCTTTCTCCGGGGGCTTCTCCGGTTCGTCCCCCTCTGCCCGGAATTGATAGTGAAGGAATCTTTACTCTGCGGAATGTGGCGGATACTGACCGTATCAAGAATTACATGCAGGGCCATGAGGTGAAGAAAGCCGTCATCGTAGGAGGTGGTTTCATCGGACTGGAGATGGCCGAGAACTTGCATCATGCAGGTATTGAGGTGTCAGTGGTGGAAATGGCCGATCAGGTGATGGGACCGGTGGATTTCTCCATGGCGGCTTTGGTACACAGTCATCTGCAGCAAAAAGGTGTCAAACTGTACTTGAAGCAGGCGGTAGAAGCCTTTGAAAAAACAGCATCCGGATTGTTGGTGAAGTTCCAGTCGGGCTTGCAGGCTGAGGCACAGCTGGTGATTCTTTCCATCGGTGTACGGGCAGAGACTCGTCTGGCCGTGGAAGCCGGATTAAAGCTGGGCGAAATGAAGGGCATCTACGTGAATGAATACTTGCAGACTTCCGATGAGTCAGTTTATGCGGTAGGCGATGCCATTGAATATCCGCATCCGATTACGGGCAAGCCCTGGCTGAATTTCCTGGCAGGGCCGGCCAACCGTCAGGCACGTATCGTAGCTGATAATATGACGTTTGGCAATAAAGTGAAATATGAAGGTTCCATTGGTACGGCCATTGCCAAGGTGTTCGATTTGACCGTGGCTTCTACCGGACTTCCGGCTAAACGCTTGAAAACTTTCGGCATTCCGTACTTGTCGGCTACCATTCACTCCGGTTCTCATGCCGGATACTATCCGGGAGCTTTGCAGATGGATATCAAGATCACCTTCTCTCCGGAAGACGGACGGTTGTACGGCGCACAGATTGTGGGATACAATGGGGTGGACAAACGCATTGATGAATATGCATTGGTCATCAAGCAGAAAGGTACGGTCTACGATTTGATGCAGTTGGAACATGCCTATGCACCTCCTTTCTCTTCAGCCAAAGATCCAGTAGCCGTATCAGGCTATGTAGCTGGAAACATCTTGAGCGGCAAGATGACTCCGCTTTATTGGAGAGAATTGCAGCAGGCTGATTTGACGAAGGTTACATTGGTTGATGTTCGTACGAAAGATGAGTATGAACTGGGCCACATTGCCGGAGCGGTCAATGTACCTTTGGATGAAATGCGTGAGCGGATGAAGGAAATCCCGTCGAACAAGCCGGTGTTCCTGTACTGTGGCGTGGGTTTGCGCGGGTATCTGGCTTCCAACATTTTGAAAGATAATGGTTACAAGGATGTGCGTAACCTGATTGGCGGTATCAAGACCTACAATGCGGCAGTTACTCCGGTTTGCCAGCCGGATGAGGCATGTGAGGTGGTTTGCTCTTGTGACACGGCCGAAGGAACCACGGACTGCAAGAAGGTACACGTGGTTGATGCTTGCGGCATCCAGTGCCCGGGTCCGATTTTGCGATTGAAGAAAGGGATGGAGGAACTGAAAGCCGGGGAGCAGATGGAAATTCATGCCACGGATGCAGGTTTTCCGCGCGATGCCGAGGCGTGGTGCCGTACCACCGGGAATCGTTTCCTGTCTTCGAAGTCGGAAGGAGGAATCTATAAAGTGCGGGTAGAGAAGGCCACGGCCTGTGCCATGGAGGCTGTCCGCCGGGCACCGGAAGAGAAGGGAAAAACTTTCATTCTTTTCAGCGATGACCTTGACAAAACTTTGGCTACCTTTGTGCTGGCTAACGGCGCGGCGGCTACCGGAAAGAAAGTGACCATTTTCTTTACCTTCTGGGGACTGAATGCCATCAAGAAGGAACGGAAGCCGGCAGTGCAGAAAGACATTTTTGGAAAAATGTTCGGCATGATGCTTCCTTCCAGTTCACGGAAACTGAAGCTTTCGAAGATGAACATGGGCGGCATGGGTTCGAAGATGATGCGTTACATCATGCAGAAGAAAGGCATCGATTCCTTGGAATCGCTTCGTCAGCAGGCCATTGACAACGGAGTAGAGTTTATTGCCTGCCAGATGTCGATGGACGTGATGGGCGTCAAGAAAGAAGAACTGCTGGACAACGTGACCATTGGTGGGGTAGCCACTTATATGGACCGTGCCGAAGAAGCCAATGTCAATCTGTTTATTTAACGTATGGAAAAAATAAAATGTATCTGTGTGATGAGAGAGCTCTTCCGAGCTCTCTCTGATCTTGAATCGCACTTGCTGCAGGCGCATGGGGTGTCTTTGAACGAGGCCATGGTGCTGTGTGCCATCGGTAAGGAACAGGTGGCAGCCCGCACGATTGTAGAACGTACCGGACTGACCCCTTCGCACGCTTCAAAGGTAATTCGGGCGGTGGAAGAACGTAACCTGCTGGTGCGTACCCTGGGTGAGAAGGACAAGCGGGAGATGTATTTTTCGTTGACCGACGAGGCGTACCGTTGCCTGAAAGGCATACGTGACGAAGGAGTGGAGGTGCCGGAAATCCTGCAACCGTTGTTTGCGGCCTATACGGATGAATCGTCTGAATCGTGTGCATAAAAAGGGAGGAAGCGATGAAAAAGAAAAAATTTGAACTGGAGGTGCCCGGTGGGGCAGACAAAGTGTTGCTACACACTTGCTGTGCACCTTGTTCATCGGCCATTATTGAATGCCTGATGCAGCATGGGGTGCGTCCTACCATTTATTATTGCAATCCGAACATCTATCCGCTGGAGGAATATACCATCCGCAAGGACGAATGTACCCGTTATGCCCAGTCGCTGGGGTTGGAAATTGTGGATGCGGACTATGACCACGAAGCCTGGCGATGTACGGTGGCCGGACTGGAAAATGAGCCAGAGCGTGGAGGTCGCTGTCTGAAATGTTTCAAGATGCGTTTGGCCGATACGGCCCGCTATGCTCATGAACACGGCTTTTCGGTGATAACCACTACGCTGGCTTCTTCGCGCTGGAAAAGTCTGGACCAGATAAACGAAGCCGGACGTTGGGCTGTGGCTTCCTATCCGGATGTCACATGGTGGGAACAGAACTGGCGCAAGGGAGGACTCAGTGAGCGCCGCATCGCCATTATCAAGGAATATAATTTCTACAACCAGCAATACTGCGGTTGTGAGTTCAGCATGCGCAAGCCGGATGGAGAGTCTTCTACTCCTTCTTCTCCGCTTCCGTCTCCGTCTCCTTCTTCGTCTCGATAGGCATGGTGTTTTCCTTGTAGGCGGAGAAGCCTTTCACTTTCACACGTTCTTTCTTTTCTTCCTCATTGATGGCGGCCTGCCCCAGCTGGTTCATGTTGTCCTTGATTACATTGTGCATGTCGAAGAAATAGTCGAGCAGCATTTTCATGTGCTCTTCCAGTTCTCCTTCGTTGGGAGAGAAGAAAGTGTGACAACGGGAATGCAGACCGATGGTCTTTTCGTCCTCGTCGGCCATATAGACCGTAGTGACCAATGAGTTCACGTTGGCCAAGTTGATGATTTCCTTCAGATAGGGAAGAGCTTCATTGTCGGCATTGATGGAGCCCCACCAAGGGTTCCATATCATGATGAAGCGGTTTTCTTCTTCGGCGGCGATGTAGAAATCGTCTCCCTGGTATTGGAAGGTGATGTGATTTTCCTCATTTACTTTCGGCTGGCAGCCAATTTTCTTCAGTACGCTGATGACGAGGTCTTTTGTGGTGATTTCGTCCAGTTCGTCCTTCGTCATTCTCTCAATATGTTCCAGCTGTTTGCGGCGTTCGTGCCAGAAGCGCAGGATGAACAGCACGACCGGCCAGAGGGCCAAGGCAATGACAGCAATCAATAGGGTAATTTCGCTGAGGTGTGTCATAGTTCGTTTTTTTAAGGTTGGCTGATATATTATTTCTTTATGTATTCTAAAGATAATAATTTTATTTGAAAACGGGGGTATACATTATACTTTTTTAAATAGGGTTCATGCAGCAAAAGGGCGATATGTTTGTTTATTAGGTGTAAACTTTTAAAGTAGCAGACTTATGAAAAAAATGGTATCTATTTTGATATGTGCGCTGGCCTTAATGGCTGGACATATCCAGGCTCAGGAAGTGGAATTGACGAAAGCGGAAAAGAAGGCACTTCAGGAGAAGATTGATAGTATCCAGTATGTGGAAGCTGTGGAAGCCATCAATGCGAAAAAGTTCACTCTTGAAGCTGATCAGGTGGTATTCAAATATGGTCAGACAGCTTATGTGACGTCGAATACCAATTTTGTATCGGTCAATGGAGAAGATGCGGTTGTACAGGTGGCCTTCAATATTCCAGCTGCAGGTCCTAACGGACTGGGAGGTGTAACTGTGGATGGAAAGGTGTCTTCCTATGAAGTGAAGACCGATAAGAAAGGCACGATTTATCTGTCTATGAATGTGATGGGAACCGGCATTTCGGCCCGTTTGGACATCAGTATGCCGAAGGGTACAAACAATGCGACGGTAACTATCTTGCCAAACTTTAATTCGAATCGTCTGACCTTGAACGGGGTGATTTTACCTGCCTGCAAGAGTTCAATATTTAAAGGACGTTCACTTTAATCAATGAGATGTATTATGAAAAAGATGTTTCTTTTTGCGTGTCTGTTATTGGGGTTATCGGCATGTGAGAAAGACCCTGATATGAACAAACTGGACGCGGACTTGGTGGTGTACACTGATTATGATAAGGATGCCGATTTTGGTAGCTACAAGACTTATTTCTTGCCCGACAGTATTTTGGAAGCGGGAGGATACCGTGCCACTTACTGGAAGGATGAGAATGCAAAGGCTATCCTCAATAAAGTGGCTGAAGAAATGGAGGACAGAGGATATACCCGTATCCTTGATCCGGAGAAGAAGGATGAGGCCAGTGTGGGAGTACAGCTTTCCTACGTGGCACAGACTACTCAAGTGATTACTGGCGGCTACTGGGGTGGCTGGTGGGACTATGGGTTCTGGGGACCTTGGTCGGGCTGGTATTATCCGTATCCGGTGTCGTATTCCTATAATACGAATACACTGGTAATGGAAATGGTGGATCTTTCGGCTGGATCCGATGGTACTACAAAGAATCTTCCGGTAGTGTGGTATGCCAGTGCTTCCGGATTCCAGTATAGCGGACAGTTCAATCAGAAGATGTTGCAGAATGCGGTGGTTCAGGCTTTTGAACAGTCACCTTATATTAAATCGGTCAACTAACTACTAGAGGAGGAATTTCAAATGAAGATGAATGCATTGAAAAGAATAGTAATGGTGGCTTTCATGTGTCTGGGAGTTGCTGTAAAAGGATTTTCGCAATACGATGTCAGTAAGACAACCTTGAAGATAGACTGGCAGATGAACGCTCCTTTTTCTACCGATTTTGCGGATAAACTGAGCGGATGGGGTATGAATTTTGAGTTGGGCTATGAACTGACTCCACGTTGGGAAGTGGGAGTTTTTGCTTCTTATCACACCAACCACCAGTATGTGGAGCGTCAGACCTTGTCGTTGTCTCCTACGGAATCATTGACCACCGACCAGCAACGTTCGGCTTTCCAGTTGCCGTTTGGTGTCATGGGAGCCTATAATCTTTCTACCAACCGGTATATCAAGCCATATATAGGTGTCAAGGCCGGTGCCATGTTTGCCCGTTACACCACTTATTTCGGCAGTGGGGGTGTGTACGACAAGTCGTGGGGATTCTATGTATCTCCGGAAATTGGTTTGAAGATTTATCCGACAGGAAAGAAGTGGGGATTCCATGTAGCCGGTTACTACAGCTATGCTACGAACAAGACTCAGACGTTGACTTGTGACATAGAAGGTCAGAATCATGCGGGTTTCCGCTTGGGTGTTATTTTTTGACGGAACTCGTAACGGATAAAGCATGAAGAATGCTTTTATGATAAGGATGAGAGGTATCTGAAATGTATATACTTTTCGGATACCTCTTTTTTTGTGCAACTACCTCTCTTGGTAAGGCTAAAACAAAAAAGCCGTTTCAAATTTCTTTGAAACAGCTTTCTGAGAGTAGCCCGTGGGGGAATCGAACCCCCCTTTCAAGAATGAAAATCTTGCGTCCTAACCGATAGACGAACGGGCCATCCTTTTGCACCGGATTTCCGTGTGCGTTATTTCTTTTTCAGTAGCCCGTGGGGGAATCGAACCCCCCTTTCAAGAATGAAAATCTTGCGTCCTAACCGATAGACGAACGGGCCATCCTTTTGCACCGGATTTCCGTGTGCGTTATTTCTTTTTCAGTAGCCCGTGGGGGAATCGAACCCCCCTTTCAAGAATGAAAATCTTGCGTCCTAACCGATAGACGAACGGGCCATCCTGGCTTTGTGTTGAGGCGTTTCTCAATCACGGGTGCAAAGGTACGCATTATTTTTGAATTTGCAAGCGTTTTATGAAAAAAAGATGCATATTGGGTCAATTTTATGTATAACGGAAAACGTCTAAGCGTTTTGCTTCAAACGCCGAAACGTTTTCTACAAAACGCTTAGACGTTTAGTATGAAACGCTTAGACGTTTTACACAAAACGCAAGGGCGTTTTATTGCAAACGTCCTTGCGTTTTTTAAGGGGGTATCTTAACGACTGAAAAATCGATAGAGAATTTTCAAATTAAATACCTTTTTCCTTGATAATACCATTCTGATAAGCCACCAGCAATTTTTTCAGGTCTTCAATCTGGACCATCAGTTCTCGTCCCTTGTCGGTGTCTTTCACCATCATTCGTTTGCTGCTCAGTTCTACGATTTGGGTGGTCGACTTGATATCGAGTCCTTCTTCGATTGCTTTCTGGGTGGAAGTGAACGGTTCATGTTGTACGAGTTGGAAACCGCGGGAGTGATACACTAGTGTATAGCCTGCAATACCTGTCTCCGGTTGGTAAGCTTTGGAGAATCCTCCGTCGATGACCATCAGTTTTCCGTTGGCTTTGATGGGTTTTTCTCCCTTTACGGCTTTTACGGGTACATGTCCGTTGATGATGTGACGGTGTTCGCCTTCCACTCCAAACTCATCCAGAATCATGTCGCAGATATCTTCCCGGTCGCGTAGGGTATAATAGTATCCTTTCACCTCCTTGTGTGTTTCTTTGTCGGTCAGGAAGTATCGTTCAAAAGTAGCCATCTTGCTCTTGTCGAAAGCGGGAGAATCTTTTCCGCACCACAGGTACCAGATGAAATCTTTGGCAAAAGCTTTCTCCGGATGGTCGTCTTCTGCGAAATAGGCCGTACGAATGAGTTGTCCTACCCGTTTCAGCAGGGCCTCACCTTTGTATTTGTTACCCAGTATTTCTACTTCTTTCAAGGTTCCGTCGGCGTTCATCGGCATGGAAGCATGGAAAAGCAGGTTGGAATTGCAGACATTGTACATGCAGCCGTAACGGAAGATGCATTTCATGTGTTTGCGCAATTTCTCACTGCCCGTAAAGGAATTGTGCAGTTTCAGCACGATTTCCTGTTCTTCTTCCGTCAGCTGGTACGGGTTTTCCGGGTCGACGGTGGGGAACAGACAGTCGCGCATCTCATAATCTTTTCCATCAAGCTGGAATACTTTCCGTTTGAAGTCAATGTGATGCAGGAGCAGTCGGCTGTTCATGTCAAACTCCGGATGGCGGAGAATGGCGGCTGCTTCCAGCTTGAACTGTATGATGGTGATGGCCTTATGCATCTGTGCGATGAGCCGTAAGGTCTTGTCGTTGTAGGTGCTGCTTTCCGGCGCAATTTTGGGCGCAAAATACTGGCATGGGTCGTTGGCGTATGCCTCCATGGCAAAAGTGGCCAGCGGAAGCAGATTGATTCCGTATCCGTCTTCCAAGGCCGAGAGATTGCCGTAGCGCATGGCCAGACGGAGCACGTTGGCGATGCAGCAGTCGTTGCCGGAAGCGGCTCCCATCCACAGGATATCGTGATTACCCCACTGGATGTCAAAGTTATGGTAATCGCAAAGCGTATCCATGATGATGTGCGGACCGGGACCGCGGTCGAAGATATCTCCCAGAATGTGCAGGGAATCGATAGTCAGCCGTTGGATAAGGTTGCACAAGGCAATGATGAAGTCATCGGCACGTCGTGTGTCAATGATGGTACGGATGATGACATTGATATAGGCCTGCTTGTTGGGGTCCATGGAGCTTTCGTGAAGCAATTCCTGAATAATGTAGGAAAATTCTTCAGGCAGTGCCTTGCGGACCTTTGAGCGGGTATATTTAGACGAAACGTTCTGGCAGACCTTGACCAGCTGGTTCAGGGTGATGACATACCAGTCTACCAAATCTTTTTCCACTTCCTTTACCAGTTGCAGCTTTTGTTCGGGATAATAAATCAGCGTACAAAGCTCTTTTTTCTCCATTTCGCGGAGGTTGTTGCCAAATATTTCGTTGACTTTTCGCTTGATGGCTCCAGAGGCGTTGCGGAGCACATGTTGAAAAGCTTCGTATTCCCCGTGTAGGTCGGCCAGAAAGTGTTCTGTACCTTTCGGCAGATTGAGGATAGCTTCCAGGTTGATGATTTCCGTACTGGCAGCTGCCAGGCTGGGAAAATCGTGGGAGAGGAGTTCCAGGTAACGGATGTCCTCTTGTATCATTTCGGGAGTGATTTGTTTGTACGTTTCCATGATATGGCTTGAGTTAAGATTTTGTTTATAAGAATAGCATCAGTACCAACTGGGCAATGATGACGCGGGTAAACATGCCGAGCGGATATACGGTGGCATAACTTACGGATGGTTCATCACCGGGTATGATGTCGTTGGCATAATTCAGTGCCATGGGGTTGGCCATGCTTCCGCACAGCATGCCGCAGGTATTTCCAAAGTCCATCTTGCACAGACGGAGGGCCACTATGGCCATGATGACAACCGGGATGAAGGTAATCAGGAAACCAATTCCGACCCACAAGGCTCCTTCCGGTCGCATGACGGTTTCAAAGAAATGGGCTCCGGCATCCAGTCCGAGGCAGGCCAGGTAGAGAGAAAGCCCGATACCTCTCAGCATGAGGTTGGCACTTCGGGTAGTATAAGTCACCAGGTGCAGACGAGGCCCGTATGCACCTATCAGAATACCCATGACGATGGGACCTCCTGCCAGTCCCAGTTTGACGGGAGAACTGATTCCTGGAATGGCGATGGGAATGGAACCGACCACCAGTCCCAGTACGATACCGATAAAAATGGAAGCCAGGTTAGGGTCTTTCAGTGTTTTGACGGTATTCCCCAATACTTTTTCTACGTTTTGGATGGCTGCAGCTTCACCTACTACGGTCAGTCGGTCGCCCAATTGCAATACCAGTCCGGGGGTAGCCAGCAGTTGTACACCGCTTCGGAGTACCCGGCTGATGTTGATTCCGTAAGTATTTCTCAGTCGGAGTGAGCCCAGCTTCTTTCCGTTGATTTCCGGGCGCGACACGATGATGTGCTTGGATATCAACTTGCTGTCGATGGCATTCCAATCGATGTCCTCCTTGTTCCAATCCCGTTTCTCCTGTTCGCCGAAAAGAATGGTCAGTGTCGGTGCATCTTTTTCGGTGGTGATTACTAGGATACGGTCGTTTTCCTTCAGTATCTTTTCGGAAGTAGGAATACTGACCATGCCTTCTCTCCAAAGACGGGAAATGACGAATTTGGGATAGCCGGCTTGAGCGATATCTTGTATGCTTTTATTGAAGATAGCAGGATTGTGTACCTGAAAAGTAGCGATGTAGGTGTGATTCGGGTCATCGTGTTCATGTTCCTGCATATCGGACGGGCGGACAAAGAATTTTTTAATGACTAGAATCGCGAAAATGACACCTACCACACCTAGCGGATAAGTTACTGCACAGCTGAGGGCTGCTCCACTGGTGGGTTCTCCCAACTGTTTCAGGGTCTGTTGAGCCGCTCCAAGTGCAGGGGTATTGGTGGTGGCACCACACAGGATACCAATCATGTCAGGTAATCCGATGGGGGTGGTCAGACTCAGTATTACGGCCATTATTGTACCTAGAAAAATAACTCCCAGCCCCAGCATGTTCAGACGGTATCCGCCCCGCTGGAAAGAACTGAAGAAGCCGGGACCCACCTGCAGTCCGAGGGCATACACAAAAAGTACCAGTCCGAAACTTTCTGCGTAACTCAGCATCTGTGGGTCGATGGAAAAACCGAGATGTCCGGCCAGAATGCCAGTAAAGAAAACAAATGTAACTCCGAGAGAAATTCCGCAAACATGAATTTTTCCCAGTCCTAACCCGATGGCTGTAATCAGGGAAAGTATGACGACCGCCTGTAGTGCGGATTGTTCCACAAATAAATTAATTAACCATTCCATGCTGCAAAGATATATACTTTGGCGAAAATAAATCTTCTGTGCCCGACAAAATGTTAGAAAAGTGCACCGATAACAAATCCCCGAAGGGTTTCCGGGCGGAATGTAGCCACAGAAAAGCCTTCGGGGATGATAAAATAATTGCGAGGTGGAACTTGTGGGTTACCGAACGAACAGCAGTTCGCGGTATTTCGGAAGTGTCCACATCTGGTCGTCGACAATCAGTTCCAGTTTGTCGATATGGTAACGGATCTGTTCCAACATCGGAGCTACCGTGTCATGATAAGCAATGGCTTTTTCACGTTCGCTGGCAATGCGGTTGGCAACCTTGCGAGCTTCTACCATTTCGTCTACATGTTTCTTGATGAATGAAGTATGTTCAGAAATTGCCTTGATGATGGCCAAATTTTCGGCTGACAATGCGTGAGCTTCGTCTTCCGGGAACAGTGATTTCATCTTGTAGGCATTGTCAATCAGTTTGGTCTGGTATTCAATGGCTACTGGAACGACGTGGTTCATCACCAAGTCGCCCAATACACGGGCTTCAATCTGGATTTTCTTGGTGTACATTTCCCATTTCACTTCATTGCGGGCCTCCAGTTCCTTGCGTGTCATGACACCGGTAAATTCGAACATACGGATACTTTCCGGTTTCAGGTAGTTGTCAAAGATAACCGGACAGCTGGTTTCGCAGTCCAGTCCGCGGCGGGCGGCTTCTTCCTTCCATTCTTCACTGTAGCCGTTTCCGTCGAAGCGGATTGGTTTGCATTCTTTGATGCATTTGCGTACAATCTGGATGATGGCTGAAATTTTGGGTTCTCCTCTTTCAATCAGTTCGTCGACTTCTTTCTTGAATTCAATAAGTTGTTCGGCTACAGCAGCATTCAACGCAATCATGGCACTGGCGCAGTTGGCTTCAGAACCTGGTGCACGGAATTCGAAACGGTTGCCGGTGAAGGCGAACGGAGAAGTACGGTTACGGTCGGTGTTATCAATCAGCAGTTCCGGAATCTGCGGAATATCGAGTTTCATTCCTTGTTTTCCCCCTAAAGAAACGAGGTCGTCGTTGGTACTTTCTTCCAGGTGGTCGAGTACCTTGCTGAGCTGTGTACCCAGGAAAGAAGAGATGATGGCAGGAGGTGCTTCGTTGGCTCCCAGACGGTGTGCGTTGGTAGCGCTCATGATAGAAGCCTTCAGCAGTCCGTTGTGACGGTATACAGCCATCAGTGTGTTGACCACAAATGTAATGAAGCGCAGATTTTCTTCAGAAGTTTTTCCCGGAGCCATCAGCAGGGTGCCGGTATCAGTACCGAGCGACCAGTTGTTGTGCTTACCGGAACCGTTGACACCTTTGAACGGCTTTTCATGCAGCAGTACACGGAATCCGTGGTTGCGTGCAATTTTTCGCATGAGCGACATAACCAGCATGTTGTGGTCGACAGCCAGATTGCATTCTTCATAAATGGGGGCTAGCTCAAACTGGTTCGGAGCTACTTCGTTGTGACGTGTCTTGACTGGAATACCCAATTCGAGCGACTGGATTTCAAGTTCTTTCATGAAAGCGGCCACACGGGTAGGGATGGCGCCGAAATAGTGGTCTTCCAACTGCTGGTTCTTTGAAGCCTCGTGCCCCATCAGCGTACGTCCTGTCAGCAGCAGGTCCGGACGGGCGGCATACAAACCTTCATCTACCAGGAAATATTCCTGTTCCCAGCCCAGGTAGGAAACAATTTTCTTGACAGACGGATCGAAGTAATGCATGACGTCCAAGGCAGCTTTGTTGACTGCGCGGAGAGCTTTCAGCAACGGAGCTTTGTAGTCGAGTGATTCTCCGGTGTAGGCGATGAACACTGTGGGAATACACAAGGTGTCGTCTACCACGAACACAGGTGAAGAAGGATCCCATGCACTGTAACCGCGGGCTTCAAACGTATTACGGATACCTCCGTTCGGGAAAGAAGAACCATCTGATTCCTGCTGTACCAGCAGTTTGCCGGAGAATTCTTCCAGCATGCCGCCTTTTCCGTCGTGTTCCACGAAAGCATCGTGTTTTTCAGCCGTTCCTTCTGTCAAAGGCTGGAACCAGTGAGTGTAGTGAGTAACTCCCAGTTCAATGGCCCATTTTTTCATTCCGTCGGCTACGGCATTGGCGATGCTACGGTCGAGAGAAGCACCGTTGTCAATTACGTCAATCAGTTTGGCATAGACATTGCTCGGCAGATACTTGAACATTTTTTCCCGGTTGAACACGTATTTCGCAAAATACTCACTCGGACGTTCAGCGGGTGAAGGTACGTCTACCGGTTTCTTGTGGAATGCCTTTTCCACTACTCTGAATCTTAATTTTGACATACTACCTTATTTCTTATTTTAAGTTGTTTGGTTTTTATTTGATGTATGGATGTTTATAAACACTGGCAAATTCTCCGGATGCCTTCTTCACATTGGTGACGGTCTCCGAAAGATGTGAGGCGTACATACCCTTCACCGCTAGGACCGAATCCAACTCCCGGAGTACTTACTACGTGGGCTTCGTAAAGCAATTTGTCGAAGAATTTCCATGCTGTCTGGTTCCCCGGTGCTTTTACCCATAAGTAAGGGGCATTGTCTCCTCCAAAGAACTGGATTCCAGTTTTCGACAGCATTTTTTTCATGATTTTGGCGTTGTCCATGTAATAGCTTACCATTTTTTTCACTTGTTCCTTCCCTTCCGGCGTATAGATGGCTTCGGCTCCCCGTTGGGTGATATAGGAAACTCCATTGAATTTGGTGGACTGGCGTCTGAGCCACAGTTTGTTTAATTGTATCCGTTCGCCTTCCAGTGTGGCGGCCGTCACTTCTTTGGGTATGACCATGTATCCGCAACGCACTCCGGTGAATCCTGCGGTTTTTGAAAAACTCCGGAATTCGATGGCTACCTTTTTGGCTCCTTTTATTTCATATATGGAGTGGGGAATATCCGGGTCTTGTATATATGCTTCGTATGCCGCGTCAAAAATAATAAGGGCATCGTTTTCAATGGCATAATTCACCCATTTTTTGAGCTCGCTTTTCGTAAGGACGGCTCCGGTGGGATTGTTGGGGTAACATAAATAAATGATGTCTATGCGTTGTTTGGGAATTTCGGGTACAAATTTGTTTTCTATCCGGCAAGGCATGTATACGACATTGCTCCATTTGCCGTCTTTTTCCAGTACGCCGGCTCTTCCGCAGGAAACGTTCGAGTCAATATAAGCCGGATAAATGGGATCGGTTACTCCAATGCTGTTGTCATGTCGCAGGATGTCGCCGATGTTTCCTGTGTCCGACTTTGAACCGTCGCTGATGAATATTTCATTGGCGTCGAAGTTGATACCGTGGGCGGCATAATCATGTTTTAGGATAGCCTCGATTAAAAAATCGTAGCCTTGTTCGGGACCATATCCCCTGAACGTTTCCGGATTGCCTAGTTCTCCGGCAGCTTTTTGCATTGCTTCTACACATGCTTTGGGGATAGGAAGGGTCACATCGCCGATTCCCAGATGAATGATGCGGGCCTGGGGATGTGTCACTTTAAAAGAATTTACTCTTTTTACAATATCGGTAAACAAGTAGTTTTCCGGTAATTTGAGCAGGTGTTCGTTGACTAATGCCATTTATTATTCTATTTGCCGGCAAAAGTACGAAAATCATGTCATTTTTAAAAGTATGTGCTCTCTTATTTTCGTATTTTTGGACTTGATATAAGTCAATTATTTGGATTTTTTTCTTACTTTTGCAGTTGAATTTTAAAGATTATCCATAAAATGAATCCAGCTTTGCCTGCTACTAAAAAGCAGAAATTATTGAGAGAGACCAAGGATTATTTAATGATTGCTTTGGGAATGATTATGTATGGTATCGGATGGACCGTGTTTTTGTTGCCAAGTGACATTCCTTCGGGAGCGGTACCCGGAATTGCATCCATCGTGTATTGGGGAACGGGTTTTCCAGTTCAATACACTTATTTGATTATTAATTTTCTGCTGCTTCTGCTTGCCCTCAAGATTTTGGGACTTAGGTTCTGTTTGAAAACTATTTTTGCGGTTTTCACATTGACTTTCATATTAAGTGTCATCCAAAAGTTTGTATCAGGGCCGTTGATTCATGACCAACCTTTCATGTCGTGTGTACTGGGAGCTTCTTTTTGTGGAGCGGGTATTGGAGTCGCATTCTCGGCCAATGGAAGTACAGGAGGAACGGATATTATTGCGGCTATTGTCAACAAATATCGTGATATTACTTTAGGAAGAGTCATCTTGATTTGTGATATAATCATTATATCTTCCAGTTATTTGGTGTTGCATAATTGGGAAAAAGTGGTGTATGGTTATGTAGTGCTGTTTATTTCCAGTTTTGTGCTTGACCAAGTAGTGAACAGTGCTCGTCAGTCGGTGCAGTTTTTCATCATTTCCAGTAAATACGAAGAAATTGGAGCGCGCATCAACAAGGATCTGCACCGTGGAGTGACATTTATAGATGGAGTGGGTTGTTATACTCATAATGGCGTGAAGATGATGTTTGTTTTGGCTAAAAAGAGTGAGTCGAGCGTAATTTTCCGGTTGATTAAAGATATTGACCCGAAAGCCTTTGTGTCACAAAGTGCGGTGATTGGTGTGTTTGGTGAAGGGTTCGATCGTATTAAGGTTAAATAAATTCTAACGTTAAATTGAATAATATGACAACAAATATAGAGGCTGCCAAGATGATGGTTTCCGGGATGAATTGTCTTCTCAACCGGGAGCAGATTCATGGGTTGGCAGAGATACTGACTTGCAAGAAATATAAAAAAGGGGAGCGGATATTGGATGAAGGTGATGTGTGTCGTTCTATGCTCTATATTGAAAAAGGATTGACGCGTCAGTTTTATTTCAAATATGATAAAGACCTGACAGAACATATTGCTTATGAAGGCGGAGTGGTAATCTGTTTGGAAAGTTATTTGAAGGAAGAACCTACCCGGTTGATGATTGAAACGTTGGAACCGACGGTATTGTGGGAAATCCCTAAAAGCAAGATGGAGCAACTTTCACTGGAAGATGCGGCAATAGGGGCATGGTACCGTAGAATATTCGAACTGTCGTTGATTGAGTCGCAGGTGAAAGCCGATACATTGCGTTTTGAGCCTGCCCACGAACGTTATACCAAACTGCTTCAGCTGCATCCTGAGATTTTGAAGCGTACGCCGCTGGTTTATATTGCTTCTTTGTTGCAGATGACGCCAGAGACACTGAGCAGGGTACGTTCGGCTAGTCTGAACAGTTGATGTCAAAATTGAAAAAATAATGGAATGGTCTGTGTCAGAACAGAACCATTCCAGCTTCTATTACCATTTTCTTGTCGAAGGCCTGATTTCCTTTGTAGGTACGTGTCCATCCGTATCCGCCGGAAACAAAAAGGCCGAATTTCTTTGTAAGGCTGTATTCCAGGCTGATGCGAGGTTCCAATGCATACAGACGGGCCGGAAATCCTTGATTCTTGTTGTCTAATGACTCAATGTGATAGTATCCGATATCGGCACTGAAGTCCAGTTTCTTCGTGAGGCTGTGGTATACGCCTGCCCGATAAAATCCACTGACAGAGAATGGATGGTTTGTTCCCAAATAATAGGCTCCTGCACCGATTTGTGTATAAGTAAACCGGTTTTTGAAGCGGATTGAAACACTGCCTTTATTGGCATTACCTCCTGAAACAATCATTTGCACACGTGTGTCAGGCTTCAGGTTGATGCATCCTATCTGGTGTGCCGTACTGTCTGTACTTACATTGATGATTCCTATTTGATAGCCTTTTGAATTGCTTTTGGTGTTGACATTTCCGATTCCTAACTGAACACCTTTGTTCTCTACGCTATAGTTGAGCAACGCGCTTTGTACACCTCTATTTTCCACACTGACATTTCCTAAAGCCGCAATCTGCCATCCTTGATTGGATTTTCCGGTGACATTGAGCAAGGAAGTCAATTGTACCCCTCTGGAAGAATTTCCGGAAACGTTCATGAGGCCTCCGATAATCAGTCCGGCTTGTATGTCTTTGTTGACGTTCGCCAGTCCGGCGATGGCCATGCCTCTGAGATCTTCACTGACATTCACCAGCCCGGCGATACCCATTCCTTTAATATCTCCTCCGGAAATATTGCCCAGTCCGGCAACTGACAAACCGTATGTGGAAGTTCCTGTTACATTGGTCAGTCCGGAAAGAATAAAGCCACACGCTCTTTTTCCTGTTACATTGGCAATGCCCGAAATCTGGACACCGGTAGCTTTCAGTCCAGACACGTTGGTCAGTCCGGATAATTGGAGTCCGTAGGAATTGTAATGTTGTAAACTTGATATGACATTGATTCCCAACCCATTCAGACAGGGCGAATTGGTGAATAATCCAACGTTCAGGTACGTTCTTTGAGGAAATTTCTTTTTGTTGGTAATATTCAGTGACACATTCGGTCCTTTTTTCAGTACGCTTTTCTGTTCTGTTTGCTGAGCAAAGAGATGTGTTCCTGCGAGGAGACTTCCCCACAGGAACACCGATATAACTTTAAATCTCATAGTGTTATTTGACATCTTGATAAAGGAAACGTTTAATGCTCTTCTTCGGCGTTTTCTCAAATTCTTCCGGATAGATTTTGATACGGGCAATCTGAGAATAAGCAGGGAGTTCTGCATTCACGGTCACTCGGTTTTCTTCCATAATTTTTTCGATATCTTCCTTTGTCAATCCTTGTTTGAATGCTTCATCGAAATCCGGATAGATCAGTGCCGCCAGTTTGTTGTCACTCTGTTGGATGACAATGTTTTCACATACATAAGGCAGATTGCTCAGCTTTTCCTCAATCTCTTCCGGGTAAATATTTTGTCCGGAAGGGCCAAGTAGCATATTTTTGCTTCTTCCTTTGATTGTGACATTTCCATCCTTGTCCATGATTCCTAAATCTCCGGTATGCAGCCAGCCGTCCGCATCAATGGCTTGGGCGGTCGATTCTGGATTCTTGTAGTATCCCAGCATGACATTTTCGCCTCGGGTGAGAATCTCTCCGACAATGCGTTGCGGATCTGGACTGTCAATTTTAACTTCCATGCGGGGGGCAGCTTTTCCGCAAGACCCCGGTTTGTAGCGCTTCCAGTCTTCGTAACAGATAATCGGCCCACACTCTGTCATTCCATAACCTACTGTGTAGGGGAAATCCAAGCTCCTCAACAGGCGTTCCACATCTTGATTGAATGCCGCTCCTCCAATAATGACTTCATAGAAGTTTCCTCCAAATGCTTGTACCATGTGTTCGCGTACAGCTTCTTTGATTTTATCATTAATAAGTGGAACTCTCAATAGAATTTTCATCTTCAGTGTTTCCAGCTTAGGAAGTACATTCTTCTTAATGATTTTTTCAATAATAAGTGGAACCGAAATCACAATATGAGGTTTGACTTCCGTGAATGCCTGGAAGATAATTTTGGGGCTTGGCATACGGGTTAGGAAATATACATGACAGCCTGCACAAACTTCATAGATAAACTCGAAAGCCAGTCCGTACATGTGTGCCATCGGAAGGATGGAGATTACTTTGTTGCCGGGCTGCATGTGCAGTACCTCGAAGGCAAATTGCGTGTTGGACCACAGGCTGCGGTAAGGAATCATGACACCTTTTGAGAAACTCGTCGTTCCCGATGTATAGTTGATTAAGGCCAGTTCTTCCGGCGTGTCTCTCCGATAGCTGACATGTTCTTTCCGGAAATTACGCGGGAATTTTTTTCCGAACATCTCATTCAGGTGCTCGCGGGCATATTCCAGTTGTTTGCTGCGGCAGACCAGTAAGGTGAAATCGGTCATCAAGATGATTCCTTCCAGATTGGGCATTTCGCTTTCGTTCAACGACTCCCATACCACATCGCCCACAAAAAGCAGGCGGGCATCGGAATGGTTCACGATATTGTGAATGTTGTCTGCCTTGAACTCATGCAGAATGGGAACAGCCACGGCTCCGTAGGTCAGAATGGCCAGAAAAGCGACTCCCCAGTGCGAACTGTTACGTCCGCACAAGGCCACTTTGTCGCCTGGCTTGATACCGCTTTCTTCCAGCAGGATATGTAGTTTTTCTATTTTTCGTGCTACGTCCTTGTATTGCAAGGTGGCGCCTTTGTAGTCTGTCAGGGCGTCAAGGTCCCAGTTTTTCTTGATGCTGTCTTCGATGAAGGCCAGAAAACTTTTTTCCATATAATCGTATTTATTGTTTGCACAAAGTTGGCTCATTTGTGCAAAGATACCGTTTTGTTTCAAGTTACCAAACAAAATAAAATAAAACTATGCTGTTTGGTATGCTTTTCGTAAGGAAAAGGATTATTTTACCTTGAATTTCAGAATCTTTCCTCCGTAGGCTGGAAGTTCCGTGCAGACCGGACTGTCCGGAGAGAAGCAGATGGTTTCCTGTTTCCCTGAGAGCAGGTCCTTGCATTTGCATTTCGGGGAGGGAGTCATTTTCAGGTAATCGAATGCATGCGTAGGGATGTTGACCCCAATCTGTGCGGGAGCATCTCCGAAGTTTACCATAACCAGTAATACTTCATTGGCAAATTTCCGTAGGAAGGCATACTGCTTGTGTTCGTTCATTTGCCATCCGTTCAGATTGACATACATCAAATCGAAAAAGTCACCGTCACTGATGGCCGGTTCATTCTGGCAGATGTGCAACACGGTTTCATAGAAATGCCGCAATTCCTTTTCTCTTTCATTCAGCAGATGTGTGTTCCAGCGTCCGTGGTTGTTCCAGCGGAAAATGCTGTCCACGCACCAATAGTCGAAAATAGTTGTCCTTCCGTCGCGTCCGCTGAATCCTTCACTGTCCATGCCTTTTTCGCCCAGTTCCTGACCGAAATAGACCATGACCGGATTTTTCCGCAGACAAGCCGAAACGATGAAGGCCGGGATAGCCTTGAATGGGTCTTCGGCAAAGAAGCCGGAGGCGATGCGTTGTTCGTCGTGGTTCTCCAGGAAGTTCAGCATGTGGTCCTGGATGTCGTCCACGCTCTGCCAGCAATGCGTAATGCCGGTGGCTGAGGCATAGTCGCAGGTGATGTTTCTCAGCGTGTCATAAAGGCCCACTTTGTCGTACAAGTAATCAAAGTGTCCATTGTGGATATAGTTCCGGTATTCGTTCGGATTATATACTTCGGCAATAAAGATAATATTCGGGTAAGCAGCTTTGATGCGCGGGATGACCCATCCCCAGAATTCGCAGGGCACCATCTCTGCCATATCACAGCGGAAACCGTCGATTCCTTTTTCGGCCCAGTAGCTCAGTATCTGCTCCATTTTATACCAGGTGTCGGGAATCGGGTCGAAGTGTCCTCCCGTATGGTTGATGTAATCCACTCCATAGTTCAGTTTGACCGTTTCGTACCAGTCGTTCCGGTTAGGCCACGGGTCAAAGCGGTCGTTGCCGGTAGCCTTTGCCGGCATCTCTTCGTAGGTCCCCATTGCAGGGTTGTAGAAATCAATTTCCCCTTCCAGTTTCTGTCCGGGAATGTAGTAGAAATTGTTTTGCGGGTTGAAAGCCTGTGTGCAGTCGTCGTTTTCTCCCAAATCTTTGACTCCCTGTGGCTTGGCGATGGAATGATACTGGCGTGCCACGTGGTTGGGTACGAAATCGATAATCATTTTCAGTCCACATTCATGGGTACGTTTCACCAGCTCCTCGAATTCTTCCATGCGTTTGTCCACATGTTCAGCCAGATCGGGGTCGACATCGTAGTAATCCCGGATAGCGTAGGGAGAACCGGCTTTTCCTTTCACGATGGAAGGATGGTTTTTAGGTATGCCGTAGGCTGTGTAGTCTGTTTGTGAGGCATGGGCCAGCAGGCCTGTATACCAGATGTGAGTGGCTCCCAGCTTTTTGATTTCATGCAAGGCTTGTTTGGTGAAGTCGTTCATTTTTCCACATCCGTTTGTCTCGATGTCTCCGTCCGGCTGGCAAGTTTTGTTTTGGTTGCCGAACAGTCTTGTAAATACTTGGTAAATAATGATTTTCTTTGTCGTCTCCATAGTGTGAATCTTTATTTCGTATATTGATAAAAATAAAAAGCACGAATTATACGCTTTAGCACGGATGTATGGAAAGGATCCGCCTGTTTCGTATAATTCGTGCCTTGTGTCAGACTTTGAGTCTGCTTATGCTATTCCATGTGCGTTGACTTCTTTGTTGATTTTCTTGATCAGTCCCTGCAGTACGGCGCCCGGACCACATTCTGTAAAGTCGTCCGCTCCGTCGGCAATCATGTGTTGTACGGTTTGTGTCCAGCGTACAGAAGCCGTGAGCTGTGCTACCAGGTTCTTCTTGATTTCAGCCGGGTCTGTATGAGGAAGAGCGTCTACATTCTGGTAAATCGGACATTTCGGGGTGTGGAACTCCGTGGCGTTGATGGCTGCTTCCAGTTCTACCTTGGCAGGGTTCATGAGTGGAGAGTGGAAGGCACCGCCCACTTTCAACGGAAGAGCACGCTTGGCACCAGCGGCTTTCATCAGTTCACAAGCCTTGTTGATACCTTCGATGCTTCCTGAAATGACAATCTGTCCCGGGCAGTTGTAGTTGGCTGCCACGCAAACTTCTCCTTCAGCAGCAACCGAAGCGCAGATTTCTTCTACCTTTTCATCCGGCAAAGCAATGATGGCCGCCATGGTAGAAGGCTGGGCTTCACAGGCTTTCTGCATGGCCATGGCACGTGCATACACCAGTTTCAGTCCGTCTTCGAATGACAAGGCTCCGGCAGCGACCAAGGCAGAGAATTCACCCAAGGAGTGTCCGGCGGTCATTCCCGGCTGGAAAGCATCTCCCATGCACAAGGCAGAGATGACAGAGTGAAGGAATACGGCGGGCTGAGTTACCTTTGTCTGACGCAAATCTTCGTCGGTACCTTCGAACATGATGTCGGTGATGCGGTAACCCAAAATATCATTGGCTTTCTCAAATAATTCTTTGGCAAGTGGAGACGTTTCGTACAGGTCTTTTCCCATACCTACGAACTGGGCTCCTTGTCCGGGAAATACAAATGCTTTCATATTTTCTTCGTTGTTTAAGTTATTGTCTGCAAAGGTAATGATTCTTTTGACATATTACTCATTTTTGTCGAAAATGTGCATAGGCACAGGCGAATAGAAATGGTTCAACGGACCGTGTCCGTGTCCGATGCAGACGTCTTTTCCGGATTCGATGCCTAAATAGACGTATTGCTTCGCTTTTTCTACGGCACTGGCAACAGGCTCACCCAGAGCCAGATACGTGGCGATGGCCGAGGACAGTGTACAGCCCGTGCCGTGGGTGTTACGGCTTTCTACCTTCGGGGCCGTGAACAGATGGGGGGCGTCATCATCGGCTGTCTGAAGTACATCGCACATTTGTCCGCCGTCCAGGTGTCCTCCCTTGATAAGTACGCCTTTACAGCCCAGTTCCAGCATCTTTTTAGCCTGGCGTTGCATGTCTTCGACGGTATTGATTTTTTGTCCGGCCAGTATTTCGGCCTCACTCAGGTTCGGCGTGATGAGGGTGGCCAAAGGGATTAACCGGGTCGTGATGGCTTCTATGGCTTCATCTTCCATCAGCTTGCATCCACTGGTGGATACCATGACAGGGTCGAAGACCACAAACCGTGGACGGTATTTCTGGAGTGATCCTGCGATGACCTCTACGATTTCCGTATCATTAATCATCCCAATTTTGATGGCTTGCGGGTGGATGTCCTCCATGACAGCCTCTATTTGTCCTTTCACATAGGCAGGAGGAACAGGATGAATGCCTGTCACTCCGCAAGTGTTTTGTACAGTGATGGCGGTAATGGCACTGGCCGCGTAGGCTCCCAGTGCAGAAATGGCTTTGATGTCGGCTTGGATGCCCGCTCCACCGCTACAGTCGGAACCGGCGATGGTCAATATACAGGGGTAAGTTCTCATTTTCAGTAGATAATTTTTTACAAAGATAGGAAATATTCAAAATTAATCATTTAACTTTGCGTAGTTACCAAGAAAAGTTTGTTATGAATCCAACGAATAATCATGTGGTCATTATGGCCGGAGGCATAGGCAGTCGCTTTTGGCCGATGAGCAGTCCGGAAATGCCCAAGCAGTTCATTGACGTGCTGGGTTGCGGACGTACGCTCATTCAATTGACAGTCGACCGTTTTAAAGATGTATGCCTGCCGGAGAATATTTGGATCGTGACTTCAGCCAAGTATGCGGATATTGTAAAGGAACAGCTTCCCGAAGTGGCTGAAGATCATATTTTGCTTGAACCGTGCCGCCGTAATACGGCCCCTTGCATTGCGTATGTAAGCTGGAAAATCAAGGCCCGTAATCCAAAGGCCAATATCGTGGTGACTCCCAGCGATCATATTGTAATGAATGTGCGTGAGTTTGCCCGTGTGGTGACTTCCGCCATGAAGTTTACTGCTGATTCGGACGCTATCGTGACCTTGGGAATGAAGGCCAACCGTCCGGAAACAGGTTATGGATACATTGAGGCTGACTTGTCGATGGCCTGTCCTTCAAATAAGGAAATATATCGTGTTGACGCTTTCCGTGAGAAACCAGACCTTGCTACGGCTGAACGTTACTTGCAGCGGAGCAATTATTTCTGGAATGCGGGGATTTTTGTATGGAATGTAAATACAATTGTCAATGCCATACGGGTTTATCAGCCGGTAATGGCCAAGATATTCGAACGTTTGCTTCCTTATTTTTATACGGATAAAGAACAGGAGATGGTAAACGAACTGTTCCCGTCGTGCGAAAACATTTCAGTAGACTACGCTATTATGGAAAAGGCGGATGAGATTTATGTCTTCCCGGCCTCTTTCGGCTGGAGTGATTTAGGCACGTGGGGTTCGCTTCATGAAAATTCCAAGCGTGATGCACACAACAATGTATGCATCGGTCCTGATATAAAGATGTATGAATCACGTAACTGCGTAGTGCATGCCACTCAGGAGAAGAAAGTCGTCATACAAGGGTTGGACGGATATATTGTAGCTGAAAAGAACAATACATTGCTGGTATGCCGTCTGACGGAAGAGCAGCGTATCAAGGAATTCTCTACAGAATAAGGAAGGTTATATATAGCAGAAAAGGGACAACCCGCATGTGTCGGTGGTTGTCCCTTTTTCTTTATTAATATGGGTTATGGATGGGTCGTTACTTGAGAGCCGCCAGTGCAGCTTCGTAATCGGGTTCTTCTACAATTTCCGGTACCAGCTGCGTGTAGATGACTTTTCCTTCCGGGTTTAGGATAACTACGGCGCGAGCCAGCAGTCCACACAAAGGACCGTCTGTCATCAGTACGCCATAATCTTTTCCGAAAGTAGAAGTGTAACGGTAGTCTGACAGCGGGATGACGCGTTCGATACCTTCAGCCGTGCAGAAACGTCCTTGTGCAAACGGCAGGTCTTTGGAAATAGCCAGCACCAGTGTGTTTTCCATACCGGCAGCCAGCTGGTTGAACTTGCGGACAGAAGCGGCACATACGCCGGTATCCATACTTGGGAAAATGTTCAGCACCACGAATTTACCTTTGGCATCTGCCAGGGTAAATGAGCTGAGATCACCTTTTACCAATGAAAAATCGGGAGCCTGTGCTCCTTTTTGTATAAACTCTCCGGCCAGTGTGACGGGAGCTCCTTGAAATAAAGTTGTAGCCATAATGAATCTATTTTTGAATAATCGTCATAAATATAACAATAAAAACCATAAAATGTTTTGGAGAATGATAGCGCAGAGACTTTTTTTATTTACTTTGCATCCGCTAACTATTTATAGATAAAATTGATGGAACGAAAACTGAAAGACTATGCGGTTCTTGTTTTAAAAGGAATGGGGATGGGAGCCGCCGACGTAGTGCCCGGAGTGTCGGGAGGAACCATTGCCTTTATCGTAGGCATTTATGACGAACTGATCAATTCAATTAAAAGTATCAACTTGGAAAGCCTGAAACTTTTCTTTACGGGAAAATGGGGGGCGTTTTGGAAGAAAATCAATGGAAACTTCTTGTTTTTCTTGCTGGCAGGCATTGGCATCAGTGTCTTTTCGTTGGCTAAGCTCATAACCTGGCTGTTGGTTGACCATCCGGTATTGGTGTGGTCGTTCTTTTTTGGGCTGGTACTGGCTTCCACTTGGTTCGTTTCAAAGGATATTAAGGAATGGAAGAGCTGGAAAACGTGGGTAGCTTTTGTCATTGGTGTAGTGATAGCGTTTTATATCACGGTGGCTACTCCTGCTGAGACGCCGTCGAATTTGCTTTTTATTTTTCTGTGCGGAGCCATTGCCATTTGTGCCATGATTCTCCCGGGTATTTCCGGTAGTTTTATTTTGGTTCTGTTGGGAAAATACTTTTTCATCATGGATGCCGTCAAGACGTTGGATGTGGTGGTGATAGCTGTATTTGGAGCGGGTGCCTGCATCGGAATCACTTCTTTCTCACGGATTTTGTCGTATGCGTTGGCACATTTCCGTAACATCACCCTTGCTGTACTGACTGGTTTTATGCTGGGTTCTTTGAATAAGGTATGGCCCTGGAAAGAAGTGGTGGAAACTTTCGTGGATAGCCACGGAGAAGTGAAACCATTGGTGGAACATAATATTCTTCCCAATGCCTATGTAGCTGAGGCCGTTGTGCTAATGGTTGTAGGATTCTTTCTTGTGTATTTTTTGGAAAAATTGTCTGCCAAGACGCCGGTGCGTTAAGGCTTTTATAAAGTGGTGAGAAGGTCGTTGAACTCTCTTTTTTAAGGGAGTACAGCGACCTTTTCTTGTAGGATAGAAAGATTGATAAAACGTCGAAGTGTTTTGTCTGAAACGTCGAAGTGTTTTGTCTGAAACGTCGAAGCGTTTTGTCTGAAACGTCGAAGCGTTTTGTCTGAAACGTCGAAGCGTTTTGTCTGAAACGTCGAAGCGTTTTGTCTGAAACGTCGAAGCGTTTAAAGTAAAACGCCTTTGCGTTTTAGTCCAAACACAAAGGCGTTTTCGTCAACCGTCAAAAAGCGGTGTAATTCTTTCTTAGAATTTCTTAAAACAAGCGTTTTTCAGCTTTTGCAAAGGCGGATTTATTTATTGATTTTACTCCATGTATCTTTTAATGATACGGTACGGTTGAACACCAAGTGTTCCGGAGTAGAATCTTTATCTACGTTGAAGTAACCGATACGCTGGAACTGCAGGTAGTCGAGCGGTTTGGCATCGGCCAGGAATTTCTCGACGTAACATTCGTGCAGTACCTTCAATGAATCCGGATTGATCATTTCCTGCATTGCTTCCAGTGCGGAGCATCCTTTGGCTTCGCGGATGGCAGCCATTTCGTCGCGTGGATTTTCTACCTTCCACAAGCGGTCGTACAAACGTACTTCTGCTTTCAGGCAGTGGTTGCAGCTTACCCAGTGGAGGGTTCCTTTCACCTTGCGGTTGGCTTCCGGCATTCCGCTCTTTGTGTTCGGGTCGTATTCTGCATAGACTTCCACCACGTTTCCGTTTTCGTCTTTCTTGCAGCCCGTACATTTCACAATGTAGGCGTTTTTCAGGCGGACTTCCTGTCCTGGAGTCATGCGGAAGTATTTCTTCGGTGCATTTTCCATGAAGTCGTCGCGTTCCATCCAGAGTTCACGGCTGAATTCAATGGTATGTGTGCCGGCGCTCAGGTCTTCCGGATTGTTGATGGCTTCCATTTCTTCCACTTTTCCTTCCGGATAGTTGGTCAGAATCAGTTTCACTGGATTCAGCACGGCAGACACACGGGTGGAACGTACGTTCAGGTCTTCACGTACGGCACTTTCCAGCAGGGCGAAATCGTTCAGCGCGTCGTAAGTGGTATAACCGATTTTGTCGATGAACTTGCGGATGGATTCCGGAGAATAACCACGACGGCGGAATGCGCAGATGGTCGGCATTCGGGGGTCATCCCATCCGTCTACCAGTCCTTCTTTCACCAGCGTCAGCAGGTTACGCTTGCTCATCAGCGTATAGCTCAGGTTCAGTTTGTTGAACTCATACTGGTGTGGGCGGTTGTCGTTCAGGTCTTTGCCCTCTTTCACCCAGTCGACGAACAAGTCGTACAGCGGGCGGTGTACCACGAATTCCAGTGTACACAGTGAGTGGGTTACGCCTTCAAAATAGTCGCTCTGTCCGTGTGCGAAGTCGTACATCGGATAAGCCTTCCATTTGTCACCCGTACGGTGGTGTGGCGTTTTTACCACACGGTAGATAATCGGATCGCGGAAGTGCATGTTCGGGTTGGCCATGTCAATCTTGGCACGCAACACCATCTTTCCCTCTTCAATTTCTCCGGCATTCATTTTCTGGAACAGTTCCAGGCTTTCTTCAATCGGACGGTTGCGGTAAGGACTTTCCGTTCCAGGTTGGGTAGGAGTACCTTTCTGGGCGGCGATTTCTTCTGAAGTCTGCTCATCCACGTATGCTTTTCCTTCCTTAATCAGACGAATGGCGAAGTCCCAAAGTTGCTGGAAATAATCAGATGCATAATATTCGTGTCCCCACTGGAATCCAAGCCACTGGATGTCTTCCTTGATGGCTTCTACATATTCCACATCTTCCTTGGTGGGGTTGGTGTCATCAAAACGCAGGTTGCATACGCCGCCGTAGCGCTGGGCAATTCCGAAGTCCAGGCAGATGGCCTTTGCATGTCCGATGTGCAGGTATCCGTTGGGCTCAGGCGGGAAACGGGTCTGTATTCTTCCGCCGTTTTTACCTTCCTGTAAGTCTTTCTCTACAATTTGCTCAATGAAATTCAGACTCTTCTTTTCTGAATTTTCAGTCGTATTTATCTCTGTCATACGGAAACTTTTTATTTTTTCTTTTATGGTTGCAAAAATAGTAAAAATAATCGCCGTGTGAATAAATGCGGAAAATATTTCTGCAAATGGATGCGTTTTACTTAATTTTGCTTATCTTTGTAAGAGCACACGGATGTATGTTGTTAATAATGGCAAATGAAAGAAAATGAAAAAAAACGCAGAATGTGTTTTATGACATGTTTTTTTATTTGGTTACCTGAAAAAAACGCCGCATCTTTGTGCCGTTATCCTGAAAACAATCTTTTTACCTTAAGAAAAAAAACTAATACCTATTGAAAACTTAAAAAGGCCCTTTGTGAAAAGCGCCTTTTTTTTTGTCCTTACATTTCTGTTTCATTTTTGTTTCTTCATTTCTTTTTAGGTTCTCGAATGGGGGTATTGTACCGTTTTGTCATAAACTTTGGCTATCTTTACAAAGATTTAGGATACGCCATAGCCAAAGTCAAGAAAACTGTATTTTCTGTTTGGCTCTGCGCTTGGCTTTCACTATCTTTGAACGATATTTAAATTGATAGTGTATGTCACAACCATTGGCTGAAAGAATGCGTCCGAAGACGCTGGATGAATATATAGGTCAGAAACACTTGGTGGGAGAAGGGGCTGTGTTGCGTAGAATGATTGAATCGGGACGGATCTCCTCATTTATCCTGTGGGGACCTCCGGGAGTAGGGAAAACCACTTTGGCTCAGATTATAGCCAACCGGCTGGAGGTACCTTTTTATACATTGAGTGCAGTTACTTCGGGAGTGAAGGAAGTGCGCGAAGTCATTGAAAAGGCCAAGGCGAACCGGTTTTTCTCTCAGCAGAGTCCTATTCTGTTTATCGATGAGATTCACCGGTTCAGCAAATCACAGCAGGATTCGCTGCTGGGAGCTGTAGAGACAGGTACGGTGACCCTGATAGGAGCTACTACCGAAAATCCCTCGTTCGAAGTCATCCGGCCGTTATTGTCTCGCTGTCAGCTTTATGTATTAAAACCACTGGAAAAGGAGGATTTGCTGGAACTGATACACCATGCTTTGGAAAAAGACGCGGTGCTGAAAGAGCGGAAGGTGGAGCTGAAGGAGACGGATGCCATGCTTCGTTATTCGGGAGGCGATGCCCGCAAGTTGTTGAACATTCTGGAGCTGGTCATCGAGTCGGAAGCTGAGGATCCCGTAGTTATTACGGATGAGAAAGTGGTGGCAAATCTGCAACAGAATCCGCTGGCGTATGATAAGGAGGGAGAAATGCATTATGACATTATCTCTGCTTTCATCAAGTCGATCCGGGGGAGCGATCCCGACGGAGCCTTGTACTGGCTGGCCCGGATGGTGGAAGGAGGGGAAGACCCGGCTTTCATAGCCCGGCGTCTGGTGATTTCGGCTGCGGAAGATATCGGTCTGGCCAATCCCAACGCGTTGCTGCTGGCCAATGCGGCTTTTGAGGCGGTGATGAAAATCGGCTGGCCTGAGGGACGGATTCCTTTGGCAGAGGCAACGGTGTATCTGGCAACCAGTCCGAAAAGTAATTCGGCATACGAGGGAATCAATTCGGCTTTGCAACTGGTGCGCGATACAGGCAATCTGCCGGTTCCGCTTCATTTGCGTAATGCTCCGACGAAGCTGATGAAACAGCTGGGTTACGGAAAAGACTATAAGTATGCGCATGCGTATAAGGGAAATTTCGTGAAGCAGGACTTTCTGCCGGAAGAAATCCGTACACAGCGTTTATGGCATGCGCAGGAGAATCCTTCAGAGCAGAAAATGAAGGATCGGATGGTCGGACTGTGGGGAGAACGTTTTAAAGAATAACATATAATAATCTAAGGAGGATAAAAGATGAAGATTGTCGTATTAGATGGATATACATTGAACCCGGGCGATTTGTCTTGGGATGCTTTGAAAGAGTGGGGAGAACTCACCGTGTACGAACGGACGGCTCCCAAAGAGGTGTTGAAGCGTGCTGCCGGTGCGGAAGTGCTGTTTACCAATAAAGTGGTATTGGATGCGGATACGATTGAAAAGTTGCCGGATTTGAAATACATCGGCGTGCTGGCTACTGGATATAATATTGTTGACATAGAAGCGGCATCCCGCCGGGGAGTGGTCGTGACGAACATTCCGGCGTATAGTACGAAGTCGGTGGCTCAGATGGCATTTGCCCATATCTTGAACATTGTACAGCGGACAGGACATTATGCCGAGGAAGTGAGGAATGGAAGGTGGAGTGGTCAGGCGGACTTTTGTTTCTGGGATACACCGCTGCATGAACTCGACGGAAAGAAGATGGGAATCATCGGTTTCGGCAATACTGGTCGGGCCACAGCTCGCATTGCCGTCAGTTTCGGACTGGATGTGTATGCCTATACCAGCAAATCGGCCATGGAACTTCCTCCCGAAGTGCATAAATGTCCTTCATTGGACGAACTGTTCCGGAAATGTGACATTGTAAGCCTGCATTGTCCGTTGGCAGAAGATACCCGTGAACTGGTAGATGCCCGTAAGCTGAGTTTGATGAAGCCGACTGCCATTCTGATTAATACAGGCCGTGGCGGACTGGTCAACGAGCAGGATTTGGCAGATGCCTTGAACGGGGGGAAGATTGCAGCTGCCGGTTTGGATGTGCTTTCTTCTGAACCACCTCGTGCCGATAATCCGTTGCTGAAGGCACGTAATTGTTACATAACTCCTCATCAGGCTTGGGCCACCAGCGAGGCGCGTGTCCGGTTGATGAATCTCGCTGTAAACAACCTGAAGGCTTTCGTGGAAGGTTGTCCGGTAAATGTGGTATCAAGATAAACAGGGAGTGACGTATGACAAAGGAAGAACGTATAGAAAAGGCGGTCGGCCTGTTTAAAGAAGGATATAATTGTTCACAATCGGTGGTAGGAGCATACGCCGATTTGTATGGGTTTACGTTTGAACAGGCGATGCATATTTCAGCTTCGTTTGGTGGAGGCATTGGAAGGATGCGTGAAACTTGTGGAGCGGCTTGTGGTATGTTTCTGTTGGCCGGGTTGGAACGGTGTGCCAAGGATGGAGCCGACCGTGAAGGGAAGGCAGCCAATTACAAGCTGGTACAGGAACTGGCCGGAAAGTTCAAGGAGGAGTGCGGGTCGCTTCGTTGCGCCGATTTGTTGGGACTGTCTAAAAAAGAACCTATTGTTTCTACGCCGGAAGCCCGTACTCCTCAGTATTATGCCAAGCGACCATGTGCTCGAATGGTGGAAACTGCAGCGAAAATTTGGGGAGATTTCTTGGAAAATGAAGGAAAATTGTAATAAGATACGCTTTTCTCAATTTTAAAATGAAAGTTTCCAGTTTTTCTGTATGCATTTATCTTGTTTTTTGTTAATTTTGCCACAGTTTGATGCGCGTCAATTTTAGATGTATAATTATAAAAGCAAAAAGACTATGTTAAAAGAAAAAGCAGGTGTCATTGCCGGACAAATCTGGGAGGCACTGAATGAAACAGAAGGCAAAACTCAGAAGCAGCTTAAAAAAGAAGCCAAATTGAAAGCAGACAAGGACTTGTTCTTGGGATTGGGTTGGTTGCTGAGAGAGGATAAAATTGAAACAAGTGAAGTGGATGGGGAATTGTTTGTAAAATTGAAATAATTCTTTAAGAAAATAGAAAAGTGCGCTGGCTGGGATGGAAGTCCGGGTGAGCGCACTTTTTTTGTTTTAGTGGGAAGCTTGTTTATAGCATCCTTCGGCGGTTTCCTCACAAGGTGTATCCGATGTTTCGAACTCGATGGTAGAATGCGAAATACCATGTGCGGAAAGCAGCTGTTTCAGTTGATGTTTGGTGTTCTCCATGTCCGAAAGTTTGCGGATTACGATATGGAGAGTAGCTGCATTTTCAGTGGTGCTGACAGCCCATATATGCAAGTGATGCCAGCTTTCCACTCCGGGAACCCGGTTGATTTCTGTTTCCAGTTTTTCCAATTGAATCTGTTCGGGGACAGCATCCAAACACAAATACAGACTTTCTCTGAGCAGTTTCCAGGTAGACAACAGAATAATGATGGCGATAGCCATTCCGATAAAGGCATCAATGACGTAGCATTGTGTAAAACTGATGAGAATTCCGGAAAGGACTACTCCCACCGAAACCAGGGTATCCATTGCCATGTGCAGAAACGCTCCCTTTATGTTCAGGTCGTTTTTCTGGCCTTTCATCAGGAGGAGAGCTGTGGCCCCGTTGACCAGGATGCCTATGCCGGCTGTCCAGGAAATCGCCTCACCAGAGATGGGGGCCGTACTTCTAAGTTTGTAGATACTTTCAATCAGAATGCCTCCTACGGCGATGAGCAGGATAACAGCATTGACCAGTGAAACCAGGACAGTACTTTTTTTATATCCATAAGTGAAGTGTCGGTTCCCTTTTCGGGCAGCCATTCGGATGGCAAAGAGTGAAAGCAGGAGACTGAATACGTCGCTCAGGTTATGTCCGGCGTCAGAGAGCAGTCCCAGTGAATGATAGATAAATCCGATACCCGCTTCTACAATGACAAACAGCAGGTTCAGCAGGATACAGACAATGAAGGTGGTGCTCACGGATTGTATGACGTGATGATGTGCGTGGGCATGTGAATGAATGTGTGACATAAGTATTTGTTTTTGTTTCTGCCGCGAAGTTAAGTGCTTTTGTGGCATCTTGTACCAGGGAGGTGACAATAACAACCTGGTTGCAGCAGAAGTCGGATGTGGAAAGAAGATGAGGCGATTTTGACGGAAACTATTATCTTTGCAGCAAATCAAAGAGATAAAGTCATGAAAAAAATGGTATGTCCGCAATGTAAGATTGCCGCAATGTATGTAAAGAATGCAGCTGGGGAACGTCGGCTGGTGTATGTGACTTCAGAAGGAGAAGTCGTTCCTAAGAAGGAAGATGAATCGCTTGTGGGCTTCAACCTGGAAGAAGTCTTTTGTCTGGGTTGCTCGTGGCATGGTTCACCTAAACGTTTGGTAAAGTATTGAACTTTCAGCCCTTTGGCCTGGATATATGATGAAATCTGAAGAATAGTCTATTTATCGTGAGTTATAGTCTAGTTTATTTGGAAAAGAAAAAAAGGTGAAATAAAAAAATATACTTATCTTTGTCTATATTTTATGCTTTTTAAAGAACAAAGATAAGTATGGAAAAAGTAATTATTAACTCGTACGAAGAGTTTGAAAAGTTGGTAGGTCAGCAGATTGGAGTATCCGACTGGCTGGAAATTCCACAGGAGCGTATTAATCAATTTGCTGATGCCACATTGGACCATCAGTGGATTCACGTAGATATAGAACGTGCCAAGGTGGAAAGTCCTTATAAGAGTACCATTGTGCATGGTTACCTGACGTTGTCTCTGCTTCCTTATTTGTGGAATCAGATTATTGAAGTTAATAATCTGAAGATGATGGTCAATTACGGGATGGATAAAATGAAATTCGGTCAGGCAGTTTTGTCGGGACAAAGCGTAAGACTGGTAGCAAGTCTGCATTCACTGGTCAATCTGCGCGGAGTAGCAAAAGCCGAAATAAAATTTTCTATTGAAATCAAGGATCAGAAGAAGAAAGCACTGGAAGGTATAGCTACTTTCCTGTATTATTTCAATTGATGTTTTTATTTTTATTGTAGAGAGGAAAAATGTCGGAAGTGAGCCGGGCGTATCTATGAGCTGAGGACTTACTTCCGGCTTTTTTTTTAGAATTTCAGTGAAGCATAGAAACCGCAATAGCCATCGCCTGCTACCGGACTGAGGGATAGGTCATGTTTCTTTGCAAATGGGCGGGTAAAGATATAAGAACTTCCTGCTCCGATGGCAGCGCCAGCTGCTACATCCCACCAGTCGTGTTTTTTTCCATATACCCGGCTCCAGCCTACGTAAGTGGATACCACATAAGCGGGCAGTCCCCATTTCCATCCATAACGTCGTTGGATGAAAGAAGCAGCTGCGAAAGATACGGAAGTATGCATGGAGGGAAATGAATGATTGTCGCTGTAGTCAGGCCGTTCTTTTTTGACGGCATATTTCAGGGCGTAGGTTACCCCCAGTGTCGTAACTCCGGCCAGTGCTCCTTGTTTCAGTCCTTCCCAGTCTTTTTGAATGAGAATGGCTGTCAGTCCGGCTACGGGTAGCAGGACTGCTCCAATGTCGCCGGAAGTACGAACAGCCTTCCGTTGACTGCTGATTTCAAGTTGCTGGGCTTGAAGAGGCAGGGTGAGGCAGAGAACTGCCAGAAAAAATAGAATCTGTTTCATTACAGGGCAAGAAATTTGGGTAGAAAGATAATGCATCCAATGGTTGCGGCACCGATAGCCAGTATCAGTACGGCTCCGGCCGCCAGGTCTTTGGTTCGCTTGATTGCTTCGTTGTAGCCGGGAGAAACCAAATCAGCCAAGGCCTCAATCGAGGAATTGACAGCTTCTGCAGCCAATACCATGGCGATGGCGAATACGATGGCAATCCATTCGATAGGAGATAGTCCGGTTACACATCCGGCTATTATGGCGCATCCGGCTGCAAAGCAGTGAATCCAGGCATTGTGTTCGCGAGTAACGAGCAAACGGATGCCGTTGCCTGCAAACTTGAAGCTTCGGAGCCGTTTCCGTAAGGTGAATCCTTCGTTCTTCATCTTCAAAAACTTAAATTTCTACCGTAACTTCTACCGGGCAATGGTCGGAACCGAATATTTCAGTGTGAATTTTAGCTCCCTTCAATTTGTCAGAAAGGCTGGCTGAAGCCAGGAAATAATCAATACGCCACCCTGCATTCTTTTCGCGTGCCTTGAAACGATAAGACCACCAAGAATAGATGTTGGTCTGGTCAGGGTAGAAATGGCGGAAGGTGTCAATGAATCCTGCATCGAGCAGCTGTTGAAACTTTTCACGTTCCTGGTCGGTGAATCCGGCATTCATTCGGTTCGTTTTTGGATTCTTCAGGTCAATTTCCTTGTGAGCCACATTCAAGTCTCCGCATACCAGAACCGGTTTGATTTGGTCGAGTTTCTTTAAATAGTTCCGGAAGTCATCATCCCATGTCATACGGTAGTCCAGTCGTTTCAGACCATCTTGTGAATTGGGGGTATAAACCGTTACCAGGAAAAATTTTTCCATTTCCAAAGTAATGACACGTCCTTCACGGTCATGTTCTTCGAGTCCCAGCCCATAGGTTACTTGTAAAGGTTGATGCCGGGTAAAGATGGCCGTACCGGAATAGCCTTTTTTTTCGGCATAGTTCCAATAGGAAGTATAGCCTTCAAAAGAAAGGTCAAGTTGTCCTTCCTGCATTTTTGTTTCCTGCAGGCAGAAAAAGTCGGCATCAAGCTGGTTAAACACTTCTCGGAAACCTTTGTCGCAGCAGGCACGCAGCCCGTTTACGTTCCAGGATATCAGTTTAATCATACGAGTTATTTTTTCAAGTCAAATAAATAGGTGAGACGTCCGCCGATATATGAATGTGCGGAACGTGAGAAATAATCTTTTTTAGTGTTATTATAAAAATCGCTCAGTCCGAAATAGTAGCGGGCTTCCAGCAGGAAGTGTCCGATACCGGTGCGTATTTCCACGCCTCCGCCTCCTACGATTCCGTAGTCGAATTTCCGGTCGGCAAATTTCCCATACTGTTCAATGGTACCTTGCGGACGGTTGGATGTATTCCAGGTGGATGGGTCACTATAAAATTCTTTTTCTCCCATCAGAAATCCGATTTGCGGGCCGAGGTTCAAGATGAATCGGGCTCCGTTACCTTGGTCTTTTCCGAAGGCAAGATGTGCCAGTAGAGGAATTTCTATGTAGTTCATGGCCCGGTGGTAGGTGTTGTTACTGCCATCCTCAATCACTTCTTTCCATCCTCGTTGGGAGAAGTTGATTTCGCCTTGGATACCACAAATCATCTTGAAGTATTTTTCGGAGATATAGCGGACGGTGAGTCCGAATTCCGGAGCAATGAAGTTGGTCTGTTTGATGCTGGGAGTAAAGCTGACAGAGTTCAGGTTGACTCCTCCGTTGATTCCTACTGACAGATTATGCCGTTCGTCTTGCAGCTGGGCATGAATGAATTGTGGAATCAGGCAGAGCAGACTACACACGAATAGGATTTGCCGAAATCTTTTCATCTTATTCAAAATCAAGTTTAATCAGTTCGTAGTCTTTGGTCAGGTGGACAAAGAATACTTTCTGGTTGATAAAGCCTCCCCAGTTGTTTACTCGTTCAAATTTGAATCCGGTCTGTATGGGGGTGACGTTCACTTTATTCAGGTTGTCTTCCAGTTTGTTGCCTTGCTGTGAGAGACCTTTCAGGAAAAAATATCCTGTATCAAATCCCAGCATGCCATATTTGGGGAAGGTATTGGCCATGTCTTTGCTATACCAACGGCGGTAGTTTTGGGCAAAGCGTACTGCTTCTGGAAACAGATTGTTGGTATAGAAGGATGAATAGAAATACGTATCCAGCTCATAGAAGCTGGCAAGATGTTCTTGCGTATAAGTCTGCCATTCCGGATAACCGAATAAGTGCATGTTGAAGTTCGGGTGCGACCGCAATACATTGCTCAATTGAGGAAGTATTCTGGTCAGGGCACTGCTTCGCCCGGAAGTCGGGATGAAAATATTTTCCCGTAGCGTATCCATGGCGGCAATGATTTTTTCAGGGGCAAGGTTTGTGCCCAGCTGTATCTGTTTGAATCCGATACGATTGTCTTTCAGCTCATTTTTCATTCCATTGATAAATTCTGTCTTCTCTTTATCTCCGTTGGCCACATCGATGAATACAATGTTTGTCCGACTGAATTTTCGGAGGAAATGTTCATACACTTCGGAATAGAAGTAAGATTGTGGAGTGTTTATTTGATAAATCATCGGATTGTTGAACACTTGGTCCACTTTCGGAGCAAAAGGAATGACCAGGCGGATTTTATTGCGTTTGGCAAAGTCGGATAACTGTCCAATCTGGGCTGTATGGACAGGTCCGAAAATTATGTCCATGTTTTTCATTTCCGGCTGGTTTAAAATACCGGAAATGACGCTGGAACTTCCTTTGGTATCGTATGTGTATAAATTAATGGATACACCTTGACGTTTCAAACTGTCCATAGCCATCAGGAATCCTTCGTAATATTCCACCATACGTGTCTGTTCGTCCGATTTGGCATTGTTGACAGATGTAAACGGGAGCATGACCGCAGCTTGGATAGTATGAAAGGATTTGGGAGCCAGTCTGGTCTGATTAAAAAGTTCTTCATTCGATGGACTGGTGGATGGGGCGACGGGCTGTTGTTTGCTTGCCTGAGTATTTTTAGGATAAGGGATGAAGAGGTACATTCCTTTCTTTAACTTTCCAGTCTTTAACTCCGGATTCAGCTCCAAAAGGTCTTCTTGTGAAATGTTATATTCCTGGCAAATACTGAAGATGGTTTCTTTTCGTTCTACCTTGTGCATTTCCTTCCAGTCTTTTTGGGATATGGCGGAACTGGTAGGGCGAGTCTCGGCTGGTTGGGAAACAGGTGCTGTAGCATTCTCTGTCGGGATGGAAATAACTTGGCCAATACGGAAGTTGCTAGCGCTTAGTCCTGGGTTGGCATCACAGATGGCTTGTGCACTGACATTGTATTTTACGGTCAACTGATACAAGGTTTCTCCAGCCTGTATGGTGTGAAACGTATTTTTTTCGTTGGAAGAAACATTGTTCGTCTGTGGTATTTTCAGTGCTTCTCCGGCGCGAATTTGTTTGTCGCTTCCCGGATTCAGGCGGACGATATCATCCACTGTCACATGATACATGCTTGCAATGGAGTAGAGGCTTTGGCCTTTACTTACTGTATGTAGAAAATAATTGTTTCCGTTTTGTGCGTGGAGAGCCGTTTGGGCACTTCCAATCGTTAAAGCCAGTGAAAGACAAACTATCTGAAAGAATCTCATGGTCATTTATGGATTGATTGAGTGGCAAAAGTACAAAAAAAATTGCATTGTAGGATGAAAATGGAAAAGTAAATATCTCTATCTTTGCAAAGATATCATTGAAGGATAATATGACTGAAGGAACTGAAACGATTTGTGTGCAGGGGGCCCGGGTACACAACTTGAAAAATATAGATGTAGAAATTCCCCGTGATAGTTTGACGGTGATTACCGGATTAAGTGGAAGTGGAAAATCTTCCTTGGCCTTCGACACCTTGTTTGTGGAAGGACAGCGGCGTTATATCGAGACCTTTTCGGCGTATGCCCGTAATTTCCTGGGAGGAATGGAACGTCCGGATGTGGATAAGATTACGGGACTGAGTCCGGTGATTTCCATCGAGCAGAAGACGACCAATAAGAATCCACGTTCTACGGTAGGAACCACTACAGAAATATATGATTATCTGCGTTTGTTGTTCGCGCGGGCAGGCACGGCTTATTCGTATCTGTCGGGAGAGAAGATGGTGAAGTACACCGAAGAGCAGATTTTGGATTTGATTCATCGGGATTATAAGGGAAAACGAATTTTTATTCTGGCTCCTTTGGTTCGGACACGTAAAGGACATTATAAAGAGTTGTTCGAGCAGGTGCGTAAGAAGGGTTACCTTTATGTCCGGGTAGACGGGGAAATCAAGGAGATTGTCCATGGCATGAAATTGGACCGTTACAAGAACCATGACATTGAGGTAGTGATTGACAAAACGGTGGTGACGGACAAGGAAGACAGCCGGTTGAAGCAAAGTGTGTCTACAGCCATGCAGCAGGGCGACGGCCTTCTCATGATATTGGATGCACAGACCGAGAGTGTACGTCACTATAGTAAGCGACTGATGTGTCCGGTGACAGGATTGTCCTATAAGGAACCTGCACCGCATAATTTTTCGTTCAATTCGCCACAGGGAGCATGTCCGCGTTGCAAGGGATTGGGGTACGTCAATTTGATTGACGAGGACAAGGTGATTCCCGACCGTTCGTTGTCTGTCTATGAAGGAGCGGTCGCCCCGTTGGGAAAATACAAGAATGTGATGATTTTCTGGCAGCTGGAAGCCTTGTTGGAACGTTATGAGGCCACGCTGAAAACGCCGGTAAGTGAATTGCCGGAAGATGCCATCAATGAAATCTTGTACGGATGCGATGAGCGTCTGAAAATCAAGAGTACATTGATTCATACCACTTCCGATTATTTTGTAGTGTATGAAGGGATTGTCAAGTATATCCAGATGATGCAGGAAAAGGAGGCTTCGGCTACCGCACAGAAATGGGCGGAACAGTTTGCTAAGACGGATGTGTGCCCGGAATGTAAGGGGGCACGTCTGAACAAGGAGGCTTTGCATTTCCGTATTCATGACAAGAATATTTACGAACTGGCCACCATGGATATCAGTGAACTGTATGACTGGGTGTGTCATGTGGAGGATTTTCTGGAAGAAAAGCAACGTCTGATTGCGACGGAAATCTTGAAGGAAATACGTACCCGCTTGAAGTTCTTGCTGGATGTGGGACTGGATTATCTTTCTCTGAACCGTTCTTCGGTCACTTTGTCGGGCGGAGAGAGTCAGCGTATCCGTCTGGCCACTCAGATTGGTTCCCAGTTGGTCAATGTGCTGTATATCTTGGATGAGCCCAGCATCGGGTTGCATCAGCGTGACAATATCCGGTTAATCAATTCCTTGAAAGAACTGCGGGATTTGGGAAATACTGTGATAGTGGTGGAGCATGACAAGGATATGATGCTGGCCGCAGACTACATTGTAGACATGGGGCCGAAAGCCGGTCGGTTGGGAGGAGAGGTAGTCTTTTCCGGTACTCCGGCAGAAATGCTGAAAACCGATACGCTGACCTCACAATATTTGAACGGGAAGATGAGCATTGAAGTGCCGGCGGAGCGGAGAAAGGGCAATGGGTATTCTTTGATTCTACGAGGAGCCCGTGGCAACAACCTGAAAGGCGATGATGTGGAGTTCCCGTTGGGCAAGCTGATTTGCGTGACGGGCGTTTCCGGTAGTGGAAAGTCTACGTTGGTAAACGATACGTTGCAGCCGATTCTCTCCCAGCATTTCTACCGTTCGTTGCAAGACCCCTTGCCGTATGACAGTGTGGAAGGATTGGAATACATTGACAAAGTGGTGAATGTGGACCAGTCTCCGCTGGGAAGAACGCCCCGTTCCAATCCGGCAACATATACGGGTGTGTTTTCTGATATCCGTAACCTGTTTGTCGGCCTTCCGGAGGCGAAGATTCGCGGCTATAAGGCCGGACGTTTCTCGTTTAATGTGTCTGGCGGACGATGTGAAGCTTGTGGCGGAAACGGTTACAAGACTATCGAGATGAATTTCCTGCCGGATGTGCTGGTGCCGTGTGAGGTGTGTCACGGCAAGCGCTACAACCGTGAGACGCTGGAAGTGCGCTACAAGGGAAAGTCCATTGCTGATGTGTTGGATATGACCATCAACCGTGCGGTGGAATTCTTTGAGAATGTACCGCAGATTCTGAATAAAATCAAGGTGTTGCAGGAAGTGGGGCTTGGCTATATCAAACTGGGGCAACCTTCCACGACCTTGTCGGGAGGGGAGAGCCAGCGCGTGAAACTGGCTACGGAATTGTCGAAGAGAGATACGGGTAAGACCGTGTACATTCTGGACGAGCCGACCACCGGATTACACTTTGAGGATATTCGGGTGTTGATGAATGTGCTGAACCGTTTGGTGGACAAAGGAAATACGGTTATCGTGATAGAGCATAATCTGGATGTCATTAAAATGGCAGACTATATTATTGATATGGGCCCCGAAGGCGGAAAGGGAGGAGGCCAGTTGCTGGTTTGCGGTACTCCGGAAGAGGTGGCCGAATCGGGTAAAGGATATACATCAGGTTTCTTAAAGGAAGAATTGAAAGGAGCGATAAAAAATGGCAAAAGATAAGATTGCAAAGACCAATGCAGCCCGTCTGTTGGATCGGGACAAAGTGAAATACGAACTGGTTCCATACGAGGTGGACGAGAACGACTTGAGTTGTGTGCATGTGGCTGCCACATTGGGAGAGAATATCGAACAGGTGTTCAAAACACTGGTTTTGCAGGGAGATAAATCGGGATATTTTGTTTGTGTAGTTCCGGGGGAACATGAAATCGACCTGAAAATGGCGGCCAAGATTTCCGGAAACAAGAAATGCGACTTGATACCCATGAAAGAACTGCTTCCGCTTACGGGTTACATCCGTGGGGGCTGCTCTCCTATCGGGATGAAGAAACATTTCCCCACTTACATCCATCACACTTGCAATGATTTTCCTTATATTTATGTCAGTGCAGGAGTGAGAGGTTTGCAGGTGAAGCTGGCTCCGGCCGATTTGATTAAAGTGAGCCAGGCAGAAGTGTGTACATTGTTTTAAGATAGTAGAATAATAGAATCAATCGTTTATGGGATACGGAAAATGGATTGGGGGAATCATGGGATTCATGACCATGGGACCTTTGGGGGCCTTGGCGGGATTTGCCATCGGTTCTTTGTTTGACAAAAGTGTGGCTGCACAGAATGAAATAGATGGAGCAGGCGGTACGGCACAAGAAGATATCTATGCCGGACAGCGCAACAGTTTCTTGTTCTCCATGCTGGTCATGGCTTCGTATATTATTCGTGCAGACGGTCGCATCATGCACAGTGAGATGGAATTTGTACGTCAGTTCCTTCGGGTTAATTTTGGTGCCAATGCGGTGGAAGAAGGTGAACGTATTTTGCTGAATCTGTTTGAACAGCGCAAGCAGATGGAACAGAATGACCCTTCTGCGTTTCGTCGTACCATCCGGGAATGTGGGGCACAGATTGCGGCCAATTTGACCTATGAACAGCGTCTGCAGTTGCTCGATTTCTTGGTAAAGATTGCCCAAAGTGACGGCAATGTGTGTCAGGCAGAGATTGACGCGCTGAAGGAAGTGGCTCAGTCCATGCAGTTGTCTTTACAGGAAGTGGATTCCATGCTGAACCTGAAGGGCGATTCACTGGAGGATGCCTACAAGGTGCTGGAAATCGAACCTACTGCTTCGGACGAAGAAGTACGCAAGGCTTATCGCAGTCTCGTGCTGAAACACCATCCCGACCGCGTAGCCACATTGGGAGAAGACATCCGAAAGGCTGCCGAAGAAAAGCTCCAGCTCATCAACGATGCCAAAGAGCGGATTTTCAAGGCGCGTGGTATGAAATAACCTATTTTTTATCTTCCGACGTGCCGAACCACTTGTCAATGAGCAATGCCAAGGCTCCGTCGCCAGTCACGTTGCAGGCTGTGCCGAAACTGTCCATGGCGATGTATAAGGCAATCATCAGGGCCTGTGCATTCTCGTCAAATCCCAGCATGGACGACAAGATGCCGAGCGAGGCCATAATGGCTCCTCCAGGTACACCCGGGGCGGCTACCATGGTGATTCCCAACATAAAGATAAATCCGGCAAACATTTGGAAATCGTAGGGAATATCTTGCATCATCATCAGGGCCAGGGCGCAGGCCACAATCTTCATGGTACTTCCCGACAGGTGGATGGTGGCACACAAGGGGATGACAAATCCGGCAATCCCTTCGTGTACACCGTTTTGTATGGTCTGTTTCAGGGTGACAGGAATGGTGGCGGCAGACGACTGGGTTCCTAAGGCAGTGAAATAGGCCGGCATCATTCTTGCCAGTAGACGGAATGGATTCTTGCGTACAAACAGTCCCGCGATGCAGTATTGGAATATCAGCAAGAAGATGTGCAGGAGGAAGATGATGCCGATAATCTTGATAAACACTGCCAGTACGTGGAACACTTGTCCGGAGTGAGTCATGTTGAAGAAAATGCCGAAGATATAAATCGGCAACAGGGGAAGTATCACGGCTTGTATGGTCTTGACGATAATTTCCTTGAAATCGTTGCAGACATTTTTCAGGTAGGTGGTATCCAGGTGAGCCAGTCCGAGTCCGAGAGTGAAGGCCATGACGAGTGCGGTCATAACGTTGAGCGGTTCGGGTATGGCTACGGTGAAGAACGGGGTAGTTCCTTATGCCTCACTGATTTCCGACAAAGGTATGTTTCGGGTGATGAGGCTGGGGAAGAAGGTCTCTCCCACGCCGAATGAAAGAAATCCGGAAAACAGGGTGGCTCCGTAAGCCAGCAACACGGTGGCTACCAGCATTTTCCCGGCTCCTTTTCCGATGTCGGCGATGGCCGGGGTGACCAGTCCTACAATAATCAGAGGAATGATGAAGTTCAGAAACTGGCTGAAAAGCGCGTTGAATGTCACAAAAATGCGTACCGGAAGTGCCGGCGAAACTGTACCTGCACCAATACCCAGAGCGATAGCTAGGATGATGCGGGCAAGGAGTCCTAGTTTAATTTTTTTCATGGGGCTTAGTTTTTGTCACAAAGATAGTATAATAATCCTGAATAAGCGATACACCCTACCAGAGGAAATGATTACTTTTGTGCCCGAGAAAAATAACGGACAAAATTAGTTAAATTATGGAACCGACTCAAAAGAAGATTAACAAGGTAGAGCTTCGAAATTTGCAGATTGAAGACTATGCACAGCTTGCCCAGTCGTTTACCCGCGTTTATGCAGACAAGGATGTGTTCTGGACACATGCACAAATAGAAAAACTAATTCGTATTTTCCCTGAAGGACAGATTGTAACCGTCGTGGATGACAAGATTGTGGGATGCGCACTTTCTATCATCGTGGATTATGATTTGGTCAAGGGAGACCACACGTATGCGAAGGTGACAGGAGATGAGACCTTCAGCACGCACAACCCGAAAGGAAATATCCTTTATGGTATTGAAGTGTTTATCCATCCCGAATACCGGGGATTGCGTCTGGCCCGCCGAATGTATGAATACCGCAAGGAGTTGTGTGAAAAATTGAATCTGAAAGCCATCATGTTTGGTGGACGTATTCCGAACTATTACAAATATGCCGACCAGATGCGTCCGAAGGAGTACATCGAGAAGGTCCGTTCGCGCGAAATCTACGATCCGGTGCTGACCTTCCAGCTTTCGAATGATTTCCACGTACGTCGTGTGATGCGTAATTACCTGCCGAACGACGAGGAATCCAAGCACTGCGCTACGTTGCTGCAGTGGGATAATATTTACTATCAGCCGCCTACGGATTCGTACATTGACAAGAAGACCACAGTCAGAGTAGGGTTGGTACAGTGGCAGATGCGTTCCTATCAGACATTGGATGACGTGTTTGAGCAAGTGGAGTTTTTCATCGATGCGGTGGCCGGATATAAGAGTGACTTTGTACTTTTCCCGGAATATTTCAACGCTCCGTTGATGGCCAAATTCAACAATATGGGAGAGGCCCAGTCTATCCGTGCTTTGGCTCAATATACGGAAGATATCAGAGACCGTTTCATCAACCTGGCTATCAAGCATAACATCAATATTATCACCGGAAGTACGCCTTACGTGAAAGAGGACGGCGGACTCTATAATGTGGGTTTCCTTTGCCGTCGTGATGGAACTTACGAAATGTATGAGAAGATTCATGTAACTCCCGATGAAGTGAAGAGCTGGGGATTGAGCGGCGGTAAGAAAGTACAGACCTTTGACACCGACTGTGCCAAAATCGGCGTGCTGATTTGCTACGATGTGGAATTCCCGGAACTTTCCCGACTGATGGCCGACCAGGGCATGCAGATTCTGTTTGTGCCGTTCCTGACCGATACACAGAACGGTTATTCACGTGTGCGGGTCTGCGCACAGGCACGTGCCATTGAAAATGAATGTTTCGTGGTGATTGCCGGTAGTGTGGGCAACCTGCCTCGTGTGCACAACATGGATATCCAGTATGCCCAGTCGGGAGTCTTTACACCGTGCGACTTTGCTTTCCCGACCGACGGAAAACGTGCGGAAGCTACTCCGAATACCGAAATGATTCTGGTTTCAGATGTGGATTTGGACTTGTTGAATGAACTTCACACCTATGGTAGTGTGCGTAACCTGCGTGACCGCCGGAATGATTTGTATGAATTGCGTATGAAAAAGAACGCACAGGAAAATAATTGATAAAAAATCCCCGGATGGCAATCTCGTTATCCGGGGATTTTTGTGTCTTATTCTTTGTAAAGGTCTTCGTGGTAGTCGAACAGCCAGTCGGCTTCTGCCAGTAGCGGATGGTGTTTGTCTTTCTCCGAAAGGATGACTTTTTCGGCAGGAACCTTCCAGTCAATCTTCAAAGCCGGGTCGTTCCAGGCGATGGCTCCTTCACTTTGGGGGGCATAAAAATTGTCGCACTTATACTGGAAGATGACTTCGTCGCTCAGTACGCTGAATCCGTGGGCAAAGCCTCGTGGAATGAAGAACTGACGGTGATTGTCTTCGGTCAGTTCCACAGCTACATGTTGTCCGAAAGTGGGAGAACCCTTTCGGATGTCCACCGCCACGTCGAGTACAGCACCCTTGATGACTCTTACCAGCTTGCTTTGAGCAAACGGTGGTTTCTGAAAATGCAGTCCACGCAATACCCCGTAACTGGATTTACTCTCGTTGTCTTGTACGAAATGGATGGTGCGTACTTGCTTGTCGAAATCTCTTTGTGAAAAAGATTCAAAAAAATATCCTCTCTCATCTTTGAACAGGTGGGGTTCGATAATGACCACCCCTTCAATCTCTGTATTTATTACTTCCATGTGTGAATGATTAATATCATTTATCGGTTGTTCTTTTGCAATTCGTCGATGACCTTCAGTAAATACTGACCGTATTGGTTTTTCAGCATGGGCTGGGCCAGTTCTCTCATCTTTTCGGGGGTAATCCAGCCTTGTCGCAGGGCTATTCCTTCCAGGCAGGCAACTTTCAGTCCTTGTCGTTTTTCAATTACCTCGATGTAGGTGGATGCCTCTGCCAGCGAGTCGTGTGTGCCGGTGTCCAGCCAGGCGAATCCTCTTCCCAAAGTCTGGACTTTCAGTTCCCCGTCGGCCAGGAAACGCTGGTTCACCGAAGTGATTTCCAGTTCACCGCGGGCGGAAGGCTTGATTTGTTTGGCCACTTCCACCACCTTGTTCGGGTAGAAATAAAGGCCTGTCACGGCATAGTTGGACTTGGGGTGCTGAGGCTTTTCTTCAATGGACAGGCAATTTCCTTCCTTGTCGAATTCAGCCACTCCATAACGTTCCGGGTCGCTCACCCAGTAACCAAAAACAGTGGCTTTTCCTTCTTGTTCAGCGGTGCGGACTGCTTCTTTCAACATCACCGTGAAGCTGTTTCCATGGAATATGTTATCACCCAAAATCAGACAGACCGCATCCTTTCCGATAAATTCTTCTCCAATCAGGAATGCCTGTGCCAGTCCGTCGGGGGAAGGTTGTTCTGCATATTCAAAATGTACGCCGAAATCGCTTCCATCTCCTAGCAGCCGGCGGAATCCGGGAAGGTCGTAAGGAGTAGAAATAATCAGAATATCACGTATCCCTGCCAGCATCAGCACAGATATCGGGTAATAAATCATGGGTTTGTCAAAAACTGGAAGAAGTTGTTTGGAGACCCCTTTGGTAATAGGGTAGAGTCGAGTGCCCGACCCTCCTGCAAGAACAATACCTTTCATGGTTGAATGATTTTAATTAGTTTGCTGCAAAGAAAAAAGTTTTTTGTGAGAACTCAAAGTTTCTGCCTATTATCATTAAGGAGGAAAGGCAGTCTGGGATACTTTTTGTAAAGAAAAATACAAATTCCTTTCTCCAGGTATTGCAGGTTTCAAAAATAGTTGTACCTTTGCAACGCATTTGAGAAAAACAAGTGCGGCAAACATT